>Ga0210086_1000058_pt1 | contig 73460 bp, 73 predicted proteins | sample China_Galinas_PW_3_FD_184867 | JGI IMG/M metagenome (GOLD analysis project Ga0210086, IMG submission 184867) | Wetland microbial communities from San Francisco Bay, California, USA, that impact long-term carbon sequestration - China_Galinas_PWB_D2... | ecosystem: Environmental > Aquatic > Marine...
GTGGAAAAGTAGGACACCGCCGAACACACATCACAAGACCTGGGCCCCCCACACACGGGGGGCCCAGGCATTTATATGCCAAAAACAAATACCCCCCCGGCCAACACAAGACATTTTCATTTTCATTTAATTGAATAGGGTCGGATGGGCCGGATCTCTATCTTTCTCTCCAGCGCGAGAAATGCCGGCTTGCGATCGATCCCACCGCCATCGCCGGTCAAGCTCTCCGCCGACCCGATTGCTCGTTCCGCGGCTGCCGGCCGCGCGGGCCCGGACTTGCAGTGAGGCTTACCGAAAGGGATACAGTAGGAATGATACCTGGCTGAGATGTCATGCCGGCTCGGGGCAACCGAGTTGGGCATGGGGCAATCGACATCGATATGCGCGAACGGGGAGATAGACCATGACTCGGTACACCGGTGTACCGATCTTTGATGCTGACCAGCACATGTACGAGACACCGGAAGCGTTGACGAAGTACCTGCCCGAGCGCTACGGCAACGCGGTCCAGTACGCCCAGATCGGACGCCAGATCCGCATCGTGATCAACAACAAGGTCACCGACTTCATCCCCAACCCGACCTTCGAGCGGGTCGCTGCGCCGGGCGCGCACGAGAAGTTCTTCGCCGGCGAGAATGCCGAGGGAATGACACTGCGGGAGATGCAGGGGGCGTCCATCGATGCGCCAGCATCGAGAACGGCAGCGCGTGGATCCCGCCACTGTTCCACGAGTTCGACGACATGCGGAAAAAGATGCCCCAGAACTTCCCCGAGCACCCCCATGAGGTGTTGCGCCGCAACATCTGGGTCAGCCCGTTCTGGGAGGGATCCGCCGCCGAGGTCGTCGACATTCTCGGATGGGACCGTGTGCTTTTCGGCTCGGACTACCCGCACCCCGAGGGTCTGCCGCAACCCAAGGGCTTCCGGAAATACGCCGAACGCATGGACGAGCGACGTGCCTACGACTTCATGGGTGACAATGCGCACCGCTTTATGGGCTTGCCGATCGCCAACCCCGACCCCGAAGCTGTCAACCCGCCCGCCCTGGCCAGCGCCTGACACATTCGGGGCGGCCCGCGCCAACGCCGGAGGGCGATGCTGTGTCACGGCGTACTGGTCAAGGAGATCGGCGTGGCGATCCCGATCGGGCTTCCCCACACGCTACCGAAAGGGTTACAGTAGTGGGTATGGTTTAGGTGCCGCGCTGCGTTGTCTCGAGGAAGAAGAGCTGCGGATGGACAGATCCGACGTGGTCGGTGCCGGTGGGCGAGGCCTGTGCCCACCGTCGTATCTAGGTAAGCCCGGCATGCGGGCCACGGCTCGGCCGAGGACCGAAAACATCTGCCGCGCATGGTTTGACATCCGCCGCCCGGGCGTGCGTTGCGATGTCGCGTCCGTATGATCAGGAGGAATCAGTCATGTCCGAACCGCTGGTCTTCGACCCGTTCTCCGAGGACTTCTTCAACGGCCCATATGAGACCTACCGACGGATGCGCGCGGAGGCTCCGGTCTACTACAGCGAGACTTACGACTTCTACGCTCTGACCCGGCATGAGGACGTCGCGGCGGCGTTCAAGGATCACGAGACATACTCTTCCTCTCACGGCGTTGACCTGGCCATGGTTCGCAAGGGTGAGGTGACCAGGTACGGCTCGATAATCGTGATGGATCCGCCCGGTCACCGTCACATGCGCAGTCTGCTCAACAAGGTATTCACCCCCCGCGCGATCGAATCCCAGCGGGCGCTGGTCACTTCGCTGATCGACAAGCATCTCTGTGCCGTCGATCCGGACGGCTTCGACCTCGTCCAGGACTTCGCGGCGCTGTTCCCTGTAGACGTGATCACCACGATGCAGGATGTCCCCGGCGGTGACCACCAGCAGATCCGGCTGTGGATCGACGAGCTGCTGCACCGCGAGCCCGGCGAGGTCGAGATGACTGAGGCCGGAGCCAAGGCCGGACTGGATATGGCGGTGTACTACTTCAACCTGATCAAGCGGCGCCGCGGCGAGCTGGGTGATGACGTGCTAAGCAAGCTCATCAACTCCCAGATGGAACGCGAGAACGGCGCGATGACGCCGCTCAACGACGCCGAGATCACCCAGTTTGCCATGCTTTTGGGCGGTGGTGGAGCCGAGACGGTGACCAAGGTGCTCGGCAACGCGGCGGTGGTGTTCGCCCAGAACCCGGACCAATGGGAGAAACTGCTGGACGACCGCACCAAGATTCCGCTCGCCGTCGAGGAGTTGCTGCGCTACGAGGCGCCGGCCCAGTACAACGTGCGCTGCTCGACGCGGGAGGTCACCTTGCACGGGGTGACCATCCCGGCCGGAAAGCCGGTCTTCCTTGTCGGCGGATCGGCCAACCGCGACCCCCAGGCGTGGACCGACGCCGATACCTTCGACATCGACCGCGACCGCACCGAGGCCCAGAACCTCGGGTTCGGCTACGGCATCCACAGCTGCCTGGGCGCTGCACTGGCGCGGATGGAATGCTCTGTCGCACTGGACAAGATGCTGGAGTTCATGCCCAGCTACGAAGTTGACTGGGACAGCTGCCGACGTGTCAACATGCAGAACGTGGCGGGCTGGAGCAACGTGCCGGTGCGAGTGCTGCGCTGATGTCAGCCACCGCTTTGGTCGCCGACCGTACGACACCGACCTTGGCGTCGCGAACATTCGTTTCCTCGCGGTCACGTGAGCTGTGTCGTGGCAGCTGCAATCTGTTCTTTGTAGCCGGCCAGGCTTGAGCCGCTGCCTTTCTCGTGGTGACTGAGCGCTTTGATCGAGACATCATGGCCCGCTGCGTTTTTGCGCAGGGCTGCGACGGTAGCCTGCTCGGGTCTGATGTGGGAAAAGGGGTCGAATGAATACCAGCGTATGGCGTTTTGGTAGGTGATCTTGTTGATCTCGTCATCGGGCACCTGCTCGGCAGTGAGGACCTCGGAGAGTTCCTCAGGGGCGGCGGGCCACATCGCGTCGGAGTGTGGATAGTCCATCTCCCAGCAGATGTTGTCGATGCCGATGCGGTGTCGCAGTTCCACACCGACGGGGTCGGCGATGAAACACGTGAGGAAGTGTTCGCGGAATATCTCCGAGGGCAGCTTGCCGCCGAAGTCCTGCAGCGTCCAGGTGGAGTGCATCTCGAAGGTGCGGTCGACCCGCTCCAGGAAATAGGGAATCCAACCGGTGCCGCCCTCGGAGAGGGCGATCTTGAGGTCCTTGTACTGCTTTATCGGCTTGGACCAGAGGAGGTCGGCCGCGGCCTGCACAATGTTCATCGGCTGCAGCGTGATCATCACATCGGGTGGGGAATCGGGCGCGGGGATCGAGAGTCGGCCCGACGAGCCGATGTGGACGCTCAAGACGGTGTCGGTGTCCACCAGGGCCCGCCAGAGTGGGCTCCAGTAGTCGTCGTGGAAGCTTGGGTATCCCAGTGCGGCAGGGTTTTCCGAGAAGGTCAATGAGTGCACGCCCTTGGCGGCGCAGCGGCGGACTTCCTGAGCGCACAATTCGGCGTCCCAGATCACAGGCAGGGCCATCGGGATGAACCGAGCCGGGTATGCAGCGCACCACTCGTCGATGCGCCAATCGTTGTAGGCCTGCACCAGCGCCAGGGAGAAATCGGAGTCCTCGGTGGCGAAGAGGCGGGCGGCAAAGCCGGGGAATGACGGAAAGTTCATCGACGCCAGAACGCCCCCGGCGTTCATGTCCTTGATCCGTTCGTCCACGTCGTAGCAACCCGGCCGGATTTCGTCGAGGCCTTGTGGCTCCAGGCCGTACTCCTGTTTGGGGCGACCAGCCACCGCGTTGAGGGCGACGTTCGGGATCACAACGTCGCGAAACCGCCACACATCGGTGCCCTCGTCGGTGTGGACCAATCGCGGTGCGTCCTGTTGGTACTTCACCGGAAGGTGGTTCTTGAACATGTCCGGCGGTTCGATGATGTGGTCATCGACGCTGATCAGAATCATGTCGTCTTTGTTCATGGTGGTTGCCCTTCCCGATACACATACAGTATGGCACTACAGTGGTGTCGAGGGCCACCGGACAACCAGGTAGAAGCGGCGCAGGGCGCAACCGTGGACATCTGAGGCGGTTGCCCGACCGGGCGGCGCTGACGGTCGATCACGCGGCACATGCTTTTCAGCGGTGAATTTCGGCCTAATGCGGCCGGGCATAGGCGCCGGACTTGGACGCGCTGATGGTCGCCGTTGTGCTCCGGCGAACTCGGGAAGGGTGCTCAGTCCTTGAGCTCGTAGCGGATCGGCAGGTGCTTGAGGCCACCGACAAAGACGGTGGCCATGTTCTCGGGCGGTCCCGCCAGTTCGATGGACTTCAACCGCGGTACCAGCTCGGTGAAGAAGCTGTTGATCTCCATTCGCGCCAGCGCGGCACCGAGGCAGAAGTGGATGCCGTACCCAAACGCGATGTGCTTGTTCGGGTCTCGACCGACGTCGAACGTGAACGGGTCGTCGAATACCTCCTCGTCCCGGTTGCCTGATGGATACGACAACAACAGGGAGTCGCCCTTTGCGATCTTGACCCCTCGTACCTCGGCGTCTTGCTGAGCCGTACGCATGAACTCCTTGACGGGAGTGACCCAGCGGATCATCTCCTCGGTGGCCAGCGGCATGAGGTTCATGTTGTCCTGTAGCCGATGCAGCTGATCCTGGTTCTCGACGAGCGCTTGCATCCCGCCGGAAATGACGGCGCTGCTGGTGTCGTGACCAGCGGTGGCGACAATGAGGTAGTAGGAGACCGTGTCGATATCAGACATCGGCTCTCCGTCGATTCTCGCGTTGGCGATCGCCGACGCGAGGTCCTCGGTGGGGTTTGCGCGGCGCGATGCGGTGACCTCGTTGAAGTAGTTGAACATGTCGAACAGCGCGAGACCGCGTTCCTCGACCGATCCGCCGCGCTGAAACTCCACGTCTTCGCTGCCGAACAACTCTTGGGTGTACTTCAGCATCCGCGGAAAGTCTTCTTCTGGTAGGCCCAACAGCGACAAGATGACATACAGGGGGAAATTGACCCCGATCTGTTGGACGAAGTCGATCTCGCCACCGGCCCGGGCCATGTTGTCGACGAACGTCTTGGCGAGTTGGTCGACGCGAACCTTCAAACCGCGCATGGCTTTCGGCCGGAACCAGTCGGCGCCGATCGCCCGGACCTTGCGGTGCTGGGGGTCATCGAGGTGGATCAGGGTGCTCACACCTATCGACTCCTGATGAAGGTCGCCCTCCACCGTGGTCAGCACGGGGCGCGGCGAGTTGGTGAACAACTCGTTGGCCCGTTCCACTGCCATGATGTCGGCGTGCTTGGTGATAGCCCAGAACGGCTTGTAGCCGGGCACGTCGACCCAGCACACCGGGGCCTCCGCACGCAGCTCGGCAAGCGCTGAATGCAGCCGGGTCTCATCGGTGTAGGCCTGCGGATCGGCCAGTACGGCTCCGCCGGAATGTGTTGTCGCGCCAGTCATTTCTTTTCCTTCCGGTTGGGGATTCCCATGGCCCGCTGGGGCGATTCCCATACCCTTGCCGTTCCTTCGCGTCGAAGTTCAAGAACGGTCGATCGGGGACCGGCACCGCAGACCGCCTCATCGTCAAGCAGCAAGGTCTGTTTGCCGTACCGAGACCGGCCCTCCATACACAATCGCCGACGCTACAGTAAGCAATTCAGTATGGTCAACGTGACGGACTGGGCGACGATCTCCGAACCGCGGGGGGTTGTCTGAACAACGGCGGATCCGTCGCCAGCCGGTCGATCTGACGATCTACCCGGCCATCAGGCTGGCCTGCGTCGGTGAGCGCGACATCCTCGGGAGCGAGGCCGGGTCAGGCTAATCGAAGAGCGAGAGGTCGCCCGGCTCCTGAGTTAGGACATTTGGCTTAGTAAGCCACCTTGATCCCGAGGTCGGCGAGGATTTCTCGTTGTGCTGGCGGAATTTCGGGCGGAAAGGCCTGGGTGGCGCCGTTGATGGTGATGGTCGCTGAGCGCAGTGGTCGGAGCTGTTTGATGACGTTGGCGATGGCCAGGCCGCTGCGTTCCTGGATGCAGTGCGCGACAGCTAGTGCGGTGAACACGATGGTCAGGTGCGCTTCGATGGCCTCGCGGGTGTGGTGAAACATCGGCCGGGCCTCGAGGTCGGTCTTCGACATCCGAAACGAGCGTTCGACGTGCCACAGGTCGTGGTACTTCGCGATGACTTCGGCGGCTGGCATGACGGTGACGTCGAGGTTGGTGACGTAGCCCTTCAAGCCCACCAGGGATTGCGCACGGGCAAGGGAGGCCTGGTCGAGAACGCGGTCACCGGCGTGGGTCTTGACGAACCGGGTCGATTTGGCGGCCCGTTCACCAGCCACGACGGCTTTGGCCCTGGCTTCCTGGGCGTGCAGGGTCTTTTGATCACGGCGTGCCCGTTTGGCCGAGTACGCCCAGATCGCCCGCCACGCCCCGCTGTGATCGTCGGCGTTCCAGACCGGCTCGGCCCGTCTGGTGGTGTCGTTGACCTTGGTGTTCGCGTGCCGCGGCGTGACGGTGTCGATGATCTGCCCGTCGGTGAAAACGTCACCATTCCAATGGAAATGGCTGGCGAGATCGATCGGGGCCTTCACCGCGCGGGATCCGACGATGAACCCCAATCCGGCATCGTCGAGCGCGGTCAGGTTCGATGCGGAGAGCATGCCGGCATCGGCCGCGACGACCATCGGCGTATCGCCGAGGTCGTGGCGGGCGGCGAATGCGGTGATGATCGGCACCAGCGTGGTGGTCTCGGCGGTGTTGCCCTCGAAACAGCCGATCTCCAACGGGAATCCGGTACGGTCCACCAGGAGTCCGACCACGATTTGTGGATCGACGCGTCGTTCTTTCGAATACCCGACCTTGCGCAGGTCGTCCTCGTTCTCGGCCTCGAAATACAGGGTTTATGCCGATCTTTCGGTTATGCCGATGTTTCGGGTTGACGCGCAGGTCAGTGACGCTGCTGTGGCGTGAAAGGTCGGCATATTCATAGGTTGTTTAGCCAGGCGAGGATGTCGGGTTCGGGGCGGTAGGTGCCGGGCTTGGTGTTCGGCGGCCGGGTCCGGTCGATCGCGGTCTGCTTGATGGTCATGTCGGCATGCAGGTAGGCGTCGGCGGATTGGGTTCGTTGGTGTCCGAGCCAGAGCGCGATGACGGCGACGTCGACGCCCTGGGCGAGCAGGTTCATCCCCGCGGTGTGGCGCAGGGTGTGGAGGGTGACGTGCTTGTCAGCGATGCTGGGGCAACTTGCTGCTGCTGTGGGGAGGTGGATTGCGAGTCGGTGTTCGAGCGCGTCGCGGGAGAGGTGATGACCGCCGGGTCCGCAGAAGAGGGCCTGACCGGGGCGAGTCGATCGTTCGGTGAGATAGGCGCTGATGACCGCGACGGTGGTCGCGGTCAGCGGCGTTGCCCGTGTGCGGCGGCCTTTGCCGGTGCAGGTGATGCTTGGTGCGGATCCGAAGTGGGCGTTGGAGGTGGTCAGTGAGCATAGTTCGCTGACCCGCAGTCCGGTCTGGATGGCCAGGACCAGTAGCGCGTGATCGCGTCGGCCGGTCCATCGGGTGCGGTCGGGAGCGTTGATCAGAGCGTCGGCCTCGGCGGCGGTGAGGAATTCCAGCGTCGGCTTCGGGTGGCGTTTGGGTGGCATCGCCAAGACGCGGGTGATGGTGGCGGCATGCTCGGGGTGATTGACCACGGCGTGGGAGAGCACGGCCCGGATCGCGCATAGCCGGGAGTTGCGCGTGGAAACGGTGTTGCCTCGCTCGGTTTCGAGGTAGTCCAAGAACACGGAGACGGCATTGGCGTCGATGTCGGTGAAGTCGATGCGTTCGGCTCTGGTTCTGGTCGATTCCGCGAGGTATCTGATGAGCATCCGCCAGGTGTCCCGGTAGGCGCTGATGGTGTTGGCGGCGAGATCGCGTTGGGTGTGGGCGAACACGGTGAAGTATGTCTGTAGTTCAATTGCTAATGCGGTCATGATGTTTCGCTTTGTTCGATGTCGGGTTCAAGGCGTTTCGCGGCGGCGGCGAGTAGTTCGGGGACAGCGCTGAGATACCAGTAGGTGTTCTCGACCGCGGTGTGACCGAGCCAGGTTGAGAGCAAGCCAAGGGTTCGTGCGGGGTCTGCACCGTGGGTGTAGGCGGCGACCATGTGGCCGGTGGCGAAGGTGTGCCGCAGATCGTGCAGCCGTGGTCGACGGCGCCCCGGGACGCCCAGCTGCAGGGAGTCGGCCAGGGCGCGGAAGTGTTGCTCGATCGTCTCGATGACGAACCCGGTGCCGGCGGCGTTGACGAAGATCGGCCCGCCTGTCGCCGGGTGGGTGGCGAGGCGCTCGGGCAGGTCGACGTAGGCAAGCAATGCCGCTGTGGTGCTTGGGTGGATCGGCACGAGCCGATCCAGCGGTCTCTTCGTCCCATGAATGGTCAGGACGTTGTGGTCGGCATCGAGATCTGCGATGCGCAGGCGTGTCGCCTCCCCGATCCGTAAACCGGTGGCGGCCAACAGCCCGATGATCGTGTGCATTGTGGCCGCGACCCGAACCGTTCTGAAGAACGACGAGCACCCGTCGAGGAGTCGGTCGAGGTCTGACTGGGAGTAGATGTAGGGGGCGCATCGGGTCGTTCGGACCGGCAGCAGCCCGTTGGGGATGATCGGCACTTGCGCGCCAGCCGCGTTGAGGTAGGCGGCAAACGGCCGCACGGCAGTCAGCCGTTGCGACCACCACACCGGGCGGACATCCCGGGGTTCGGTGGCCCATTGCACAGCCTGATCGATCGTGAAGACCTGCGTGCTGCCATGCTCGGCGAGCCAGTCGCAGAACTGCCGAAGCAGGTATTCAGTGGTCTTGAGCTGAAAACCCAACTGGCGGCGCGCAATCAGGTAGGCGTCGAGGCTATCGTGCAGGCTCATCGCGGCACCTGACCGAACGCCACGGCCAGCGTCTGCAAGGAGACGAGGTCGGTCCGGGCGTATACCCGGGTGCTGGACACGCTTCGATGTCCCAGGAGTTCCTGAGCCTCGACCAGCGAGCCGCCGGTGGCGATCACGTTCATTGCCGCGCTGTGCCGCAGACGGTGCGCATGCACGACACCGAGACCGGCGGCTTCAGCGCGGTGTTTGACGATGTCGGAAATCCCGGCACTGCTAAGCCGTCGGATCGGCGGGCGCAGACGCACGAACAACGCCCGATCCGTCGCGGCGCAGGGACGCACGCGCAGCCATGCGACCAGGGCTTCGCCGACATCGACTGGCAGCGGCAGTGTTAAGCGCCGCTGGTTCTTCCCCGCGACGCTCAATCTGCCTGCGGCCCAATCAAGGTCATCGAGCATTAAGTTCGCGGCCTCCCCGGCACGCAACCCGAGCCGCCACAGCGCGGTAATTACCGCCCGGTCCCGAATAGCCGAGACGGTGCGTGCGTTACACGCCGCGAGCAAGGCTTCGATTTGGGGCACGGACAGACCGCGCGGCAGCGTGACCCGAGAGGCGCGGGCACGCAGGATCCCACCGGTGAGGTCACGCTGCAGGCGGCCGGTGGCCAGCGCCCAACGCATCAGCGACCGCAGAGCGTCAACGATGCCCGTGCACGACGCCGATGAAAATCCATGGGAACGCCAACCGACGAAGCCATTGAGGACATCGACATCGCAGCGCTGCCAATCGACCGCGTCATCTCGGGTCAGCGACTCGACGAACTCCCCGACCCACTGACGTCGGTAGCTGATGCACCCTCCGCTGATCCCGCGCACGTCGCGCTGCCAATGCGCCCATTCCTCCAGCTCCTGCTCTGCAGCGACGCTGAGCGGCCGGGCCACCCTGCGGCCAGGATGCCTGGGCCGCTTACGAACTAGGTGAACCCCACGCAGGTGACCGGTCTCGATCAGAAAGCGCCGCAGCGCCGGCAGCCGCATCCGAACCAACTGATGGCCCGGCGCACTGGGTGGATACGCGGCCTCGAATTCCTCAAGGACTCCGACAGATAGGGCATCGAGCCCTACGTGCTGGTCGGCCATCCACGCGCTTAGTCCGCGGGCCACTGCCAAGATCTGAGGAGCCATCGTCTGCGCATATCCTTCGGCCGCGATCCAGGCCGCGAGCCGATCCATCACCGACCCCGCCAGCGGACCACGAGCCGCTGCGGGCATCACCGTCATCACGACAATCAACCTCCAAGTAGACGAGTACTTGGAGCGTCGCACCGTGCTGCTTATGCCGACCTTTCACGCCACAGCAGCGTCACTGACCTGCGCGTCAACCCGAAACATCGGCATAACCGAAAGATCGGCATAAACCCTGTTATGCCGACGTCGGCATAACAGGGTCGTCACGTCATAGAGCAATAAGCTCAGCGCACCCCGGTCAGCAGCATGGGTGAAACACTTCGCCGCGATCTGCTCGCGGTAGCCCCCGCTGTTGACCTTGACGAGGTGACGTTGAATCGTCCTGTACGACACGATGTCTGCACCCAGATCGGCCAGCACCCGCAGAGAATCGACCTTGCTGGTCGGCTCGACGATGCGCGCGATCACCAAATCCCGGAACACCGCATCGTCAAGGACGTCGAACCCGACCCAGTCGTAGATCGCGCCGATCACGTCGTAAAGCAGCCGCGAGTTGGTCGACGTGGTCCGCCCCGATGCCACAGGGGCACCTTTGGGTACACCGGCAGCCAACCGCAGCGTGCCGGTCCGCCAATCGGCAACATCATCGACACGAGCAGCCCGCACCGACACCTCGAAATCCAAGACATCCTGATCGCCGGTAGCGATCCGGCGGGCTCGCTCCAGCAGAACGCCCAGCTCGGCGTCGGTATGGGCTGAACCGACATGCTCGACCAGCTCGTCACGGCGGCCCGCCTTGCGCATCACCTGCACGGCCACCGCGCCCGAGCCGGTGCGGACCTTACGCACGAACACCCACCGGACCCTACCCGGTTAGTAAGCCAAATCCGGGCCAGCGCCGCGCAAATATGCAGGTCACAGTATTGCTGAACCCGAAATTCAGCCGACGTGTCCTAACTCAGGTCCGAACCGCGGGGGGTTGTCTGAACAACGGCGGATCCGTCGCCAGCCGGTCGATCTGACGATCTACCCGGCCATCAGGCTGGCCTGCGTCGGTGAGCGCGACATCCTCGGGAGCGAGGCCGGGTCAGGCTAATCGAAGAGCGAGAGGTCGCCCGGCTCTCTGGTCTTTTCCAGCGCGAGCAGGGCGCGCTTGCGACCGATTCCGCCTCCATAACCCGTCAAGCTCCCGGTTGATCCGATCACCCGATGGCATGGCACGATGATGCCGATCGGATTGCGGCCATTGGCCAGTCCGACCGCGCGCGCCGCACCCGGAGAACCGATTTGATCGGCGATCTCACCGTATGACCGGGTCTGTCCGTACGGGATAGTCTGCAAAGCGGCCCACACCTTCTTCTGGAATTCCGTCCCGTCCAACTGCAGGTCGAGATCGAATTCGGTCAGCTCACCGGCGAAATACCCCCGCAGCTGCTCGACGGCATCCGGGAACGCGCTTTCGCCGGCCGGCGCCCAGCCCGAACGGTCGGGCTCGTGGGACTGCTCGGCCATTCTCAGATGCATCAGGGTCGAGCCGATGCCTGCCAGCGTCAGCGGCCCCACCGGGCTGTCGATGGTGCGGTATCGCAACGTGTTCATGGTGTCGGCTCCTTGGGCGGCCAGTGGTTCACAGGATGGTCAAGGGTGGCCCAGAGGTGCTGGACCGCATAGGAGCGCCATGGTCGCCAACGTTCGCTGTGGGCGGTCAGTGCGTGGACGCCGGACGGCAGACCCAATTGCTCGGCGGCCAGCCGGACTCCGAGATCGCTGGCTGGGAGGGCGTCGGGATCGCCGAGGCCGCGCATGGCAACGATCTCGGCCGTCCAGGGGCCGATTCCCGGGACGGCCTGCAGCTGCGCGCGGGCCCGCTGCCAGTCGCAGCCCGGGTGCAGGGCAATAGCGCCGCTGGCCAGTCCTGCGACCAGGGCGGACAGCGTCCGCCCGCGGGCAGCCGGCACGGCCAGATGCGTTGGGTCGATCTCGGCGAGTTCACCGGCGGTGGGAAAGGTGTGGGTGAGCCCGCCGGCCGCATCGTTCACCGGGCTGCCACAGGCCTTGACCAGCCGGCCGGCGTGGGTGCGCGCAGCCTTGGTGGACACCTGCTGGCCGAGCACCGCGCGCAGGGCGAGCTCCCGCTCGTCGACGGTGCGGGGGATGCGCTGACCCGGCGCCTTGGCGACCACTGCACGCAGGTCGGTGTCGCAGCTCAGGGCCTCCAGGACCGCTTCGGGGTCGGCGTCTAGGTCCAGCAGCCGTCGGCAGCGGGCGATGGCCGTTGCCAGGTCCCGCACGTTCTCCAGCATGAGGAAGCACCTGACGTGGTCGGGCTGTGGTGTCAGGCTGACCACGCCGTAGCCCGATGGCAGGCGCAGGGTGCGGCGGTAGGCGCCGTCGCGCACCTCCTCGCAGCCGGGCACCGCGCTGGCGGCGAGGTGCCCGAACACGCCCTCGTAGGCGAACGGCGCACGCACCGGCAACCGCAGCGACAACGCCTGACCGCCGGGTGTCAGTGCATCTTCATCGCGCCGAGTTGCGTTGTGCCGCAGAACTGTTGGTGTGGTGTCGCAGGCCGATCGCAGCGTGTCGTTGAATTGCCTGATGCTGGCGAAGCCGGCCGCGAACGCGATGTCGCCGAACGGTACGTCGGTGGTTTCGATCAGTACCCTGGCGGTCTGCACCCGCTGTGCGCGGGCCAGGGCCAGCGGCCCGGCGCCCACCTCGGCCTGCAACATGCGTTCGAGCTGTCGGGTGGTGTACCCGACTCGCGCTGCCAGCCCGGTCACACCGTCACGGTCCACCGTGCCGTCGGCGATGAGCCGCATCGCCCGGGCCACCGCGTCGCCCCGAACGTTCCATTCCGGTGATCCCGGCGAAGCGTCCGGGCGGCACCGCTTGCAGGCCCGAAAGCCTGCCTTCTGGGCTGCGGCCGCGGTCGGGTAGAACCGCATATTGCGCGCCAGTGGCAGGCGCACGGGACAACTGGGCCGGCAATAGATGCCGGTGGTCAGCACGGCGGTCACGAACCATCCGTCGAACCGGGAGTCCCTGGATTGGACGGCCCGGTAGCAGCGGTCGAAGTTCTCGTGCACATTTCGACCATCGCACGCCCGCACCGACATCACTAGCGGAAATTCGACATCGTGGGATCGAGGTCCCGGCGCAATTCAGGCCGGCGACTCGGCCGCTGTGGTCGACACCAGTAACCGGGATTCCGATGTTGCTGCACTCGAATCTGATTCGACGATCAGGGGGTTACGAGCGTGGCCAGCTGGGTGGGTTGCTCGTAGCCGCGCAAGGTGATGGTCTGGCCCAGCTGCCAGTGCCCACGCTCGCGCTCGGATGCCGCCCGGACCGTGTTCGCCGAGGCCAGCACTCGATGCGGCCGGGACTTGGCCAGTTCGGACAGCCGTGCGGCCTCGTTGACCGGCTCGCCGATCACGGTGTACTCGAAACGCTCGTTGGCGCCGACGTTGCCGGCCACGACCTGGCCGGCCGTCACCCCGATGCCGGCACCGCACTCGGGAACCTCGTGTTCCAACCGCCCGGCGATCGCGCGAGCCGCGGCCAATGCGTCGTCCTCGGGGCTGTCCAGTGTGACCGGGGCGCCGAACACCGCCAGGGTGGCGTCGCCCTCGAACTTGTTCACCATCCCGCGGTGGCGGTCGACTTCTTCGATGATCACGGCGAAGAAGCGGTTGAGCAGTTCGACGACCTGGATCGGCGGACGGGTGCTGACAAGCTGTGTCGATCCGATGATGTCGACGAAGATGACTGCGACGTGCCGCTCTTCACCGCCGAGCGTGGGCCGCTGGAGTTCGGCGGCCGCGGCGACCTCGCGCCCGACGTGGCGGCCGAACAGGTCACGCAGCCGTTCCCGCTCACGCAGTCCACCCACCATCGAGTTGAAACCGCGCTGCAGCTCGCCGAGTTCGGTGCCGTCGAAGACCACCAGGTTGGCATCGAAGTCGCCGTCTTCGACGCGTTTGAGCGCGGCGCGCACCACCCGTATGGGAGTTGCCGTCAGCCATGCCTGGATCCACATCAGGATGAACCCGACGAGCAGCGTGACGACCGAGGTGATCAGAATCGCGACTTCCAACTGTGTCTTGGTGAGGTTCTGCAGCAGCAACGAGAACAGGGCGGTCAGCCCGATGCCGATGACGGGTACGCCCGAGCCCAGCATCCACGCCGTCATCGTGCGGCCCATGATCCCCGGCGCCAAGCGGTGTGGTGGCTGGCCGGCGGCCAGCGCCTGCGCCGCCACCGGGCGCAGCGCGAACTCGGTGAACAGGTAGGCGCTCGTGGCCACCAGGAGGCCGCAAAAACCAACTCCCACGGCCAACCGCGGAATGAAGTCGGTGTCGTAGCTCCCGTACAAGATCGTGAACAGGGTGGTGCCGACCCCCCACAGCACCAGGTGCGCCACCGCGACCCGCCAAGGTATGAGGAACGCGTTGCGCTGGTCGGTGGGGGTCGGCGCCCGGCCGTCGATGGCCCAGCGCAGATCCTTCACCATGCCCGTGGTGATCCACCAGGTCCCGAACGCCAGCGCGGCCGCGGTGTAGACGGGCGCCGCGATGAAGGTGAGCCACCGTGGCACGTCGCTGAACACGCTCGGCGCGGGGAAGGCGACGGCCACCAGCAACACGGCCACGGCGATGCCGATCAGGTTCACCTGCAGCATCAGGATCGTGAGGATGGTCTGGATCCGCACTCGTCGCCGGGCTGGGCTCTCCGAGACCCTGCCGAGCATCAGCGATCCGTATGCCGGCGTGGGGTCCAGCCGACCACTCTGCCGGGTGACCGCCTCGAGGACGCGGCCCAGCCGCTGTGCCACGCTCGGGTTGGGACTCATGGTGGCGTCAGCCTAATTCTTTCCCGACCCGACACCCTAAGCTTGAACGGTGCGCCTCGTGATCGCCCAGTGCACGGTCGACTACCTTGGCCGGCTCACCGCCCACCTCCCGTCGGCTCGGCGGCTGCTTCTGATCAAGGCCGACGGCTCGGTCAGTGTGCACGCCGACGACCGTGCCTATAAGCCGCTGAACTGGATGAGCCCACCCTGCTGGCTGACCGAAGCCGAGGACGGCGCTCAGCCGGTGTGGGTGGTGGAGAACAAATCGGGGGAGCAGCTGCGGATCACGCTCGAGGACATCGAGCATGACTCCAGCCATGAGCTGGGTGTGGACCCCGGGCTGGTGAAGGACGGGGTGGAGGCTCACCTCCAGGAACTGCTCGCCGAGCACATCGAGCTGCTCGGCGACGGCTACACCCTGGTGCGGCGCGAGTTCATGACGGCGATCGGCCCGGTCGACATCCTGTGCCGCGACGAGCAGGGCCGGTCGGTGGCGGTCGAGATCAAACGCCGCGGGGAGATCGACGGTGTCGAGCAGCTGACCAGGTATCTCGAGCTGCTCAACCGCGACAGCCTGTTGGCGCCCGTCGCCGGCGTATTCGCCGCCCAGCAGATCAAGCCGCAGGCCCGAACGCTGGCGACCGATCGTGGTATCCGCTGTGTGACGTTGGATTACGACATGATGCGCGGCCTGGACAGCGACGAGTACCGGTTGTTCTGATGCCGCGCCGAACGCCCCGGCGCCGGAAGCGCGGCGACCTGCCACCGTTGCCGGTGACCCGCCGTGTCGAGGTGGGGGCCGACGGCTACGACTACGAGGTTCGCTCCATCGCCGCCGCGCGTGCCGCCAAGACTTACCGCTGTCCGGGATGCGACCACGAAATCCGTTCCGGTACAGCCCATGTCGTGGTGTGGCGGACCTACGAGGGAAGAGCAGGAGATTACGAGATGGCTGACCGCCGGCACTGGCATACGCCGTGCTGGGACAGCCGCGCAACGCGCGGGCCGACCCGCAGGTGGTCGTAGAGTTCTAGTGTTCGGCGGCCGGCTCGACGAGCTCCACCAGAACGCCGCCGGCGTCCTTGGGGTGGATGAAGTTGATCCGCGAGTTCGCCGTTCCGCGACGCGCTGCGTCGTAGAGCAGGCGCACGCCCTTGTCGCGCAGCCTCTCCGACAGCGTGTCGAGATCACTGACTCGGTAGGCGAGTTGCTGGATGCCGGGGCCGCGCTTGCCGATGAACTTGGCAATCGTCGAGGTCTCGTCGAGCGGAGCCATCAACTGGACTTGGGCGCTGCCGACGGGCGCACCGCGCACCGAAAGCATCGCCTCGCGAACACCCTGGTCCTCGTTGATCTCCTCGTGTACGACGATCATGCCAAGATGGTCGTGGTACCACTTGATCGCGACATCGAGGTCCGGCACCGCGATGCCGACGTGATCGACAGCCGTCACAAGCGCGCTTGCCAATACGAGACGAGCATCGGCCTGTTCGGTGGTCATAACGTAACGGTAACCTGACGGTGGAGAACGTGCTTCTCCGGGTCGGCCGGACCGACCGGTCGCATGAGTTTCGGAGGTAGGAATGACGACGTCTGTGATCGTTGCTGGGGCCCGCACCCCGATCGGGAAACTGATGGGTTCGCTCAAGGACTTCTCGGGCAGCGATTTGGGCGCCGTCGCCATCAAGGCCGCCCTGGAGAAGGCCTTCCCGAACTCCGACGCGCCGGCCTCGCTCGTCGAGTACGTCATCATGGGCCAGGTGCTCACCGCCGGAGCCGGGCAGATGCCGGCGCGGCAGTCGGCCGTGGCGGCCGGGATCGGCTGGGATGTGCCCGCGCTGACGATCAACAAGATGTGCCTGTCGGGTATCGACTCCATCGCCCTGGCCGACCAGCTGATCCGTGCCGGTGAGTTCGACGTCGTGGTCGCCGGGGGGCAGGAGTCGATGACCAAGGCGCCGCACCTGCTCATGGATAGCCGTGCGGGATACCGGTACGGCGACGTGACCGTGCTGGACCACATGGCCTACGACGGCCTCTACGACGTGTTCACCGACCAGCCGATGGGGGCGTTGACCGAGCAGCGCAACGACGCCGACCAGTTCAGCCGCCTCGAGCAGGATGAGTTCGCTGCCAGCTCGCATCGGAAGGCGGCCGCGGCGTGGAAGGACGGCGTGTTCGCCGACGAGGTCGTGCCGGTGAGGATCCCTCAGCGCAAAGGCGATCCGATCGAGTTCGCCGAGGACGAGGGCATCCGGGCCAACACCACGGCCGAATCGTTGTCGGGTCTCAAGCCCGCATTCCGCAAGGACGGCACCATCACCGCCGGCTCGTCGTCCCAAATCTCCGACGGCGGCTGCGCTGTCGTGGTGATGAACAAGGACAGGGCCACAGAGCTGGGCCTGAGCTGGCTGTGCGAGATCGGTGCCCACGGCGTCGTGGCCGGCCCGGACTCGACCCTGCAGTCGCAACCGGCCAACGCCATCAAGAAGGCCGTTGCCCGCGAGGGCATCACGGTCGACGACCTGGATGTTCTTGAGATCAACGAGGCGTTCGCGGCGGTCTCGCTGGCCTCCACCCGGGAACTTGGGGTGGATCCCGAGAAGGTGAACCGCAGCGGCGGCGCGATCGCGGTGGGGCATCCGATCGGCATGTCCGGGGCGCGGATCACGCTGCATGCGGCCCTGGAGCTGTCGCGGCGAGGTTCTGGCTACGCGGTGGCCGCGCTGTGTGGCGCGGGCGGCCAGGGTGATGCCCTGATTCTGCGAGCCGGCTAGGCCGCAGGCGGGCCTGCACTTCAACGACGCTGCGTAGTAGCTGGGCTGCCGGTCGGGCACAATGGCCTAATGACGAGGACTTTCGACATCCGAAGCACTGCTGGACGGTTCCGGTTGGTGGCGCTGGCCGAGGCCGTGAGCTGGGTCGGTCTGCTGATCGGCATGTACTTCAAGTACCTGGGTAGTCCGCGCACCGAGATCGGGGTCAAAGTCTTCGGCATGACCCACGGGCTGGTGTTCATCGCATTCGTGATCACTGCTCTACTCGCCGGTATCGCCTACTCGTGGTCCGCGTCCACATGGTTGCTGGCGTTGCTGGGCAGCATCGTGCCGTTGGGCAGTGTGATCTTCCTCATATGGGCCGATCGGACAGCCAAATTGGGTGCTGACGCTCGCCGGCGCGCTTCGGTCACGGCGTCCCCGCGGCCGGTGGATTCGCTTCCGACAACGACGTGACAGACTTGAGGACGTGACACGTCCCCGTCCCCCGATCGCGCCGGCCATGGCCGGCGCCGTCGATCTGTCCGGCCTCAAGCAGCGTGCCCAGCAGCCCCCCGCAGGGGGTGCCGGCGGTGGGGCAGCCGCCGGCGGCGTCGAGGTCACCGAGGCCAACTTCGAAGCTGAGGTCCTGGTTCGCTCCAGCCAGGTCCCCGTCGTCGTGCTGCTGTGGTCGCCGCGGAGCGACGCCTGCATCGAACTCGCCGACGCTCTGGCCGCCCTGGCCAGTGCCGACAACGGGACGTGGTCGTTGGCCACGGTCAACGCCGATGTGGTCCCGCGGGTGGCCCAGATGTTCGGAATCGAGGCGGTTCCCACCGTGGTGGCCCTGGCCGGCGGGCAACCGTTGGCGAGTTTCCAGGGTCTGCAACCGCCGGAGCAGTTGCGCCGCTGGATCGACTCACTGCTATCCGCGACGGCCGGAAAGCTCGGCGGCGAGCCCGGTTCGGAGGAAGAGGAGAAGGTCGATCCGGCGGTGCTCCAGGCGCGCGAGCATGTGGAGCAGGGCGACTTCGCGGCTGCCGCGGCCGCCTATCAGGCCCTGTTGGACGGCGACCCCAATCATGCTGAAGCCAAAGGGGCCCTGCGTCAGATCACCTTCCTGCAGCGTGCAACTGCGCAGCGCCCCGATGCCGTCCGGGCAGCCGATGCCGCGCCCGACGATATCGAGGCGGCCTTCGCGGCGGCCGATGTCCAGATCCTCAACCATGAGGTGGTGGCGGCCTTCGACCGGCTGATCGCCTTGGTGCGCCGCACCTCCGGCGACGAGCGCACCGAGGTGCGGACGCGGTTGATCGAGCTGTTCGAGCTGTTCGATCCGGCCGACCCCGACGTCATCACGGGGCGGCGCAATCTGGCCAACGCGCTGTACTGAGTTGTTGGCGAGCAGACGCAAAACCTCCCTAACGCCCAGCGTGTCGGGAGGTTTTGCGTCTGCTCGGCCGAGGAATGCTAGGCGGGCTCAAGCCAGATCGCCGACGTGGGCGGCAGCACCAGCGGGGCCGATGCGGGCCGGCCGTGCCACGGCTCGTCGATGGCCTCCACGGCGCCGAGGTTGCCGATCCCCGAGCCGTTGTAGACCGTCGCGTCGCTGTTGAGCACTTCGCGCCAGGTGCCGGCCTGCGGCAGCCCCAGACGGTAGTGGCTGTGCTCGGCGCCGGCGAAGTTGAACACACATGCCAGCACCGAGCCGTCGCTTCCGTAGCGCAGGAAGCTCAGCACGTTGTTGGCCGAGTCGTTGGCGTCGATCCACGAATAGCCTTCGGGCCGGGCGTCCTGGCTCCACAGCGCCGGACGGGTCCGGTACATCTCGTTGATGTCGGCGACGAATCGCAGGATTCCGTCGGAGTAGCTGTTCTCGTCGAGCTGATACCAGTCGACCCCGTGTTCCTCCGACCACTCGGCGCGTTGGCCGAACTCCTGGCCCATGAACAGCAGCTGCTTGCCGGGATGGGCCCACTGATAGGCCAGCAGGCTGCGCAGCCCGGCGGCCTTGACATGGTCGTTGCCCGGCATCCGCCCCCACAGGGTGCCCTTGCCGTGCACCACCTCGTCATGGCTGATCGGCAGCACGAAGTTCTCGCTGAACGCATACAGCATCGAGAACGTCATCTCGTGGTGGTGGTAGTTGCGGTAGACCGGATCGCGGCTGATGTAGTCCAGGGTGTCGTGCATCCACCCCATGTTCCATTTCATCGAAAAGCCCAGGCCGCCAAGGTTTGTCGGGCGGGTCACACCGGGCCAGGAGGTAGACTCCTCGGCGATGGTGAGGATGCCGGGGGCGGCCCTGTGGACGGTGGCGTTCATCTCCTGCAGGAACTGCACCGCTTCCAGGTTCTCGCGACCCCCGTGGATATTCGGGGTCCAGCCCCCATCCGGTCGCGAATAGTCCAGGTACAGCATGGAAGCCACGGCGTCCACCCGCAGCCCGTCGACGTGGAACTCCTGCAGCCAATAGAGGGCGTTGGCCACCAGGAAGTTGCGCACTTCGCGGCGGCCGAAGTCGAACACGTAGGTTCCCCAGTCGAGTTGCTCGCCGCGGTTGGGGTCGGAGTGTTCGTAGAGCGCGGTGCCGTCGAAGCGGCCCAGCGCCCAGCCGTCCTTGGGGAAGTGCGCGGGAACCCAGTCGACGATCACACCGATGCCCGCGCGGTGCAGCGCGTCCACCAGGTAGCGGAAGTCGTCGGGCGTGCCGAACCGTGACGTCGGGGCGTAGTAGGAGGTCACCTGGTAGCCCCAGGACCCGCCGAACGGATGCTCGGCCACCGGGAGCAGCTCGACGTGCGTGAACCCCTGGGCGACAACATAGTCGGTGAGCTGGTTGGCGAGCTCCCGGTAACTCAGACCGGGCCGCCAGGAACCCAGGTGCACCTCGTAGATGCTCATCGGTTCGAACACCGGATTGTGTGTCGCGCGGCGCGTCATCCAGTCGGTGTCGGCCCAGGTGTAGCGGCATACGTGCACCTTTGAGGCGGTCTGCGGCGGTACCTCGGTGGCGAATGCGAACGGGTCTGCCCGGTCGGAGACCGAACCGTCGACACCGTGCACGCGGAACTTGTAGAGGCCGTCGGGGGCGAAGCCCGGCCAGAACAACTCCCAGACGCCGGAGGAACCCAGCACCCGCATGGGTGCCTCTATGCCATCCCAGTGGTTGAACTCGCCGATGAGGCTGACGCCCTTGGCGTTGGGTGCCCACACCGCGAACGACACCCCCTCGACCACACCGTCGCCAGTGGTGAACGACCGCGGGTGCGCACCCAGGACTTCCCACAGCCGTTCATGGCGGCCTTCGGCGAACAGATGCAGATCCATCTCGCCCAGGGTCGGCAGGAATCGATAGGCGTCGGCCACGGTGTGCCGGTCGGGGTTCCCGTCGGCGCCGGGATAGCTGACCTCAAGACGGTAGTCGATGAGGCCGGCGAACGGCAGAGCCACCGCGAACAGGCCGGAGTCGATGTGGCGCAGCGGGTGGCGCTGACCACCGACGAGCGCGACCACCTCCAGGGCGTGCGGCTTGAGTGCGCGGATGACGGTGTGGTCGTCGTATTCGTGCGCGCCCAGGATGCTGTGGGGGTCGTGGTGCACCCCCGCGACCAGCCGGGCCAGCTCGCCTGGATCGGGTGGCAGGTATGGGCTGGCGAGTTTCTCGGATCTCGTCATTTCTCCCCTAGGCTCCTTTCGTTCCCGTCATTCTCGGCGTAGGAGGTGTGTTCGCTGCTCCTGCGGAATGGCTGGCATGTTCAGGATGTGTGCGACCCTCCGCGCCGGGTCGATCTGCACGTAGTTGGCCTGACCCCACTGGTATTCCTCTCCGGTGATCTCGTCACGAACCCAGAACCGGTCATAGGGATGCATACCCAGGTTGCCCATGTCCAGCCACAACGTCCCCTCCTCGGCGGCGAAGGCGTTGAGCGTGACGACGACAAGAACGGTGTCACCGGTGATCGGATCGAACTTGCTGTAGGCAAGCAGGGTGTCGTTGTCGACATGGTGGAACCTGATGGTTCGCATCTGGCACAAGGCCGGGTGGACACGGCGGATTTCGTTGAGTCGCTTCAACAGCGGCTCCAGTGAGCGGCCCTCGGCGAGGGCGGACTCGAAGGGGCGCGGCCGCAGTTCGTACTTCTCGGAGTTCAGGTACTCCTCGCTGCCCTCGCGCACGGGTTCGTGTTCGAAGAGCTCGTAGCCGGAGTACACGCCCCACGACGAGCCCATCGTCGAAGCCAGCACAGCGCGGACGGCGAACATCCCGGGGCCGAGCTGTTGCAGGCTTTCGTGCAGGATGTCGGGGGTGTTAACGAACAGGTTCGGGCGTGCGTAGTCCGCATGCTCGGCGATCTGCTGCCCGAATTCGGTGAGCTCCCACTTGGAGGTTCGCCACGTGAAGTACGAATATGACTGCGTGAAGCCGAGTTTGGCCAGACCGTAGAGCCGTGCCGGCCGGGTGAAGGCCTCGGAGAGGAACAACACGTCCGGATCGAACGATTTCACCTGGTCGATCAGCCACGCCCAGAAGTTCGGCGGTTTGGTGTGGGGGTTGTCGACGCGGAAGATCTTGACGCCGTGATCGATCCAGTGTCGCACCACTCGCAGCACCTCGTCGTAGAGGCCGGCCGGATCGTTGTCGAAGTTCAGTGGATAGATGTCCTGGTATTTCTTAGGGGGGTTCTCCGCATAGGCGATCGTTCCGTCGGGCAGCTCGGTGAACCAGTGCCGATGGTTCTTGGCCCAGGGATGGTCCGGCGCGCACTGCAATGCCAGATCCAGTGCCACCTCCAGCCCGTTGTCGCGGGCCGCGGCCACGAAACGATCGAAGTCGTCGATCGTTCCCAGGTCGGGATGCACCGCGTCGTGGCCGCCCTCGTCACTGCCGATCGCCCACGGCGAGCCGACATCGCCGGGTTCGGCCGTCACGGTGTTGTTGCGGCCCTTGCGGTGCACCCTGCCGATCGGGTGAATGGGCGGCAGGTACACCACGTTGAAACCCATCGCGGCGATCCGCGGAAGTGCAGCGGCCGCGGTTTCGAACGTGCCGTGAACCGGCACACCGTTGTCGTCCCAGCCTCCGGTGGACCGCGGGAACATCTCGTACCAGGCGCTGCACCGGGCCAGCGGCCGGTCCACCCACACCCCGTACTGGTTGCCGCGGGTCACCAGCTCGCGCAGCGGGTACCGTGCAACCAGCTCGGTGACCTCGTGCGACAGGGCCAGCGCAGCGCGGGTGACGGGGTCGCCGGGCCGGCGCAGTGCCTCGGCGGCGTGCAGCAGCGGTGCTCGCTGGTCACGCGGCACGCCGGTGGCGGCCCGCTCGAACAACCGGGCGCCCACCAGCAGGTCGTTGTCCAGTTCCGTCTCACCCTGGCCGACCTCCAGTTTGGCGGTGACCGCCCGGCGCCACGTGGTGATCGGATCACCCCATCCGTCGACCCGGAAGGTCCACAACCCGACCTTGTCGGGCACGAACTGGCCGTGGAACAGATCAGGGGTGCGGCCCAGCGACATCGGACACCGCTGCGGTTTGACCTTGGCCGGTGCCGAGATGTCGGCCGGCTCCGCGGCCTGGGCTGCCTCGACCCGCCGGGCCGGAGCATCGCCCAATTGCGGATACGCCCGACCGAGGTAGCGCACCATCAGCGTCGCGGCCACTGCGTCGTGGCCCTCCCGCCAGACCGAGGCGCACACCGGCACCATCTCCCCGACGACCGCCTTGGCCGGATACGTACCGCAGGACACCACAGGCGCGACGTCGTCGATCTCGATGCGACCGGGCACCAACCACTCCATTCGTGTCTTGTACGACGTGGCCTGCACCGTGCCGGACCCGTCGGTGATTTCGCTCAGTGCAATCGCGTTCGCACCCGCACCGGTTCTGCAGCTCTGTGGGTACTCGGGTAACCGGGTCGGGCTCACTTCACACCGTAGTGTCCGGATTCGCGGTGGGTGAGGGAAGCACGCTGTGAGCCCGTGCGCAGGGGGGCCTCAGTAAGGTGATGGCGTGTGAAGGCCCTGCGTAGGTTCACCGTCCGCGCCCACCTGCCGGAGCGGTTGTCCGAGCTCGGACAGTTGTCCACCAACCTGCGTTGGTGTTGGGACAAACCAACCCAAGACCTGTTCGCGGCCATCGATCCCGAGCTGTGGGCACAGACCGGTCGGGATCCCGTCGCGCTCCTGGGGGCGATCAGCCCGAACCGCCTGGACGAGCTGGCCGAGGACAAAGAGTTCCTGCAACGCCTGGACCACCTGGCGGCCGATCTGGCCGACTACCTGAGCAGGCCGATGTGGTTCCAGGAGCAGCAGGGCGCCGCGTCGGCGGACTCGCCTCTGCCGAGAGGCATCGCGTACTTCTCGATGGAGTTCGGCGTCGCCGAAGTGCTGCCGAACTACTCCGGTGGCCTGGGCATTCTCGCCGGCGACCACCTCAAGGCGGCGTCGGACCTGGGCCTGCCGCTGATCGGCGTGGGTCTGTACTACCGCTCCGGGTACTTCAGGCAGTCGCTGACCGCCGACGGCTGGCAGCACGAGACGTATCCGTCGCTGGACCCCCAGGGGCTACCGCTGCGGCTGCTCACCGACCGCGCGGGCGTCCCGGTGCTGGTCGAGCTGGCGATGCCCGATACCAAGCGGTTGCGGGCCCGGGTGCTGGTCGCGCAGGTCGGGCGAATCCCGCTGCTGCTGCTCGATTCCGATATTCCGGAGAACGAGCACGACCTGCGCAACGTGACCGACCGCCTCTACGGCGGTGACCAGGAACATCGCATCCGCCAGGAGTTGTTGGCCGGGATCGGCGGGGTGCGCGCCGTGCGCGCCTTCACCGCCATCGACGGGCGCCCGGCGCCGGATGTGTTCCACATGAACGAAGGCCACGCCGGTTTCCTCGGTGTGGAGCGGATCCGCGAATACATGACCGCCGACAAGCTCGACTTCGACACCGCGCTGACCATCGTGCGGTCCAGCACCGTGTTCACCACCCACACGCCGGTGGCCGCGGGAATTGACCGCTTCCCGATCGAGTTGGTGCAGAGCTATTTCGGCGAGGACACCGCGGCAGGGTTGTTGCCCGAGGCACCGGTGGAACGAGTCCTCGCATTCGGCGCCGAGGACGATCCGGACAAGTTCAACATGGCCCACATGGGTCTGCGCCTCGCCCAGCGGGCCAACGGGGTGTCGTTGCTGCACGGGAGGGTCAGCCGCGAGATGTTCAACGGGCTGTGGCCCGGGTTCGACGCGCCCGAGGTCCCGATCGGCTCGATCACCAACGGTGTGCACGCCCCGACCTGGGCGGCACCGCAGTGGATCGAGCTGGGCCGGGAACTGGCCGGTTCGGACTCGCTGTCCGAACCTCGCGTGTGGCAGCGGCTGCAGCAGGTGGACCCCGGCCACATCTGGTGGATCCGCTCTCAGCTGCGTGCTCAGCTGGTCGAGGACGTGCGGGCCCGGCTTCGGCGGTCATGGCTGGAACGTGGCGCCTCGGAGGCTGAGCTCGGCTGGATCGCAACGGCTTTCGATCCCGACGTGCTGACGGTCGGGTTCGCCCGGCGGGTCCCGACCTACAAACGCCTGACCCTGATGTTGACCGACCCCGCCCGGCTGGAGGCACTGCTGCTCGACGAGAGCAAGCCGGTTCAGCTCATCGTCGCCGGCAAGTCCCACCCTGCCGACGACGCCGGCAAGGCGCTCATCCAGCAGGTCGTTCGTTTCGCCGACCGGCCCGAGATCCGGCACCGCATCGCCTTCCTGCCCGACTACGACATGTCGATGGCGCGGCTGCTGTACTGGGGTTGCGACGTGTGGCTCAACAACCCGCTGCGCCCGCTGGAGGCCTGCGGCACGTCGGGGATGAAGAGCGCGCTCAACGGCGGACTCAACCTGTCCATCCGGGACGGCTGGTGGGACGAGTGGTACGACGGCGAAAACGGTTGGGAGATCCCGACTGCCGACGGTGTCGCCGACGAAGGCCGCCGCGACCAGCTGGAGGCCAGCGCCCTCTACAACCTCCTGGAGCAGTCGGTGGGACCCAGGTTCTACGACCGCGACGACAACGGCGTGCCGACCAGGTGGGTCGAGATGGTGCGTCACACCCTGCAGTCGTTGGGTCCCAAGGTGCTGGCCTCGCGGATGGTTCGGGAGTACACCGAGAAGTACTATGCCCCGGCGGCCCGATCACTGCGCAACACCATCGAGCCCATCGACGGCCTGCCGTTCGGCACTGCCCGCGAGCTGTCGGCTTACCGGCTGCTCGCGCATGAAGTGTGGCCGGGCATCGAGATCACCGACGTCGACAGCACGGGGCTGCCCGACACCCCGCTGCTGGGTTCCGAGTTGACCCTGACCGCCACCGTGCAGCTGGGCGGCCTCAAACCGGATGAGGTGGTCGTCCAGGCCGTGCTCGGTCGGGTCGACGGCGGCGACGTCCTCCAGGACCCGATGTGTGTGGACATGACCTACACCGGATCCGGCGAGGCAGGCGCCCAGATCTTCTCCACCACGACACCGCTGCCACTGGCCGGCACGGTGGGATACACCGTTCGGGTACTTCCACACCACCCGCTGCTGGCCAGTCCGGTCGAGCTGGGCCTGGTCACGCTGGCGTAACGCTGCACGGCTCAGGAGCGGTTAACAGGTAGAGGAAGCCGCCTGTAGGTTCCCTCGAAGGAGCGTCGACGCCGACTCGCACCGGGGTGGATGGCCGGCGGTCCGGGAAGGTGTCGGGGAAGTGCTTATTCGTGGTGCGGTCGCAGTGGCCCTCATCGGGACGTTGGTGGCGACGGCGGGGCCGGCGTCGGCCGAACCGGAAGATGCGGCCCCCGATGCCGTACAGCCGGCCGTCGCGGATGTTGACCCACCGCCGGTCGACGACGGCCGGGTCGCCTCGACGCCGCCGGTCACCACCGAGTCTCCGGACGGGTGGACGTTGACGATCTCGGCCGAGGACGAGACGCAGATGCCCGCGGCGCCGCTGACCACCGCGGTCTCGTCTCGGGAGTACATCGTCGGCGGAACGTTCAACGGATCGCTGCGCGGTCCCGGTGACAGACCGGAGGGCGTCTTCGAGGTGGGCTACGAGATCGGCTGCGGGATCGACATGACCACCTCCAATGGTGTGTCGCTGACCGGCTCTGCCGGCGTGAACCCGTCGATCGGATTCATCGACATCACTCCGCCGTTCCAGGAGGGCATCTTTCTTCCGGCGATCGGCGGAAACGTCGGCGGTGCCATCACGGTCGGCCTCAAGCCTGGCCTCATCAACGTCGTGCCGGTGACCAAGAAGGAATACAAGGGTGCCGAGCCGTGGGTGTCGATCAGCAACTTCCACGTCAAGATCGACGGCTGTGTGGGCCAGTCCTTCATCCGCTCCTACGCCACCCTGACCAAGTCGAACGATCTGGGCGAAGCGATCCTGTCCTGGTACGGCGTGACCAAGACGATCTAGACCGATGATCCGCGATCGCGGCCTGTCGTTCTCATCCGTCACTGCGGCCAGGTGTTAGTCGTTGTGCCCACCTACGAGCGACAGGGTACGAGCAGGGCAGTCGTTCGGGCGCGCTGTCGCTGATAGGTGGGCAAAAGCGCGCCGTTCCCACCCGCCGGGACGCCCTACGGGAACCGCTTGATGCAGCGTTCCTCGTTGCCGAGCACCCCCATGCGGAACGCGTCCATGCGCGAGAAGCCAGCGGGTACCGTCTCCCCGTTGACGTCGCTGGCGGCCAGGCCGTTGGTCAGCAGACCCGATACCGCCTCGTCGATGTCGCCGGCGGTGAGAGCCACGGTGTTGCCGTCGGGTGTGGTCACCTCCTGTGACAGCTTGGTGGTGGCCACCCCGGTCAGGCAGGCGGTGCGCAGGCCCGCTTCGGCGTTGTCGAGCACCAGCCCGCCGCGTTCATGCTGAAGTGCCAGCATGTAGCGCGAAACCAGCACCGAGTAGGCGGTGTTGTCGCCCTGCGCCAAGATGCCGTCGTCCCCCTCGGTCGAGGCCCCCATGTCCTGCAGTCCGGGCAGGTCGACCGTGATGGTGTTGGTGGCCGGGCAGTAGGACGCCGGTGGGCTCGGGCGCGCGTCGGGGCACTTCGACGCCGAGTCTGCCTCGAAGCTCAACTTCGGCGGGTTCTTCGGTGTGAACAGGATGTTCATCGCGTCGACGATCGCCCTGGTCGACTCCTCGCTCACCGGCCATTCCCCGGTCTGGTCTTCCTGCAGCTCGATCGGGAGGTCGCCGCGGCGCTGTCCGATTTCCTTGGTGTCGATGCCCGCGCACGCCGAGGCCCCGTCGGTGAACCCGTACTGGAATGCCGAAATCCGTTCGAAGGCCGAACCGTGTTCGTCCTCGTCGGCGTAGTAGCCGTCCCGCCTCAGCAGCGGGTCGCGGAACGCGATCATCGTCGCCAGCAGGTTGTTCAGTCCGTCGCCGGTGGACAGCGTGAACCGCGGCGAGTTCCCCTCGGCCACCCAGCGCATGTACACCCCGGCGAGGCAGTCGGCCTGCTGTTCGGCCACCAGCGTGGGGGTGCCCTTCCTGTTGAGCTTGGCCCTCTCCTGAAGGGCGTGGCCGTATTCGTGGGCCAGGACCATCGTGATGGCCATATCACCGTTGGCGTCGCGCAGCGAGGGCAACAGGACGCCCCGGTCCCAGCCGATGGTGTTGTCGTCCTCGCAGTACGCCGCGTTGACCAGACCCAGGGTGTACTCGTCGCAGAAGATGCCGTCATAGTCGGTGGAGTCCCAGGAGATCAGTTCGTCGACCGGCTTGAACTGCCCGGGGAAGGTGTCTGGATAGGTGGTCTCCCAGAACGCCTCCAGGTCGCTGATCGACTGGCTGGCAATCTCGTCGACCATCCCGCCGTTGCCGTTGGTGACCGCCCGGGACGGGGGTTCGGCGTCTGGCCGCAGTCCGCTGGGGCCGTCGACGGCCTGCAGACCGCCCACCTTGAACGGGTCCGCAAAGACCGACACGGGTTTGCCCTCGACGGTCACGCCGCACGCTGCCAGCACCGTGGTGGCGCCCGCCACGGCGAGCAGACGTCCCAGGTGTCGTGGGCGCATGGATGCTGCCTCTCTGACGGTCAACGAGCAATGGGGACCGGTAGGGAGATTCGCTACCACAATAGTGCCGTGCGGTTGCGGGGTAGCACGGCGTGAGTCGGGCCCCGAATCAGGCGCCGGTGTTCGTGCGTAACCGCGCAAGCGCCTGTACGACGAGTGCCAGGTTCGTGGTGGACCAGAACGGCGGCAATGATGCGCGCAGATAGCCACCGTATCGAGCGGTGGCCATCCGGGAGTCCAGAACCGCGACGACGCCGCGGTCCTCGGCCCGCCGCAGCAGCCTGCCCGCACCCTGAGCCAGCAGAAGCGCAGCGTGGCTCGCCGCGACCGCCATGAACCCGTTGCCGCCGCGCGCTGCCACGGCGCGCTGGCGCGCGGTCAGCAGCGGGTCGTCCGGCCGTGGAAACGGGATGCGGTCGATGATCACCAGTGACAGGGACGGTCCGGGCACGTCGACGCCCTGCCACAGCGACAACGTCCCGAACAGCGAGGTGTCCGGGTCGTCGGCGAACTGCTCGACGAGTGCGGCGGTGCTGTCCTCGCCCTGACAGAGCACCGGCGTCTCCAGCCGCCCACGCATCGCTTCGGCGGCGGCACGCGCCGCGCGCATCGAGGAGAACAACCCCAGCGTCCGTCCACCCGCGGCGGTGATCAGGGCCGCGATCGTGTCGAGTTGCTCGGCCGAGCCGGTGCCGTCGCGCCCGGGGGGCGGCAGGTCAGCGGCGATGTAGAGGATTCCGGATTTGGCATGCTCGAACGGCGAGCCGACATCCAGACCGCGCCAGAGCGGACCGTCGGCCAGGCCCCAGGCCCCGGCCATCGCCTCGAACGAGCCGCCGACGGTCAGCGTCGCCGATGTCAGCACCGTCGTGGCCGTGTCGAAGATCCGTCCGCGCAGCAGACCCGCCACCGACAGCGGCGCCACCCGCAGCACCGGGCGGACTGTTGCTGTCGACCCCCGGGTCGCTTCGCTCCTGCCCGCCGGCTTCGAGTCCTCGTGGTCGAGCCACACCACATCGGAGCGGTCGGGGATCGCCGGGACGAACGAGTCCAGCACACGCGCGGCGGTGTCGGCGATGTCGCTCAGCGCGGCGACCGCCTCGTTGCGCGCCGCGGCCGCCTTGGGGTCGGCGGGGGACAGATCGACATCCGACCGGGCGGCGGTCGCGGCGTCGCGCAACGCGGTCAGATAGGTTGCCAGCTCGTCGTCGAGGTAGTCGATGCGTCCCGGCTGCGCATCGTGGATGGCCGAGGAGAACGTCGCGACGGCCGCCTCCATCCGCTGGCTGCGCTCCGTACTGACCAGCCGGGCGATACGGCGAAGCGCGACGCCGAGCGGCCCGGGGGTGAGCTCGCCGGTGGCCACCGAGGTCACCCGGTCCACCAGCTCGTGGGCTTCGTCGACGACGAGCAGTTCGTGCTCGGGCAGCACCGACGCATCGGCGATCGCATCGATGGCTAACAGCGCGTGGTTGGTGACGACGACATCGGCCCGGCCCGCCTCGGCGCGCGCCCTCTCCGCGAAGCAGTCGGTGCCGAACGGGCAGCGTGCCATGCCCAGGCATTCGCGGGCCGAGACGCTGACCTGCGACCAGGATCGGTCCGGTACGCCGGGGGTCAGTTCGTCGCGGTCTCCGGTCTGCGTGGACGACGACCACTCGGTAAGCCGCTGTACATCGCGGCCCAGGGCGGTCGTCGCGAACGGCTCGAACAGTTCCTCCTGCGGGGCATCGGGGGCCTCGGCGTCGCCGCCGGGGCCATTCGAACCGTTGTGGATCTTGTTCAGGCACAGGTAGTTCCGCCTGCCCTTCAGCAGTGCGAAGCGGGCCCGGCGGGGCATCGCAGCGGCGAGCGCGTCGACCAGCCGGGGCAGGTCGCGGTCGACGAGCTGACGTTGCAGCGCGATGGTCGCGGTCGACACCACCACCGGCTTGTCATCGGCGACGGCGCGTGCGATCGCCGGGACAAGGTAGGCCAGTGACTTGCCGGTGCCGGTGCCGGCCTGGACCGCCAGGTGATCGCCGCTGGCGAACGCCTCGGCCACCGCCTCGGCCATCTGCACCTGCCCGGGCCGTTCGCTGCCGCCGAGTGTCGCCACGGCCGTCGCGAGCAGATCGCTCACCGTCCGCGGTTCGTCGGGTGTCACTGGCGCGGCTTCGGGAAGTGCGCCGGTACCTGCCGGGTTGGAATCGCCGGCTCGTCGTGTGACAGCGCCAGCCCCTCCCATGGCAGGCTCTGCAAACCACGGGCTACCAGCGCTCGAGCGTCGGCCAGGTCCGGTGTGCCCAGCGGTTGGCCGCCGCGGACCAGCGGCACGGTCAACGTCCGGGACGGCTCGGTGGTGGCGGGCACATCGACGATCGGGTAGACCACCTCTTCGACGATCGTGCCGGTCGGCCGGGACAGGCGCATCGCGGCTTTGCGTCCACCATGAGATTCCTTGTGGCTGCTGCGCTTCTGCACCGGCAGCCCGTCGACCTCGACAAGCTTGTAGACCATGCTCGCGGTCGGCGCGCCCGAACCGGTGACCAGGGAGGTGCCGACTCCGTAGGTGTCGACCGGGTCGGCGCGCAGCGCGGCGATGGAGTATTCGTCGAGATCGCCCGACACCACGATCTGAGTCCCGGCCGCGCCGAGTCCGTCGAGCTGAGCGCGCACCTGCCGGGCCAGCACCCCGAGGTCTCCGGAGTCGATGCGCACCGCACCCAGACCGGTGCCGGCGACGGCGATCGCGTTGGCCACGCCGGTCGCCACGTCGTAGGTGTCGACCAGCAGGGTTGTCGCCAACCCGAGCGCGTCGACCTGCGCGCGGAACGCCGCCTGTTCGTCGGGTTGCCCGTCGGGCCCGGTATGCAGCATGGTGAAGGCATGCGCGCTGGTCCCCAGCGCGGGGATGCCGTAGCGGCGCTGGGCCTCAAGATTGGAGGTGCCGGCGAAACCGGCGATGTAGGCCGCACGGGCGGCAGCGACCGCGGCGTACTCATGGGTGCGCCGCGAGCCCATCTCGATCAGCGGTCGCCCGCCGGCCGCGCTCACCATGCGGGTCGCCGCCGAGGCAATCGCGGTGTCGTGGTTGAGGATCGACAGCGCCAGCGTCTCCAGCATGACGCATTCGGCAAAGCTGCCCGTCACCGATAGGACCGGCGAGCCGGGGAAGTACAGCTCGCCTTCGGCGTATCCGTCGATATCGCCGCGGAAACGGAAGCCGCGCAGGTAGTCCAGGGTCACCGGATCGAGAAACGACGTCAGCGACGCCAGCGTGGCGTCGTCGAAGACGAACTCGCCCAACGCTTCCAGGAATCGGCCGGTCCCGGCCACCACGCCGTAGCGGCGGCCTTCGGGCAGCCGGCGGGCGAACACCTCGAAAGTGGTCCGGCGATCGGCGGTGCCGTCGCGAAGCGCCGCCGACAGCATCGTCAGCTCGTACTTGTCCGTCAACAGCGCCGCCGTCACAGGGCACACGGTATCGGCTGGCATGACCCTGAGTCGGCATTGCGCCGGGTCGCTATCCTTGACCCATGGGCGCGTCAGCGGCACCGACCCGGCCGGGTACCGGTGGGCAGCAGGAGACGGAGTCGGTCGACGTCCTGGACAGTCCGTGGGTCACCATCGTCTGGGACGATCCCGTCAACCTGATGAACTACGTGACCTATATCTTCCAGAAGCTGTTCGGATACAGCGAGCCGCAGGCCACCAAGCTCATGCTTCAGGTGCATAACGAGGGCAGGGCGGTGGTGTCCTCGGGCAGCCGCGAGTCCATGGAAGTCGATGTGTCGAAGCTGCATGCGGCAGGTCTGTGGGCCACCCTGCAGCAGGACCGCTGAGGCAGCGGTACCGGACAGACACGCAGGAGCCTAGCCATGCGCAAGTGGAAGCGGGTCGAGACCGCTGACGGTCCCCGTTTCCGTTCCGCCTTGGTGCCCCACGAAGCAGCGCTGCTGAAGAGCATGGTGACGTCGGTGCAGGGCATGCTCGACGAACGTGAATCGACGGCGCCGTCGGATCCGCTCGAGCAGATCACCGGGATCCGCACCGGCAACTCGCAGCGTCCCGACGATGCGACGATGCGTCGGCTGCTCCCCGACTTCTTCAAGCCGCAGCGCGACCACCCGGCCGGTTCGGCGGCGGCCGAGAGCCTCAACGGCGCGTTGCGCAGCCTGCGCGAGCCGGAGATCATCGACGCGAAAAGGGTCGCAGCTCGGCGTCTTCTGGACACATTGCCGGATGACGGCGCGCGGTTCGAGCTGACCGAGGCCGATGCGAATGCGTGGATTTCCGCGGTCAACGACGTTCGGCTGGCGCTGGGCGCGATGCTCGACATCGGACCCGAGGGGCCGGACCGGCTCCCGTCCGATCACCCGTTGGCCGCGCACCTCGACGTCTACCAGTGGCTGACCGTCCTGCAGGAGTATCTGGTGCTGGGCCTGATGGACAAGCCCATCCGATGAGTATGGGATCGATCGCCGACGTGGCTGGTATCCGCGTCGGCCACTGCCACCGGCTTGACGCCGAGGCGACGCTGGGCTCGGGCTGGGCGTGCGGCAGTACCGTCGTCGTGGCTCCGCCGGCCACGGTCGGCGCCGTCGATGTTCGCGGGGGCGCGCCGGGCGGCCGGGAGACCGATCTGCTCGACCCGGCCAACAGCGTGCGCTACGTCGACTCGATCGTGCTCACCGGCGGTAGCGCGTTCGGGCTTGCGGCCGCCGACGGCGTGATGACCTGGCTGGAGGAACAGGGACGCGGCGTGGTGATGAAGGGCGGCCTCGTGCCGATCGTTCCGGCCGCGGTGATCTTCGATCTTCCGGTCGGCGGGTGGAAGTGCCGGCCGACCGCCGAGTTCGGGTATGCCGCCGCCGAGTGTGCCGGTGTCGACGTCGCGGTGGGCACGGTCGGGGCCGGTGTCGGTGCCCGGGCCGGTGTGCTCAAAGGCGGTGTGGGCACCGCGTCGACCACCCTGGATTCCGGGGTGACAGTCGGCGCGATCGTCGTTGTCAACTGTGCCGGCAACGTGGTCGACCCGGCGACCGGCCTGCCGTGGATGGCAGACTTGATCGACGAGTTCGGCCTGGTCCGGCCCCCTGCCGGGCAGATCGCCGCGTTCGCCGACCTCGACGCCGAGGAAAGCCCGTTGAACACCACGAATGCAGTGGTCGCCACCGACGCGGCCCTGACGCCGATGGGTTGTCGCAGGTTCGCCGTCGCCGCGCAGGACGGCCTGGCCCGTACCATCCGCCCGGCGCACACCCCGCTGGATGGCGATACGGTGTTCGCGCTGGCCACCGGTCAGGTCGAGGTCGAGCCGTCGGCCGACACCCCGGCGGCGATGCTGCCCGAGAGCAAGCTCGTGGCCGCGGTGGGCGCGGCCGGGGCCGACACTTTGGCGCGTGCCGTGCTGGTCGCCGTGCTGGCCGCAGAGTCGGCGGCCGGAATACCGACCTACCGTGGCATGTTGCCTGGTGCGTTCGCCGAGTGAACGCCCGCTGAATCCTCGAGGAGGAGCCCGTCGTGCTCGTGATCCGCGCCGACCTGGTCGACGCCATGGTTTCGCATGCCCGCGCCGACCACCCCGACGAGGCGTGTGGCGTGCTTGCCGGGCCCGATGGATCCGACCGCCCCGAACGGCACATCGCCATGCTCAACGCCGAGCGCTCGCCGACGTTCTACCGCTTCGACTCCGGTGAGCAGCTCAAGGTGTGGCGCGCCATGGATGAAGCTGATGAGGCGCCGGTCGTCGTCTACCACTCGCACACCGCCACCGAGGCCTACCCCAGCCGCACCGACATCGCCTACGCGTCCGAGCCCGACGCACACTATGTGCTGGTGTCCACTCGTGACCCCGAGCAGCACGAGCTGCGCAGCTACCGCATAGTCGACGGGGTGGTGACCGAGGAGCCCGTCACGATCGTCGAGCAGTACCAGCCACCCACCCGGAGGAACACCCCATGAGTGTCACTGTGTCCATCCCAACCATCCTGCGCACCCACACCGGGGGTGAGAAGCGCGTCACCGCCAGCGGTGAGACGCTGCAGGCGGTCATCGCCGACCTGGAGGCCAACTACTCCGGCATCTCGGAGCGGCTGGTCGACAACGGCAGGCTCAATCGGTTCGTCAACATCTACGTCAACGACGAGGACGTCCGGTTCTCCGGTGGGCTGGCCACCGAGATCACCGACGGCGACTCGGTGACGATCCTGCCCGCCGTGGCCGGCGGCTGAGCCGGGAACAAGGTCGGGAAGAAACGTCGGAAAAACAGTGACCCGCTACAACTCGCTGCTGCAGGCCGTCGGCCACACCCCGCTGGTGGGTCTGCCCCGGCTGTCGCCGCGCTGGGACGACAGTACTGGCGGCCCGCACGTCCGGCTGTGGGCCAAGCTCGAGGACCGCAATCCGACCGGCTCGATCAAAGACCGGCCCGCGTTGCGGATGATCGAACAGGCCGAACGTGACGGCCTGCTCGAACCCGGCGCGACGATCCTCGAGCCGACCAGCGGCAACACCGGCATCTCGTTGGCGATGGCGGCCAGGCTCAAGGGCTACCAGCTGATCTGTGTCATGCCGGAGAACACCTCGATCGAGCGACGCCAGCTGCTTGAGCTCTATGGCGCGCGGATCGTCTTCTCGCCCGCCGCGGGCGGCTCGAACACCGCGGTCGCCATGGCCAAACAGCTGGCTGCCGAGCACCCGGAGTGGGTGATGCTCTACCAGTATGGCAACCAGGCCAATTCCGATGCCCACTACTACGGCACCGGCCCGGAGCTGCTGACGGACCTCCCGGAGATCACCCACTTCGTGGCCGGCCTCGGCACCACCGGAACGCTGATGGGCACCGGCCGGTATCTGCGCGAGCACGTGCCCGACATCAAGATCGTCGCCGCCGAACCGCGTTATGGCGAGGGGGTGTACGCCCTGCGCAACCTCGACGAGGGGTTCATCCCCGAGCTATACGACCCCGACATGCTGACCACCCGCTATTCGGTTGGCTCGGCCGACGCGATCCGGCGCACCCGGGAGCTGGTGCAGGTCGAGGGCATCTTCGCCGGCATCTCGACGGGTGCGATCCTGCATGCCGCGCTCGGTATGGCCGCCAAGGCGGTCAAGGCCGGGCAGCGGGCCGACATCGCGCTCGTCGTGGCCGACGCCGGATGGAAGTATCTGTCGACCGGTGCCTACGCCGGTAGCCTGGATGATGCCGAGGACGCTCTGGAAGGGCAGCTATGGGCATGACGGCGGATTGCGCATGAGTCAATCGGGGGGATTCTCGTACCCCCCTGCCCAGCCCCAACCGAAGAAGCGGCCCGCCTGGAAAGTGGGCGGCGCCACCGTCCTGTCGTTCGTCGCGCTGCTCTACCTCATCGAGCTCGTCGATCAGCTGTCCGGGCATTCACTGGATCGCAACGGCATCCGCCCGCTGGAGGCCGACGGACTGTGGGGCATCGTCTTCGCGCCGCTGCTGCACGCAAACTGGCAGCACCTGGCGGCCAACACCGTGCCCGCACTGATGCTCGGCTTCCTGGTCACGCTGGCCGGCATGGCGCGCTTCGTGTGGGCGACCGCCATCATCTGGATCGTCGGGGGCTTCGGTACCTGGCTGATCGGCGACGTCGGCGGCTGCCGGCTGCCGACCATCCACATCGGCGCATCCGGGCTGATCTTCGGCTGGCTGGCGTTTCTGCTGGTGTTCGGCTGGTTCACTCGGCACATCTGGCAGATCGTGATCGGGATCGTCGTGCTGCTGGTCTACGGCGGCGTGCTGTGGGGAGCGGTGCCCGAACTCAACCGCTGCGGTGGGGTGTCCTGGCAGGGGCACCTGTGCGGGGCGATCGCCGGGGTGCTGGCGGCCTACTGGCTGTCCAGCCCGGAGCGGAAGGCCCGCGCGGGCAGGAAGGCCGGGCAGCTTCCCGGCCGGACCTCATGAGCGACCGGTTGGCGCCGATCGGCATCTTCGACTCCGGCGTGGGTGGGCTGACGGTGGCCCGCTCGATCATCGACCAGCTCCCCGACGAGGACATCATCTACGTCGGCGACACCGCCAACGGACCGTATGGGCCGTTGACCATCCCCGAGGTTCGCGCGCACGCGCTGGCCATCGGCGACGACCTGGTCGATCGTGGGGTCAAGGCCTTGGTCATCGCCTGCAACACCGCTTCCTCGGCGTGCCTGCGCGATGCCCGCGAACGCTACGACGTGCCCGTTGTGGAGGTGATCCTGCCCGCGGTGCGGCGGGCGGTCGCGACCACCCGCACCGGACGCATCGGCGTCATCGGTACCCAGGCCACCATCGCCTCGGGCGCCTACCAGGACGCCTTCGCCGCCGCCCGCGACGTCGAGGTCGCGGCGGTGGCCTGCCCGCGGTTCGTCGACTTCGTCGAGCGCGGTGTCACCAGCGGGCGACAGGTGCTTGGTCTGGCCGAGGGCTACCTGGAGCCGTTGCAGCACGCCGAGGTCGACACCCTGGTGCTCGGGTGCACGCACTACCCGTTGCTGTCCGGCCTGATCCAGCTCGCCATGGGGGACTCGGTCACGTTGGTGTCCAGCGCGGAGGAGACCGCCAAAGACCTGCTGCGCGTTCTCACCGAGTCCGACCTGTTGCGGCCGCATCCGGAAGACCCGGCGGTCACCGCCCGCCGCGTCTTCGAGGCGACCGGCGATCCGGAGGCGTTCATCACACTGGCGGCCCGGTTCCTGGGGCCGACTCTCACCGGTGTGCGACCGGTTCGCCGTCACGTCGGCGCCGAGAAGTGATTCTCAGGATCAAAGCAGTGATGTTTTTCTCTCACGCAGTAAGGGCATGGCAAGCTTGTGCCTGTGCGAATCACCGTCCTGGGTTGCTCCGGCAGCGTCGTCGGGCCTGATTCGCCGGCGTCTGGCTACTTGTTGACCGCCCCGGACACACCGCCTCTGGTTCTTGATTTCGGGGGCGGGGTTCTCGGTGCGCTGCAACGCTACGCCGACCCCAAAGATGTGCATGTCTTGTTGTCGCACCTGCATGCCGATCACTGCCTGGATCTGCCCGGGCTGTTCGTGTGGCGCCGCTACCACCCGTCCCCGGCCAGGGGCCGGGGGGTGATGTACGGCCCCTGCGATACCTGGGCGCGGCTGGCCGCGGCGTCGTCGCCGCTGGGTGGTGAACTCGACGACTTCTCCGACCTGTTCGAGGTCCGGCACTGGCACGACAACGAGCCCGTCCAGATCGGCGCCCTGACCGTGCTGCCGCGGCTTGTCACCCATCCGACCGAGTCGTACGGCTTGCGCGTCACCGATCCGTCCGGGGCGACGATCGTCTACAGCGGTGACACCGGCGTCTGCGAGTCGCTGGTCGAGTTGGCTCACGGCGCCGACGTCTTCCTGTGTGAGGCGTCCTGGACTCATGGGCCCGACCGGCCCCAGCACCTGCACCTGTCCGGCACCGAGGCGGGCCGGATGGCCACCAAGGCCGGTGTCGGTGAACTGGTGCTCACCCACATCCCGCCGTGGACGTCGCGCGAGGATGTGATCAGCGAGGCCAAGGCCGAGTTCGACGGCCCGGTGCACGCCGTCGTCCGCGGCGAGAAGATCGACGTCCGGCGCTCCTGAACCCGTCGCCGCCGACAGGCTAGGGTTGCCAGGTGTCCCGACGACAAGACGGCAGGCTCGACGACGAGTTGCGGCCGGTGGTCATTACCCGCGGTTTCACTTCGCACCCGGCAGGCTCGGTGCTCATCGCATTCGGCCAGACCCGGGTCATGTGCACAGCCAGCGTCAACGAGGGTGTGCCGCGCTGGCGCAAGGGTTCGGGGGAGGGCTGGCTGACCGCCGAGTACGCGATGCTGCCCGCCGCCACCCACACCCGATCCGACCGTGAATCGGTGAAGGGCCGCCTCGGCGGCCGCACCCAGGAGATCAGCCGGCTGATCGGGCGGTCGTTGCGGGCCTGTATCGACCTGGCGGCCTTGGGCGAGAACACCATCGCCGTCGACTGTGACGTCTTGCAGGCCGATGGCGGTACCCGCACCGCTGCCATCACCGGCGCCTATGTGGCGCTGTCCGACGCCGTCACCTACCTGGCGGCAGCCGGCAAGCTGTCCGACCCGCGTCCGCTGTCGTGCGCCATCGCGGCGGTCAGCGTCGGCGTCGTGGACGGCCGGGTGCGTGTCGACCTTCCCTACGAAGAGGATTCGCGCGCCGAGGTGGACATGAACGTCGTGGCCACCGATACCGGAACTCTGGTCGAGATCCAGGGCACCGGCGAGGGCGCGACCTTCCCGCGCTCCACCCTGGACAAGATGCTCGACGCCGCGCTCAAAGCCTGCGACACCCTCTTCGAGGTCCAGCGCGACGCCCTGGCGCAGCCCTATCCGGGTGTGCTGCCCGAGGGGCCGCCGGCGAAGAAGGCGTTCGGAAGCTAGACCCGTCGGCGACGATGCGGAGCGGCGGAAAATGACCCGGTTGCTGGTGGCCAGCCGCAACCGCAAGAAGCTGGCCGAACTACGCAGAGTGCTCGACACCGCCGGGGTGTCCGGGTTGACCCTGGTGTCCCTCGACGATGTCCCCCCGTTCGAGGAGGCCCCCGAGACGGGTGCGACCTTCGAGGACAACGCGCTGGCCAAGGCCCGCGACGGCTACGCCGCCACGGGCCTGCCGACCCTGGCCGACGACTCCGGGCTCCAGGTCGCGGCGCTGAACGGAATGCCGGGTGTGCTGTCGGCGCGCTGGGCTGGACGATCCGGCTCCCCGGATGCCGATCTCGCCAACTACCGACTTCTGCTCGCGCAGCTGCGCGATGTTCCCGACGGGCGGCGCTCGGCGGCGTTCGTGTCGGCCTGTGCGTTGGTGAGCGGCCCCGGCGCGGACGACGGCGTCGTGGTGAGTGGAGTGTGGCCGGGAGTGATCGCACGGGAGCCGCGTGGCGATGGGGGTTTCGGCTACGACCCGGTGTTCGTTCCCGACGGGGAGGACCGCAGCGCCGCGCAGCTGAGCCCGGCGGAGAAGGATGCGGTGTCACATCGCGGTCGCGCCCTGGCCCTGCTGTTGCCGGCGTTGCGCGACCTGGCCGGCTGATCCGCGCCGCCGCAGCAACATTTGTATAGCGCATCTAATGTGTCATGATGCTGCGGTGGGTCGTCACAGTGTCCGGGCGGTCCGCCAAGCCCAGTACCGGTCTGAGGCCACCACGGGCAGTACGCATCCCGCGATCCTGATCGCGGTCCTGGCGGCAGCCGGCATCAGCGTGTCGCTGATGCAGACGTTGATCATCCCGCTCATTCCCGAACTGCCGGCGTTGCTGAACACCAGCCCCACCAATGCGTCGTGGGCGATCACCGTGACCTTGCTGACCGCGGCGGTGTCCACCCCCGTGTTCGGCCGGCTGGGTGACATGTACGGGCCCAAGCCCATTCTGATGATATCGGCCGCCGTCCTGACGATCGGTTCGTTGACCGCGGCGATGACGAGCTCGCTGCTGCCGTTCATCGTCGGACGCGGTCTGCAGGGTCTGGGGCTGCCGATCATTCCGTTGGGCATCAGCGTGTTGCGCGCGGCCGTCCCCGCCGACCTCGTGGGTTCGGCGATGGGTCTGATCAGCGCGTCACTGGGCGTCGGTGGTGCGCTCGGACTGCCACTGTCTGCGGTGATCGCCGAGAGGTTCGACTGGCACGCGCTGTTCTGGTTCGCGGCGGTCCTCGGCGTCGGATCGCTGGTGCTGTTCATGGTGTTGGTGCCGAAGATCCCGGCCCGTGCGGCCGATCGTCTCGACCCACTGGGCGCGCTGCTGCTCGCCGGTGGGCTGGTGACGTTGCTCCTGCCGATCTCCAAGGGCTCGACGTGGGGTTGGACGAGTGCCACGACCTTGTCGCTGTTCGGCTGCTCGGTCGCCATCTTCACCGTCTTCGCGATATGGCAGTTCCGGGTGGACTTCCCGATGGTCGACCTGCGCACCACCCTGCAACGTCCGGTTCTGACCACCAACCTGGCCTCGATCGCGGTTGGATTCGCGCTATTCGCGATGTCGCTGATCGGGCCGCAGATCCTGGAGATGCCCACCCAGACCGGTTTCGGTCTGGGGCAGTCGATGCTGAATACCGGCCTGTGGATGGCTCCGGGGGGCCTGGCCATGATGGTCAGCGCACCGATCGCTGCCAAGATCGCCGGCAACCGAGGCCCCCGGTTCACCCTGATCGTCGGTGGGGTGATCATCGCCTGCGCCTACCTGGCCGGCCGCGGACTGCTGGACAACCCCGTGCAGGTGATGTCGTTCAACGTCATGGTCAGTGTCGGGGTTGGTTTCGCCTTCTCCTCACTTCCGGCGCTCATCAACGCGGCGGTCCCGGTGTCGGAGACCGCAGCGGCCAACGGCATCAACGCGCTCGCGCGGTCGCTGGGCACGTCGATCTCCAGCGCAGTGATCGGCGCGGTGTTGTCGACGATGACGATCTCGTTGGCCGGCCACGCGATGCCGTCACTGGGCGGGTTTCACACCGCGTTGCTGGTCGCCGCGGGCGCGGCGATCGTGGGCGTGGCCGTTGCGCTGATGATCCCCGGCGCTGCCACACCCGATGCGCTTGCCGCCGAATCCGGACCGCCGGAGCCGGCGACGGCTCCGGTAACGCTGCCGAGCGGTGCGCCGATCAGAGGTTGAACCGCTGCTTGATCTCCGTGGTCTGGAAATGCTCGACGATGATGCCCAACAACGGGATGGTTCCGGCCAGCAGCACACCGATGGTCTTGCCGATAGGCCAACGCACCTTGACCGCGAGGTTGGCCGTGAACAGCAGGTAGACGAAATACACCCAGCCGTGCACCACGCCGATCCAGGTCGGCGGGTTGTCGACCTTGACGACGTAGCGCACCAGGATCTCGTAGCACAGGGCGATCAGCCAGACGCCGGTCGCCCAGGCCATCACCCGATAGCCCAGCAGGGCGGTGCGGATCTTCTCGACCGGAGTGGTCGGGGACCCGGGCGTCTCGGGTGTGGTCATGCGGTGGTCCTGTTCTGTTGAGAGTCGGCCTCATCGGCCTTGGCCAGTTCGGCGAGGTAGGCGTTGTACTCCCGCATTGCGGGGTCGTCGTCGGGTTGCGTTGGCGCGGTGGGCCGCTCGGGCAGCAATCCGGCGGGGATCTCAGTGACGCTTTCGGCATCCGATTCCGGCTCGGGCGGGGCTTCCTCGTAGCGGATGAACTTGCGGTAGGCGTAGATGCAGAACACCGCGAACATCGGCCACTGCAGCGCATAGCCGAGGTTCTGGAAGGTGCCCGAATTCGACTCGAACCGGGTCCACTGCCACCAGCCCAGGGCCAGGCAGCCGCAGGCGGCGACGATCACCAGGGCGATCAGCGCCAGTCTTCTACGGCGGGTAGCGGACACACCACGACGGTACCGCGAGGTGGTCGGTGCGTTCATCTGGCGGTGAGCAACCCGCGGTCGGCACTTCGGTCCGACGAAGGTGTCCAGGCGTGCGACGGCGGGCCCGACGCCGCGTGTTGGCGCGGTACCATCGGTGGGCTCGCGGGCGTGGTGGAACGGCAGACACGCCGGCTTTAGGTGCCGGTGCTCGAGAGAGCGTGAGGGTTCGAGTCCCTCCGCCCGCACCAATGTGATGAGTCATTTCGTCGGTGACGAAGCAGCCGAAGAGCGCCAGGCGGCTACCCTGACAGTTGTGAGCAGCCAGCCTGTGCCCGGTGGGGTAGTGCACGAGCTCCCAGCGGATCTGCGCACGGCGCTGCTCACCAATGCGACGGCACTTGCCGCCTGGAAAGACATCACACCGTTGGCGCGCAACGAGTTCATCTGCTGGGTCGAGGATGCCAAGCAGCAGGCGACCCGGCAGCGCCGTATCCGCCGGACCCAGGAAGAGCTGGAAGAAGGAATGCGCCGGCCCTGCTGCTGGCCGGGGTGCAAGCACCGCGAGCGCACCGGCCGGTAGACCACGCGCAACCCGTAATCGAGTCTGCGTGCAGATCGCGAAGTCGGGGGTAGAAACGCGATCTGGGCGCAGAGTCGATTTGAGCTAGATCATGTCTTTGGCGGTCAACCAGCGCATGATCGGCCAGCCGGCGAAGACCGGCAGCCAGCAGGTGAGCACCCGGTAGAGCAGCACCGACGGCACGCCGATGGCCGTGGGCAGACCGAACGCGGCAAGACCACCGATGAGCGCGGCCTCCACCGCGCCGACCCCGCCTGGGGTCGGCGCCGCTGAGGCGAGCGTGCCGCCGACCATGGTGACGACGGTGACCGTGACGAATGTCGTGTGACCGCCGAAGGCCTCGATGCTGGCCCACAGCACCAGCGCTAGACCGAGAGTCGTTGTCGCACAGCCTAAGACGATCACAGACAGCCGCTTGGGCTCACGGATCAGGTCGAGGAGTTCGCCGCCGACCTCCTTGAGCTTCGGCCGCACCGCCGTTGCGAGCCACCGCCGCGCCTTGGGCACGAACAGAAAGGTGCCGACAACGCCGAGGGCCACACCGCCGATGAGGTACAGCAGCGTGGTGCTGGGGACGAAGTGGGACAGATCGGCCGATGCGCCTGCGGCGAAGCTGAAGAAGATCAGCAGCGTCACGTGGGTGATGACCTGCACTGCCTGCTGCAGCGCCACCGCCGCGGTGGCCCGCAGCGTGCCGAGACCGGCCTTCTGCAGGAACCGTGTGCTCAACGCCAGTCCACCGACACCGGCCGGGGTCGTGGTCGCGGCGAAGGTGTTGGCGAACTGCATGATCACCAGGCTGCGGAAGCTGACCACCCCGGACGCGCACGCCCACAACGATGCTGCGGCACCGATATAGGTCAACGCCGAGACGGACAGGCCCAGCAGTGCCCACCACCAGTTGGCGTTGCGCAAATGGTTGAAGAACGTGGGCACGGTGCTGATGAAGGGGTAGGCGACGTAGACCAGCGCGACCAGAAGTACGAGCTGGATGACCTGCTTGCGGGTGAAGCGGGTGATCGTCTCGGTCTGTATCTGGTCGGCGCCCGTCTGCCGCTTCACTTCGTCGCGGGCCGCGGACATGACCTCTTTGGGGTCGTTGACCGAGTTGCGGATGCGCGCTGGGAGCGCGGACTTGGTCAGCCGTCGAGATGCGTTGAGCACCGTGTCCTTGCCCAGCGCTTCGATGGCTGCGCGCACCGACGGCTCGGCGCCGAACTTCTCGGTGGTCGTCACCAGCAGTTGGGCGATATCGGACTGCAGTTGCTCGTCGGATGCGCCGTATTCGGCGTTGCCGAAGCCCCCGAACAGTGCCGTGCCGGAGTCGACGGTGATCTCCTTGCGCCGCAGATCGCCGTGCGAAATCTGGTGGCGCTGAAGCACGCCCAGCGATCCCCAGACGCTGCAGACCAGCCCGTCCCCGGCGGCGTCGTCGAGCTGGGTGCCGCGTGCGGGGCTGTGCGCGTACAGCGTCCACCCGCGGTCGAGTGTGGCCAGGGCCATCGTCGTGGTGTTGGCCACTCCCAGGTCGCCGATGGCGATCGTCATCAATGCGCGGTGCTCGACCGCTCGGCGCATCGAGGCCTGCCATGGTGCGTTCTCGCCGCCGCGCAGCTTGAGCCACTGCCAGACCTGGCGCAGCGCGCCACCGCTGCGCTGGTTCGGGCCGTACATCTCGATGACCGCCATCGACTCCGACCCGTCGGAGGCCGACAACTCGAGGGGCCCGTGCCCGGCCGGTCGCACCACAGTCAGTGCGGCGACGGTGAATCCGCGCCGGCCCAGTGCCCGCACCGCTCCGTCGAGGGGAACCTCCAATGCGGGCGTGCCCACGACGAGTACGACCAGGGCGCCGACGAACCACCCGACTGCCAGCCCGAGAAGTGAGCGGGCGGGAACCACTGCACTGACGACGAGATGGATGGGTACGAACGCCAGCAGCAGTGCCCACCACCATCGGCGCCAGCGCGCCGGAAGCCACGGACCCGACACTGTCAGCACCGCTGCCAGCATCGCGATCCAGCGCGGGTCGTCGAGGAACTGCGACAACGTGGTGGTCAGCCGCTCGGACAGGTCGAAATGCCACTGGGGCGCCGATATGCCGTCGCCGGTGATCGACAACGAGAAGACCGCGAGGAATCCCGCCGCGGCGTAGGCGGCGAGCAGTTTCCACTGTTGGGCGGCGATCAAGCCGATCAGGATGACGAACGGCAAGGCCAGGATGGCGATCCCGTAGGCCAGGTACACCAGGTTGGACTGGGTCGGCGTCAGCACACCGACGATTCCGGATATCGACTTCTCCAGGGCAACCCAGTCGTTGCGGGTGATCAGCGAACTGGTGATCACGATGGCCAGGAACAGCGTTGCGAGGCTGAGCCGGACGATGTCGTTGGTGCGCCGAGTCAGCGGTTGCAGCAGGCTGCCCGAAACGACGATCTCGCGCCCGTCAACTCGCATCCTGATTCTTTTCCACCTCGGCCCTCAGACCGTCCTGGGTGACGGTTTCGGCCAACTTAGCGCGAGTGCCTGCCGGTTTGAGTGGTATGACGCGCGTAGGTGTCAGACGACACCGAGAAAGCCCAGTGTCGCGGCGGCCGCCACCACGATCAGCGGGTTGATGGTCGTGCGGACGAATATCAGGGTGCCAGGCCGGTGAGCAGGTAGGAGCGCCAGTCGTGATCGGCCGCCCCGCTCATGACCAGTGAGGTCGCCATGATCAGACCGACGGTCAACGGCGCAAAGCCTTTCTCGACGGCGTAGCGCAGCTTGGGCTTCCGGGCTTTCTGCCAGGACATGGCCTGCTACGAATAGGAATTGCGGATGGTGCTCACCCGTCCGCCGGTGGTGTCGCAACGGCCGGATCGGGCAGGTTGTGTCCCAGTCCGGGCGGAAGGAAGATGCCCGGTGCCGGTGCCGTCCCGGGGAGCGGCTGACCGAGTTGGTCTTCGGGCATCTGGCCCAGTAGCGCACCGGTGAGGTTGCCCGCCTGATACATGGCGAGCAGTCGTCTCAGATAGCCGAAACGGGTGGTGGCGCCGTCGTCCACCGGCGCGGGCCCGACCGCTGAACCTTGCCCCGGGGCGGCCGGCGCGGCGTTCTGCAGAGGCAGATATTGGTCATTGAAGGCGTTGAGGTCCGGCGCCCGTAGCGGACCGGTGTGCCCCGGTGCCGCCGGTGCGGCGTTCTGCCCCAGCAGCAGTTCGGAGGTGTGGGCGGACAGGTCGGGCAGACCGAGTGGTCCAACCGGTTCACTGCCGCTTTGGGCCAACGCGTCGCCGAGCGTGGCCCGGGGTGGAATCAACCCGATCGGTGACGGTGGTGTCGGCGGTGGATCGCCGGGAGGGGGATCGGCGGCGGCGGGCAACGCGCCGGCCAGCGCGATACCGATGCTGAGCACGGCAGCGCCCATCAGGGCTGGGATGCGATCTTGGGTGCCCACGCCCGCGCCGTCTCCTTCGGTTGACCTTGGTGACACCGTAATAGGTGAGGTCATCGTCTTGGCCGAGTATGCCCAAGCCTTTCCGCCCGCGGGGATTCCGTGGGTTTCCGGGGCTGCCATTCTTGGACACGTGGGGTATCCCCTTCGAGGGAGTTCTGCCGGTGAATGTCCTGCTGGTGAATGGACGAGCTAGGACTGCGACGGAAATACAACGAGACGACACTGGCACCCGACTTGCCGGCCGCTGTTACTTGCAGAGTTCGGCGATCTTGCGGTTGGCAGCCTCGGCGTCACGGAGCCTGGCGGCTTGGGCTGGATCGTCGTTGGGGACGCCGGCGAGCGCGTTCATCGCGATGGCTTGCAGGCCGGTGGCGAAGTCATGGACGGTGTCGGCCAACGTCGCCGGGGTGCTCGAAGACGTCTGCGTCAACAGATATGCCGCACCGCCGGCCATCGCCAGCCGGGCATTGGCGGCGACTGCCTGTGCCGATGCCGGATCGGTTCCCGGGTCCGCATGAGTTTGCAGTGCTACCGCCGCGCTCACCGTCTGGTATGCCTTGCAGGCGCGAGCCTTGGCTTCGCCGCTCTGCTCTTGGGTGCCGGCGGCCGTAGGGTTGTCGTCCAGTGTGGGTTTCAGCAGTGCCCACGTCGCGAGTCCGGCGGCGACCACCGCGATCACCAAGGCGATCGGAGTCAGCCAGCGTGTGGCGCTGCGGTGTTCGGCGGCGGCGTGATGGGAAACGCGCGAGGCGTCCGGTTCGGGGGTCTCCTCCGGCATGGCGACGATCCTAGTCATGTCCGACTGCGCGTCCGGGTAGTCTGGCGACAGGAGTTGAGGTGCGATGACGATGAGGAATGGCCTACGGCGACTGCCGGCACACGTGTTGTGTTCTGCGGCACTGGTTGCAGGATCGCTCATCGCGGCGCCGGTCGCCACTGCGGACGAGTGTCCTCCGGGGCATGTGATGAACCCGTACACCGGTCAGTGCTATCTCGAAGGCAGTGCGCCGACGATCAACGGCGTTCCGTGCGTGGCCAGCAATCTCGGCTTGTGTCAGTCGTTCACCCAGAACCAGCAGCCGCCGCGCAAACCGCAGACCTCGGTCGGGTCTGGGCGCTAACTCCGGGTCACTGTCTTGGTGATCAATCTCTGTACCCATGTGGGCGTCACCTGCGCCATCGCAGCGAAGACGTTGGTCTGCCGCCCGACCGGGTAGTGGACTCTGGGCAGCCAGTTGCGTTGCGGATGGGTTGCCGAATACACCGCGTCGGCGACGTCCTGGGCGTTCAGGTGCACGCCCAGCGACTTGGTACTTCCTGCCTCGACCCCTTCGATCATCGGCGTCTGGACGAACAGCGGCCACATCGACAGCACCCGGATCCCGTACCGGCGCCACTCCAGCTCGAGCGCTTCGGTCAGCGCCCGCAACCCGAACTTGGTGGCCGAGTAGGTGGCGAGCTCGGGCTGGCCGTAGATCGCCGAAGCCGAACACATGTTGACCACCTGGGCCCGTGGCGTGGCGCTCAGGTAGGGGAATGCCGTGTGCAGGCCGGCCAGCGCGCCGTAGAGGTTGATGTCGATCATCCGCCGCTGCGCTTCGAGCGGAACGTCTTCGAATCGGCCCGCGCTGAGCACACCGGCGTTGTTGACCAGGATGTCCAGCCGGCCCGATACCCCGGTGAACTCTTCGAGCCGTTGGGACCACCCCGCGGCGTCGGTGACGTCGAGTCGGCCGATGGCGACATCGCCGCCGTGGTTGGTGATCTCGTCGCGCAGCGATGCGAGCCCGGGCAGATCGATGTCGTAGGCGCCAACGCGGTAGCCGTGTGCTGCAAAGGTGAGTGCGGTTGCGCGCCCGATGCCTGAGGCGGCGCCGGTGATGAATACCGTCGGTGTCGACGACTGTGGTGATGTCACCGACCCGAATCTAGACGACCCGTCAGGCTGTCGAGACCAAGACCGCGGAAGGGCCGCGCACCGCGTAGTTGGTGCCGTAGTCGACGGGACCGTGCACATCCCAGTCGGGTACCGCATCGAGGAGTTCGTCGAGGAAGATCTGTGCTTCCAGCCGGGCCAGATTCATGCCCAGGCAACTGTGCAGGCCGAACGCGAAGCCCAGATGAGAAAGCTTCTTGCGGAATACGTCGAACTCGGCCGGCCGATCCCACCGGCGCGGGTCGCGGTTCGCCGCGCCGAGCAGCAGTGTGATGCGCTCCCCCTCGGGGATCGCGACACCGGCGACCGACACGTCCCGGTCGGTCACGTCCCGGAAGACCGAGTGGGTGATCGTTTCGAACCGGTGCACCTCCTCGACCGCGGCCGGGATCACCGTCCGGTCGGCGTGGATCGCGTGTCGCTGGTCGGGATGGGTGGCCAGGGTGACGACCGCCTGCGCGAGAAGTTTCGCGGTCGTCTCGTTGCCCGCGAACACCAGCTGGGTATTGCTGGCGACGATCTCCTGTTCGGTCATGTGGTCGCGGGCGTACGGATGGCCGACCATGGCCGCGATCAGGCCCGCGTGGCGTTTGCCGTCGCCGCGTAGCTGGGTGATCTCGGAGCGCAGGTAGTCGTTGAGCTCGGCGGTTGCCCGTTTGCCCGCGGCGATCAGTTCGGTGCCGCGCTCTGAAAGGTTCGTGTAGCCCTCGGCCGAGGCTCCCATCGCGTCGCTCCACCGTGAGAACTGGTCGACCATGGCCGACTCGATCCCGAGCATGTGGGCGATCACCTCGGTGGGAACCGCGCGGGTCAGGTCGGAGACGATCTCCACCGTCTGACCGGAACGCAGCCGGTCCGCCACCGGCGCCAGCCTGCGCCGGATGATGTCGGTGATCATCGGCCGGAGTTCGGCCAGTGTTCGGGGACGGAAGTGGTCGGACCAGATCGCCCGAATCCGGTCGTGGTGTGGGCCGTCGTAGAACTCCATGGTGGGGCCGCCGAACACGGTGGCCTGCTCGGCTTGGCCCCGTTCGGAACCGAAGTGCCCGGTTTCGGTCAGGATCTGTTTGGCCGGCTCGAAATCGCTGACCATCCAGCGGTTCACCCGCTCGTTGAAGATCACGCCGCCGAGGTCTCGGATCTGCTCGTAGCGCTGCCACGGCTCCCTGACGAAGGCGGGCTCGGCGGTATCGAAGTCCAGCAGCGGAACGCTCGGTGCAGTCATGCGCGAGGCGTTCCCGGTGTTGACAACATTGTGCAATTCTGTAACGCGTGACTGCTGACTTCAAGGCCTTGGGCCAGGAACTGTCCAACTGGGGCCGATGGGGTCCGGACGACCAGATCGGCACGCTGAATCTGGTCGAATCACGCCACATCCTCGCCGCCGCCGCCGAAGTTCGCTCCGGCAGGATGTTCCAGCTGAGCATTCCGGTGGGCAAGGACGGTCCGCAGAGCGGTATCGGGGGCCGGATGAACCCCGTTCACCTGATGTCGATGCAGCCGCAGGACTGGGATCCGCACGGGCTGCAGGTCTCCGACGACTGGATAATCATGCCCTTGCAGTCCGGCACGCAGTGGGATGCGCTGTCCCACATCGCCTACGACGGCGAGCTCTACAACGGCTACCCGACCGACGACGTCAGCACGCGGTTCGGTGCCCGAAGCCTCTCGGTGGACGCGATGACCGACCGCATCGCCGGCCGCGGCGTGCTGCTCGACATCGCGCGGCTGAAAGGGGTCAGCTGGCTGGAGGGGGGCACGGCGATCACGCCCGCCGATCTGGAGGAAGCCGAACGGGTGCAGGGCGTTGCGGTCGGCGAGGCGGACTTCCTGCTGGTCCGAACCGGATGGCGCCAGCGGCTGCTGGCCCAGGGGCGGGACGGATGGATGGCCAGCGAACCGGGACTGGACCTGGACTGCGCGCGCTGGTTGAAGGACCGCGGCGTGGCGGCCGTGGGCTGCGACAACTGGGGCATCGAGGTGATGCCCGGCCAGACGGCCGGGGCGCTGATGCCGCTGCACTGCGTGCTGATCCGTGACATGGGTATGCCGCTGGCCGAGATCCTCGATCTCGACGCGTTGGCCGGCGATTGTGCCGCCGACGGCCACTGGAGCTTCCTGTTCGTGGCCCCGCCCCTGCGTATCAGCAACGCGGTGGGCTCGCCCACCACTCCGGTCGCGATCAAATGAGCCCCGCATTCCACTACCGGCTGCGAACGACACGTCCCCTGGTCTGTGTCGACGATTACCGCCGGGCCGCCCGGCGTGCCCTGCCCACGATGGTGTGGGCCTACCTCGACGGCGGCGCCGAAGACGAGCGAACGATGCTGTCCAACCGTGCTGCATTCTCGAAATGGGCTCTTCGGCAACGTGTTCTGGCCGGACACCAGGGCGCCGACGTTTCCGCGCCGGTCGCCGGCGAGCGTCTGGCCCTGCCGGTGGTACTGGCGCCGACCGGCCTGGCCGGCCTGGCGCACTTCTCGGGTGAACTCGGCGCCGCGCGGGCCGCCGAGCGCGCCGGAACCCGGCTCACGTTGAGCACCGCATCGTCGTACTCGATCGAGGAGGTGGCTTCGGGCACCGAGGCGGATCACTGGTTCCAGCTCTACCCCTGGGGTGATCGCAGCATCCCCGGGTCGTCGTTCATGGACTCCATGCTCGACCGCGCGCGTGATGCCGGATACCGCACACTCGTTGTCACCGTGGATGTTCCGGTGCAGGGAAACCGGGTCGGCGAGCGGCGCACCGGAATGGGTCATCCGCCTATCCTCACCCCGCGCCGCGTTGTCGATGCCGCGATCCGACCGCAGTGGTGGTATGGCCTGCTACGGCACCAGCGGATGACCATGCGCAACATCACGCACGCGCGCGGGGCCGCGGGAGCAGTGGAATCGGTGGGGGTGCACAGCAGACAGATCCGCCCCGACCTCACTTGGGACGATGTGCGATCGCTACGTGAGCGTTGGGGCGGGCCGTTTCTGGTCAAGGGAATCCTCGACCCCGCCGACGCGGTGCGGGCGGTCGACGAGATCGGGGCGACCGGAGTGGTCGTCTCCAATCACGGCGGTCGCCAGCTCAACGGCGCCGTAGCCTCGCTCGATGCACTGCCTACCGTCGTGGATGCGGTCGGCGGTCGGGCGACGGTTCTTCTCGACAGTGGGATTCGTTGCGGCACCGATGTTGTCACCGCACTGGCGCTCGGCGCCGATGCGGTGATGATCGGCCGGCCCTTTCTGTACGGTCTTGCGGTCGGGGGCGCTCAGGGCGTGGGCGCGGTGCTGGACATCCTGGCCAACGAAATCCGCCAGACCCTCCTGCTGATGGGGGTTGCCGCGGTGAGCGATCTGGGCCGCGAGCACCTGGTGGCGGCCTGACCGCACGGACGAACGCCGATCGTCGTGATGTCGAGACACCCCTCGGTGCCGGTGCGATGGGCGTTGACTGGGCAGGTGCCGACGTGGAAATCTGTCACTCACTATGCGAGAACCTGATTCCCGCATGGGAGGGAATCGGATGTCGCCGATTGTGCGGCAGGACCGCAAAGGAGCGCAATGCCCAAGGGCTACGTCATCTTGACCGAGCAGATCAAAGATCCCGAGGGAATGAAGGCCTACGGCCGCGCCGCCGGGGCTGCGATGAGTGGCGCCAGGGTCCTCGCCGTCGACACCGCGCCCGAACTGCTCGAAGGGCAGTGGCACGGCCACCAGACTGTGGTCCTGGAGTTCGACTCGGTCGCCGACGCACGAGCCTGGTACGACTCGGAGGCCTACCGCAAGGCGCGGGAGTTGCGGCAGGCGGCGGCGGAGACCAATGCGGTGATCCTCTCCGGTTTCTAGGGGCCGCAACAGGCCGCTCCATCAGTGCCGGCCGCCCTGTTCGCGATACCAGTCGACGAGTCCCGGATCGTCGTCCCGGGAACGGCGTTAACGCCTGCATCTCCACGCCCGCGGGGTTTACGCAGGGGCATCATGGGTTGTCCCGAGCCAGTTTCTGTGACAGAGCGTGCGCCTCCTCGAGGAGTAGCCGTCCGAGTTTGGCCTGACGGTCGGGTCGGAAGCGCGACTCAACCCCTGTCAGTGTCAGGGCCCAGTTCGGTGCGCCGGCCGCATCGAAGACGGCGGCGGCCATGCCCCAGCTGCCCTCCACGACCAACCCCGGGTTTAGCGCAAAACCGGAGGCGCGAGCGCCGCGGATACGGTCGCGGATCGCCCCCGGCGAGTAGCTCGCCCCCCAGTCGGGCGTCAGATCGACCCGATCGAGGAAGTCATCAACGTCGCGGTCCGACATCAACGACAGGATGGCCATGCCCGAAGATACGACGCCGAGTGGAAATCGGGCGCCCTCGTAGAGCACAAAGGACCGGATCGGAAAGCTGCCGTCCTCACGCAGCAAGCAGACGGTCTCGTCGCCGCGGCGCGCAGAGAAGAACGCGCTTTCACCGGTTGCGGCCGCCAACCGGTGCACACTGCCACGTGCGTGACGGCTGATGTCATAACGCGACGACGCACGCATACCCAGCAAATACAACTCGGGCCCCAAGAACCACTGGCCGGACCGCTGATCGCGGTCCACGAAACCTTGCCGCAGCAGAGCCGCGAGCAGGCGGTGCGCCGTTGGCCGCGGGACGTCGGCGGCACGTGCCACCGCCGAAGTCGACGCGCCCTTATTCTCTGTGGCGGACAACGCGCGAAGGATTGCGCCGACCCGGGACACCACAGTGGGAACAGCGCGATCCTCAGCCACCTACCCACCGTAACGTTCATTCAGTGAATGCTTTGCCACTAACCGTTCACTAGGTGATAAACCGGCTAGGCAAGCTGATAGCGATCTTGACGCAGACGTTCCCGACACCCTTGACTGAGGAGAGGTCGATGAGTGAACGCATTCGTTCGGCACCCTCATCGCCGGTACTGGCAGGCCATTACCCCTCGATTCGGCAAGGAGGCCGTTTTGACAGCCAAGGTGTTTGAGTCCGCCGGCGCCGCGGTCGCTGACCTTCCATCCGGGGCGACCGTTGCCGTCGGTGGATTCGGTTTGTGCGGTATCCCCGACGTCCTGATCGCGGCGATCGTCAACACCGGAGCAACCGATCTGGAAGTGTTCTCCAACAACTGTGGAATCGACGGCGTCGGTCTCGGTCTGCTGCTGGAAGCCGGGCGGATTCGCCGAATCACAGCCTCCTATGTGGGCGAGAATCGAGAATTCGCGCGTCAGTACCTATCCGGGGAAGTTGAGGTGGAGCTGGTTCCGCAGGGGACGCTCGCCGAACGTCTGCGGGCCGGTGGCGCTGGGATTCCTGCGTTCTTCACTCCTGCCGGCGTCGGCACTCCGATCGGCGATGGCGGCCTACCCCTGCGGTACGCATCCGATGGCTCGATCGCGTTGGCCTCCCAGCCCAAGGAAATCCGCGAATTCGACGGAACCCGCTACCTCCTCGAGCGGGGCATCACCGCTGATTACGCGCTCGTGCACGCTGCATGCGGTGACACCGCCGGCAATCTTGTGTTTGACAAGTCGGCCCGGAACTTCAACCCGTTGGCCGCGATGGCGGGGCGGACCACGATCGCGCAGGTCGAGACCCTGTTGGAGCCCGGTGAGATCGAGCCCGACGCGGTGCACCTTCCCGGGATCTTCGTGCAACGGATCGTGCACTCGGGGCCTCAGGACCCTCAGATCGAACGGCGCGTCACTCAACCCGCAGGAGCTGACCGATGAGCACCACGCCAGGGATCGCTGGATGGACCCGCGAACAGATCGCCGCCCGCGCCGCCGCAGAGATGGTCGACGGGGAGTACGTCAACCTCGGTATCGGGCTGCCGACCCTGATCCCGGGGTGCCTGCCACCGCATGTGTCGGTCACGCTGCACTCCGAGAACGGGATACTCGGTACCGGGCCCTATCCCACCGAGGAGAATGTCGACGCGAACCTGATCAATGCCGGCAAGGAAACGGTGACCGTCAACGCCGGCGCCTCCTACTTCGACTCAGCCCTATCGTTCGGAATGATCCGCGGTCGCCACATCGACACCGCGGTGCTCGGCGCCATGCAGGTGTCCTCGTCCGGTGATCTGGCGAACTGGATGGTGCCCGGGAAAATGGTCAAGGGCATGGGTGGGGCCATGGATCTAGTCCATGGGGCCAAGCGGGTCATCGTCGTCATGGAGCACTGCGATCGCGACGGCAATCCAAAGATCGTCGAAATGTGCACACTGCCCCTGACCGGACAAGGCGTGGTCCATCGGATCATCACCAACCTTGCCGTCGTCGATGTCTCGGGGAACGGTGGCCCACTCGTGCTCGCCGAGCTTGCCCCCGGCATCGGCGTCGACGACGTTGTCGCCGCCACTGCGCCCGAGCTGGACACGTCCCAGCTGTAAGGTTGCCGACTATCGGCAACCTTGCCGCTGCTACCCGTACTGCGGTCGTCGTCGCGTGAGCCCGCGCGCCCCACGGGACGCGCACCGGCTCAACTGCGGCCCATCTCGGCCGGCAGGATGTCGAAGTACCCTCAGGCCACCTGCCGGAATCGCCCGCACGGCAGACCGGCTAGTCCCAGCTCAGCCCCTTTACCAGGGGTTTCAGCCAAGTCTGCACACGCCTTGCCAAAAATGGGATTGGCATTCTCCTATTCTGCAAGTACGGTATCCATCGATGGACCACCTATCCCAAACGTCTTCGGGCATCCCGCTGCAGCCGGTCTACGGACCGGCCGACCGCAGTGCCGATCCGCCCTCGCCGGGTAGCTTCCCATTCACCCGTGGCAATTTCTCCACCGGTTACCGCGGGCGGCTGTGGACATTTCGTCAGTATTCCGGCTTCGGTACTGCCGAGGAGTCGAACCGGCGCTATCGCTACCTGCTGGACCAGGGCGGCACCGGGCTGTCGGTGGCCCTCGACCTGCCGACTCAGTGCGGCTATGACTCCGACGATCCGGAGTACGGCGAAGAGGTCGGCCGGGTCGGGGTGGCGGTGGACACCCTCGCCGACGCGGAGATCCTGTTCGACGGCATCCCCCTGGACGCAATCAGCACCAGCTTCACCATCAACGGCACCGCCGCCATCCTGCTGGCGTTCTACGTCGCGGCGGCCGAGAAGAAGGGGGTGCCGCGGGCCAAGCTCACCGGCACCATCCAGAACGACATCCTCAAGGAGTACGCGTCGCGCGGCACCTGGATCTGGCCGCCGGAGCCCTCCCTGCGCCTGATCGCCGACACCATCGAGTTCTGCGCCGCGGAGGTGCCCAAGTTCAACGCGATTTCGGTGGCCGGCGCCCATTTCCGTGATGCCGGGGCCAACGCGGTGCAGGAGATGGCGTTCACCCTGGCCGATGGGGTGACGTACTGCGACACGGTGGTCGAGCGCGGCCGGATGACGATCGACCAGTTCGCCCCGCAGATCTCGTTCTTCTTCTACACCCACGGCGACTTCTTCGAGGAGATCGCCAAGTACCGTGCCGGCCGGCGCCGGTGGGCGACTATCGTCCGGGAACGCTACGGCGCCGAGAAGGACAAAGCGTCGATGTTCCGGTTCGGCTGCGTGTCCGGCGGAGCGTCGTTGTACGCCCCGCAGGCACAGAACAACCTGATCCGGGTGGCCTACGAGGCGCTGGCTTCGGTGCTGGGCGGGGTGCAGTCGATGTTCACCGCGGCCTGGGACGAGCCGTTTGCCCTGCCGAGTGAGGAATCCGCGACGCTGGCGCTGCGCACCCAGCAGATCCTGGCCTATGAGACCGGGGTCGCCCGGGTGGCCGATCCGCTGGGCGGCTCCTACTTCGTCGAGGCGCTCACCGACGCGACCGAGGAACGCATCATCGAGATCATGGACGACCTGGAGTCCCACGGTGGCATGGTGCGCGCCATCGAGGACGGCTACCTGCAGGGTCTGATCGCCGACGAGGCCTATCGGATCCACCAGGAGGTCGAGTCGGGACAACGTCCGGTGGTCGGGGTCAACAAGTTCGTCACCGACGAGCCGCCTGCGGAGATCGCCACCTACGAGCTCGATGCCGAGGGCCGCGATCTCCAGCTGAAGCGGCTGACGAAGGTCAAGGCCGAGCGCGATACGGCCGCAGTGCAGGCCAGCCTGGCCGCGCTGTCGCGGGCCGCCGAGGGAACCGACAATCTGATGCACCATCTCATCGACTGCGCCAACGCCTACTGCACTGTGGGGGAGATGGTTTCGGCGCTCAAAGCGGTGTGGGGCGAATTCCAGCAACCGGTGGTGTTCTGATGAGCGAATCTGTATCTCCGGGGTCGCATCTGGCACGCGTACTGGTCGCCAAGCCGGGTCTGGACGGGCATGACCGCGGCGCCAAGATCGTGGCGCGGGCACTGCGCGACGCGGGCTTCGAGGTGATCTACACCGGTATCCGTCAGCGTATCGAGGACATCGTTTCCATCGCGTTGCAGGAGGACGTCGCCGTCGTGGGCCTGTCGATCCTGTCCGGCGCTCACGTCGCCCTCACCAAACGTACGGTTGAGGCGTTGCGCGCCGCCGATGCCGGTGATATCGCCGTGATCGTCGGCGGGACGATTCCCCAGTCGGACGTGCCAAAGCTGGTGGAAGCCGGTGCGGCAGCGGTATTCCCGACCGGAACGCCGCTCGACGTCCTGGTTCGTGACGTTCGCGCGTTGACGGAGGCGACCGGCGCGTCGTTGCCGGACCAGTCGGTAGGAGAGTGACCATGCGACTTGGCGTGATGATCGGGGCCGAGCGCGGCGATATGGCCCGCAAGGTCAAGAAGTTCCTCGAGGACATCGAATGGGCCGAGACGGCCGGTTTCGACACCGCGTGGATTCCGCAGGTGCCCAATGATTTCGATGCCCTGACCATGGTGACGTTGATGGGCACCCGCACCTCGCGTATCGAGATCGGTACGGCGGTGGTCCCGCTGCAGGCCCAGCATCCGATCGCCCTGGGGCGACAGGCACTTTCGGCGCATGCCGGTATCGGTGGCCGGCTGGCCCTCGGGGTGGGACCCTCGCACCACTGGATCATCCAGGACATGCTCGGCATTTCCTACCGGCGGCCCGCGGCCTACACCCGCGATTACCTGGAGGTGCTCAACGCAGCTTTGGCCGGGCCGGGTGCGGTCGACGTCGAGAACGAGACCTTCACGGTGCACAACCCGACCGTGCTGGGGGCTGATTCGCCGATGCCTGTGCTGATCGCGGCGCTGGGCCCGGTGATGTTGCAGATCGCCGGCGAGTTGGCCGACGGCACAGTGCTGTGGATGGCCGACGAGCGCGCGATAGGCGATCACATTGCGCCGCGGATCACCAAAGCGGCCGAGAACGCCGGTCGCCCCGCCCCGCGCATCGTCGCGGGTATTCCGGTGTGCCTGTGTGCGCCGTCGCAGGTCGACGAGGCCAAGGACCGGGCCAACCGAATCCTGGCCGAGGCCGAGACGTCTCCCAACTATCAGCGGCTGCTGGACCGTGGCGACGCCCGTGATGTCGGGGACCTCTGCGCGGCCGGTGACGAGCAGGCGATTCTGGCGCGGTTCCGCCGTTTCGCAGATGCAGGTGTGACCGACCTGTCAGTGCGGCTGCTGCCGATCGGGGACACCCGTGACGAGCTGGTGGCCTCTAAATCCCGTACGCGCGAGGTGATCTCGCAGCTGGCTGCTGAGATTCGATGAGCTCTGCGGACTCCAGGGGGGCGTCGCTGTCCACCGCGCCGCTGGCCGGCATCCGCATCCTCGAGGTCGGTACCATGCTGGCCGGGCCGTACGCCACGATGATGCTCGCCGATCTCGGCGCGGAGGTCATCAAGATCGAGCCGCCCGGCGGTGAGATCTCCCGCCAGGTCGGTGACAGCTACTTCGCCAGCCTCAACCGCAACAAGCTGAGCATCTGCCTGGACCTCAACTCCGAAGCCGGACAACGGCGGCTGGGGGAGCTTGCGGTGGACGCGCATGCGCTGCTGGTCAACATGAAGCCGTCGGTGATCAGTCGGCTCGGGCTCACCTACGAGGCGTTGCGTCGGCACAACGAGCGGATCGTGTGCGTGGCGATGACCGGATTCGGGCTCGACGGCGGCGACGACCCGGCGTTCGACTACGTCATCCAGGCAGCCACGGGGGTGGCCGCGATGACCGGCGACCCGGACGGCCCACCGACCCTGCCCGGGTATTCGTCGGCCGACAACTCGACCGGGCTGACCGCCGCGCTGGGGTTGCTCGCGATGGTGGTGTCGGGCCGGGGCGGTCAGATCGATGTCTCGCTGCGTGATGTGATGTTCTCCCAGCTGAACTACCGGGCATCGGCCTATCTCAACGACGGCGCCGAGCCGCGGCGGTTGCCGTTCGGTGCGCACTCGTTCTACGTTCCCGCCCAGCTCTTTCCGACTGCCGATGGCTACTTGGCGCTGTTCGTCACCCACGACGGGTTCTGGAAGTCCTTCGCCGCCGAGGCGGGTATCGAGGGATTCGGAACGATGGCCGAACGATCGGCGCGCCGCGAGGAGGTGCTGGCCGTCGTGACCGACGCACTGGCCGCCGATACGGCGGCCGGCTGGGAAGCCCGGCTGCGGCCGCTGGGCATCCCGGCCGCAGCGGTCCGGTCACTGCCGGAGGCGTTGGACGCCACCCCCGAGGTCGTCGTGTCGGCTGGGCGATATCGCCTGGTCGGCAGCCCGATCCGGGTGGCCGGCTTCCAGCCGGAGTACCGGCCACCGCCGGCTCTCGATGAACACTCCGAGGCGCCTGCTCAGTCGTCGTAGTTCACTGCCACCGATGACTCGGGCACGCCCTGGCAGGTGAGCACGAATCCCTCGGCCACCTCGTCTTCGTCCAGCACGTCGTTCTTGCGCATCGTGACCTGGCCCTCGGTCACCGTCGCGATACAGGTGCCGCAGTTTCCCGCCTCGCAGCTGTATGGGGGTGTCAGCCCGGCCCGCCGGGCGCTCTCCAGTAGCGTTTCGCCGGGAATCCGGGGAACGGATGCGGTCTTGCCGTCTAACGTAATGGTCACCGTGCCGGCCGCGGTTTCGTCAGAGGCTGTCGACACCGCGCGCCGGGTCTCGCTGTCCAAGGCCATACAACTTCTCCTCCGGTTAGGCGCATTGTCATTCTACCCAGACGAGAATACAATTCTCTACTGGCGATAGTATGTTCTCAGTGTTGTCGTCGGTCGGTGTTGTTCGGTGTTCGCTGTGTTCCTAAGGATGGGCTCATCTCTGACCATGTGCGAGCGGATCGTGGCGTGAGCGACGCGACGGTGCTGGCGTTCGACGACCGCACCTACACACGATCTCAGGTCGACGCCTTGTCTGCGGGTTTGGCCGCCACCCTTCACGAGCGCGGGGTGCGCGCCGGGCAGCGGGTTGCACTGATGTCGTCGAACCGGCCGGAGTTCGTCTTCGCGGTCCGGGCGATCTGGCGGCTGGGCGCTGCGGCCGTGCTCATCAGCCCGGCCTGGAAGGCCGACGAGGTCGCCCATGCACTCGCCGTCACCGGGGCCGCGCACGCGGTGGGGGACAATCCCGTGTTGGCCGAGCAGATCCCGATGCTGCAGCTCGACGCGCCCATCACGCCCGCGCGGCCCACCGGGGCCGCGCCGGATCCCGATGCCGACGCTGTGCTGGTGTTCAGCTCCGGAACGACCGGGATGCCCAAGGCCGTTCGCCATACCCACCGCTCCTTCGGCGCCGGCGTCGCGCACTGGCGTCAGGCGCTGGGCATGACCGAGGCCGACCGCATGCAGATCGCCACCCCGCCTTCGCACATCCTCGGGCTGCTCAATATCGCCACCGTCCTCGACGCGGGGGCGTGGATGCGTCTGCACCGTCGCTTCGACATCGACGCGATGCTGCAGCACATCGCCGACGACCGAATCACAATCGAGATGGCGGTGGCACCGATCGCGCTGGCGATCGCCTCGCACCCCAGGCTGGAAACCTACGATCTGTCATCGCTGCGCTACATCATGTGGTGCGCGACGCCGGTGACCCCCAGCGTGGCCGAGGCCGTCACCGGCCGGACCGGCGTCGGCTGGATTTCGGCATACGGAACCAGTGAGGTGCCGGTGATCGCCTGCTGCCCGCTGGCCGATGCGCGTCTGGACACCGTCGGCCGTCCCATCCCGGGCGTACGGGTGCGGATCGTGTCGACGGAGACCGGCAAGCCCGTCGGCGCCGGCCAGATCGGTGAGATCCAGGTGCTGTCCCCCTCGGCGATGGCCGGCTACCTTCCCGACGATGGGACGGCCGCGGCGTTCAGTGACGGCTGGTACCGGACCGGGGACATCGGGTACCTCGACGAGGACGGCTGGCTGCGGATCACCGACCGGCTCAAGGAGATGATCAAGGTGCGCGGGTTCCAGGTCGCGCCGGTCGAGATCGAGGCTGTGTTGCACGGCCATCCGGCGGTGCGGGACAGTGCGGTGTTCGGAGTGCCCGACGGCATCAACGGTGAAGCCGTCATCGCGGCCGTGGCCACCGACGAGCCGGTCGGGGCCGACGAGCTGGTGGCGTTGGTCGGCAACCGGCTGGCCTCCTACAAACGCCCGCGCGAGGTCGTATTCGTGTCCGAAATTCCACGCCTGCCTTCGGGCAAGGCATTACGGCGAGTACTGAAGGAGCAGTATGGACGTACGTCTGACAAGTGAGCAGCAGCAGCTGCGTGACGCCGCGGCCAAGCTGGCCGACGATCTGGGTCCCGGCTCGGTCGCCGAACTGGACGACGAAACCCGTCGGGCCCGGCTGGAGAAGACCGTCGAATCGACCGGCTGGCGTTCGTTGCGCAGCGACGAGGCTTCCGGTGTCGAGGTCGCGATCGTCGCCGAGGAGTTCGCCCGCGGGCTCGTCGACGTCCCGTTCCTGGGGGCGGTGCTTGCCGACGACCTGTACCGGATGCTGGGAGTCGAAACCGCACCGGCGACCGTCGCGACGGGCGCTACGGCGATCGACGCCGACGGGCTGAGCTCCGCCTTGCGGCTGGACGGCACCCGGGTGGAGTCCGTCGGCGTCGGCGACGTTTGCGACGGCGCCGACCTGACCCGGATCACCGCCGGCGTGACCGGCGAGGCCTCGGTGCTGGGGGAGCTGTCGGACGAGCAGGCCCAGCGGTGGTATGCACTGGCGTTGGCGGCCACCTCGGCCGACCTGGTGGGCGCCGCTCGCGGCGCCCACACGTTGGCCACCGAGTACGCCAAGGTCCGCGAGCAGTACGGTGCGCCGATCGGTTCCTACCAGGCCGTCGCCCACATGCTGGCCGAGGGTTTGGCCCTCATCGAGGGCTCGGTCAGCGTGCTGCGGCACGCCGCGTGGGCGGTCGACGAGCTGTCCGCCGTCGAGGCCGTCGAGGCGGGCCGGGTGGCCAAGATCTTCTGTGCGCGTGCCGCATTCACCGTGTGTGAGACGTCGATCCAGGTTCACGGTGGTATCGGCAACACCTGGGAATGCCTTGCGCACGTCTACCTGCGCCGGGTACTGACCGCCACCGAGATGTGGCCAGTCAAGCTGGAGGAGCTGACCATTGGACTTTCGTGATTCGCCGGAGGAAGCCGCTTTCCGGGAACGGTTGCGCGGCTGGCTGACCGAACAGAAGGGCAAGTTCCCGACGTCGGGCGACGCCTACTGGGCCAAGCAGGGTGAATGGCATCAGGCGCTCCATGCCGCGGGATTCTTCGGCACGTCATGGCCGGGCAAGTACGGCGGACAGGACCTGCCGCCGGTCTACGACGTGATCGTCGACGAAGAGATCGCCAAGGCCGGCGCGCCGGCTCGGCCGAGCCTGGGCTACCTGGTGGTCGGGTTGAGTCACCACGGCAGTGAGGAACTGCGCCAGCGGTTCCTGCCCGGCATGATCAACGGCACCGAGCGCTGGTGCCAGGGTTTCAGCGAACCCGGCGCCGGTTCGGATCTGGCATCGCTGACGACCACCGCCACCCGCGACGGTGACGAGTACGTCATCAACGGCCACAAGATCTGGACGAGCTACTCCGATGTCGCCGACTGGTGCCTGGTGCTGGCCCGCACGGACAAGGAGGTACCCAAGCACAAGGGGATCTCGGCGTTCATCGTGTCGATGCACCAGCCGGGAATCGTTCAGCGGCCGTTGAAGATGATCAGCGGTGTCACCAAGGAATTCGGTCAGGTCGAGTTCGACGGCGCCAGGGTCCCGGCATCACAGATGATCGGCGAGCCCGGCACCGGCTGGAAGCTGGCCATGACGGTGGTCAGCCACGAGCGCGAGCCCTCGACATTGGGTTTCTCGGCGCGGTACGGAAAGTTGGTGCGCCAGTTGGCTTCGCGAGTCGACGATGGTGTCCCCGACGAGCTGTCCTGGGCATGGGTGCAGACCGAGATGCTGCGCCTGCACGTGCGGCGGCGGTTGTCCGAACAGCTCGACGGCATCACGCACGGCCCCGACGGCTCGCTGGACAAGCTGCTGATGACCTGGGTCGAGCAGTCTGTCGGGCATGCCGCGCTGGCGACCGTCGGCACCGCCGACGCGGAGTTGTTCGGCGCCTATCTTTACAGCCGCGCCCAGAGCGTCATGGGCGGCACGTCGCAGATCCAGAAGAACATCATTGCCGGCCGCATCTTGGGCTTGAGCGTCTAGGAACGAGGGGAACTGCCATGTACGACATGCCTGACGAAATCGACGTTAAGGCCGACGGTCCGCTGCGCATCATCACGCTGAACCGCCCGGACGAGCTGAACGCCGTCAACGACCCGCTCCACGTGGGGCTGGCCAAGGTCTGGGAGGCGCTCAACGAGGATGCCTCCGCGCGGGCCGCCGTCATCACCGGGGCGGGGCGGGCGTTCTCGGCGGGTGGCGACTTCAACTACCTCGATGAGCTGCGCAACGATGAGGCGTTGCGGCAGAAGACGATCAAGCACGGTCGCGATCTGGTGATCGGTATGGTCCGTTGCCGAATTCCGGTGATCGCGGCCGTCAACGGACCGGCTGTCGGGCTGGGGTGCAGCCTGGCCGCACTGTCTGATGTCGTCTATATGGCTGAGACGGCGTTCTTCGCTGACCCGCACGTACAGATCGGCCTGGTCGCCGCCGATGGCGGTCCGCTGGTGTGGGGATCGCAGCTCAGTCTGCTGCAGGCCAAGGAGTTCGCATTGACCGGGATGCGCATCAAGGCGCAGCGTGCGGTGGAACTCGGGCTGGCGAATCATGTTGTCGCCGACCCGGTGTCGGAGGCGGTCGCGTGTGCGAAGAAGCTCATCGAACTGCCGCAACAGGCGGTCGAAGCCACCAAGCGGCTGATGAACATCCAGCTGGAGAAGTCGGTGATGGCCTCGCTGGACTACGCCAACCTCGCAGAGTATGTGTCGTTCGGCACCGCCGACTTCAATAAGATCGTCGACGGACTGATCGCCAAGGGCTGAGTTCCCCTGCGCGAGCAGACGCAAGAGACTCCGACACGCCGAGCGTGCGGAGTCTCTTGCGTCTGCTCGCGGTGCGGAAACTACTTCGGCGGGAACCGCAGCGCGCCATCGAGGCGAATGACTTCGCCGTTGAGGTAGTCGTTCTCGGCGATGGACAGGGCCAGGGCGCCGTACTCCTCGGAGCGTCCCATCCGCTTGGGGAAGGGCACCTGGGCACCCCAGTAGGCCTCCAGCTGGTCGGCGGCCTTGCCATAGGCGGGCGTGTTGATCGTGCCCGGCGCGATCGACATCACCCGGATGCCCATCGGAGAGAGGTCGCGAGCGCCCACGAGCGTCATCCCGACGACTCCGCCCTTGGCGGCCGAGTAGGGCAGCTGGCCGACCTGGCCTTCGTAGGCCGCGATCGACGCGGTGTTGATGATGACTCCGCGGGCGCCGTTCTCGTCGGGTTCCTGGCGCGCCATCGCCGCGGCGGCCAGCCGCATGACGTTGAACACGGCGGTCAGGTAGTAGGTGATCGTCGTCGTGAACGCCTCCATCGCCATCGGGGAGCCGTCCTTGCCGACCAGCCGTCCACCGCCGGCCGGCCCGCCGTGAGTGTCGACCGAGATCCGCAGCGGCCCCAGCGCCTCCGCCGCGGCGATGGCTGCCAGCACATCGTCGTCGTTGGTGACATCGGTCCGCACGTAGGGGATGCCCAGTTCGCCGGCGAGTTCCTTGCCCTTCTCGTCGGCGAGGTCGGCGATGACCACCTTGGCCCCGGCTCGGTGCAGTCGACGCACGGTCGCCTCACCGAGGCCCCCCGCCCCGCCGAAGACGATCGCCGAGCTACCACTGATCTGCATAGCGTTACCCTTCTTGCAACTGACACTCTCAACTTGAGAGAATAGTATTCTCACGACCGCCCGCATAGGTCAACCAACCGGGGGGACCGTCCACGGCACCCGGAACGGTAGAAATGGAGAACCACGTGCCCGAAGCAGTCATCGTCTCCGCGCTGCGTACGCCCATCGGCAGTGCGATGAAGGGCACGCTGCGAGACACCGACGCCTACGAGCTCGCCAACCACGTCGTGTCGGCGACGGCCGCTGACCTCGACGCGAACGTGGACCGGAGCGAGATCGACGACGTGGTCCTCGGCGAGGGCCTCTACGGCGGCGGGGTCGTCGCTCGCCACGCCGCGATCACCGCCGGTCTGACGTCGGTGCCGGGCCTGGCGGTCAACCGCCACTGCGCAGCGGGACAAGCCGCCGTGCAGACCGCCGCCGCCGCGATCCGTGCCGGGATGGACCGACTGATCATTGCCGGCGGGGTGAACTCGGCGTCGACCTCACCACGGTTCCTGCGCCGTGCCAGCAGCGACAAGGACGCCGAGATGGTCCCGTGGTTCCCGCCGACCCATCCCGACCGGCCGGACGCCCCGAACATGGACATGTCCATCACCGTGGGCTGGAACGCCGCGGTGAAGGCCGGTGTGAGCCGCGAGGAGATGGACGCCTGGGCGCTGCGGTCGCACCGCAACGCCATAGCCGCCATCGACGAGGGACGGTTGAAGGAGGAGATCGTTCCGATCGAAACCCCGTACGGGCTGTTCCACACCGATGAGCACCCGCGTCGCGACACCAGCATGGAGAAGCTGGCCGGGCTCAAGGTGCTGCACCCCGAGATCGAGGGATTTTCGATCACCGCCGGTAACGCCTGCGGCGCCAATGACGCCGCGGCCACCCTCGCCCTCGCCAGCGACGGTCTCGGGCTGCCCGCCCTGGCCACCGTCCGGTCGTGGGCATCGGTCGGGGTCGACCCCGCCGACACCGGCCTGGCACCGGTCGATGCGATCCGCAAAGCGCTTGCCCGCGGCGGAGTGTCACTCGACGAGGTCGACCTGTTCGAGATCAACGAGGCGTTCGCCTCGATGTGTGTGGCCACCATCAAGCTCCTCGACATCAACCCCGACCTGGTCAACGTCAGCGGCAGCGGTTGCTCGCTCGGGCATCCGGTGGCGGCGACGGGGGCGCGGATGCTGGTGACGCTGACTCACGAGTTGCGCCGCCGTGGCGGCGGTATCGGAGTGGCGGCGATGTGTGTCGGCGGGGGAATGGGTTCGGCAACCGTTATCGATGTCCCCGCACCCTGACGTAGCGTTTCGCTAGTGGACGTCGCCGAGCTCATCTCTGCGGCGCGTGGAGGCAATACGCGCGCCGCAGGCCGGCTGCTCAGCTTGGTCGAGAGCGTCCGCCGCGACGAGGTGCTCGCGGAGGTGGGGCCGGCGTCGATTCCGGTCGTCGGTGTGACGGGCCCGCCCGGGGCGGGCAAGTCGACCACCATCGCGGTGCTCGTCGGGGCGTATCGGCATCGGGGACAACGGGTTGCGGTGCTGGCCGTCGATCCGTCCTCGCCCTACAGCGGCGGCGCGTTGCTCGGAGACCGGATTCGGATGGCCGCGCACATCAACGATCCCGACGTGCTCATCCGGTCGGTGGCCGCGCGCGGCCACCTCGGTGGCCTGGCTGCCGCGGTGCCCGCAGCGATCCGGCTTCTCGGGGCGCTGTCCTATGACGTGGTCCTGCTGGAGACCGTGGGGGTCGGGCAGTCGGAGATCGAGATCGCCGCGGTGGCCGATCCCGCCATCGTCATCCTCAATCCCGGGGCCGGCGATGCCGTCCAGGCGGCGAAGGCGGGTCTGCTCGAGGTTGCCGACATTGTGGTGGTCAACAAGGCCGACCGGGAGGGCGCCGCGCAGACCGTCCGCGATCTCAAAGCCGAGACGCACGTCCCGGTGCTGACCCTGGTCGCGGCCCGTGGTGAGGGGGTGGACACCCTGGTCGAGGCGATCGACGACCATCGGCGCGCCGACACCCCCGCTCGCCGGGCAGCCCGGGCCCGGGCCCAGGTGCTGTCCCTGGCGCAGAGCAAGTTGGCGACCCATCCCGATCTCGACGCCCTGGCCGGGGCGGTGGCCGAGGGCCGGAGCGATCCGTACAGCGCCGCCGACATGCTGATCGCCGAGCCGGATTCGGCGACGGTCAAGTTATCTGAGTGACGCGACGATCTGCGGCAGGTCTAGCGGGCACGGCGAAGTGAATTCGACACGGGCCGAGCGTAGTTGAGTTCTACTCAGCCAAGAATGCGGTTCTCCGATGAGCTGCGGGCGAACCCTTGGGAGCAGAACGCCCACACCTCGTCACCGGAGATCGGGTGGTGGATGTTCTCTTCGTCGGACGGGCCACTGGACTGGGCGATGAACATGATCGTCTGCATCGTCATCGATGCCATCCGGCGCGGGTTGGCATCGGGACGCAGCTCACCGGCGGCCGACGCTTCGTCCATTAATTCGGTGAACAGCGCAAGCAAGGGGGCGTGCGCCACCTTGACCTCGGTGGGATGCGAGATCAGCAGTTGCGGCGCGAAGTCGGTGAACAGCGGCCGGCGTGCGGTCGGATCGGGGCGGGACAGCTCGAACAGCAGCGTGACGGCGACCTTCAGGCGTTCGAGCGGGTCGGACTGGGCCGATGTCGCGGCGCGCATCTGATCGGCGGCACGGCTCAGCGCGTCCTCGAACAGTGCGAGCAGCAGTTCGTGCTTACCGTCGAACTGCAGGTAGAAGCTGCGCAACGACTGGCGGGACCGGTCCACCACTTCCTGCACGGTGAAGTCGGTGCTGCCCTTCTCGGTGATGATGGCCTGTGCGGCATCCAGGAAGCGCTGGACGCGTTGGCCCGCGCGGACCTTTGCGGTTCGGATCGACCGCTCGACCGCGCGCTGCTTCCAGGCTGGCTCTTCGCTCGGGCTGTTCACAGCAGGGCTCTGGCCGAGCTGACGAATCGCGTGTACCTCACGGTAAGAGAGTACTACTCTCAGCGGCGAGAATTATATTCTCGGTGCTATCCCCGGGAATTTTTTTCGCGGCCGTGATTTTAGTGACAGAGCAGCTCCGTCGCGCCATGGTGTACGTCACAAGTTGGCCAGCCGAGGCGCTGCCCCCCGGGCTCGCACCAGTGCTCCGGCCTCACGGGTCAGGTCGCGCGAGGAGCCTAGCAGCCCGTCGAGCACCATGGCCCGCTGCACATGGCGGTGCAGATCGTGCTCGGCGGTGAACCCGATGCCGGCAAGAACCTGTTGGCAGTGCTTGGCCGCGGTCAGCGCAGCCTGGCCGGCCGCGGCCTTGGCCAGCAGGCAGCCGAGGTCGTCGGCCGCCACCAGGAGCGTTGCCTCGGCCCCTTCGATCGCTACCAGCGTCTCGGCCAGCCGGTGGCGCACCGCCTGGAACGAGGCGATGGGCCGGCCGAACTGAACCCGATCCAGCGCGTGCTGGCGGGCCAGCGACAGCATGGTCCGCGCCGAACCCACCAACCACCAGCCCAGTGCGCGCCGTCCAGCGGCCAGCGGCAGCTGCTCACCGGCCTCGCTGCTGGCGATCGGCAGCTCGGCGTCCAGTGCGCAGGCGAGGCCGTCGGTGCGCTCCCAGATCACCCAACGGCCACCGGTGTAGGGAAGCGGGACAGCACCTCCTGCCGGGCGGCCCGCCGCCCGGAGCACGACGTCGTTGAGGACGCCGGCGTGCGTCCCCGTCTCACCGAGCAGGCGGAAGACCAGGGCGGTCGCCTCATCGGGTACCTCGTCGAGCATCTCCAGCCAGCCCAGCTCGGCGAGTGCCTGCTCGACATTGGGGTGCGACGCCGCGGCCGAGGTGGCCATCGTCTTGTGCAGTGTTTCGGCCAGCATGCCGAATTCGCCCTCGTCCACGGCTCACTCCTTCCCCAGGTCGAGAAGCCGGCGCGCGATGATGTTGCGTTGGATTTCGGCGGTACCGCCGTAGATCGTGGCCGCCCGCGAGTAGAGGAACTCCGACCGCCACGGTGTCTCGTCGAGTTCGATGACGCCGGGAAGCAGGTCGTGGGCCGTGTCGTAGAGACGCTGTTCGGCGCCGGCCAGCAGCACCTTGTCGATCGATGTCTCGGGGCCCAGTGTGGCCCCGTCGGCGAATCGCTGCTGGGTCCGGCTGGACCGGCAGCGGACCGTGTGCAGGGCAAGGTAGGCCGCACCGATGTCGGCATCGCCGGCCTCGGGCGCGTCGGCGAGCAGCCGGTCCAATCTGGTGTAGAGGTAGGCGATTCGCTGCCAGAAACAGGTCGAGCGCTCGAACGGCAGCAGATCGTTGGCCAGCTGCCAGCCGTCCCCGGGCTTGCCGAGCATGCGGTCGGCCGGCACCACGACATCGTCGAGATAAACCTCGCAGAACTCGTCGACCCCGTGCATCGTGCGCAGCGGGCGCACGGAGACGCCGGGGGTGTCCATGTCGACGAAGAATGCCGTGATGCCTTGATGTTTCGGGGTGTCCGGCGATCCGGTGCGGGTCAGCAGGACGCAACGCCGGGAGAACTGGGCGAAGCTCGTCCAGACCTTCTGGCCGTTGATCACCCACTCGTCGCCGCGCTGGGTCGCCCTGGTGGTCAGCGAGGCCAGGTCACTGCCCGATCCTGGCTCGGAGAACCCCTGGCACCAATGCTCCTCGCCGCTCAAGTACAGCGGAACCATCTCGGCGGCGAGGTCAGGACGGGCGTAGGAGATCATCGTCGGTACCAGGACTTCCATCATGGAATACGGTCCCGGCTCGGCCAGCCCGCGGCCGAGCACCTCCTCGGCGACCACCAGGCGCATGACCGCGGTCCCGCCCAGGCCGCCGACCTCGGTGGGCCAGCCGTATCGCATCCAGCCGGCGTCGTACATCGCGCGGCGAACCCGGCTCATCTGCTCGATGTGGGCGGCCAGCGAATGATCCGGTCCCGGCGTCAGATCGTTGTCGTCCAGCCAGGCGCGCAGAGCGGACCGGAACTCCTCGACCGACATCCGCGCCATACCGGGTGCCGCATCGGTCTTGACGATCTGGCTCATCCTCCGGCCGGCCGTCCGATCGCGTGTGGGCGGCCGGAATCGTGGACGCCGCTGCGGCGGATGAAGGTCATGGCCCTGGTGCGCATGCGCCATCCCCGGTCGGTTCTGACATAGGTGTCGCGGTAGTAGCCGATGCGCATGTCATGAGCGGAGTGCTCGATGAAACACAACGGCTGGGTGCCGGTTGCGGCGTCCGGGTTCTCGTCGTCGAACTCGACGAGCGCTTCGCCGGTCATGAAGAGTCCCTTGGGCGCGGCATCGACCAGTTCCGGAAACCGTCCCAGTGTGTAGGTCTCGCCGAAGGCGCTGTAGGTGCCGTCGGCGGTGAAGACCTTCACCAAGCCCTCGGTGTCCTGCTGGGTGATGGTCACCGCGTAGCGGGCGAGCAGCTGTTGGATCTCGACGATGTCGTCGGTTCGTATTGGTTTACTTGGCTGAGTCATTTCGGAAGACCTTCCCGCCTTTCATGACGAACCGGACGTCTTGGGTAACGGTGATGTCGGACAACGGATCACCGGGTACGGCGATGACGTCGGCCAATTGGCCATCCGCCAGCCTTCCCCGGTCGGTGACGTTGATCAGGTCCGCTGCGGTGGTCGTTGCGGCCCGCAGCACCGCCGCTTCGGGCATGCCGCGTTCGACGAGGGCGACGAGCTCGTCTGCGTTGCGGCCGTGGGGGATTGCGGGTGCGTCGGTACCGACGGCGATCTTGACCCCCGCGTCGTAGGCCTTCTTGACCGAGGTGCGGGCTTTCGGGAACATCTCGGCCGCTTTGGCCTGCAGTTCCGGCGGCGCCTTCGAGACGTCCATCGCATCGGCGAGCCGAGTGGTGGGCACCAGAAAGGTGCCGTGCTCGACGAGCGCGGCGATCGCCTCGTCGTCCATCAGGAAGCCATGCTCGATGCAGTCGATACCGGCGGCCACCGCGTGCCTGACCGCGTCCGCACCGTGCGTATGTGCCGCCACCCGCAGGCCGCGACGATGCGCCTCGTCGACGATCGCCTTCAGCTCGTCGTCCGAATAGTGCTGTGCACCGGCTGATCCGGTGAGTGACATGACGCCACCCGAGACGCATACCTTGATCAGCTGGGCGCCGTACTTGATCTGGTAGCGCACCGCTTTGCGGACTTCGTCCACACCGTTGGCGATGCCTTCCTCGACCGTCAGGTGCAAGACGTCGGGCGCGAAGGCTGCGAACATCGTCGGGTCCAGGTGGCCACCGGTCGGTGTGATGGCATGGCCGGCCGGCACGATGCGCGGTCCGTCGATCCATCCCTTGTCGATCGCTTTGCCGAGCGCGACGTCCAGCAGGTAGCCGCCGGTCTTGACGAACAACCCCAGGTTGCGCACGGTGGTGAACCCGGCGCGCAGCGTGCGGCGGGCATTGCCCACCGCACGCAGTACCCGAGTCGCCGGATCGTCGGAAACCGATGACGCCAACCCGGTTTCGCCGCGCCCGCCCATGAGGAGGTTGACTTCCATGTCCATCAGGCCGGGGAGCAGGATGTGGTCCCCTAGGTCGATGACCTCGCCCTCGGGGACACCACCCACACCGAGGATCTTGTCGTCGTCGATCTTCACGATACCGGGCGCAGTGATCTGGCCGGCGTCGACGTCGACGAACCCGGCTGCCTTCAGCGTCAGCATGGGCACATCAGACCACAGGTTCCTTGATGATCTCCAGCCATGCGGCGCCGCTGTCGGGCACCCGGGGCTGCTTCCAGCACTCGACCGGGAACGACACCATGACCAGCGACTGCATCAGGTGCATCAGGGCCTTGGCATCCTCGGGCATCGCGGTGAGGGGGAACTGGTCGAGGTAGTCCATCGCCTCGTCGATCCGCGCCATCCCCGCGTCGTAGAACTCCTGCATCTCGGCCATCGTGGAGTTCAACCGCTTGCCGTAGCGCTCGGGTTCGGTGGCCAGGCACCAGTCGGAGAACTTCTCCAGATCGGAGAACTCGGCCGGCAGCAGCCCGGTCTTGGTGGCGGTGTCAGGCATTTTCGTACTCCTCGATCTTCTCGCGTGCCGTCTTGTGTAGGTGACGCAGCAGGATCTCCTGGTCGTTGAGCGGGAATTCCTTAACGTAGCCCGACGAGATCATCGTCTGTGTCGCCTCCAGGGTGTTGGCGTCCTGCAGGGCGTACTCCTTGAACGTGACCGCCGCGAGCTCCTGGCCCAGGCGCTCGCGCGCGGTTTTCGGCGGCACGAAGTACAGGCTGGCCTCGAAGATGTGGCTGTTCACCGCGGTCGGCCAGTAGTGGTAGGTCAAATACCACCCCGGGGCCCAGATCAGCAGCATGAAGTTGGGGAAGAAGACGAACGAGTCGACACCCCACTGCTTGGCGTTGCCCGGGTTGACGCCCGGCGGCGGTGGCTCCAGGCCCTCGATGTCGGGCCGCTCCCAGGGGCCGAACAGGCCGCTGTGCAGCTTCTGCTCGATGGGCTTGACCATGTTGATGTCCTTCGGCGGGGACATGCCGCCCCAGGACGACACCATCGAGTGCTGGCCCTGAAGTTCGTAGTGCAACGCCTCGAATCCGTAGCCCTGGAGCTTCTCGGCTTCCTCGCGGGTTGCCTGGTTCACGTGCAGCACCGGTGCGTGATAGAACTCGGCGAACGCATCGATGAACAGCTTCCAGTTCGCGCCGATCTCGGCCTTGTAGCTGTACACCTCGGTCATCTCGGAGAACGGATAGCCCTCCAGTCCCTTGCCCATCACGCCCAGGTAATCGCTGAGCGGTTCGGCATTGGGGTCGAGGTTGATGAAGATGAAGCCTTCCCAGATCTCGCAGCGCACCGGCTTGAGGCCGAACTGGTTCTTGTCCAGGTCGAAGAACTCCTGCTCCTGCTGCACGAAGTTCAGCTCGCCCTCCAGGCTGAAGCGCCAGGCGTGGTACTTGCAGGTGAACTGTCGGCAGGTGCCCGCGGTCTCTTCGTTGGGGTAGTCGTTCCACACCAGCTTGTTGCCACGGTGGCGGCAGATGTTGTGGAAGGCGCGGATCACCTTGTCCTTGCCTCTGACCAGGATGATCGACGCCTTGGCGACGGCGATCTCCTTGGTGAAGTAGCTGCCGACCTTCGGCAGCCGCTCCACGCGGCCCACGTTGAGCCAGGAGTGCTTGAAGATCGCCTCCTGCTCCTTCGCGTAGTGCGCGGGGTCGATGGAGTCGCTGTAGTCGACCGGTTGGGTGCCCAGTTCGGGATAGTGCTGTGTCCAGCTACCCTCGACTGGTTTGGGGAAGTGCGGCACGTTCTTACCTTTCCTGTTCGAGCTGTACGCCAAAAGTGTTGAAAGCCATGGCCAACATGCCGTAGGCGCCGACTGTGAAGACGAAGTCCATCCGCTGGCGGTCGCTGAGGTGTTCGCCCAGTGCGCTCCATGTCGCATCGGTCAGGTTCGACTTGTCGTCGAGTTCATCGACCGCGGACACGACGAGACGATCGACCGCGTCGGCGGGGTCGCCGCGCCGGACGCCCTCGATATCGGAGTCGGTGAGGCCCTCGGCTCGGGCGAGTTCGACGTGATGCTCCCATTCGTAGGTGCAGTTGCGCCGATGCGCGATGCGCAGGATCGCCACCTCCCGGATCCGCGCTGGCAACGACGAGGAGAAGAGCAGGTAGACGTTGAAGCCCAGGAATGCCTTGGTCAGGTCGGGATGACGCACCAGGGTGGACAGTGCGGTACCGGCGCCTTCGGGATTCCTCCGGTCGCGCGGCAGCATGCCCCTCAGCGCATGCTGGACCTCTTCGTCCCACTCCTCCGCTGGTAGCGGCGTCAAGCGCATCCGTAACCCCCTCTCGGTGGAGAGAATCTCATTCTCAATTACGGATAACAGATTTCCATGAACTTGCCCCAAGGTCAATCCCCGCTTGTGAGCAGGTCGGGAAACCCGAGGTCGGCAGCCCGGGGTGAGGGATCGGGACTGAGTCCAACAGGCCTGACAGACGGCCTAGCGGATGTTGATTCTCTCGGAATGAGAAGCTAGTTTCCATACCGGAGGGCAACTGGCACGGCGATGATGAAGCCTGACCGCGGCACCGCCCGCGAGTCGGCCGACGGCCCCGCCCGAAGACGAAAGACATCTCACGAAGTTAATAGTCAAGCCGCGAGTTCGAGAGGAGGTGGGAACGCAACATGCTCGTCGTAGAGCTGGCCGGTATGCAGGCAGTGGTGGAGTTGACCGAGGAGCTTGTTGAAC
>Ga0210086_1000059_pt1 | contig 73022 bp, 73 predicted proteins | sample China_Galinas_PW_3_FD_184867 | JGI IMG/M metagenome (GOLD analysis project Ga0210086, IMG submission 184867) | Wetland microbial communities from San Francisco Bay, California, USA, that impact long-term carbon sequestration - China_Galinas_PWB_D2... | ecosystem: Environmental > Aquatic > Marine...
GCAGGCGCTTCTGCCCGACCTCGACGCCACCGCGGCCACCTTCCGCGCGTTCAACCGCTGGATGGATGAGGACTGGGGATTCGCCTACAAAGAACGAATCTTCGCAGCTCCCTACATCACGATGTGCCGGCCCGACAACGCCGTCCGTGAACTGGAGTGGGCGCTCGAGCGCGATGCACGCTTCATCGTCATGATCCCCGGACCGATCTCGACCGACGTGGGGATGCGTGCACCGGGCGACCCGATGTTCGACGACTTCTGGCGGCTGGCCGACGATTCCGGCATCACCGTCTGCTACCACTCGGGTGAGACGTACTACTCGAAGTTCATGCCGGCCTGGGGTGAAGCCGACTACATGATGTCGTTTCAGGCGCTGCTGGGCTTCCGGAGTCTGTTCTCCGGCGATGCCATCCAGGACACCTTCGCCAACCACCTGCACAACGGCCTGTTCCTCCGCTTCCCCAACCTGCGGATGGCTGCCATCGAAAGCGGTTCGGCCTGGGTGTTCCACCTGTTCGAGAAGCTCACCAAGTCCTACGGTCAGATCCCGATGATCTACAAAGAAGACCCGCGGGAGACCTTCAAACGCCACGTCTGGGTGTCACCGTTCTATGAGGACGAGCTGGCCGGCCTGTTGAAGCTGCTGGGCGTGCAGCGCATCATCATGGGGTCGGACTATCCGCATGTCGAAGGCCTGGCCGATCCGGCTTCGTACATCAAGGATCTGGAGAACTTCGACTACACACCCGAACAGTGCCGCACCGTCATGCGCGACAACGGTCTCGAGCTGTCGGTTCGCCGGCCGTGCCCGACGACGTGAACACTCCGCGCGCCGCGCGGACGTCTGCATGCATCGCGCATCATCGAGCGAGATCCCATTGGCCGAAGTCGGGCGCGAGCACGTCATCCACGTCGACGTGGACTCCGTCGATCAGGGCACCCGGGTCGGTGGCGGTCACGACCTCGGTCTGAAACAGCACGGCCGCAGGCTCGCGTTCGCCATGTGACCACGCCTTCGTCTGCCACGCCCACCGATAGCCGGGTGTGGTCGAGTGCCCGATGACACCGTCTCCGATCGCCCACCCGCACTCCCGACTACCGCCATAGATGCCGGTGCGCTCGACACCCAGCACCGAGTTGATGCCGTGAAACCACTGCACTGCAACGCCTTTCCAGGTGCCCGCGTCGAGCGGCTCATCGACACTGAAGAAGATCGGAGCTGTATCGGGGCCCCCGGCGGCGCCGTGCAGCTGCAGCGCCGTCTGAGCGTCTGCGACACCGCCGTCATACCCTCGGGTGAAATCCGACGGCGACGGCCAGCCGGGCTTCCCGAATTGGTAGCAGCTGACGACGTGCAGGCCCGCCGCGCGCAGCCCATCGGCGTACTCGCGGGTGACCGGTTTGAAGTCGAACGTCGCGCCCGGCCTCAACTCGGAGACGTAGACGAGGGCGCCGTCGTAGCCCGCCGCCTTGATCTGCTCGGGCTGGACCAAGCGTTCGGCGAAGTCGATCAACCTCATGCCGGCGGCCGATGCCGTCGGCGTCCCGGCGTGGGCGGCGGCCCAGGTGCCCGCGCCCGCCAAGGCCGGTGCCGCCAATGCGTACCGCAGGAGTTCACGTCGTGAAACCGATCTCGTCACAGTGCTGAGCGTATCGGTGACGTCGAGCGTGGTTGCCCAATCAAACCGATGAAGGGCGTCATCACCAGGTGACCGGAAGTTCGGCAATGTCGTAGATACCCTGCTCGTTTCGGAACCTCAGCTGCTCGGGCGGTACTGCCAACCGCAACCGTGGCAGACGGCGGGCAAGGGTCGACAATGCGAGCTGCAATTCGAGGCGGGCTAGGTGCTGCCCGATGCACTGGTGCACTCCGTAGCCGAACGCCAGATGCCCACGAACGCTGCGGTCCGGGTCGAATGACTCCGGATCTGGGATGAAGTCCGGATCCCAGTTGCCCGCTGGAAGATTCATCAGGACGCTGTCACCGGCGCGGATCAGTTGCCCGCCGAGTTCGATGTCTTCGAGCGCCACCCGGTCGACCAAGCTGTGGACGATCGACAGGTACCGTAGCAACTCCTCCACGATGTCGGCGATCTCCTGCGGATGGTCGGTCGCCCCCAACCTCGCGTAGACCTCGGGCTGTTCGAGCAAGGCCACTGTTCCGAGCGCGATCATGCTCGCCGTCGTTTCGTGGCCGGCCTGCAGCAGGATCATCCCGTTCATCGCCGCGGTCGCACGGCTCAGTTCACCAGACAGCACGTGGTCGTTGATCAACCTGCTGATCAGGTCGTCGCCAGGCTCCTTCTCCTTGCGGGCGACCAGTTCCGCGAGGTATCCGAACATCGCACCGACGGCCTCGAGCCGCTGCCCTTCGGTCGACTGTGAATCCAGCCCGACGGTGCTGTAGTGCTGGAAACGCTCGAGGTCTTCGTAGGGCACGCCGAGCAACAACGAGATGACCAACGACGGCAGCGGCAACGCGAACGCGCTCACCAGATCGGTGGGTGGGCCACCGGCGATCATGTCGTCGAGGAAGCCGTCGACAAGCGCCTGAACCTGCGGCTGCATCTCCTTGGCCCGCTTGACCGTGAAATCCCCGGTCATCATGCGGCGCAACCGATTGTGCTCCGGATCGTCGGTCCGGGGAAAGATGACGGCCACATCGTCGCTTTGCTGCTTCATGGAGTCGGGTATGGTCTCGGCGCTCAGCCGCGTATCGACCAACGCCGCCCTGATGTCGCGGTAGCGGCTCACCACCCACGTCACGTGACCCTGCCACATCGCGCGCTGAAGACCGTCGGCTTCACGCCAGTGTGCGAAGGCCGGTGGTGGCTCCAACGGACAGCCGGTCGCGCGCGGAGCGGGAATGATCGGCAGTTCGGTGTCGCCGCCAGTTCCCGTACCGGTCGCCATCACTCGTTCCCCCCTCGACGCGAAACGGGGTGCTCAGCATGCTCGCCACCTCGAGATCCGACGTGGTGACCACGTTGACGACGCCTGGGGGGATATCGGTGTGCTGTGCGACCACCTCTCCGAGGATCAAGGCGATCGAGGACGTTTCGGGGGCCGGTTTGAGCACGACCGTGCACCCGGCGGCGAGTGCCGCCGCGGTCTTGCAGATGTCGAGATAGAACGGCGCGTTCCAAGGCGTGATCACTCCGACGACGCCGGCGGGCGCCGGTAGAGGTCGTCCCGGCGGGTCACGAACAGCAGGTCAACGCCGGCGCTCTCGAACTGCTTTGCGTCGTGCTCGTAGTCGCGGGGGTAGACCTGCAGCGTGTCGCCGGCCCAGTCGAGATTCATTGCCCCGTTCCAGAACACGACCACGACGTCGTGATTGCGGCGCGCCGCAGCCACCAGCGACAAATGCCCGTCATGAGTGCCCCCGCTGGTACCGACGAAGCCAACCGAAGCGCCGTTGGCGCGGTGCTTGTCGAGGATCCGACGCACCTCGGCCCGGCTCTCGACAACGATCATCGGACGCACTCCGTGCAGGTACCCGGTCTTCCGGCGGGAGTGTCAACGCGCAGTGTGGTCACCTGCGACTCCTTCCCGGGGGTCCGACGCGCTCCCCGGCGCCATCGAGAGTGTCGTGGCTCACACAACCAGCCCGCCGAAATTCGCGCAACGGTCGTGCAGTATCCTGAACGCTCGTTCAGTGAATCGGGAGTGAGCGGGTTACCGATGGGCTCTACGCCGCACCAGGAACAGGACCTCACCGCTAAAGCGCGGATTCGCAACGCCGCCTTCAAGCTGATCGCACGGCACGGCGTGGACGCAGCATCGGTGCGTCGCGTCGCAGCGCAGGCCGGCGTCTCGTCCAGCCTCGTCATGCACCATTTCGGATCGAAGCAAGGCGTCGTCGACGCAGTCTCGTCGTGGGTGGTCTCAGCCATCAGCGAGGTGACCCGAGACTCTTCCGATGTCACCGCGCCCGCCGAAGCCCACCGCCGTCGCTGGCTCCAGTTCGAGCGTGCCACCAAGAATGCGCCCCTGGTCGCAGCCTATGTGCGGCGAATGCTGCTCAGTGACGACCCGAGCGGTCTGCACTGGTTCAAGCGCACCGTCGACGACGGCGCCGATCACCTGATCGAACGCGCGAACATGAACATCGCGCGGCCCGTGTCCGACCCTCACATCACCGCGGCGATGATCGTCATCCTCGGCTTCGCACCGGTGATATTGCGTCCCCAACTGGAGCACGCTCTGGATCTGGACTTCGACGACGAACACGACCGCGCCCGATGGGCCGACGCCCAAACAGAGCTGCTGTCCAGCGCGCTGTACCCGGAAGTGGCCCCGAAACTCCCCGGACCGATGACATAGCCCGCTGCGGTCTGCGCGTGAGTCCTACTGACCCGCGTTACGGGCCAGATCGATCGCGTACCGGCTGACGAAGCGGCCCGCCCACGGTTCCCCGCGGTCGCATGATCCGTCGGATTCACCGGGACGTTTGATCCACAGGTAGGCGTCGGCGTGCGCGCCCGCAGTAGCGGTCGTGGGCGGGGCACCCAGGGCTCGACCGCTGGGGTTGCACCAGGACAGGGGGGCGTCGGGCGCAGGTCCGGCGCCGTTGCGCGAGGTGTCGATCACGTAGTGCGAACCGTTCGTGCGCGCTGAAATCGCCTCGCCGTAACCGATTTCCTCATCGGTGGTGTAGAAGTTCGAGATGTTGAGGCTGAAACCCCGCGCGTGGTCCACCCCGACCTGGTTGAGCCTGGCGGCCATTTCGTCGACGCTCACCCATCGCGAGTGCCCGGCGTCGACGTACACGGCTGCGGCCGGATCGCGGGTCAGCGTGTCGACGGCGTAGCGCAACAAGTCGAACCGTTCCTGGCGCTGGCCAGACGACAGGCAATCGGCCATGGCCAGCGCATCGGGTTCGAGGATGATCGCCGCCGGCGCGGAGCCCAGGCCGGACGCGATGGCGTCGATCCACTGTCGGTAGCCTGCGGCCGTCGCGAACCCACCGGCCGCGAAGCTACCGCAGTCACGATGCGGGATTGCATACAGCGCCAGAATCGGCATGGCCCTGGCAGCCTGCGCCGCGCCGGTGTACTTGGCGACCGTGTCGCCCACCGTGGCGGAAGGAAATGCCTGGTCGAGCCAGTACGCCTGCGGGGTGTTGGCGACGGCGGTCAGCTCGGGACTCGGCGGATTGACGTTGCGCGCGGCGGCCATGGCCGCCGATACGGGATCGACGTAGAAGGGCCTTCCCGCCAGCGGGTTCGACTCGTCGGCCAGGCGCACCGCCGGGGCGGGCCCGAGCCGCACCGGGTCGGCGACAAAGCCCACGCCGACAACGGCCGCAACCGTTAGCAACGGGATGATCCACCGCGCGACTGCGCCGGCTGCTGAGGAGATCACCCCAAGAAAATAGTGCGGCACGTCAATAAGCGCCAGTTGCCGACGCCAGCTGCCTCCCATCAGCGGACCACCGCCCACGCTCGGTCCTTCCCCACATCGTCCTGGTGGGCGATTCGCGCACTGTCGGAATGGGGGCGCCATCGAGCCTGGTACCGCTGAGGAGCTGCGACGCTACATTGTCCGGGTGACCGGACACGGGAGCGATGCGTGACATCGGGGGGTGCGACCACGCTCGCCGCCTCGACCTGGGCACCCCTACGGTCGCCCATTTTCCGCGCGCTGTGGATCGCGCAGTTCGTCTCCAACCTGGGCACCTGGATGCAGATGGTGGGCGCGCAGTGGATGCTCGTCGGCGACCCCCGCGCCGCGGTCCTGGTTCCGCTGGTCCAGACCGCCACGACGCTGCCGGTGATGCTGCTGGCCCTGCCGTCCGGTGTGCTGGCCGACCTGGTCGACCGGCGTCGGCTGCTGATCGCCACCCAAGGTGCGATGGCCGCCGGAGTCGGCTTCCTGGCGTCACTGACCGGCGCCGGGTTGACCACCCCGGCCGTTCTGCTGACGTTGCTGTTCATGATCGGATGCGGGCAGGCGCTCACCGCGCCGGCCTGGCAGGCGATCCAGCCCGATCTCGTTCCGCGCGAGCAGATTCCGGCCGCGGCGGCGCTGGGCAGCATCAGCATGAACGGCGCCCGGGCCATCGGGCCGGCGATTGCGGGCGTCCTGGTTTCACTGTCCGGGCCGACCCTGGTGTTCGCACTCAACGCGGTGTCGTTCGTCGGCATCGTGGTGGTGCTCGTCGCCTGGCGGCGCCCTCCCGCCGAGCAGACCTATCCCTCCGAGCGGGCGCTGGCGGCGCTGAGCGCCGGCGGGAGATTCATCCGCAGCTCGCCCATCGTCCGGCGCATCCTGCTACGGACCGCGTTGTTCATCTCGCCGGCCAGCGCGCTGTGGGGGCTGCTGCCCGTCATCGCGAAGGATCAACTGGGACTGGGCTCTTCGGGCTACGGCGTGTTGCTCGGCGCACTCGGTGTCGGCGCCGTCCTCGGCGCCTTCGCGTTGTCCTGGCTGGGTTCGAGGTTCAGCCAGAACGCGTTGCTGGCCCTCGCCGCGGCTGGTTTCGCGGTGGCCACTGCGGTGCTGGCGACGGTGCCCAATGTAGCGGTCGTACTGCTGGCATTGGTGCTCGGCGGCATTGCGTGGCTGTTGTCGCTGTCGACGCTCAACGCCGCTATGCAACTGAGCCTGCCGGCGTGGGTCCGGGCCCGCGGGTTGTCGGTCTATCAGCTGATCTTCATGGGCGGGCAGGCCCTGGGTTCGGTGCTGTGGGGACTGCTGGCCGGCGGGACGAACAGCGTGACCAGCCTGCTGGTGAGTGTGGGTCTGCTGGCTGTGTGCAGCCTGTCGTCGATCTGGTTGCCGCTGCACGCGCGCACCGGCAACCTCGACCTGACACCGTCTGCGCACTGGCCCGAACCGGCGCTGGTCTTCGAGCCCGAACCGCCCGACGGTCCGGTTCTGGTGCTGACCTCCTACCGCGTCGAACCGCAAGACGAAGAGGGTTTCCTGGCGGCCATGGTGGTATTGGGCCGATCACGACAGCGCACCGGCGCCTCGCAATGGCAGCTCTTCCGCAGCGTCGAACGGGAGTCGACGTTCGTGGAGACGTTCATCGTCCGGTCCTGGGGCGAGCACATGCGCCAGCATTACACCCGGCTCACCGGTTCGGACCTGCTCATCGAGCAGGCCGTCGAGCGATACACCGATGGGGTGTCGGTATCCCAGCATTTCATCGCGGTGCGCCAGCTGCGGTGAGGAGGTGAGGGGATCGAGCGTCACCCGCGTCTTGACGGGGGATCTCACCCGTCGTGATGGTCGTGCCCGTCAGTGTCGAGCGCCATATCCCTCACGGGCAGACCGGGTTCGGCAGGCGCCGGCGCGGGAGACGGCCGGAGCACACCACTGTCCGGCGGGGTGAGCGGCTCCGATTGATGGTGGTGGCCCTCCATGTGCGCATCATGGGTGGCCTGGCGTTCGCCCTGCGCCTCGGCCGCGCCATGGTGATGGTGTTCGTCACCTCGAAGGCTCGAAACCAGTCCCACCGCGACCACGGCAGTTATCACGGTGTTGGCGCCGAGCAGCACCAGCGCTCCGCCAAGACCCGAAACCCGTTCTGCCCGACGGCCTCGAAGCCACGCCCATGCCGCGCCCATGACGACGTAGCACTGCAGCAGCAGGACACAGATGCCGGCGGCCTCCACGACTTCGGGCTGCCCGGCATGGGGTCCAAAGGGCGCGCCGGCGGTCCGGGACAGGACCCACAGAGCGGCCGAACCGGCATTGGCCACAACCCCGGCAGCGAGCACCAACCCCGTCGGCCGCGACCAAGCAAGGAACGCCCAAATCAGCTGAAAAACCGCGATCGAGGCAAAGAACACCCCCGCCGGCAGCCAATCCCGCCAATGCATCGGCGCGACGGCGAAATGGATCACCGCCGCACCAACGGAGGCGATCGCCGCACACCGAGCAGCCAGCCGACTGTCGGTACCTGTCCGAGCTTTGGTGGAAGTAGACACTGCCTCAATGGTCACACCGCACTGGTGGGCAGCACGAGCAGCAATGCATAACGGTCGCGTTTCGGATCGGGAACACACGCGCCCAACTCCCAGCGAAGAATTCGTCGGCCAGCCGGTCCTCAGCGGTTCCGGGGCCGGATCAAGGCGCTGGACCCGGCGACGTTGGATGCCCGCTTCCGCTGACCTGGCTGCCCCGGTGATGGCGGAGATCGGCGACGAAGAACAGCCATGACGTCCGGCGGGCAGCCCGGGCCGGCGCGAACAACGTTGTCGTGGGCGCGACTACAGACCCGGGTGGCGGCTGCGGTCAACGGGCTGCCCCTATTCGGCGAAGTGTCGTCAGGGCGCAACGCGGCTCACGCCGGCACATGCACCCACCTCGCGCGGCGTCAGCCCCGCAGCGTGCTCGACGTTCCTGGCCACCGCAGCTCTCGCGCGGCCGGCCCCGGACTCCGACTGACCCGACGCCGCAGAGTGCCGCGACAACTCGCCCATCATCCGTCCTTTGCTGTCGCCGACGACCCTGCCTGCGGACAATACGTCACTCGCCTGTCGTGGCCCCCGATCCGGCCGGGCCGGGCACCCGCACCTTCTGCGGCCTGCGCCGCGCCGACGGCGACCTACACCGGCCGCAGTGCCGTCGTGACTGCGGTCCTTCACGCAGGCGACATGGTCGACGAACCGTACAAAGATCAACGATCGCATCGCTGATGACGGGGTGCCTGCTTGACGGCGGGGACGATGATCCAGCCAGCGCGTTACCGCGGGGCAATCATCGGAAGGTTCCGCAGACGCGCACCCGGCGAAGCGTATCGGCGTGCATTGCCACGGTGTCCGCACGCTACTGTGCTTTGGTCGGCCTCAGCGAACAGGCCGATAGAAGAGTTGAGCATATTCATGACCGCAGCAGCAGAAACGTCGGCGCTCGAAGCGCGGGTCGGCCACTACTACCAGGCGGACGGCACCTATCTGGTCGGCCGCGAGAAGGTACGCGAGTACGCCCGTGCGGTGCAGGACTACCACCCCGCGCACTGGGACGTCGCCGCCGCCGCTGAGCTGGGCTACTCCGGCCTGGTGGCGCCGCTGACCTTCACCTCCACCCCGGCCATGGCCTGCAATCGCCGCATGTTCGAATCGGTGGTCGTCGGTTACGACACCTACATGCAGACCGAAGAAGTCTTCGAGCAGCACCGCCCGATCGTCGCCGGCGACGAACTGCACATCGACGTCGAACTGACGTCGGTCCGCAGGATCGCCGGCAGAGACCTGATCACCGTGACCAACACCTTCACCGACACTGCCGGCGAGCGGGTACACACCCTGCACACCACCGTCGTCGGCGTCACCGCCGAGGACGTCGATCCGGCCATCAAGACAGCCGTGCAGAACACGATGATGCACGACGTGAACATCCTCGGAATCGGCGAATCCAATGCGGTCTATCAGAAGACGGTGCGCCCCGAGGGCGAGGTTCGCGTCGCCGAGACAGGCACCACCCGCACGCCGGGGACGCCGTCTTTCGACGACGTGACGGTCGGCGACGGGCTGCCGGTGCACCACACCCGCCTGTCCCGCGGGGACCTGGTGAACTATTCCGGCGTGGCCGGCGACGCCAACCCGATTCACTGGGACGAGGACATCGCCAAGCTGGCCGGGCTGCCCGATGTGATCGCCCACGGAATGCTCACCATGGGGTTGGGCGCCGGATTCGCCTCGGCATGGTCGGGCGATCCCGGTGCGGTTACCCGCTACGCGGTGCGGCTGTCCCAGCCCGCGATCGTGTCGGCCACCGAGGGTGCAGACATCGAGTTCAGCGGCCGGATCAAGTCGCTGGATCCGGCGACCCGCACCGGTGTCGTCCTCGTCGCCGCGAAGTCCAGCGGCCGGAAGATCTTCGGCCGGGCGACGTTGGACGTCCGCTTCCGCTGATCTGGCGGCCCCGGGAGTCGGCGGTTCACGCAAGCCTGCCAAACCTGGACCTGCGTGCGGGATGCTTGACGTATGGAGGTTTACCGCCGCGATGGGCTGGTCTTCGATGTCCGCGATGCCGGCCCGCCTGACGGACCTGTTGTGGTGTTGCTTCACGGTTTCCCGCAACACAACGACAGCTGGAACGCCGTCATCGACCGGCTGTCCGCTGAGGGCTACCGCTGCCTAGCGCCCAACCAGCGAGGCTATTCACCGCGCGCCCGGCCATCCCGCCGCCGCGACTACCGCATGCCCGAACTCGTCGCCGATGTCAGCGCATTGATCGATGCCAGCGGTGCGCGCCGGGTGCACCTCGTCGGACACGACTGGGGCGCCACCGTCGCGTGGGCTGCCGCGGCCGAAATGCCCGAGCGGCTGACAACCGTGGCACCCATATCGGTGCCGCATCCCGCCGCATTCATCAAATCGATCGCCACGAGCCGTCAGGGCCTTGCGTCCTGGTACATGTACCTCTTTCAGCTGCCGCGGATACCGGAATGGCTGCTCAGTCGCCGCGACGGTGACATGATCGCCGAATTGCTGCGGCGGGGCGGGCAGACACCGGCCGCGGCGCAGCGTGATGCAGAGGCTATGCGGGAACCGGGAGCGTTGACGGCGGCGATCAACTGGTACCGCGCTATGCCCCTGTCCAATCCGCGTGCCATCTCCCAAAAGATCTCTGTCCCAACGATGTACGTGTGGAGCGACCGCGATACCGCGTTGCTCCCCAAAGCAGCCCATGACACCGCTCGATACGTCTGCGGCGAATACCGATTCGAGATCCTGCCGGGTGTCTCGCACTGGATACCCGACGAACAACCCGACCGGCTGGCCGATCTGCTGCTCGACTGGTTCGCCGCCCACCGAGTGGACTGACCAGCTGCCATCGACCCACGCTTGGCATAGCACCGCGGTGATGTGACCTCGGTAGTGATTGCCCAACAATCGTCCGCCGGTCGGTAATCTTCGCTCCTTCTCGACAGGGGTTGTAGGTGCCCAGACCTTGTGTGATACCCCGCGGCATTGACCTGCAGTGGTTCAGGTTGCCTCACGCGATGTCATCTGAGATCTGTCTCATTGCCTTATGTACAGGGCTCCGTCGCGGTCATCGCTTGGCCTCCTCCAACGTGTGCGCCAGCTGCTGCTCTGCCTCCGGGTCGATCTCGAGGTCGTGCTCGCTGCCGATCCCGGCGTCGGGATCGTTGTAGACCTCCCGATCGAGTTGGTTCTCGCTCTTGGCCACCACACACGTGACGACGGCATCGCCGGTGACGTTGACCGCGGTACGGATCATGTCCATCAATCGGTCCACGCCCAGGATGATCGCGACACCCTCAATCGGCAGCCCCACCTGTGTGAGCACCATCGTGAGCATCACCATGCCGACGCCTGGGACTCCTGCTGTCCCGATGGAGGCGAGAACCGCCATCGCGATGACGGTGAGATACCCACCGATGCCCAGGTCGATCCCATACACGTTGGCTAGGAACACCGTTGCCACGCCTTGCATGATCGAGGTGCCGTCCATATTGATGGTTGCGCCGAACGGCACGGTAAAGGCAGCCGAACTCGCCGTAGAGAATGCGAACACCTGCGCGGCGCGGATCTTGCGCAGGAAGGTGCGGACGTTGAGGCGGGACAGCAGCCAGAAGAGCACCATCAGGGTGACGAACAAGTGGAACAACAACGATCCCACCAGAGTCACCACGTAGGTCATAACCGGCCGGAACAAAGCGAAGCCCTCCTGGGCGAACACCTGGGCGATCAGCGCGAAAACCCCGTACGGCGCGAATGCCATGACGATCGAGACAATCTTCATCATCAGTTCGTTCATGAACTCGCAGGCCTTCACGAAGCCCACGGAACGCTCGCCCGGCATGAGCGCCGCAACCCCGACGAGGATCGAATAGAAGATGATCTGCAGCATCTCGCCTTTGGCGAAGGCCTCGATCGGATTCGTCGGCACAATCCCTGCGATGACTTCCCAGACTTGAGGGCGCCTCTTTTGTTTGTACGCCCGAGGTGTCGATTCTGGTCATGTCGAACCCGTGGCCGGGACCGATGAGCCGCGCGATCCCCATGGCCGCGCTGATCGCCAGCGCGGTCGTGAACAGGTAGAGCGCGAAGGTCTTCCCCCTACCCGGCCCAGGATGCGGATATCGCCGATCCCGGTCACGCCGGTGATCAGGGAGAAGACCACCAGCGGAACCACCAGCATCTTCAGCGCATTCAGGAACGCGGTACCCACCATGTCGAGGAACCCGTCGACGACGTTGTCGTTGATCCACTGGTTGCCGATGACATTGAAGACGCACCCCAGCGCCAACCCGGCCGCCATGCCGATGGCGACTTTCGCCGTCAACGAGAGCTTGCGCCGCGCGCGCTTTTCTACCTTGGTGGACCGAGGTTCAAGAGATGTGCTCATGGTGTTCCTCGTGGATGTCACGGACCGCGCGTAATCGGACTGCCTGCAGCCATACGCACGGGGTCGTCAAAACAACGATGTGCTGCTGGGGACGAATTCGCCCCACAATGTCTGCTTTCGGGTAGGCCGGATGCGTGAAAGTCACGGCCGCACACCGCGGTGCGCACATGGTTGCCGCCTGGCACTCAAATTTGAACTCTGCTGGAAGTCATCGGTGAATTCTTGAAGTCGTCACGACGAGTCCAGTCTGATTTGTCTCAGGCAGCCCCACCTAGTCGACAGCGGCCGCGCCGTCAGTCGTGGAGGACGATCGATCGGCGCGGCCTCCCAATGCTGTCAGTGGGTCTTCTCGAGAAGGATGAGCAGGACTACGAGCACGCCAACGACCGCGAACGCGAGCGCCGAGCCGAGCACGAACCGGCCTCCCCGGGTCCTGAGGATGACGAACCCGAAGCGGGTCTCCCGGACGTATCGGTGCCGGGACACCGCCGCGAACGCGGATAGGACGCCGGCGCAGATGAGAGAGATTCCGAGGACACCGGTGACGTCGGCGTGGACGAGAAGGATGACGGTGACGGCGAAGACGCCGGCCAGCCCGAGCAGGGTCATCGTGCGCTGCAGGTGGTTGCGCTCGAACGGGTACTGGTCCCCCCACAGCTTCCCCGGCTTGGTGCTCATCGAGGCTCAGCGCCGTGGTGTGAGGACGAGGACGATGACGCCGGCTCCTACGAGCAGGACGGCCACGATGGCGAGCAGCGGGACGCCGAAGCCGGGCAACGGCTGGCGCCGCCGCAATGCGCGCTCCGTCGCCGACCAGCGCCGCACAGCGAGGCCGCAGGTGCCGAAGGCGATCGCCACGAGTCCCAGGGCGAGGATCTGGCTGCCGAACCAGGGGTGCTGGAGGAAGAGCCGGTCGATGGCGACAGCGGCGGCAAGCAGGGTCACCGCAAGGCGCAGCCACGACAGGTAGGTACGCTCGTTGGCCAGGGTGTAGAGGGGGTCGGGTTCCCGGCCCACGTCGTAGACCCGGCGCGGGGAGCGCGAACCTCGTTCCGCGTCGCCGTCGAAGTCCATCACCTCGTTGTCGGCCACCTCATCACGGTAGCCCCCGACCGCGGCGTTGCCCGCGACCTCACCGCTCGAACAAGCTCATCCCGGTCAGCTCCTCCCTGACGGTGGTGTGAAGTCAAGCCGGCGTTTCGCCTGAGCTCTACAGTTTGTCACTGCGCCGTGAGAGCTACTGCGGGTGCGATGTTTTGGTCGGGTTTGCCGGTGTTCGTCAGTGGGGCAAAGGTGGTTTCGGACGGTAGCGCTTGCGACGGTCCCCGTTCCCGTTGGCTCGGCCCGTCCGAGCTAGAACTTCAACATGGGCATCGGGTTCCAGCGCTTGCGCTCCCGGAGCCCCATCAGGAATCCACGCGCAAGCATTCGATGAAACCCGGCATCCGGGAAGCGGTTGGTTAGGACCCGGTAGTCAGCTCGCGTGACCCTCGGCGGCATGACGATGCGGTAGACGTCAGCCGCGTCGGCAAGCCGCATCGCCTCGACCAGCGGGTGCCGGTCTCGGGCCCGCCGGATTCGATGATGTTCGTCGATCATCGCGGCGGCCAGCTGCCCGTCTCGGCCTGCGCCCAGTTCGGCGAGCGCCAGGCGTTCGGAGCCCGGAAGGTAGTCCCACGTGTGGTCGAACCAGATAGCCGCGTCGTGGTAATAGGCCGCTACGGCGATCGGGTCGACCCAGTCGTCTTGGAGATCAATCTGACGCACCGTCAGGTCAGCCACCCGGTGGACATGTCCCGAGTACGGAGCCAGATCCCGACCGAAGATCGCTGCATCGCGTGCGAAGAGTTCGTCGATTCGATCGTGAATGTTCGCCAACGCCTGCGGCATCGGCCCAGTGTAGACCGGCGTGCCGGCGCAGACATCGTCGACGAGGAGCTTCCGCTACTGCGAATTCCGCTTTCTCCCAACGTCACAAACGTCCTTGCAGCGCCGAGCAGCATCATGCTCGACAAGGTCACGACGATACCCCGCGCGTGCGCGTGCTGAAGATGGTGCTGCGGCGCCGCGCCACGACTAGAGTGCGTCAGGCGTTCCTGTCTCTGCGCAGTGCTCAGAGACATATCGTGATGTCCACACGACACCAGGCCTCTCGGCGAGCGACGGGCCACGACGCTCTCGGGAGTGACCGATGTCCGAGCAGTCGGCGGGGGAGAGCGTGCCGGGCGAGAACAAGTCGACGTTCCGCAGACGCTGGATTGGCTTCGGTGGAGGTCTGCTGCTGGCGGTGCTGGTCTACCTGCTGGCGCCTGGCGGCCTGGCTCACCCGGCCAAGGTCACCGCCGCGACCGCGGTCCTCATAGGCGTGTGGTGGATGACCGAAGCGATCCCGATCCCGGCCACCTCCTTGGTGCCGCTGCTCGCCTTTCCGGTGCTCATGGACGACGTGGGCGTCTCCGACGTCGGCGCCTACTACGGCAGTGACATCATCTTCCTGTTCATGGGCGGATTCCTGCTCGCCCTGGCGATGCAGCGCTGGAACCTGCACCGGCGTATCGCGCTACTGACGCTGCGGGCGACGGGCACCAGCGCAACCCGGGTTGTCGCCGGTTTCATGCTCGCCACCGGGTTCCTGAGCATGTGGGTCTCCAACACCGCGACCGCAGTGATGATGGTGCCGATCGGCGTCTCGGTTCTGATATTGACCGGCACCGTCACGAGGGAAGAGGGCGAGGGCGGCGAGGACGCGGTCAGGCAGCAGGTGAAGAGGTCCAACTTCGGCACGGCTCTGATGTTGGGCATCGCATACGCGGCCTCGGCCGGCTCCCTTGCGACGATCATCGGCACCCCACCGAACACGTTGCTGGTGGGCTACCTGCAGGACGAGCAGAACATCAACATCGGCTTCGGTCAGTGGATGCTGCTGGGTCTTCCACTCGCCGCCATCCTGCTGGTACTCACCTGGCTGCTGCTGGCCAAGTTGATATTCAAGCCGGAGATCGACGAGATCCCCGGCGGCAGGAAGCTCTTCGATATCGAGCTGGAAAAACTCGGAGGCACCTCCAGCGGTGAGCGGCGCGTGGCGGTGATCTTCGCCCTCGCCGCGATCAGCTGGATATCGTTCCCGCTGATCTGGGAGAAACCTCCCATCTCCGACGCCGGCATCGCGGTCGCAGCCGCGCTGCTCCTGTTTATCCTGCCGGCGGGGTCGAAACTTGGCGTGCGGTTGCTCGACTGGGCCACTGCGGTACAACTCCCGTGGAATGTTCTGCTGCTGTTCGGCGGTGGTCTGGCGCTGTCCGCGCAGTTCAGCTCCTCGGGGCTCACCGAGTGGATCGGCACGCAGGCGCATAGCCTGGAGGGGCTGTCGATTCTGCTGCTGGTGGGTTTGGTCACGGCCGCGGTGGTCTTCCTGACCGAGCTGACGAGCAACACCGCCACCGCCGCAACGTTCCTGCCGGTGATCGGTGGGGTCGCGGTGGGCATCGGCCAGGATCCTTTGCTGTTGACGATCCCGGTCGCCCTCGCGGCGACGTCGGCCTTCATGCTCCCGGTGGCCACCCCACCCAACGCCATCGTCTTCGGCACCGGCTATGTGAACATCGCCAGGATGGTCAAGGGCGGGATCTGGCTGAATCTGGTGTCGATCCTGCTCATCAGTGTGGCCACCACCACGCTCGCGGTATGGGTCTTCGATATCGCGACCTGAATCCCACGGTGAACTTGTTACTGCCACCGAGCAAACCGTTCCCGTTGCCGGCGCGCTTGGATCTACGCGGTGATGCCTCGGGCGACAGCCGAGAATTCGGCAATTGTCCTTTGGCCGGCGCTCTCCGGGCAATGTCAGTCAAATCGGGGCCGTGTGGGCCACGGTCAAGGCAATTCCAGTGTGATCTGCGGCTGTGGGCTTTACCTGCCCAGACACAACGCGGTCCGCTGACCTGTTGGTTCGGATGTTGCGGTCAATTAATTCGGCGGACCACCTGAGTTCGCCTGGTTCCTAGATCGTTTTCTCAACTCGCGCGTCACGCAACTGCCAGCGTGCCGCAGACGAGATGCGACCGGGTGACCTTGATCGGGTACGTCGTTTTGGCCACCGAAGGGTGCCGGCCGGGATCGAGGCGATGAATGGACATCTTCACCCCTGCTATGGACTGGGGCGACGAGTTCTGGGCGTCGCTGGTGTGGATCGCCAGGGCCTGGGTGATCGCGGCGGTGTGCACATTGGCGGTACTGGTGGCGCTCGGCCGCTACACCGAGTGGGGCAGGCAGTTCTGGCGCATCACCGGGGCGTACTTCACCGGGCCCGCCAGCATCAAGGTCTGGCTGTGGCTGGGCGTGCTGTTGCTGCTGGTGGTCGGGGGCGTTCGTCTCGACATTCTGTTCACCTACCAGGGCAACGACATGATGACCAGCTTCCAGGTCATCGCAGCGGGCATCGGTGGCGGCAATGACACCGTGAAGACCTCCGGCCGGGACGGCTTCTGGCTGTCGATGCTCGTCTTCGTCTTCTTGGCCGCCATCCACGTCGCCCGGATCATGCTGGACCTGTTCCTGATGCAGCGGTTCATGCTGGCGTGGCGGGCCTGGCTGACCGATCGGCTCACCGGCGACTGGCTCGACGGAAAGGCGTACTACCGGGCGCGATTCATCGACGACACGATCGACAACCCCGATCAGCGCATCCAGTCCGATATCGACATCTTCACCGCGGGCGTCGGTCCCCTGCCCAACACCCCGAACAACACCACCGGCGCCACGCTCCTGTTCGGTGCGGTTTCCTCGATCATCTCGATGATCTCCTTCACCACGATCCTGTGGAACCTGTCGGGCACGCTCACCATCTTCGGGGCCGATGTTCCGAAGGCGATGTTCTGGATCTTGATCTCGTATGTCCTGTTCGCCACCGTCATCGCTTTCTGGATCGGCAGGCCGATCATCTGGCTGTCCTTCAACAACGAGAAGTTCAACGCCGCCTTCCGCTACGCGCTGGTCCGATTGCGCGACGCGTCGGAAGCGGTCGCCTTTTACCGCGGCGAGATGGCCGAGCGATCCGGCCTGCGGCGGCTCTTCGCGCCCGTCGTATCCAACTACAAGCGGTACATCAACAGGATGATGGGCTTCTACGGCTGGAATCTGTCGATGAGCCAGATCATCGTGTTGCCGCCCTATGTGCTGCAGTTTCCGCGGTTCCTCTCCGGCCAGATCAAGCTCGGCGACATGACCCAGTCCGCGGCGGCGTTCAGCCAGATCGAGGGTGGGCTGTCGTTCTTCCGCAATGCCTATGACCAGTTCGCCGGGTACCGGGCGGCGATCATCCGTCTGCACGGCCTGGTCATCGCCAATGCGGAGGCGCGTGCGCTGCCCGAATTGGACAGGGCGGGTTGCCTAGATGGCACCGTCCGGCTGGACGGCGTCGAGGTCCGGACCCCGGATGGCAGGCAGCTGCTCGACCCGCTCGATCTCTGTCTGGCGCCCGGCGACACTCTGGTGATCACCGGGCAGTCGGGCAGCGGAAAGACCACGTTGTTGCGTAGTCTCGCGCAGCTGTGGCCGTTCGCGTCGGGGTCGCTGACCTGCCCGGACGAGGAGAATTCGACGATGTTCCTGTCGCAGTTGCCCTATGTCCCCCTGGGTGATCTGCGGGCCGTCGTCTGCTACCCGAACCACAAGGGCACGCTGGACGGCGCCCACCTGCACGAAGTCTTGGCGAATGCAGCGCTGCGCCACCTGATCGATCGCCTTGACGAGGTGCAGGACTGGGCCAAGGTGCTCTCCCCGGGCGAGCAGCAACGAGTCGCGTTCGCTCGGATCCTGCTGACCAAACCCAAGGCGGTATTCCTCGACGAGTCGACCTCCGCGCTCGATGAGGGCCTGGAACTGATGCTGTACCAGCTCGTTCGCACCGCGCTTCCCGACACGATCCTGGTGAGCGTGAGCCATCGCAGCACCGTCGAGCGGCATCACAGCAGGCAACTGCACCTACTCGGGGACGGCCGTTGGGAGTTGGGCCGGCTGAAGGGCGAGGCGCCGGCTCCGGTGTAGACCAGCCTGCGTGGGGATGAATCCTCGCACCGCCGCACGCGACCACGTAAGCGGCCCGTAGCGCCACGAGCACCACCCGGATGGGTGGAGAATCCCAATAGCCCAATGAATGCGATGTCCAAGCCCGAAGTTGGACGGACGGGAGCCCCACAAGATGCCGGGCAAGTTCGAAATCACCCAGGACGCCGAGGGGAGATTCCGGTTCTGGCTGAAGGCAAGCAACGGCGCGATCATCGCCACCGGCGAGGACTACAAGTCAAAAGCCGGCGTGAAGAACGCCATTGCTTCGGTCCAGAAGACCGCTTCCGACGCTGAGGTGGTCGACCTGACGGGCCACACCGGTACCGAGAGTCCCGGTAGGCACTGATCCGGTCCGCAGCGATCACGACCGCCACCGTCGCGTTCCGACGGTGGGGCCGAGTCTGCTCAGCTTCATGAAATCCCCTCGAAATATCGGAGTCGCGCACCAGCTCTCGCTTTCGTGTCCAACTCAACTGGTCACCCCGGCGGACAATCTATGTACCGGGCGTGTACAGCCACCGACACAGCGGTGAACGGTTCGGAATGCTGTTGTGTACAGCGTCGTCTGCGGCCAGCTGGTCGCAGCGCTACCGCGTCACTCCATAGTGGGCCGGCCCTGGCCCTGCCGCGGCAACTGCTGACTTGGGTCCGGCCCCGTGGAACACTGTCCCCATGGCGTTCAAGATTGCGTTCCACGATGGCAAGGAGCTCGAGTTCGCCGACGGGGTGGAGTACCGGTTCCTGCCGTCTGGTGTTCTCATGACGAAGACGCCGGACGGCGCATTGCGGGCCTGGCCCGCAGGTTCCTGGATCGAGCTTGTGTCCGGCGGTGGGCACGGCCCCGTCACCTGAGCTTCCCTTGCGGCGAGGAGTAAACCGTCTCCGGGCTTTCGCGTGGCCGGCTATGCGCCAAACGCTGGCCGTCCAGCTCGGCTGGACCGGCGTCGACCACGGCGACGGTTTGACCGCCCCCCGGCGCGGTCCGCTGTTTGTGCAGGGCACGGTCGCCAATCAGGGCCGGTTCTATCCTCGCTTCGGCACGATCGTGCTGCTCAGCGCGCCGGCAGAAGTGGTCTTCGAACGCCTCCGCACCAGAACGAACCCCTTCGGCAAGACCGCGGAGGAACGGGCAAGGATCGCCAACGACATTGCCGAGATCGAGCCGCTGCTGCGCGCGGCAGCCACGCACGAACTGCACACCATCTGCCCGCTCGCCGACACCGCCGACGCACTCGTGGCCATCGCACGCTGATGCCCGATTCCCGGTTCGGTCGCCATGTCCAGGTTCGATATGACCAGACCGGGCAGAGCTATTCACGCACCCGGCAACCCGATCCGCGTGTCGCTGCGGTCATCAACGACGCGCTGCGCGGCGCAGCGACGGTGGCCAACATCGGCGCTGGCACCGGATCCTACGAACCAGAGCGCACCGTTGTCGCGGTCGAACCCAGCCGCGTCATGATTGCCCAACGCCCGAACGGCTGCGCACCTACAGTGCGGGCCGTGGCCGAGCATCTGCCGATTCGCTCGAATGCTGTGGACGCCGCGCTGGCCGTGCTGACCGTCCACCATTGGAGTGACCTCGACGGCGGTGTCGCCGAAATGTTGCGGATCGCGCGTCGGCGCGTGGTCGTCTTCACCTGGGACCACAACATCTTCCGAGAGTTCTGGTTGGTCCGCGAATATTTGCCGGCTGCCGCGCAGACCGATGCTGACCTTGCGGTACCGATTGTGAGGCTGATCTCGCTGTTGGACGAGCCGACGATCGTTCCGGTCCCGGTTCCGCACGACTGCCTAGACGGATTCGGTGGCGCATACTGGCGCCGGCCACACGCCTACCTCGACCCAGCGGTCCAAGCCGGAATGTCCTTGTTCACCTTGACGCCGAAACCCGCATTGCGGGAAGGGTTGTCGCGGCTACGCGCCGATCTCGCCAGTGGGGAATGGGACCGCCAACACCAAGATCTCCTCGACAGCCGGCAGCTGGACCTCGGTTACCGCCTCCTCATCGCCGAGGTTGCCTGAAGCCGCAGCGGTTGATGGCGGGCAACCGCGCGCGATTGGGCGCTTCCATCCCTGAGGCGATCGACGACATCACCGCCACTGAGATCGAGCGCTGCGAGATCGGTTACAGCGCATACCCTTACGGCGATGATCCCGCCGACCATGCCTGGCGGTACTTGCCGCTTCTCGGGTCGATGGCAGGCGGCTCCGCCGCGTGTTCCACGACAACTGGTGCGGTTCCCTGAGCGGCGAAGAACGCCTGCAAACGCTCGTCGACCGCACGCCATACCTGATCCGGGTCGGCGTCGGACGACAACCGCAGTCGCACCCTCAAGACCCGCGCGCCGGTGCGGATAGCCTGGCACCGGTATACACCGGGGGTTTCCTCGATGACCGTTGCAAGCGCCAGCGGCAGCACCGTGACCGCTGTTCCATCCGGCGCGTCAAACCGGAGCAGGTCGCTGGTGCGACCCTCTACGGTGATCGCCGGCAGCCGATTCCCGCACGCGCACGGGGCGGCGGCCAGTTTCACCCGGTCGCCGAGGTCATAGCGGATCATCGGCTGTACCCGGTTGGCCAGGTTGGTGACCAAGACGGTGTGGGAGATCACACCCGGTGCGACCGGCTGGTAGTTCTCATCGACCGGCTCGAGGAGATACCAGTCGCTGTTGACATGGAGCCAGCCATGCCGGCATTCCGTCGACAATGCCGGGAATTCAGATGAAGCATAACGGTTTTCGATCGGACAGTTGAACGTCGTTTCGATCTCGGCGCGAAGCTCGCCCGCCAACTGCTCGCCGGCGGTGAGCACCAGCAGAGGCTGGATCCTCAGTCGGCCGGCCCGTTGTTCACTGGCCAGCAGCGCCAACGCGCTGGGGTAACCCTCAAGGACGGTTGGCTGAAACTCGTTGATTTCTTGCACCAGATCAGGCAGCGGTCGCAGCACCGAGAACACACGCACGCGGTTGGCCAGGAAGGTGCTGCGGCGGCGGCTGGACTCCACCAAGGAGGTAGCGCCGAAGTGCCCGCCGGCGACGAACAGGGCTGCTGTGCGCAGACCGCGCCGCAGAACCCCGGACAGAAAATCCCATCGAGCGATGAACCGCCCTTCGCCCCGGTGGCTCACGAAGTGGAACACCGCCCACGACTGGTCATCGTGAACCAGGATCGCCGGCTCTCCGCTCGTTCCCGATGTGGTCACAACGTGGTAGCGGAGCAGGTAGCGGGCCCCCACGAGCGAGTGGTCGGACAGGAAGTCACGCCGTAGCGACGCGATGGTGATCTCCGGATCGGTCACCCAGTCATCGAAGTGCGCCATGAGGTCGCGTTTGGAGACCACAGGCAGCGACGCCAGAGGAACCGGCCCCGGAGGAACGTTTCGGTACAGGCCGCGATAGTACGGCGACGCCGTTCGAGCATGCCGGACCAGCGTCTGCAAACGGGCCTGCTGGCGGCGGGAGATGGCCCCGTCGTCACCGCGTCGGAAGCGCCAGGCCTCCCAGGCCATCAGCGCCGAGCGAACCGTTGCGCGAGTTACGCTCGCTAGTCGGCGGGGAATGTGCATTGCATGTGCGCTCCGGGTTACCTGACCTAAGTTAACTTGCGCTCGCCGGTGACGTCCATACGCAGGACACGTGGGCGCGCACTTCATCCCGCCGGGCGAGCCGCACAGTCCTGGATGTCACTTGCTGTCAGCGATACCGGGCCCTAGAGACGGGCGACCACAGGCGGCAGGCCGAAGATCGCAACGATTCCCGGATCTGCTTCTACGACGTACGGGATCGTATTCACCGCGGGATGTGCGGTGTAGCCGGCGAGGTGCTCGGAGTACCCCTCGGCATCGCGGCGGCGCACATGCTGCGGCAACGGGGGGGCCGTCGAGCGGATCGAATTGGCGGGACCCGTCACCTGGACCACGACGCCGTCGCTGGCCGGACCCACTTCGGTGCCCGTACGGGCACTGAGGTGAGCGTACCCAACGGAGACCGCAATACGGCAAGGACGAGACCGGCACCGCTGCGCGACTTCAGGATTCGGCTGGGCATGGGGCGCTGCGCGACAGCACGTTCGCGGCCTGGCACACCAGGTCGGCCAGGTGCGGGATGCTGTCGGGCTGCATGCGCTCGGCCGGTCCGCTGATCGCCACCACGCCGATCGGGCGGCCGTCGACCTCGAACACCGGCGCAGCGATGGTCATGGTGGGGGCGTTGACTTCGTCGCTGGCGGCGTAACCGCGGACGCGGCATGCGTCGAGGAGAGCGCGGAATGCCGCGTCGGGCGGTTCGCCGAGCAGCTCGGCTTGCCGTTCGGCGCTCAGGAAGGGCAGCAGGATGCGGCCCGTGGCGCTGTCGCGCGCCGGGACGATGGCGCCGATACGCGGCACCATGCGCAGTGGCTTGTGACTTTCCGCCATCTGGGACACCACCAGGTGCGGCCCGTCTGGCTCATTGAAGATCGCGGTTTCGCCGGCCTGTGCCGCCAGCTGTTCGAGCACCAGCTGGATGTTGTGGCGCAGGTCGGACTTGGCGCGCGAGCTGTGGGCGATGTTCAGGATGCGCACGGTGGTCTCCCACCGCGTCATCTGGTCCTCGCGGGCCTGAATCCAGCCCTGCTCTGACAGCGTCACGAGCGAGCGCTGCACGGCGCTCTTGTCGATTCCCAGCATCCGCGACAGGTCTGCGACGCCCACCGGCTGGTTGGCGGCCACCGCTTCGAACACGGCCAGCACGCGTGCAGCCGTGGAACTGCCCTTGACGGCCATCGACAACCTCACTAGTGTTAGATAGTGAGCCATCGTATCAATAAATGATATGCGCGTCGAGGGCAGTTTCGTCACCGGCCCGAGAGGAAACCAACCGTGTCATCCGTCCAGATCAGCCCCCTCCGTGCGGATCTCTCGTTCGGCGCGCGGGTCACCGGCGTCACGGACGCAACGCTGGAAGACTCGCAACTCCGCGACCGGCTGCGACGGGTCTTCGACGAGCGAGGGCTGATCCTGTTCGAGGACGTCGAACCCGACCCCGAACTGCAAGTCGAGATCAGCAAGGTGTTCGGTCCGCTGAAGGACCATCCGGTTCCGTCGGTGCCGCGCGCCAATGGCGCCTTACATCCGGGCGTCGTCGAGATCGGAGTGGCACCACGTGAGGGCAACATCGTGGAGATCGATGGCAAGGAAGTGACGTCATGGCTGCCCTGGCACTTCGACCATTGCTACAACAACGAACTGAATTACGCGGGCGTCCTGCGCTGCGTCACCGGCGTCAGCGCAGGCGGCGAGACCGGATTCGCCGACGGTATCGAGCTTTACAAGTCTCTGTCACCTGCACTGCGGCAACAGATCGAGGACCGCAACGTCCTGTACAGCCTGAACCTGCGCTTCCGGGACATGCGCTTCGGCCTGACCGACGGATTCCGCGAGGTCCAGCCGCATCTGCGCCTGCAGGAGACCATCGATTACGGCGAGAGGAACCTCCCGCGTGCCGTCCATCCCGCGGTATGGACCCGCCGCAGCGGCGAAAAGGTGCTGCACATCTCGCCGTGGATGGCGCAGGGTCTCGAGGGCGACGAAACCGCCGACGGGGACGAGTTGCTCGAAGCGGTATGCAAGGAGATGCTGGCCACAATCAAGCCCTACTTCCACAAGTGGCGCCCCACCGACATGGTGATCTGGGACAACCTACGGATGCTGCACGCGGTCTCCGGCCACGATCCGGACGAGCCGCGGATCATGCACCGCACGACGATCCAGGGCGACTACGGCCTGGGCTATTTCGAGGACAACGCCCAAGGCGACAAGATCCTCGAGATGACGGTCTGAGCACCGCGACCGAATCGGAGCCTACATCGAAGGAGTGTGGGCGGGGCGGACCGCGCACGTGTTCCTGCTCCAATATCGCGGCACGTCGAGTCGCCCGAGCAGACCGGGGCGTGCCGCACACACCGCTGGGATGGAGTTGATCACCGGCATCGCCGAAAGAACATCGCCGCCATCGCCCAGTGGCCTGGGATGGGCCGTTCCCGCGGCCGTCGGCGTCGCATTGGCGGACCGTTCGCGGGGCCGCACCAGGCCGGTGCTGGTCACCATCGGTGACGGCTCGTTGCAGTATTCGTTCCAGGCGCTGTGGACCGCGACTCAACACGGCTTGCCGATCGTCGTCCCCTGTTCGAGGCGGCTCCCATGAAACCTGCTCGATGGCAGCGATGCCGCAGTCGAGCACGCACCTCGATTTCAGTAACAAAGGTTGTGGGTTCTTGCCCTCGACTACCCATGTCGGCCTTTTAACCTGGCTTGTTGTGGTTTGCCGCATGGCGGCCGCGCTGCACTTCGTCTCACGAATCGAGGGGCCTCCGCCGATGCGGACGTCGCCACCGTTCGCGGCCTCCTGGGCCAGGCGAAGTACCTCGCGCGGTGGCGCATCAACGAAGTGGAAGCTGGTTCCATTCGGAAAGTCCATCGTGGGGTGCGGGTGTGGTGAGTCATAACGAATACCGTTGTCTGGAACGGTGGCTCGTCGCCCCACCAGCCTCGCCAACCGTCGTCAGGCCAATCGCCGACATGGGGGCCGAACTTGCGACGTCCCATGATCTCAGCGCCGATGCCCTGGCTCCACAAGCTGGTCAGGGCGCGGTCCAGTGTGACGGGGGCATCGACCTGGTCGACCCCATGGATCGCGCGTCCGTCGAACCAGTTGAATAACCGTTCGCCACCGCCGATCGGGGCGTCGAACGTCACATACTCGCCGGCCGCGTACCCGTCGAGAGATACGTTCAAGTTGTGGATCCGGGTGCGGGGCACGGCTGATTCCTTTCGGACATCGGATGGACCTGACGACACACGTACTGACCCGCGGCGGTCGTCAGACTAATCGCGGAGGGTCGAAATCGTGGAGACGCCCGAGTTCGTCGCCTACGCGGCTCCACTGTCCGCTTTCGTGACACAAATTCATCAAAGCCGAATGGGGTCGAACCGTCGCACTGCCCTGTGATCAACACTCAACCTGACTAGTCGATCTGATCGCGCAGCAGAGCCGATCGGCCGGCCCAAACTTGTCGTACCCGACTGAGATGATGCAGTCATGTCTTCGACCGCAGCCGCTTTCGCCGCTGAGCTGCGCCCCGCCGACCGTCTCGAGTCGTTGTTCGAGGAGTTGGCGGAGCTGACCGGTCAACGCAATGCCATCGACAGCCGCATCGTGGAGATCGTGGCCGAGGTCGACCGCGACGAGCTGTGCGGCGCGACCGGTGCACGGTCGGTCCCGGCGCTGGTGGCTTGGAAGACCGGCATCTCACCGAGAAACGCCCATACGATCGCGACCGTCGCACACCGTCTCGAGCAGTTCCCCCGCTGCGCCGAAGGTATGCGCGAGGGTCGACTGTCACTCGATCAGGTCGGCGTCATCGCCGAAGGCGCGGCCGACGGATCCGACGACCACTACGCGGAGCTGGCCGCAGTCGCCACCGTCAGCCAACTGCGCGCCGCCGTCAAACTCGAACCCCGCCCCGATCCGGAACCGCGGCCGGCGCCGCAACAGTCGATCACCAAGACCCCCGGGGGGCCGGACAACGAATACACAGTCTGGCGGATCATCCTCCCGCGCGTCGAGGCGGCCAAGTTCGGCGCCGCCCTGCGGTCTCATCACGATGCACTGATAGCCGAGTGGAGGCGTGACCGCGACGAGGGTGAGGCCGATGGCGACCCGACCACCGACCAGGTGCCACCGTTGCCGAACTACGTCGACGCGTTCAACAGCCTGGTCGAGGCCGGTTGGGACGCTGAGGTTGCCCGCCGGCCGCACGGGCAGCACACCACCGTGGTCGTGCACGTCGACGTGGAGAAGCGGATCGCCGCACTGCACCTCGGTCCGCTGCTGTCCGACGACGACCGCCGGTACCTGACCTGCGATGCCAGCTGCGAAGTCTGGTTCGAACGCGACGGGCGCGTCATCGGCTCAGGGCGGGGTAGCCGAACGGTTAACCGGCGACTGCGTCGTGCACTCGAGCACCGCGACAGCTGCTGCGTGGTGCCCGGCTGCGGGGCCACCCGTGGTCTGCATGCACACCACATCCGGCACTGGGAAGACGGCGGCCCCACCGAACTGGACAACTTGGTCCTGGTATGTCCGTACCACCACCGGCTACACCATCGCCGCATCATCACTATCAGCGGATCCGCTCATCGGCTCATGGTCACCGACAGTGCCGGGCAGCTACTGAGCGGCGGATCGCTGGCCCGCCCACCGACCACACTCCCACCCGCAGTACCACCGTACCCCGGGCCTACCGGCGAGCGCGCTGACTGGTGGTGGTACCAACCGTTCCATCCGCATTCGCCCGGACCCAACTAGGTTTTCAGCGCCGGGCAGTCCCACGTTGCACGATCCGAACAGGCGGCGATACAGAAGTATTCGCCGCCCCGTTGCGTCGGGCCGCAGCCGGTCGCTGTATTCGTGATGCCCTCACCAGAGGCCGCTGATTCGCACGGCCGTCCACCGCTGCGGCGAGGCTACATTGTGAACAACTGTCACTTTGTTAACATCACGCGATGCGGAACGCGCCGTCGACTACGAGAAGTCGGCAATCGCACCCAGTTTCCCGGCGTCAGGCACTGCGCTACGCCACCGCGGCGTCGGCGCTGGCCGGGTTCGGTGCCGCGGCGGCAGGCGTCGGCACGCCGACAGCCTCGGCCGCCGCTCCAGCTCTGATCGACTACGCCATGCGCCAGATCCCCGCCCAAGACATCCGAGCCGCCGGCTACTCCGGGGTGATCAACTACGTATCGACATCGCGGCCCGGCTCCAATTTCGGCGCCAAGCCGATCACCCTGCCCTACGCCCAGTCCCTGACCGCCGCCGGATTGGTGATCGTCAGCAACTACCAGTACGGAAAGCCGGGCGGGACAGCACCGTCGGATTTCACGCGCGGGTTCGCCGGCGGCGTCTCCGACGCCCGCACCGCCTGGCACCTGCACACCGCGGCAGGCGGCGCCCGGAACGCACCGATCTTCTTCAGCGTCGACGACGACATCGACCGCAACACTTGGAACAACGTCGCACTGCAGTGGTTTCGCGGAATCAACTCGGTGCTTGGCGTGCAACGCACCGGCATCTACGGGGGTATCAATCCCTGCCAGTGGGCCGCCGCCGATGGCGTCATCGGGCGGTCCCGTTCACCGGGCCACGTATGGGCGTGGCAGACGCGATCCTGGTCGCGTGGCCAGATCTACCCGGCCGCAGTTCTCTACCAGCGCATCATCGACACCGCCTCGAATCCGGGACCGGTGGTCGGCGGCATCCGCGTCGACGTCAACGACGTCCTGGCTCAGGATTGCGGCCAGTGGAATCTGCATCCGTGAGGGCAGGAGCGCGGTTCCGCCGCTAAGCATGTCATGCCGGATCGGCCATCCGAACATCCTCGCGGCCGGGGCATTTCGGCTGCCCGAAACCCGACTCCCCGCAGTTGTGCACTTCCTGCTGCCCATATCGTCCGTTATCTGCTGTCCCGGGGGGCCGCGCGCGGCGCCGACCCAGGTTGGTTTCATGGAGATTTTGATTGCGATAATGAAATAGTATCAATATCGTAATTACTATGAACGCTGATCCGCCGGTGAACAGCCTTGAGACGTTCATGCGGGCGATGTTCACCTCATTGATCGTGGGGTTGTCGCGCTCGGTCAAGGACCAGCAACTCAGCGTCGCGGAGTTGGCCGCCCTGCACCTGATCGACAAGCACGGAAGCCTGCGGGTGAGCGACATCGCCAAATCGCTCGACATCGCGCTGGTGGCAGCCAGCCGTGCGGTCTCGACGCTGGTCGACCAGGGGCTGGTGGTGCGCACCGAGGATCCCGAAGACCGGCGCAGCCGCACCCTGACGTTGTCCGAGGCCGGCCGCGACCTGATCGACACGACCAGCGCGGAGCGGGTCGACATGGCCATCACGACCGCCGCCGAACTGCCCGGTCCGGTGATGGAACGCATCGCGGCGGCGCTCGCCTCGCTGCGGGCTGACGACGAGGAAGAACCGCGATGAGCGGTACCTGGAAAGTCGAAACGTTCGTCCCGATGCTGTTGACAGCAGGCTTCGTCATCCACCTGATCAACGCCTCGCGCTATCTGCTCACCGGCAGTTCGAATGTTGCCGACATCATCAGCCCGCCGGTCGATCTCTGCCTCTTCACGCTGATGCTGTTCTGCGCGGTGGCCCTGATCGCCCGCAGGAAAACCATGTTCGCCACCTACGATCTCACGGCGCTGCCGCGCCGGATCGGCTACTGGGTCATCACCGTCTACATCACCGCGAGCCTGCCCGGGCACCTGTTCTTCCTGACAACCGGCAGCACGATGTACTTCGACATGTTCCCGTGGTGGTTCAGCCTGCTGATCATGGTCGTCTACGTCGTGATGATCGGCTACGTCGTCTCGCTGCGGCCCGTTGCGCACACCGCGCTTCGTCGCGACTCGGTGAGCCCGGCTGCCGACGCGGGCAAGTCGTCATGAAGGCGGTGGCCGGGGCCTCCAGCGGGATCGGACACGCCACCGCGCTCACCCTCGCGCAGCGGGGTTTCGACGTCTACGCCGGAGTCCGCAAGCCGGCCGACGCCGAGTCGCTGCAAGCCGCCGGCGGTGAGCGGATACACCCGGTGCACCTCGACGTCACCGACGCGGACTCGATAGCCAAGGTGGCGCACCAGGTTGCCGAACAGGTCGGCGACGCCGGGCTGGCCGGACTGGTGAACAACGCCGGCACCACCGTGCCCGGCCCGGTCGAATACCTGTCGCTGCAGACGTTTCGCCAACAGCTCGAGGTCAACCTCGTCGGCCCGCTCGCGTTCACCCAGGCCATGCTGCCGATGCTCCGCAACGGAAAGGGCCGGGTGGTCAACGTCAGTTCCGGGGCCGGCAAGGCCGCGATACCGCTGATGGCGCCCTACGTCACCGCCAAGCACCTCGCCTCGACCACCGCGTGGCCGCCATGGGAGTTGGAGGCGGTGTGCGGGTCCGACGAGTAACGTTATAGGTGCGCTCAACGTAGAGCGTTGTCGATGAGGAGGTCTCAGCAATGACCACTCTCCGCAAAGTAGGCCCGGTGATCGGTGCCACCGCGCTGGCGGCCGCCGTCCTCTCCGCGGCCCCGGTGGCATCGCCCGACCCCGGTCCGATGCCGTCCGCCCCCTGCTACAACGGCATTACCCCGTTCAATCCATACGTCGACAACTGCGCCATTCCGTCGCGCCCGTCCCGCGTCCTGGGGTCGGCACCGGACCAGACTGCGATTCTCAACTGCAGTGTCGGCAGCCGGACGTTACGAGCGATATGTTTGTCGCAGTTCGTCAATGGCGGGCCGTATCCAGGGATCGCGGTGGGTATCGGATAGTCGCCGAGCAGCTCGACCACTGGATCTTGGTTTCGTGGTTTCGTCTCCCCATCACCTGTCCGTGGTCGGGGTGCTTGGTCGCGTTTTGCAGTGGAAGGCCCAGCGCCAGTGGCAGGTGAGCCGAGATCATTGAGTCCCGATCCCCGACGGGTCGGCTGTCCACGCTTACCGAACGGTTACGTCGCTGAGCGTGTCCGCGTGATCCCGGCCAGATGGGATATACACGCCCAATGAGTGCGCGAAGTGGAGTCGACGACTGCGACGTTGTGGTGGTCGGCGCGGGTCTGGCGGGCTTGCGATGTGCGGCCGTGCTGGCCGAACGCGGTTATCAGGTAGCCGTATGGGAGGCCGGCGACCGGGTGGGCGGCCGCATCCGGACCGACGTGATCGACGGCTTTCGCTGTGATCGCGGCTTCCAGGTGCCCAATCCCGCCTATCCGGCGCTACGACGAGCAGTGGACGTCGCAGACCTGCGACTGCAGGCGTTCGATGCCGGGGTGGTCGTCCGCCGCGACCGCGACCGGGTGAAGTGGGTGCATCCGCTGCGTCAACCCCGCGACGTCCCGCACATGTTGATCCGCGGCGGACTGTCGCCGCGTGAAGTCGCGGCCCTGCTGCGGTGGGCGGCCCCTGCGCTACGTCCGAGCGCTCTGAGGGCAGCGTGTCGCGACACCACCCTGGGGGAAGCTCTCGATCGCAGCGGCGTCGACGGCATCACCCGTCGCGTGGTCCACCGCTTCTTGGCGGGCGTGCTCCTCGATGACAGCGGCTCCACGTCCAACGCCTTCGCCCTGTTGCTGACGCGGATGTTCGCGCTCGGAGTCCCCGGACTGCCGGCCGATGGCATGGGCGCGTTCCCCGCGCTGCTCGCTCGCCCACTCGGGGACCAAATTCACCTGCAGCGAAGAGTTACTCGGATCGCGCGCGCTGGAGACGACTGGTCGGTCACGGACGGGGACGCGACGATACGAGCACGTGAGGTCGTCGTGGCCGCCGATGCACCCGGCACCAGCCTCCTCACGGGCGCACCCGAACGGCAGATGAAAGGGGTCGTGACCGACTGGTGGGCCGCCGACGAGCTGCCGTCCGGTCCGCCGATGCTCAGTGTCGACGGCCGGCTCCGGCCGCCGGGACCGGTACTGAACACCGCGGTCATCAGCTCGGCGGCACCGACCTATGCACCGCCGGGGCGACATCTGATCGCGGCATCGGCGCTCATCGGACCCGAACGCCGAACGCCGTCAGAGGCGACGATGCGCCAACACGCGGCCGACATCCTCGCCTCGACCCGTCGAGCTGGACATTGGTCACCCGGCACGAGGTCCCCGACGCGCTACCCGCCCAGCCCGCCCCGTTGGTGGTTCGACGCGCGGTGCGAAGTCCCGACGGACTGTGGTTGTGCGGCGACCACCGAGACACGGCCTCGATCCAGGGTGCTCTGGTGAGCGGGCGCCGAGTCGCCGAGGCGATCGTGGCGCACCGAAGCGCGCAGGCCGGGTGAGACCCGTTGCGCTACGCGTCGGCAGATTCAGTGCTTACCACGCGGAACTCCCGTCGCCCACAGCGCCCACGCAACAAGCAGCGGTTGGAACAGCAGCCGGACGAAGCGACTGGTGTCGCTGTTGAGGCCGAAGCCGTCGACGTGATTGAGGTACTGCGCGATGTTGCCCGGGAAGTTCAAGATGAAAAACGCCGCCAGCAACCTGCCCACCAGCACGCGATCACGGTTCAGTACGGCCAGCCCCACACCCAGCGTGATCTCGACACCTCCGGACGCCATGACGACGCCGTCGGCGTCCATCGGCACCCACCGGGGAACCTGTGCTTGGAATTCTTCACGGGCCCAGAACAAATGGCTGAATCCGGCGAAGATCATCGCACCCGCGAGCAGGAGCCGAGCGACGGTTCGCGCGCGCGTGGTCGGTGGTGGCGAAGCGAGTTCGGACAAGGGTCAACCTTTCCTCGGATTCGGATTGAAGCAATCAGGTCGTGCCGCGGGCGTACAGTTCCGCGGTGATCAGGCGCAGCGCCTCCCGCAGTGCCGCGAGATCTGCAGCGGCCGGGCCATTCGGGCCCAACAGGCGGTCCGGAATGCACGCCGCCCGCTCTTCGAGCGCGCGCCCCCTGGACGTCAGGGTGATATCGACGCGCCGCTCGTCCGTCGCGTTGCGCCGCCGCCGCCGAACGAGGCCGGCCGATTCAAGGCGTTTGAGCAGCGGTGACAGGGTGCCCGAGTCGAGATGCAGCCGGTCGCCGAGATGGCCGACTGTGCACGGCCCCTCTTCCCACAGCACCGGCGGCGACGGCGGCGGCGGACTAGCCGGTAAAGCCCTCGCCTGCTGTCGAACGGTCATGATGGGTGTAGGTCAACCGGAGGTGCCGGCCGCGGGCGACCTTGTTCAGCATGGCGATCCGCTCGCGCGCGGCCGCCCCGCTTCTCTTCCTGCGCTCCCGGACGGGGTTGGTCCACGGCACGCGATCGGCGAGCATGGCGATACCGACGTTGAGTTTGGTGAAGTTCGCGAAGTAGCGCACGCGGCGTTCGAAGTTGTAGCCCAGCGGCTCGAAGAGAGTGCCAGCCACCATGGCCTCGATCTGCTGGTACCCGAACACAACGCCGGCTGGCGCCAGAGCGATGCTGGCCGTGATCTGGTTGGCGTACCGCGAAGCCACCTTCTTGACGAATCCGGGAAGCGCGTCGGTCAGCGTGGCGAAGTGCGCCGGACCGGCAATGGCATTGACAAGTTCGGCACGCCACGGGGAAGGGTTACCACCTCTGGCGAGAACATAATTCAGTGATTTGATCAGCTCGATGCCACTCGGGGAAGAGAGCGGTTGCGGCGCTCCCCACAACCGGCCGGAGAAAGAGGAGTACTCGGCGAGATCCTCGAGCTGCTGCCGGGTCAGCGTGCGCCCGAACGCGTGGTCGACAAGACGTCCGAGCAACATGCCGCTGCCGAACCCGAGCAACGACGTCACCGGAATGGGTTCGCCGAACTTCAGATAGACAGCGTCACCCCACTTGCGCCGTAACCCGCGACTGGCCAGTGCGTGCATCAACCGTACCCGCACCACGTCCTGGAACGCCTCCGACTGCCGATCGAAGACGTCCGGCAGCGTGAATTCGGCGAATACCCGTGCTGTTTCGATGAAGCGGCGGGGGCCGTCGTCGGCGAAGCGTCCGGTGGCACCGGTGGCTGCGGAGATGTCGCCGGTCATCGCGGTCTCGTAGAACGCCCACGAGCGGATGATCGTGGTGGCGGCCCATGTGCTCGACATCGCCAGCATCCGGCCGCGCTCGGCGGCGACGAGATCGAACTGGGCGGGCAGCTGGTCCAGGTGCTCGAAGAGATCCACGAACTCCTGCGGCGGATCGTCGAGCGTGGCGATGCCCTGAGTCAACGCTTGCTCGAAGAGTGCTCGGCCCTGTTCGTGACCGAGGCGTTCGAACGCGTCGACCACGCCGATCATGAGTTCGTCGCGCTGCCAGAAGTAGTCGTCGCGCAGGCGGGTGAGGTCGTTGGGTTCGATCTCCTTGTCGATGTCGATCCATTCGCCGAACAGAACCTCGCGCATCTGTCGCCACTGGTCGGCGAAGTGGTCCCGACCGGGCGGGATGGGCCGCAACGGCCGGTCGGGATGGTCACGCCGATTGAAGTCGACGTCCTCGAGGAGGATCTGCGGACGCTCACCAGTCACCGTCATGAAGCGACGTTATCGCGGACGCGACTTTCTGGCAACGCCCGTTGTCAGTTTGGTCAGTTGATGATCTCGCCTCGCTCATCAGCGCGGATCGACGCCAGCCGCTCTCGCCACGTCTGCAACGCTTCCGGTGTCAGCCGCGTCCAGTCGGTCACTTCGCGCACCACCCGAAGCGGCGGTTCGCCCGCGATTGATGAGCCCCGTGCGCGGTCAGGACAGCGGCAGCACTCAGGAAACCGTGACGTGGACGTGGTTGAAGTGGTTGGCCACCCGCCACATCGTGTACGACGCCCCGAAGCGTTCGGCCTGACTTTGGACGTCGGCGTTGATGGCATCGCCCAGCGCCATATCGGAGCCGATCATGATGTCGATGGCGTGGCCGCTCGGATGATCGGGAATGGGGTCAGGGCGCACGCCACCGATGGACTGCACACCCGGGAACGTCGCGATGATGTACGCCGCGAGGGTTCGCGCGTTGGGGGTCAGACCGCTCATCCCAGGCCGGCGTTCAGCAGAACTACGACCTGCCTATCGGGGGCTTCGAACCCGTCGGCATGCACTTCGACCCTGCACCGGATGCTCGTCGAACGCTGGATCCGTCGGCCATCGACCAGGTGGCGGTCTACATCCTCGGCAAACAGCAGGGACCTTTCGACATCACGATCAACGCGATCGAGAGTCTCTCTCGAGAAGCCCTCGCCACTCTACGAGGTTCAGCCGCGCGGTGTCGTGGTGATGTGCACGTGGTCGAAGTGTCCGTAGCCCGTGGCTTGGGGCCCAGCCGGCGTCGAGTAGACGCCGCGCCAGATCACGTCCTGCAATCCGAACCGGGCGGCGTTGGCCATCGCGAAGAAGGCGAGCATCACATGTCGACCCGCAGGACATGCGTGCGGTGCTGGGACATTTCTGCTCGGGACTGACGGTGGTCACCGCCATCAACGATCAAGGGCGATCGGGTTCACATGTCAGTCGTTCAGTTCGCTATCACTCGATCCCCCACTGGTGTCGTTCAGTCCAGCCCGCACCTCGACTACCTGGCCCCAGATCCAGTCGGTAGGCGTCTTCGCAGTCAACATCCTTTCGGCCCAACAAGGTTCGATCAGCAATGGGTTCGCGCGGTCGGGCACGGACAAGTTCGCAGGCGTGCACTGCGTCCTGTCGCTGGATTAACTCTGCGTACGTTCGGGTTTCACTGCGGGTGTGGAGCGGCCCCATCCAGCGTCACGCGTGATGTCTTCAAGCAGCGGCAGCACCCGGTAGGGCAACGGTGTGGTCAGCGCTAGTGTGGTGGTGGAATGTACCACTCCGGCGGTGGCGACGACTTGCTCGATCAGTATCTGCAGTCCTGCTTGGCTTGTCGTTGCGACACGTACGAGGAGGTCCTCTCGGCCGGTGGTGGCATGGACCTCCAGTACCTGAGGGATGCGCTTTAGCGCGGCGATGATCTGCGCCAACTGGCCCTGCTGGACTTCGAGTCCGATGAAGGCGGTGGTTGTGACTCCGGCCTGCGCCAGATTTATGGAGGGTTGAAACCCGGTAAGCACGCCGGCCTCCTCGAGGCGGCGCAGCCGCGATTGAACGGTGTTGCGCGCGACTCCGAGTTCGGTCGCGATGTCGATGATGCCGGCGCGGGCGTTGCGGGCGAGTGCACTGAGCACGCGTACGTCGAGTCGGTCGAGACTGATCACATCTGCCACCTTGGGTGTAGGCCGAATGGGTGTAACTGACTTTTTTGTTTAGTTGAAAGGTTACTAGTTGTGCTGTTCGCTTCGCCCCGAAACGCTGGAGGGTGCAGGTGAATCAGTTGAATGCTGCGATCCCGGTAATTGAGAGGCGGTGGCGGGTCGTGACGGAGACCAGCGTGCGGTCGGCGACATCTGATGTGTTGGGTGCCCGGTATCGGACCAACTCGGGCCCGGTCCTGCTGACCGGCGTCCAGGCGATTGCCAGACTGCTGGTCGAGCAACACGAGCGCGACAGCCGGACGGGTCGTCGGGTTGCGACGTTCGTTTCCGGCTACCAGGGCAGCCCGCTGGCCGGGTTGGATCAGCTGCTGGCCGGGCTTACCCAGCTGCGCGCCGAGCATGACGTTCGTCTTGTGCCCGCGTTAAACGAAGAACTGGCGGCGACCTCGGTGTGGGGCAGTCAACTGGAGCTACCGGTCGGCACTCGGACACACGACGGCGTGATCGGTATCTGGTATGGCAAAGGGCCAGGCCTGGATCGCGCGAGTGACGCGTTGCGGCACGCGGCGATGTACGGTGCGCACCCCCTGGGCGGCGCCCTGGCTCTCGTCGGAGACGATCCAGCCGCCAAATCATCGAGCGTTCCGGCAGCCAGCGAACGCAGCCTCGCCGCGCTGTCGATGCCGATCTTTTTTCCCCGCAACGCCACTGAAGTCGTCGAGTTTGGTCTGTACGCGGTAGCGCTATCGCGGGCCTCGGGATGCTTTCCCGCGATGAAAATCGTCGCCGATGTCGCCGACGGTCTGTGGACTCTCGACAGAGATTTCTCCGACCTCGACATCACGGTTCCGTCGTTGGAATGGGAGGGCCGCCCGTGGACCTATCGTCAGAGGGTCCTGGCCGCACCACCGGACAGCGTGCTGGCGGAGGCTGACCTCTACGGGCCGCGGTGGGACATGGTGCAAGCGTTCAACGCGGCCAACGACATCGACCGCATCGAGGTCGATCCCGACGACGCGTGGCTCGGAATCGTCGCAGTCGGTACCGCCTACGATGCGCTGCGCGAAGCGCTGACGATGCTGCGTCTGACGGAAACAGAACTGTTCGACAAGGGAATCCGCATCATGCGGGTGGGGATGCCCTATCCGCTGGGCGCCGATAAGGTCCGCCGTCTGGCGCGTAACGTCGAGCAGGTGCTCGTCGTCGAGGACAAAACCAGCTTCGTCGAAGGCCAGGTCAAGGAAGCGCTCTTCGGTGCCTGGGCACCGGCGGTGATTGGTAAACGCGCGCTTGACGGCCAACGCCTCATCCCCGCCGACGGTGAGCTTACGGCTGCACGTCTGACTGCTCCGCTCCGGAAGGTCTTGAAGGACCGCATCGCAACACCGGCATTGCCGTCGTCATTGCAGCTCACCGTGCTGCCGACCCGTCGGACACCCTACTTCTGCTCTGGATGCCCCCACAACCGCTCCACGGCCGTTCCGTCGGGATCCCTGGCCGCCGGTGGGATCGGTTGTCACACATTGGTGACCATGTCGTCTCGCACCGACTCCGCGGTCACTGGTCTGACCCAGATGGGCGGCGAAGGTGCCCAATGGATCGGGCAGGCCCCGTTTACCGACGTCGACCACATCTTCCAAAACGTCGGCGACGGAACCTACTTCCACTCTGGTCAGCTTGCCGTTCAGGCATGCGTTGCCGCCGGTGTCAACATCACCTACAAGATCTTGTACAACTCCGCCGTCGCGATGACCGGTGCACAAGAGGCTCAAGGAGCCCTTGCGGTACCCGCGCTGACCCACAAGTTGATCGCTGACGGCGCACGGCGAATCATCATTTGTGCTGACGAACCAGAACGCTATCGCCACACCACGTTCGCGCCGCATACCCAACTCTGGCACCGCGATCGGCTCGATGAAGCCCAACGCATCCTCCGAGACGTCCACGGCGTGACAGTGCTGATTTACGATCAGCAGTGTGCCGCCGACGCACGCCGCAAACGCAAACGCGGAAAGCTGCCCGCGCGGACCAAGCGCGTCCTCATCAACGAAGCCGTCTGCGAAGGCTGTGGTGACTGCGGGGTAAAGAGCAACTGCCTATCCGTGCAGCCGGTCGATACCGAACTCGGACGCAAGACGCAGATCGATCAGACAACGTGCAACACCGACTATTCCTGCCTCGACGGCAATTGCCCGTCCTTCGTGACCGTTGACCTGCCGGCCGACGGCACCAAACCCAGCCGACCGGACATTGCGACACCCCCAGAGGCCCACGAGCCCCCACTGCCGGCGGTCGGGGAGATCTTCAACATCTTCCTCGCCGGAATCGGCGGAACAGGCGTGGTCACCGTGAACCAGATTCTGGCCATGGCTGCTCTGCGTAGCGGGCTGCGCGTCGAGGGGCTTGACCAGACCGGCCTGAGTCAGAAAGCCGGTCCCGTCACGTCCCACCTCCGGCTGAGCAACCAACCCCTCGCCTCGTCCAATAGGGTCGGGCCGCAGTCAGCCGACTGTCTGCTTGCCTTCGACCTTCTCACGGCAGTAGATGCCAAGAATCTCAGTTGCGCCAGCTCTGAGCGCACCGCAGCGGTCGCCTCCACAAGCAAGACGCCCACCGGCGACATGGTCTATGACCCCTCGCTGACCTACCCCAAGACCGCTGATCTGCTATCTCGACTCGACGTCTGTGCTCGATCACTGGTGGCTTTCGACGCTGTCAAGGCCGCCCAACATCTCTTTCACGACACTTCGGCAGCGAACCTTCTCCTGGTGGGTGCCACCTATCAGGCTGGGGCACTTCCGATCTCAGCAACAGCGATCGAAGAGGCGATCCAGATCAACGGCGTCGCCGTGCCGGTCAATGTGGCAGCATTCCGATGGGGCCGGATCGCCGTCGCCGACCCCGCCGCGTTCGCTGCCGTCACCGCTAAGCAACCCAGCGCATCCTCGCCACACCCAGCTGTGGTGGACCAGCTGGTGTCGAAGTCCTCGGTGATCGGGAATCCCGCCGAGTTGCTGAAGCGCCGGGCCGCTGACTTGATCGCCTACCAGGGTCCACGGCCGGCACGCCGGCTCGTCGACCTAGTCGAGCGCACCTGGCGCGCCGAGCGCGCAGTGACCGATCGTACTGAACTCTCGGAAGCGGTGATCGTGTACTTCTTCAAACTGCTGGCATACAAGGACGAGTATGAAGTTGCCCGCCAGCTGACCGATCCGGCCTTCATGAACTCCGTGGCAGAACAGGTTCCTGGCGCCCGCAATATCACCTACCGGCTGCACCCACCGGTGCTGAAAGCTCTGGGTGTCAAGCGCAAAATCGGCTTGGGACCTCGCAGCCATGTCGCGCTGCGAGTGCTCGCGAAGGGCCGCTTTCTCCGCGGCCACGTCCTAGATCCCTTCGGGCGCACTGCAATGAGACGACTGGAACGTCGACTCATCGACCACTACGAAACCATGATCACGGCGCTCACCGACCGCCTGGCAACGGCCAACTATCAGACCGCTCTCGAAGCTGCCGGCGCCCCCGACATCGTGCGCGGATACGAAGAGGTCAAACTCGCCAACGTCGGTCGCTACATCGACGCGTTGACCGAGCTGGGGATACCCGCGCCTGATCTACTGGGCGATACCACGGTGGCGAGGTCGCGAGCGGCGCTGCGGCCGAGAGCATCTGGGGATCGGGTTCGGTCATGTCGGTCACGTTGAACGGTACAGGTGCATCGGCGTAGCAGCGCGACGCGCTCGTGTTCGACGGATGCGCCGCAGTCGACTGGGTTGCCACCGTGGCTGCCGATACCATTTTCAGACCAAGGTGCAGTGCACAGCAAGTCAAAGCCTGCGCCCGACGACCATACGGGTGACGAGGTCCACATAGGCCCGCGACAGTCGGAGTGGATCGTTATGGCGCCGCGTTGGAAACCACCGGCTCACATCTATGCACAACGAGGAAATGGCTAGCACGGCCGCGTCCACGTCATCGACGGCGAAGTCCCCCGACCGCGTACCCCGCTCGATGATGTTTGCGAAAACCGCAGTGGTCCGGCGTCGCAGCGTTGTGATTTTGCGGTAGTGAGTATTCGACAGCGACCGCCATTCGTACTGAACCACCCGAGCCAATGCCTGATTCCGCGCGTGCCATTCGACGTAGGCGGCCACCGCATGCTGGAGTTGCTCCACCGCGGTATGCCCGCACGATGCAGCGTCGGTCACCGCCGCCAAGGCGCCCGTGTGCCCGTCCAAGCTAATCGCGTACAGCAGCGACTCTTTGGTCTTGTAGTGCGGATACACCGCACCCGGACTCAGGCCTAGCCCGTAGGTGATGTCGCGCAGTGAGGTCTCGCCGTAGCCCCTCTCCGCGAACATCTCCACAGCAGCCGCGCGGATGCGTGCCGCAGCCTTTGAGGGCCCTACCTCGGCCGCTTCGTCGCTGTCCGGAGTGTGCACCTCGCCTCCCGTCAGGTCCGGCCTTTTGATCCTTCCTGCACTCTAGGGCAACATATGCGTACGCATATAATCTATGCAGATGCATATTTTTGGACGCCGCGTGCACCCAGGGTGCAATGTCCGTAGGACGCCAACGAGAGATGGCAGCGATGCCCAACATTTCCTTCGACTTCACCGACCGCAGCATCATCGCGACCGGCGCGGCCCGCGGCATCGGCCTCGCGATCGCAGAGCATTTCCACAGCGCGGGCGCGGCGGTGTTCATGGTGGACTTCGACGAACGGGCCCTCAACGAGTCGGCCCAATCCCTCGGCGCCACGCCAATCGCCGCCGACGTCTCTCGCAGCGCCGATATGGACACCGTGGTGTCCACCGTCATGGCTGCTGCCGGTCGTGTCGATATTCTCATCAACAACGCCGGTATCCTCCGCGACAAAGTTTGTGGAAACTCACTGACGACGACTGGGACCAGGTGCTCGCCGTGCATGCCGGCGGTACGTTCCGCTTGACCCGCGCCTGTATCCCGCACTTCCGTGAACGCCAGTACGGGCGGATTGTGAATGTCACGGCCTACACTGGCTTGCACGGAAACCGCGGCCAGGCCAACTACGCCACGGCTAAGGCCGGCATCATCGGCTTCACCAAGACCGCAGCCAAAGAACTCGCCCACTTCGGGATCACCGTCGACGCGATCTCGCCGAACGCGGCCACCAGAATGACAGCGTCCATCCCCGCCGACAAGATCGCCGAGGTCACCGGCCCTATCGCCCGATTCGCGGACCCGAACGAAATCGTCTCCGCCATCGGCTTTCTGGCCTCTGAAGAAGCGGGCTACGTGACCGGAGTTGTGCTCCCGGTCGACGGCGGCCTTTCGATCTAGATCCCCTACAACGGTGAAGATACGATGACTGAACTGATTGCCCGTCGCGATTTGAACTTCCTGCTCTACGAATGGCTCAAGGTTTCGCCGAGGGATCCTGCGCACTGTGGGAGACGTCGAGTACGTCACCGCCGACTACGTCGGCTGGTACAACCAGCAGCGCCTGATGCACCGTCTCGGACGCGTGCCACCGGCCGAAGCCGAGGCCAACTACTATTCACAAACCGTGACCGGCCAACCGGCCGGCTCACAGAACCCCGAGGGTGCATGAAACCCGGGATGGTTTAGCTCCACCCGGCCGACATTCTCATCCAAATGTCCAATTGGACATCCGGTGGACATTTGAGTTGAGAATTGGACATCAAACTTGAGAAGCCACAACAACGACGACTACCGCGCCATGTTGGTGAACCGCGACAGATGCAGTTGGTGCGCAACGGTAATCGTCTTCGTCGGGCCGTTGCGGTGCTTGGCGAGGATGAGGTCGGCCTCGCCGCCGCGGGGATCGTCACGCTCGAAGGCATCGGGGCGGTGCAGCAGGATGACCATGTCGGCATCCTGCTCGATCGCCCCGGACTCGCGCAGGTCGGCCAGCATCGGCTTCTTGTCGGTACGCTGCTCGGGTCCTCGGTTGAGCTGGCTCATCGCCACCACAGGAACTTCCAGCTCTTTGGCCAAAAGCTTGAGCTGGCGCGAGAATTCGGACACTTCCTGCTGGCGCGATTCGACCTTCTTGCCCGACGTCATCAGCTGGAGGTAGTCGATGACGATCAGCCGCAGATCGGCCTTCTGCCGCAGGCGCCGCGCCTTGGCCCTGATCTCCATCATCGTCATGTTGGGGGAATCGTCGATGTAGAGCGGGGCCTCACTGATCTCACTCATTCGCCGCGCCAACCGCGTCCAGTCGTCATCGCTCATCCGGCCCGAACGCATGTCGGCGAGCTTGATCTTCGCCTCGGCCGACAACAGCCGCATCACGATCTCGGACTTGCTCATCTCCAGCGAGAACACGACACTCGACAACCGGTTCTTGATCGAACACGCGCGCAAAAAATCTAATCCCAGGGTCGATTTGCCCATACCGGGCCGGGCCGCGACGACGATCATCTGTCCCGGGTGCAGCCCGTTTGTCACCTCGTCGAGCTCGGTGAAGCCGGTCGGCACCCCGCGGGCAATCCCACCCTGCGAGGCGATGGCATCGATCTCGTCCATCGTCGGCTGCAACAGGTCTTCCAGCGGGACGAAGTCCTCCGAGGTCCGCCGGTCGGCGACGTCGTAGATCTCGGCCTGCGCGCGATCGACGATCTCGGCAACGTCGGCGCCCTCGGCACCGGCATAGCCGTACTGCACCACCCGGGTGCCGGCTTCCACCAGGCGACGCAGCAGGGCCTTCTCGGCCACGATGCCCGCGTAGTACCCGGCGTTGGCCGCCGTCGGCACCGTCGAGATCAGCGTGTGCAGATACGGCGCCCCGCCGATGCGGCGCAGCAGCCCGCGGCGGTCCAGCTCGGCGGCGACGGTGACCGCGTCCGCCGGCTCGCCGCGGCCGTAAAGGTCCAGGATCGCGTCGTAGACGTTCTGGTGGGCGGGACGGTAGAAATCACCCGGGCGCAGCCGCTCCAACACGTCGGCGATGGCATCCTTGCTCAGCAGCATGCCGCCCAGCACCGACTGCTCGGCCGCCAGATCCTGCGGCGGTTGCCGACCGAAGTCCTCGGAGGGTGGCGGGGAGTCCATCCCTGGCTGTCCGAGATCGTCAACGACCGCCATCGTGTGCCCCCACCTCCTGCTGTTCACATGTATCGAACGTAAGTTCGATCTGGTGTCTCCCAACGGTAAGTCAGGGCACCGACAACGCGGGCTGAAACAGTTGTCGCCCACCGCCGACGGCTCACGCTAGACGTTGCTGTGGCCGTGGAAAACCGACCCTGTGAATCAACTTGTTGATGTCCTGTGGACAGCTACGCGCGCCGATGTTGAGTCGTTGGGGAGAACCTGTGGATCATTGTGTTTTTGGACGGTATCCGCGCACTTCACCGGACATTAGCTGCACACATCTACTGTGGATGGCAACTCGTCCGGCGTGTCGGGTTGGGTTGCCGTCCCGGGCGTGTTGTATTGCCGGGTGTTATTCGGCAGGTTAACGGTCGGTTAGATGAACCGGGCTCGCCGGCCGACCGAGAGTTCGCCAGCGCATACAGCAATTCCCCAGGGAAGGCGGTTGGTGGCCCTCACCCGGGGAATTTGACGCTGACGGCTAATTCTGGGCGACGACGTCGAGCGCGACATCGACATCAACCTCGGGGTGCAGATGCACACCGATGGTGTGGGTGCCCGTCGCCTTGATGTGTGTCTGCGGCAGACGCACGGTGCGCTTGTCGAGATTCGGGCCGCCGGACTTCTTGATCGCCGCCACGACGTCGTTGGCGGTCACCGAACCGAACAGCTTGCCCGAGTCCGCGGCCGCCTTCACCGGCAACGTGACCGAGCCCAGCGCCACGATCGCGGCCTTGATCTCGTCGGCGTGCGCGCGGTCGCGCACCGTCTTCACCTCTTGCGCCCGACGGATCTCGTCGGCCTGCTTCTGGGCTCCACGGGTGGCCCCGATGGCCAGGCCGCGGGGCAGCAGGTAGTTGCGCCCATACCCGTCTTTGACCTCAACGGTGTCTCCGGGCACACCGAGGTGGTCAACCTCGGCGGTCAGGATCAGCTTCATTGTCGATACTTCCGTTCTGCGTTGATGCTTGTCTACCGGGCCGACGAGGTGAACGGCAGCAGGGCGACCTCGCGCGCGTTCTTGACGGCGATCGCGACGTCGCGCTGGTGCTGCACGCAGTTACCCGTCACCCGGCGGGCACGGATTTTCCCGCGCTCACTGATGTAGGTGCGCAGCAACCCGGTGTCCTTGTAGTCGATGATCTGCCCCCTGCCCTTCTTGGAGCAGAACACACACTTGCGGGTCTTGACCGGCTTCTCCGGAGCGGGACGCCGTTTGTTGGATTTGGCCATGTGTCAATCTCTTTCGTTCAGTCATACATCGCGCGGCGAGCGCACGAAAACGTAGTTGTGGGGTATCAGAAGGGGGGCTCGTCGTTGCTGCCGCCGAACGAACCCGACGCCGGGGCGCTGCCCCACGGGTCGTCGCCGGCGCCGCTGGCGCCGCTGGCAGCCGGTCCGGTGCCACCGCCCCCGCCCCCGCCGCTGGCGCCGCCGCCGCCGCCGAAGCCACCGCCGCCGCCGCTGCGGCTGGCCTTGTTCACCTTGGCGGTGGCGTAACGCAGCGACGGGCCGATCTCGTCGACCTCGACCTCGAACACCGTGCGCTTCTCTCCCTCGCGGGTTTCGAACGACCGCTGCTTGAGCCGGCCGGTCACGATGACCCGCGAACCTCGGGTGAGGCTCTCGGCCACGTTCTCGGCGGCCTCACGCCAGATGTTGCAGCGCAGGAACAGCGCTTCGCCGTCCCTCCACTCCCCGCTCTGGCGGTCGTAGATCCGCGGCGTGGACGCCACCGTGAAGTTGGCGACGGCCGCGCCCGACGGCGTGAACCGCAGTTCGGGATCGGCGGTCAGGTTTCCGACGACGGTGATGGTGGTGTCACCGGCCACAAGGTCCTCCTGGGATTAGCGGGTGGATGCACCGCGAGCCTACGTAACAGCTACGACGCTCGGCGCACCTTCTCCACTTAGTGCTGGTCGAAGTCCGCGCCGGACTCAGTGCTTGTCCGTCCGCATCACCTTGGTCCGCAGCACCGCCTCGTTCAGGTTCAGCTGTCGGTCCAGCTCGGACACCGTGGCCGGTTCGGCCTTCACGTCGACGACGGCGTAGATGCCCTCGGCATGCTTGGCGATCTCGTACGCCAGCCGCCGGCGGCCCCAGATGTCGACCTTGTCGATGGAGCCACCATCGGTACGGATGACGTTGAGGAACGTGTCCAGAGACGGGGCAACGGTGCGCTCGTCAAGGGTGGGGTCAAGGATGACCATGATTTCGTATGGACGCATGGGAACCTCATCACCTCCTGTGGTCATATGCGGCCACGGTCGTTCCGCGGCAGGAGTGTCGCCTGCGTCGGCAACCGGCCCAGGCTACAGGAAAACCGGCTGATCAGCGAAATCGCGCCTGCTCGTCACACGGGAACCTTGGTGTCCGGGGCGTCCTCCGGGGCGGAGTCGGCCGGCGGACCGGCATCGGCCGCACCACGCGGGAGCAACCAGCGCGGAAACCACTGCGGGTGCGCGTCGAGCGCACCGTCGAACACCCCGCCGGCCGGATCGTCCAACCGGCCGTCCCATCGCACCAGGTCAAGCTCGGGCCGGTAAATCTGGCGCACAACGAGCACGACCATGGCGATCACAGCGATGTCGCGCAGCAGCACCGTGACGGTGAACCACTGCTCGGGAAGGCCCTTGTTCTGCTCGCCGTACAGGTAGTACATCCGCGGCACCCACACCAGCGCATCGACCGTCATCCACGCCAGCAGCACCCGCCGGTGCGGCAACGCCAGCACGGCCAGCGGCACCAGCCACAGCGAGAACTGCGGGCTCCACACCTTGTTCACCAACAGGAAGGTCGCAACGACCAGGAACGCCAGCTGCGCGACCCTCGGCCGCTGCGGCGCAGTCAGCGCGATATAGGCGATCGCCGCACAACACGCCAGGAAAGCCAGCGCGACAACGGTGTTCAACACCACCGGCGGCTGCCAGAACCCGAGCCCGGGATCGAAGCCCTGCCACCCGGTGAACGACTTCACCACGTTGTACAGCGAATCCATGTCATCCCCACGGCGGGAATTGAGCCGGAAGAACTCCGACCAGCCGCGCGGGTACAACACCAGCACCGGCAGGTTCACCACGAACCAGGCGCCGACCGCGGCCACCACCGTCCTGGCCGCGTCGGCGACCCGGTCGGTCCGGACGGCCAACGCCACCAACGGCAGCAGCAACAGCACCGGGTACAGCTTGGCGGCCACACCCAGACCGATCATAACCCCGGCCAGCGCCGGTCTTCGACGGGCCCAGGCGAGCAGCCCGCCGACGGCCAAAGCCGTTGCCAGAGCGTCGAAATTGGTGAAAATCTGGAAGATCAGTATCGGTGAGGCCGCCACCAGCGCGGCGTCCCACACCCGTCGGCCGGCCAGGATCGCGGTGCCCCACACCGTCGCCAACCACGCCAGCGCCAGACCCAGCGCCGCGAAGTTGAAGAACATCACCACCTCGGCGACCACCGGCAGCGAGACGATCCTCGTCAGTGCGGTGTAGGTCTTGGCCAGCGACATCGCGACGTACTGGTAGACCCCGGTCAGCACGGGATACTCCATGTAGCGCACCGCGGGTTTGCCGTCGTACCGGGTCTGCGGACGCCCGGCGGAGTCGGTCTCCAGCCAGCTCGACTTGTACGGGAAGCGGCCCTGACTCAGCAGTTCCGCGCCGTACAACGGCACGGTGTCGGAGTAGCACAACTCGAAATAGGCGCGCTCCTGCTTCCAGTTCGCCACCCGCTCGCTGGGCGGGCCGGAGCCCACGGTCTGCAGGCACGGAGACTTCGTCGACCAGCCCAGCGCCAGGAGCACCAGCGCGATGAGGAACATGACCCGAAGCGGGGTCAGCACCCGGGTCCGGCCGATCAGCGCGTGGCGGCCCACCGGTCCTCCGACCACGTCCGACAACGCCGAACCGAGAACATCGGTGCGGCTGGGCAGGTCGCGGTCGTCGGCACTGCGCAGGTCGCCGGCAAGGGGCTGCGGTGACACCGTGGCCCGAACCGCTCCCGTCACGGCGTCACCGGCCGGAACGTCGTGCGGGTCGCCGTCGGTCACGGGGGCGGCGGCGGGGGCGGGGCATTCCCGGCATCACCCGGCGGGGGCGGGGGTCCCGCCGGCACGGTCACGGTCGTGGGCGGCCCGATCGGGATCGTGATCCCCGGCGCCACTTCGATGCTGGGCTGGATCACGGTCTCGGTCGGGGGCGGCGGCTCGGTCGGCGAGGGCGGCGGCGGTGGCGGTGGTGCCGGCACACCGGCGTAACCGCCGACCTCGGTGGGTTTGGGGAACGACTCGATGTCGGTGCCCTTGAGTGCGCCGTCCATCGTCGCCTTCCAGATGTCTGACGGCAGGCCGGAACCGTACACCGGCGAACCCCCGCTGGTGACCAGGGGTTTGGTGCCGTCGACGGTTCCCACCCAGACCGCTGTCGACAGCGACGGCGTGTAGCCGACCATCCATGCATCACGGTCGGCGCCAGTGTCGCCGAGTTGGACGGTGCCGGTCTTGGCCGCCGACGGCCGCCCGCCGGCCAGGTTGTGTCCGCGGGACCAGCCGGCGATCGGCACCATCGCCGCGGTCACGTTGTCGGCAACCGCCTTCTCGATCCGCCGCTCACCGGAGTTGTCCTGGGCGCTCGCGTCGAAGAGCACCTCACCCTGGGAGTTCACCACCTTCTGCACGAAATGCGGCGCGTGATAGACCCCGGAATCGGCCAACGTCGCATACGCCGAGGCCATATCCAGCACCCGGGTCTGGTACTGGCCGAGCACGATCCCGTCGTTGGGCGGTCCGCCCTTGCCGTCCTCGGACAGGGTGTGCGGAACACCGGGGAAACTCTCGGCGACGCCCGCCCGGTGCGCGGCATCGGCGACGTCGGACGGACCGTTCTTGAGCTTGAGCATCAACCGGTAGTAGCTGGTGTTCAACGACCGCTTCAGCGCCTCGGCGATATTGCAGACGCCGCACCCCTCGCCGCCGACGTTGGTGATGGTGATGCCGTTGACGGTCACCGGCGAGCTGTCGACCTTGTACCCCAGGCCCATGCCCTGCTCCAGGGCGGCCACCAGTGCGAAGACCTTGAACGACGATCCCGTCGGGAGGCCGGCCTGGGCGAAGTCGAAGCCCTGGGCGTCGGGCCCGCCGTAGTAGGCCTCGACACCTCCGGTGCGCGGGTTGATGGACACCGCCGCCGCGCGCATGTCGGGATCCTGACCGTCGAGATAGGTCGCCACCGCATCCTCGGCGGCCTGTTGGGCCTTGGGGTCGATCGTCGTGGTGATCTGCAGACCCTGGGTGTTCAACGTCTGCTCGTCGATGTTGAACAGGTCCAGCAGCTCCTTGGTGACCTGGCGCTCGATCAGCCCGTTGGGTCCGGTGGTCTGGTTGGCGGACCGGGCCTGGTCGGGCGGCACGGTCGCGGGGAACTGCTGGCGGGCCCGTTGCTCCTTCGACAGCGTGCCCATTTCCACCATGCCGTCGAGCACCCAGTTCCAGCGTGCGATGGCCCCTGCCCGGTCGACCGCTGGATCGAGGGTCGACGGCCGTTGGATCAGCGCCGCCAGCAGCGCGCCCTCGGCGACGGTGAGCTGCTCGACGGGCTTGCCGAAGTAGGCCTTCGACGCCGCCCCGATCCCGTAGGCGCCGCGCCCGAAATAGATGATGTTCAGATATGCCTGCAGCACTTGGTCTTTGGACCACTCCCTCGACATCTTGGTCGAGATGACGAGTTCCTTGGCCTTGCGGACCAGGCCGCCGATACCCAAACGTGCATCGCCGACCAGGGCATTCTTGACGTACTGCTGGGTGATTGTCGAGCCACCCTGGAGGCCATCGCCCAAGAGGTTGTTCCAGACCGCCCGGGCGAACCCGGACACCGAGAAGCCGGGGTTGCTGTAGAAGTCCCGGTCTTCGGCGGCCATCACCGCGTCGCGAACGTGCACCGGAACCTCATCGAGGTTGACGTCGACCCGGTTTCCTTCGGGCGGAACGATTCTCGCAATCTCCGACCCGTCACTGGCCAGGATCGTCGACACCTGGTTGGTGCGGATGTCGCCCGGTTTGGGCACGTCGACGATCAGGTAGGCCATACCGAAGGTGACGATCGGCAGCACGATCAGGACGGCAGCGGCCAGGTACAGCGACCGGCGCACCCATTTCCAGCTGATCTGCTGGGAGAACCGCGGCCGGGGCGGTGGCGGTGGCGGTGGCGTCCGGCCACCACCGGCCGGCGGAAGGTCGCGTGTGGGCGGTCGCGGAGGAGCCGGCGGTGTCCCCGCCAGAGCGGCCTTGACGACCTCGATCGGGTCGCGCAACGACGGAGCGTCGTCGTCGCGGACCGGGGGCATGACGGAGGTCAGCCGGTCGTCGGGCGGCACCTGACGGCGCGGGGTTCCGCGGCCGACCGTGGAGCGAGAACCCGCCGACGACGACTCCTCCCCGACCGGGTCGGCGGCCGCGGGGATCTGGGTCCTCGGCGTCTCGGCGTGTCGCCCCGAACGGCTCGGCGCAGCATCTGCGCCCGATTGTGCGCGGTTGTCGGTGGCCGACCGGTCGTGGCGCCCTTCGCTATTCACTGGCTGTACGCGCGCCGGAGCGCGCCGTCTGGGTGCCCCGCGGTCCACGCGATCCCTTCGAGGGCCGCGGCGCGCCGAGCACGTACGACTTGACCAGGTGATTCCAGCTGCAGGTCCGGCATACCTCCACCACGTGCACCGAGAACTCGTCGAATCGAGTCGCCAGTAGCACCAATTCCTCGGCGGTGCGCGCCGAGCCGGAGACGGCACCAAGGTGGTCGCCGAACACCCACGACACCAACGTGAGCTGCTCCTTGCGGCAAATCGGGCACATCACCGAACTGGGCTTTCCGTGAAACTTCGCGGCGCGCAACAAGTAGGGATTGGCGTCGCACACCTCGGTCACGCCCGTACGGCCGGAGTACACCTCGGCCAGCAGGGAACGCCGCCGGAGGGCGTAGTCCACCACCTGTCGCTGCAGTCGCACGCTGACCAGAGTACGTCGGCCATCTGGGCACCGGCGCCCAACCAACCCCAACCGGCCACCGGATCATGCGTCTGGTCTGCGTTCTTGTGAGTCCAACTCCTACGATCTCGACGTGGCGACTTCGCAGACGGCCAACACCAGGGCTAAGGACAGCGACCGAAACGACGTCTGTCAGATCCTGGATACCGCGCTGGCCGAGGGGCAGCTGTCGATGACCGAACATCAACAGCGAGTCAGCGCAGCCACCAAGGCCGCCACACTGGGCCAGCTGCGCGGCCTGGTCTCCGACCTACAGACGGCCAACGCCCCGGTGCAGCTTCCGGCTCTGGACAGGCCGCGGTTCGCACCGCGGTTGATCCGGCCGGGGGCCCGGTCGACCTGAGCAAGTTCGACGCCACGGCCGTCGTCGGCGTGCTGCGCGGCGCACCCGAAACGCTGGACATCAAACCCGCCGACGTCGACAACACCTATCTGATCATCGAGCCGAGCCGTGATCCGACCGCGCCCGGCACGCCGTCGATCTCCATCTACGTCTCGAGCGACTTCGGCGGCGGCTCCATCGAGCTCGGCCCCAACGGCTCGGTCAAACGGATCAGCTACCCCTGAGCACGGCGGGCCGGGGTCAAATCCTTGCTCTCGGGGCCGACGACTGGACACAAAATATATCGCTCCGATACTATTTTGGAGGTGTTGAGGCGCCGTAACGGTTGAGCAAAGGAGGTGACTCGATGCTGGAACTCGCCATCTTGGGTCTTCTCCTGGAATCCCCGATGCACGGCTACGAGCTGCGCAAGAGACTGACGGGCTTGCTGGGAGCGTTTCGCGCGTTCTCCTACGGCTCGCTGTACCCGGCGCTGCGCCGGATGCAGACCGACGGGCTGATCGCCGAGGATGCCCCACCCGCGGGTACCACGGTGTTGCGCCGGGGCAAGCGGGTGTACCAGCTGACCGAGGCCGGCAGGCAACGGTTCACCGAACTCGTCGCAGACACCGGTCCGCAGAACTACACCGACGACGGCTTCGGCGTGCACCTGGCGTTCTTCAACCGCACCCCGGCCGAGGCGCGGATGCGCATCCTGGAAGGCCGCCGGCGCCAGGTGGAGGAACGCCGCGAGGGTCTGCGCGAAGCCGTCGCGCGGGCCAGCAACTCGTTCGACCGCTACACCCGGCAGCTGCATCAGCTGGGTCTGGAGTCCAGCGAGCGGGAAGTCAAGTGGCTCAACGAACTGATCGCCGCCGAGCGGGTGGCCCAGGGTCACGCCGATCAAACCTAGTGCCACCGAGAACGGACCTCAGAAGCCCCTCGAGAAGTACACGAAGGAGAACCGCCCATGACTGAGCACAACGCGCCCCACGCGTCGACCGATGTGCGAGTCGCCATTGTCGGCGTCGGGAATTGTGCGTCATCGCTGGTACAGGGCGTGGAGTACTACAAGGACGCCGACGCCAACGCGACCGTTCCGGGCCTGATGCACGTCAAGCTCGGCCAGTACCACGTCCGCGACGTCAAGTTCGTCGCAGCGTTCGACGTCGACGCCAAAAAGGTTGGCTTCGACCTCTCCGAGGCGATCTTCGCCTCGGAGAACAACACCATCAAGATCGCCGACGTGCCCCCGACCGACGTAGTCGTGCAGCGCGGTCCGACGCTGGACGGTATCGGCAAGTACTACGCCGACACCATCGAGATGTCCGACGCCGAACCGGTCGACGTGGTCAGGGTGCTCAAGGAGAACAACGTCGACGTGCTGGTGTCCTACCTGCCGGTGGGTAGCGACGAGGCGGACAAGTTCTACGCCCAGTGCGCGATCGACGCCGGCGTGGCGTTCGTCAACGCGCTGCCGGTGTTCATCGCCAGCGACCCGGTGTGGGCCAAGAAGTTCGCCGACGCGGGTGTGCCGATCGTCGGCGACGACATCAAGAGTCAGGTCGGTGCCACCATCACCCACCGTGTGATGGCCAAGCTCTTCGAGGATCGCGGTGTGCAGCTCGACCGCACCATGCAACTCAATGTCGGCGGCAACATGGACTTCCTCAACATGCTCGAGCGCGAGCGCCTGGAATCCAAGAAGATCTCCAAGACGCAGGCCGTGACGAGCAACCTGCAGAAGGAATTCAAGACCAAGGACGTGCACATCGGTCCGTCCGACCACGTCGGCTGGCTCGACGATCGTAAGTGGGCCTACGTGCGGCTGGAGGGCCGCGCCTTCGGTGACGTGCCGCTGAACCTGGAGTACAAGCTCGAGGTGTGGGACTCCCCGAACTCGGCCGGCGTCATCATCGACGCGGTGCGCGCGGCCAAGATCGCCAAGGACCGCGGCATCGGCGGCCCCGTGGTCGCCGCGTCGGCCTACCTGATGAAGAGCCCGCCCAAGCAGCTGGCCGACGACATCGCCCGCGCGAACCTGGAGGAGTTCATCGCCGGCGATCGCTAGACCCCGGACGCGTCGAGACTGAACCGAGGGCGTAGGTTACTCACACTTTCCCGCCCACAGTTCAGTCTCGACGGAAGAAGGGCTACGTGATCTTCCAGGTGATCTTCCAGTGATCCCCGACGACGAACTGCTCACCCTCGACGAGCTCGCGCTGCTGCCCGAGAATGCCACGCAGGCCGGCAGCGCCGGTCCCCTGCCGGACGTGCAGCGCATCGATCGCGGCCCGATCAGCGCGCTGCGCTGGGGCAGTGACCCGGTGCGGGTGATGTTCCTGCACGGCGGCGGACAGAACGCCCACACCTGGGACACCGTGATCCTCGGCCTCGGGGTGCCCGCGCTGGCGATCGACCTTCCCGGGCACGGCCGTTCGGCATGGCGTGAGGACGGCGACTACGGACCCAAGCTGGCCGCGGTGGCCGTCGAGCCCGTCATCCGCGAACTGGCCCCCGATGCCGACCTGCTGGTCGGGATGTCCCTGGGCGGACTGACCGCCATGCGTCTGGCGGTGTCGGCCCCGGATCTCGTACGCAGGCTCGTCATGGTCGACGTCACCCCGTCCGCCCCGGAGCGCCACGAACAGATGACCAAGGCCCAGCTGGGCCCGGTCGCACTGGTCCAGGCCGACCGAACGTTCCCCAGCTTTCAGGCCATGCTCGACGTGACCGTTGCCGCCGCGCCGCACCGCGACCGGGAATCGTTGCGGCGCGGAGTTTTCCACAACTCCAAGCGGCTCGACGACGGCACCTGGACGTGGCGATACGACACGTTCCGCACAGGCGACGGCTTCGAGGGTCTGTGGGACGACGTGCCGGCACTGGCCATGCCCACCACATTGGTGCGCGGCGCCAAGTCGGCCTTCGTCAACGACGAGGACGCCGACGAATTCGCCCGCACCGCACCCGGATTCCGCGGGGTGCACGTCGTGGCCGACTCCGGGCATTCGGTCCAGGGTGATCAGCCCCGCGCCCTGGTCGAAATCCTGCGCGACGTGCTCGACGGCTGATCTCGTCCCCAGCTGTTCACCAGCTGATTCCCAGCCGCTTCCCAAGGTGTCGTAGGTTCAGCCGGGTCCCTGAGAAAGGATCCGGCACCATGGCCCTTCTGCCGTTGAATCTCTTCATCACCCACACCGGGCGTTCGTCCCGGCAGCGCGTGAGGTGTCGCTACAAGTGCGGTGACGCCTGCGCCCATCCAGCCCCCAACACCAGCGACAACGAGTACTTCGGCAACGTCGTACAAGCGATGTCGCGGCGTTCGGCCCTGAAAGCCGCGGGAGTGACGGTCCTGGCCGTGGCCAGCGGTTCGGCACTGGCGGCCTGTTCCACCGACCAGGCCCCGACCACAGCACCGTCGTCGCCGGCCCCTACTCCCGAACCGCCGGCCGGGATGAACTTCACCGCGGTGGCGCCCAATAGCGAGGACGCCGTCATCATCCCCGAGGGCTACCGCCAGGCCGTCGTGCTGAGTTGGGGTGACCCGGTGTTGCCGGGCGCCCCACGCTTCGATGTCAACAACCAGAACGCCGCGGCACAACGCCAGCAGTTCGGCTTCAACAACGACTTCGCCGGCTTGCTGCCCATCGAGGGCTCACCGAACCACTACCTGCTGGTCGTCAACCACGAGTACACCACCGAGCGGTTCATGTTCCCCGGCTACGACGAACAGGACCCGACTCGCGACCAGTTCGAGACCGCCGTGGCCGCACACGGTCTTTCGGTGGTGGAGGTGCAGCGCACACCCGAAGGCCTCAAGCCGATCATGGGCCGCTACAACCGGCGGGTGACCGCCGACACGCCGTTCACGCTGACCGGGCCGGCCGCCGGCAGCGAATTCGTCAGAACAGCCACCGATTCGGCCGGGCGTACCGTGGCCGGCACCGTGAACAACTGCTCGGGCGGGCTGACGCCGTGGGGCACAGTGCTGTCGGGCGAAGAGAACTTCAACAACTACTTCGGCGCCCCCGAGGCCGCGCAGGCCCCGACCCCGCTGGACGCCGAACGGTGGAAGCGCTACGGCATCAAACTCAAGCCCAGCGAACGCAGGTGGGAGACTTTCGATCCGCGCTTCGACCTGACCGAGACCCCCAACGAGGCGAACCGGTTCGGCTATGTCGTCGAGCTCAATCCGTGGGATCCGACATCGACACCGGTGAAGCACTCCGCGATGGGCCGCTTCAAACATGAAGCCGCCACCATCTACGTCACCCCGGACGGCACCGTCGTCGCCTACAGCGGGGACGACGAGCGCTTCGACTACCTGTACAAGTTCGTGTCCAGCAGGCGGATACAGCCCGGCCGCGATGCTGCGGCCATGGCCAACAACATGGCCATCCTCGATGAGGGCACGTTGTATGTCGCCAAGCTGTCCAGCGACATCCCCGCCGACCAGATCAACGGTTCGGGCACATTGCCGGCCAGCGGCTCGTTCAGCGGCACCGGGACGTGGCTTCCGCTGCTGCATTCGGGACCCGAGGGGTCCGCGGAGTCTCTGGTTCCCGGCATATCCGCCCAGGAGGTCTCGGTCTTCACCCGGTTCGCCGCCGACAAGGCCGGTGCGACGAAGATGGACCGCCCGGAGGATTTCGAGGCCAACCCGAAGACCGGCAAGCTCTATGTCGCCCTGACCAACAACGACGAACGCGGCGTACCCGGCGAGGCGTCCGCCGACGCGGCGAATCCGCGCAACGACAACAAGAATGGGCAGGTCCTCGAGATCACCGACGACCACGCGCGCACATCGTTCACCTGGGATCTGCTGCTCGTCTGCGGTGACCCGGCCGCCGCCGACACCTACTACGGCGGTTTCGACAAGTCGAAGGTCAGCCCGATCTCTTGTCCGGACAACCTGGCCTTCGACAAGTACGGGAACCCGTGGATCGCCACCGACGGGAACGCGTTGGGCTCCAATGACGGGTTGTTCGCGGTGGCGCTGGAAGGGCCCGCCCGTGGAGACACTCGCCAGTTCCTCACCGTGCCGCTCGGGGCGGAGACCTGCGGCCCGATCGTCACCGACGACCTCGTCACCGTGAGCGTGCAACACCCCGGCGAGCACGATGACAACAGCGTCGACGATCCGCTCTCGCGCTGGCCGGAGGGCGGCAACGGCACCGCGCGCCCATCAGTAGTCGCGGTCTGGAAGGACGGCGGCCAGATCGGCGTGTAGGCCACCCGCTTTCATTTCGCCTGGCGGGCAAGGGGCGTCGACTCCCGCTGCGTCAGCGATCGGCGGGATGCCGGCGCACCGATCCATCGGGCCAGTTCGCCGGACGATACGGTTGGAATATGGGTAACTCGATTCGTATCGGCGTGCAGCTGCAGCCACAGCACTCCCCCACCTATCGCCACATTCGTGACGCGGTGCGCCGTTGTGAGGACATCGGTGTCGACATCGCGTTCAACTGGGATCACTTCTTCCCGCTGTACGGCGACCCGGACGGCGCCCACTTCGAATGCTGGACCATGCTGGGTGCGTGGGCCGAGCAGACCTCGCGGATCGAGATCGGTGCGCTGGTGACATGTAACTCCTACCGCAACCCGGAACTTCTCGCCGACATGGCGCGCACCGTCGACCACATCGGCGGCGGGCGGTTGATCCTCGGCATCGGCTCGGGCTGGAAACAGAAGGATTACGACGAATACGGATACGAGTTCGGCACGGCCGGCAGCCGGCTGGACGATCTCGCCGATGCTCTGCCGCGCATCAAGTCCCGGCTGGCGAAGCTCAATCCTGCACCGACCCGGGACATCCCCATCCTGATCGGTGGGGAGGGCGAGCGGAAAACCTTGCGGTTGGTGGCCGAGTACGCGGACATGTGGCACAGCTTCGCCACCGCCGACAGCTATCCCGGTAAGGCCCAGACACTGGCGCGACATTGCCGGAGCGTCGGACGCGATCCCGCCACCATCGAGCGGTCCTGCGGAGTCACGGGCCGCGACCCCGGCTCGCTGGCCGCCGAGGCCGAGGCCCTGGCCGCCCTAGGGGTGACGTTGCTGACCGTCGGCTGCGACGGCCCGGACTACGACCTCGGCCCCGCCGAGGCGCTGATCCGCTGGCGCGACAGCCGCTGATCCGAGAACTCAAAGACACTATGCAGCAGCCGATTAGAGCACGTACGGACGATCCGCCCGGAAACCAGGGGTCGACGGCCCGGGCCCCGCGGTGACAGGCATGCATCGGCGGGTCGACGGACATCGGCGCGACGCAACCGGCGCCGATGCCCGGAGATCATCCAGACGAGTCGTCCCCATACGTAGGATTCCCCTCATCCATCAGCAGGAACCCGGCAGGATGTGTCCTGCGCGCCGCCCGCTGATCCGAGCACCGCAGAAAGAGCCATGCCCAAGAACTACGGGGTAAAGGAAAAGGACCAGGTTGTTGCGCACATCCTGGAGCTGCTGCTGAGCGGCAAGCTGCGATCGGGCGATCGGGTGAACCGAAACGAGATCGCCGCCGCCCTCGGGCTCAGCCGCGTCCCCGTGCAGGAGGCACTCGTCCAGCTCGAGCACGACGGCGTCCTGGCGACCCGCTACCACCGCGGGGCGTTCATCCAGCGCTTCGACGCGGACACCCTGCGCGAACAACACGAGCTGCACGGCCTGATGACCGGAGCAGCATCGGCGCGCGCCGCGGCCGACCCGCGACCAGGGGTGCTGGCTGCGCTGGACGACACGCTGGCGATTCTGCGCACGTGCACCGACCCGCAATCCTATATCGACACATCCGAGCGCTACCGCAACATCGTCGTCGAGACCTACAGCGGCCCCCGGTTGCGTGCTGCAATCCAGGCCGCGCAGACGTTGATGCCCAGGGATTTCTGGTTGGACTACTCGGACATCAGTCCTCTGCTGCTGCCGTTCGTCGAGTCCGAGAACGACGCCATCCATGATGGCTCTCCCGAGCGCGCCCGCCAGGTGTGCCTCGACCGCGCGAATCAGATGGCAACAGTCCTCATCGAGGAACTGAACCGCCGCGGAGTGTTCGGCGACCAGGGCTTGCCGTGAGTGCGCCGACACCGCGCATCCCACCGCTGATTCCTGGCCCGATCGACAGCGTCTGCCCAGGCAAAAACTTCTGAACGTGTCCGGCTCACTGGCCGAGACAGGTTAGACTGTCGAACTATGATAGAGACCGAACCGCAGGTCACCGACTTGTCGGGCGACCTGCAGCGAGTTCTCTCGAAGCTGTTCTCCGTCCTGCGGCGCGGCGACACGAGTCGCGGCAATGCCGGCGATCTGACATTGGCCCAGTTGTCGATTCTGTTGACCCTGCTCGATCGGGGTCCGATCCGCATGACGGAGCTGGCCGCCCACGAACGGGTCCGCACGCCCACCACGACCGTGGCAATTCGCCGGCTCGAGAAGCTCGGCCTGGTCAAGCGGTCGCGTGATCCCTCTGACCTGCGGGCGGTGCTCGTCGAAGTCACTCCGGAGGGGCTCGTTCAGCACCGTGAGGCGCTGGCTGCCCGGCGCGCTCGTCTGGCTGCGATGCTCGGCAAGCTCACCGACGAGGAACGCGACACCCTGAAGAAGGCGCTTCAGCCCCTGGAGCGGCTCGCCGATCAAGCGGAGAGCTGAGGCCGATACCGGCCGGGCGGGGGCACCTCCGGCTTGCCAGGGAGAGCGAAGCGACCCGGACGCGGCTCAGCCCAGCCAGTCCAGCACCGCGGCCGCGGTCCACGACTGCTGCATGCTTCCCAGTGGTTCGCCGGTGAACGGTTCGTAGTATTCGGCGAACGTACCGTCGCTCGCCTGGCGCAACCCTTCCCGACGGAGCAGCAGCGACCGTTCGGACCAACCACGCCGAGCGAAAGCCCACGAAAACAGCCACGTCAGTACCGGCCACACTGGCCCCCGCCAGTATTCACGCGGCCGGAAATCCTTCGACACCGGCGACGTCGACGGGATCAACGCGTACTTCAGGTCGGGATGCCCACAGAACTTCGGCCCTTCCAGGATCCGTAGCAGGGAACGCTCCTGCCCGTGCGGCAGCCCCCCGCATAGCAGCGGAGCGAACTGCGCAACCGTCTCGGTCGAGATGAACTTCCCCGCCCGCACATCGTAATCCCTTGCGGCGCCGGTTCTATCGTTGGTGGTCTCGACGACGCCGGTCCGAAAGCGTTCCGCCCAGGAATACAGGTCGCGCACATCGGCGTTGGGTCGTCGGTAGTCCTCCCCGATATTCGCCAGCACGTCGCAGGCCACCGAGAAGATCGCCGAGACGAACACGTCCTCGACCGCGAAGCTCATCGTCTTCGGCAGCAACTCGTCGTCGTAGCGAGCAGCCTTCATCTCTTCGAGCAGCCACAGGTACCGGTCGTACTCACCGTCGGAGGGACGCTGGCTGGCGTCGGTGATGATGTGGTTGTCCTCGCGCTGATATTCGGGGACCTCACCGGCAATCACGTTCGCGTACGCGGGGTCCCACCGCGGGGAGTTGTCCATCCCCGACTCCCACCCGTGGTACAGCGTCAACCGCCCGTGCTCGCTCTGATCGCGAGCCTCGGCCAGCCAGCGGTGCCAACGAACCAGGTCGGCCCAGCGCCGGTCCAGGAACGCCTCGGCCACGGCCCGGGTGGAACGACCGCGGGTGCGGGCCCGGTCGAGGATGCGCTGCACGGCGATGGCATGCACCGGCGGCTGGGTGATCCCAGAGGTGTGCCGGGAAAGGGGCGCGTTGACCGCCAGTGCCGAGCACGCCCACCGGGCCGGGCCGGGGAAGTAGCCGTCGACTCCGCTGGCGAAAACGATGTGCGGGATCATTCCGTTCGCCCACTGCGCCGAGAGCAGGGTGTCCAATTCGACGACGGACCGCTCCACGCTCAGCGGTGCCAGACCGACCGCCACGAATGCCGCATCCCAGCTCCACATGTGCGGGTAGAGCAGCGGCGCCGCCGAGGTCATTACCCCCAGGTCATTACCGCGCAGCAGGTACGCCGCGCGGGCCGCGAGCTGCGCCGGAGCGAAACTGGAGTCGAATGCCACCTCATCATTCTGCGACGTACTGCTCTTCGGCGCAGATCGGTAGGGTTGCCGACATGTCAGACGGTGGGTTGGGGCCACTCCCCCATGAGCGGGAGGTACCCCCACCCGCTTGCGGGGGAGAGCGAAGCGACCCGGAAACGCGCACCGCGCTGATCACCGGAGCCGGCGGAGGCATCGGATCTGCGATCGCCGAGGCTCTGGCGCCGACCCACACCCTGTTGCTGGCCGGTCGCCCGTCCCCGCGACTCGACGCCGTGGCCACCCGTCTTGGTGCAACCACCTGGCCGTTGGACCTGGCCGACGTCGACTCGTTCGAGGCCAGCGCGGATCTGCTCACCGGACTCGATGTGCTGGTACACAACGCCGGTGTCGCCAACCCGGGCCGCGTCGCGGAGTCCACACCCGAGCAGTGGCGGGCGACGTTCGAGATCAACGTCACCGGCGCCGTCGCGCTCACGCTGGCGCTACTACCCGCCCTGCGCGCGGCCCGCGGGCAGGTCGTGTTCATCAACTCCGGGTCGGGTCTCAACGCTTCGCCCGGGCTGGCGGCCTACTCGGCGAGCAAGTTCGCGCTACGCGCCTTCGCCGACTCGCTGCGCGCCGACGAACCGACGTTGCGCGTCACCAGCGTGCACCCCGGCCGCGTCGACACCGAGATGCAGCGCGATCTCGTCGCCTACGAGGGTGGGCAGTACGACCCTGCGAAGTTCCTCAAGCCGGAGACCGTCGCACGCATCGTGGCCGAGGTGATAGCCGCCCCGCCCGATGCCCACACCCATCAGGTGGTGGTGCGCCCGCGCGGGCGGGTGGGTTAGACCACCAGGTTCACCAGCCGGCCCGGCACCACGATGACCTTCTTGGGCGTCGCGCCGGCAAGGAAGGCGAGCACCTTCTCGTCGGAGCGTGCGGCCGCCTCGAGACTCTCCCGATCGGCATCGGCGGCAACAACGATGTGTCCCCGCACTTTTCCGTTGACCTGGACCGGATACTCAACGGTGTCGGCCACCAGATACTTCGAGTCGGCCACCGGGAACGGACCATGCGCCAGGGATCGCTCATGGCCCAGCCGGCGCCACAGCTCCTCGGCCAGGTGCGGGGCCAGCGGTGCCAGCATCAGCACCAGCGGCTCCAGCGCCGTCCGGGCGGTGATCGCTTCCTTGGTCAGATGATTGGTGTATTCGATGAGCTTGGCCGCCGCGGTGTTGTTGCGCAGGCCGACATAATCGTCGGACACCCCGGCGATGGTGCGATGCAGCAAGCGCAGGGTCTCCTCGTCGAGCTTCATCTGCTCGGAAACCCTTCCCTCACCGATATTTTCGTCAACGACCAGACGCCACACCCGCTGCAGGAATCGGTGCGCGCCGACGACGTCCTTGGTCGCCCACGGACGTGACGCCTCCAGCGGACCCATCGACATCTCGTACACCCGCAGCGTATCCGCTCCGTAGTTGTCGCAGATCTCGTCGGGCGAGACGGAGTTCTTCAGGCTCTTGCCGATCTTGCCGAACTCCTGGAAAACCTCGATTTCGCCGTCCGGCCCGGGCAGGAAGAACTTTCCTTCGCGCTCGACGACCTCGGCCGCCGGCACGTACGAACCGCGCGAGTCGGTGTAGGCGAACGCCTGAATGTAACCCTGGTTGACCAGGCGCCGGTACGGCTCGCGTGAGGTCACACAGCCCAGGTCGTAGAGCACCTTGTGCCAGAACCGAGAATACAGCAGGTGCAACACGGCGTGCTCGACGCCACCGACATACAGATCCACCCCGCCCGGGTCACCGGGCCCGTGCTCGTCGGGCCGCGGCCCCATCCAGTAGGCCTCGTTCTGCTTGGCGCAGAACTGTTCCGAGTTGTGCGGATCGGCGTAGCGCAGCTCATACCACGAGCTGCCTGCCCACTGCGGCATCACATTGGTGTCGCGGGTGTAGGTTTTCAGCCCGTCACCGAGGTCCAGCTCGACGTGCACCCAGTCGGCGGCCTTGTTCAGCGGGGGTGACGGCTCGCTGTCGGCATCGTCGGGGTCGAACAGTACCGGCGAGTAGTCGTCGATGTCCGGCAGTTCCACCGGCAGCACCGATTCCGGCAGCGGGTGCGCTCGCCCATCGGCATCGTAGACGATGGGAAACGGCTCACCCCAGTACCTTTGGCGTGCGAAAAGCCAGTCCCGCAGCTTGTATTCGATCTTGGCGCGGCCGCGGCCGTCCGCTTCCAGGTGCTCGGTGATGGCACGTTTGGCGTCCCCGACGTTCAATCCGTCCAGATAGCTCGAGTTCACCAGGACGCCGTCGCCGGCGTAGGCCGCCTCCGAGATATCGCCACCGGAAATCACTTCGGTGATCGGTAGACCGAACTCGGTGGCGAACTCCCAGTCCCGTTGGTCGTGCCCGGGTACCGCCATGATCGCTCCGGTGCCGTAGCCGACCAGTACATAGTCGGCGATGAAGATCGGAACCCGTTGTCCATTAGCCGGATTGGTGGCGTACCTACCCAGGAAGACGCCGGTCTTGGTCTTGTTCTCCTGGCGCTCCAGGTCGGACTTCACCGTGATAGCCCTCCGGTAGGCGGCTACGGCTTCGACCGGTGTGGCGGCACCGGCGATCCAGCGTGAATCCACCCCCTCGGGCCACTGCGCGGCGACCAGCCGGTCGACCAGCTCGTGCTCTGGCGCCAGCACCAGATAGGTGGCACCGAACAGCGTGTCGGGCCGGGTGGTGAACACCTCGATGTCGTTGCCGGCAGCCGAGAACAGCACCGATGCACCTGTGGACCGTCCGATCCAGTTTCGCTGCATGGTCTTGACCTTCTCGGGCCAATCCAGCACGTCGAGGTCTTCCAGCAACCGATCGGAATAGGCTGTGATCCGCATCATCCACTGCCGCAACCGTTTCCGGAACACCGGGAAATTGCCCCGGTCGCTGCGACCATCGGCGGTGACCTCCTCGTTGGCCAGCACGGTGCCCAGCCCAGGGCACCAGTTGACCACCGAGTCGGCGTGATAGACCAACCGGTACCCGTCGATCACGTCGCCACGCTCGCCCGCCGACAGTTGCGACCAGTCCCTGTCGTCTTCGAGTACACGCGCGCCACTGTCGAATTCAGCGACCAGATCGGCGATCGGGCGGGCTCTATTCTGGTCTCGGTCGAACCAGGCGTTGTAGATCTGCAGGAAAATCCACTGGGTCCACTTGTAGAAGTCGACGTCGGTGGTCGAGAAGCTGCGCCGCTGATCGTGCCCCAGGCCGAGGCGGCCCAGCTGGCGGCGAAAGTTGACGATATTGGCCTCGGTGCGGGTCCGCGGATGGGTGCCGGTCTGCACCGCGTATTGCTCAGCGGGCAGACCGAAGGAGTCGAAGCCCAAGGCATGCAACACATTGCGGCCGGTCATCCGGAAATACCGCGCGTAGACGTCGGTGGCGATGTAGCCCAGGGGGTGACCGACGTGCAGACCCTCCCCCGAGGGGTAGGGGAACATGTCCTGGACGAACATTTTGTCGGTCGGCACCGCCACACCGTCAGCGGGTGCCAGCGAACCGACCGGGTTGGGAACGTTGAACGTTCCCCAGGCCCGCCAGTTCTCCTGCCACCTCTGTTCGATGCGGCCCGCCAGCTCGGCGGTGTAGCGGTTTGGCGGCACGTCGGCGTCGGCCTCGGCAAGCCCGGCTGCCGGGGTGCCCTCCGCAGCAGTGGTCGGCGATTCGGTCACGCAGACAGGGTATAAGGGCCGCTGGCAGGACTTCCCACCCGCGACGGGCCTTCCGGCCCGATGATGTGACAGCCGCGGTGCGGTGGGTGCGCTGTGATGTCGATCGCAGGGCCGGGCGGCGTCCAGATATCGGTTGCATTGCAGAGCGGTCAGAGGTTGGTTCCAGCTGGGTTGTCGGCCTATCCCCCCGAGCACCTCCCCGGATACAGTCGCCTCCTGACAAGGGGTCTGACCAGGCCCGACCGTGTCGAGAAGGACATCTGCCATGATCAGGATCGCCCGTAATTGGCGGGTAGCAATAGGTGGTGTGGCCGCCGGTGCAGCGGCCGTCGTCGGATTTGCCGGCGCTACGGCCTCGGCTGAACCCGTCCTTCCGGCACCGCCCAACCCGTCCCCGGCCACGGTGACGCAGACGGTCACCGTCGCTCCCGAAGCCAACACCGGTGCCGTCACTCCGGCCACCCCTGCGATGGCGCCTTCGGCACTGCCCGGCGCGGCCACCCCTGCGATCGCGCCCTCGGCACTGCCCGGCGCGGCCGCGCCGACCGCGCTCGCCACCGCACCGGCCCAAACTCTGGTTCCCGCCACCTCCGGCACGCTGACCGACTTCTTCAAGGAGAAGGGCGTGGAGATGGAGCCCCAGAAAGCAGCGGGCTTCACCGCACTCAACATCGTGCTGCCCATGCCCACCGGGTGGACGGTGGTCCCCGACCCCAACGTTCCCGACGCCTTCACGGTGATCGCCGACCGCCAGGGCGGTGACGGTTTGTACACCTCCAACGCCCAACTGGTGGTCTACAAGCTCGTCGGCGACTTCGACCCCAAGGAGGCCATCACCCATGGCTACGTCGACAGCGAGCAGTTGTTCAACTGGCAGTCGACCGACGCGTCGATGGCCGACTTCGGGGGCTTCCCGTCATCGCTGATCGAGGGCACCTACCGCGAGAACGATATGACGTTGAACACCTCGCGCCGTCACATCATCGCGACGTCGGGCTCCGATCGCTACCTGGTATCGCTGGCCGTCACCACATCGGCCAGCCAGGTCGTGGCCACCGCCGATGCCACCGACGCGATCGTCAACGGCTTCAAGGTGACCTCCCCGACCGCGACCCCCAGCCCCTCGACGGCGGTCGCACCGGCGCCGAGCGCACCGGTGCCCGCTCCGCAGTTCTAGGGACCGGGCTCGTATTGTTGCCCCATGCTTGTTGGCGGCGTGGTGTGTCTGTGCCTGGCCGCGCTGATCGGTGGGACGGGTCTGTGGACTCTGACCCGTCGGCCGGCCGTTGATCTCACCACAGACGTGCTGCGCGCGGTGGCCCCGACCCAGATCGCGGCTGCGGTGATGCTGGCCGCCGGTGGGGTGGTGGCCCTGGCCGCGCCGGTAGGACCCGGGCTCGTGATTCTGATCGTGTGCGTCATCGGTGCGCTGGCGACGATCGCGGCCGGCTCCTGGCAGGGCGCGCGCTACGCTGCCCGCAAGGAAGCCGCCGCAGCCTGCGCCGGCACCTGCGCAGGCTGCACTCAGTCCTGCCGATGAGCCCGCCGGCCGGCAGATGAACGGCGCGCTGTCACGGATTCCCGTCGACACATTCCTGCTGCTGCTCATCGCCGTGGTCGCGCTGGCCAGCCTGGCGCCCGCTCACGGAGCGGGCGCCGACGTGCTGTCTGTGGTGACAAGGATCGCGATCGCACTGTTGTTCGCGCTCTACGGTGCCCGGCTGTCACCGGAACAGGCCTGGCACGGGGTGCGTCAGTGGAAGCTGCACGTACTGGTCCTGGCGACGACCTTCGTCGTCTTCCCGCTACTCGGCCTGGCCGCCCGGGTGCTGGTTCCGGCGGTACTGACCCCAGACCTCTACACCGGGCTGCTGTTCCTGTGCGTGGTGCCCTCCACCGTGCAGTCCTCGATCGCGTTCACTTCGATTGCCCGCGGACACGTCTCGGCGGCCATCGTCGCCGCGTCGTTGTCGAACATCCTCGGAGTGGCGCTCACCCCCCTGCTCGTCGTGGCCTTGATGCCGATCAGCGGGGCACCGCACATCAACGGTTCGGCCATCATCAGCATCGTGGTGCAGTTGCTGCTGCCGTTCGCCGCCGGCCAGCTGCTGCGCCCGTGGCTGGCCCCATGGGTGACGCGGCACGCGGTGCTGACCAAGGCCGTCGACCGCGGGACGATCCTGCTCATCGTCTACGCCGCGTTCTCGGTCGGCATGACCGAGCACATCTGGAGCAGCGTGCAGCCGTGGCGAGTCGTCGCGGTCGCGGTGGTCAGCACCGTACTGCTGGGCATCGTGCTGGGCATCACCGCGATGACCGGACGGCTGGCGCGCCTCGATCGCGGTGACACGATCGTGCTGGTGTTCTGCGGCTCCAAGAAGAGCCTCGCCTCCGGCCTGCCGATGGCGCTGGTGCTGTTCCCGCCGGCAACTGTCGGCCTGATCATGTTGCCGCTCATGCTGTTTCACCAGATCCAGCTGTTCGTATGCGCGGTCATCGCCAGCCGGTTGTCGCGCAGCGGGGAGGTCGAGGCGGGTAACCGGGCCTAGTTCCGGCCGACGTCGACCGGGTGAGTGGCCAGCAGCGACAATGGCAGCGGCTGGCGGCGCAGCACCCGAGCCCACAGATCGACCTTGGGCTCCACCAGGACGTCGGAGGGCAACGCCGACAACACAATCCAATCGTCGCGTTCGATCTCACCCTCCAGCTGGCCGATCGTCCACCCGGAGTAGCCGGCGAAGATCCGCACCCCTTCGACGGCCGGCGCGATCAGGTCGGGGTCGGCGTCGAGGTCGACCATCACCATGCGGCCCGCGACGTGCCGCAGGCCCGGCATGACCGCAGGGTCGGTACCCACGCGCAGCGTGCCCAGGCACAGGGCGGCGTCCCGCTTCACCGGACCGCCGACGAACATCGTCTTGGGTCTGGCTGTCAGCTCGGCCCACTGCGGCAGCACGTTGTACACCGCGGTCTCGCTGGGCCGGTTGAGCACGACACCCAACGTGCCACCGTCGTTGTGTTCGACAACGTAGATCACGCTGCGCCGAAACGTCGGCTCCAGCAGATCGGTGTTGGCCAACAGCAGAGTACCGGCGCGTACCCGATTCGCCGCGGGCGCGACGAAATCTTCAGGCTCCTCCGGCTGTGCCATCCCACCATCATGGCATCACCGCAGGGTTGCTGTGGCAGACAGGCGGGTGGCACGCGGATATTTGTACTGTGGCTCGGATGGTCAACGCCCGCGCACTGGTGTCGCTATGGCGTTCGGTGCGCAGCTTGCCCGAGTTCTGGCGGCTGTTGGAACTTCGGACGGCAAGCCAGTTCGGCGACGGCCTGTTTCAGGCCGGCCTCGCCGGCGGACTGTTGTTCAATCCCCAGCGCGCCGCCGAGCCGTGGGCGGTCGCCGGTGCGTTCGCTGTGCTGTTCCTCCCCTACTCGATCGTCGGCCCGTTCGCCGGTGCGTTGCTCGACCGGTGGGATCGGCGGGCGGTGCTGATCGGGGCGAACCTGGGCCGACTGCTGCTGGTGGTGGGGGTCGCGGTGTTGCTGGCCGCTGGCGCCGGCGACCTCGCCGTGCTGTGCGGGGCGCTCATCGTCAACGGCTTCAGCCGGTTCGTCACGTCCGGGTTGTCGGCCGCGCTTCCCCACGTGGTGCCGCGCGAGCGGGTGGTGACGATGAACTCGGTGGCCACGGCCACCGGCGCCACCGCCACATTTCTCGGTGCCAACTTCATGCTGCTGCCCCGCTGGATCTTCGGTGCCGGCGACACCGGGGCCGCCTCGATCATCTTCCTGGTGGCGATACCCGGAGCGGTCGCGTTGCTGCTGTCGCTGCGGTTCCCGCGCCACAAGCTCGGTCCGGACGGCGCCGCCCGGACCGCCCACGGTTCGGCGTTCTACGCCGTCGCGACCGGATGGGTCGACGGCGCGCGCACGGCGCTGAACACCCCGACGGTTGCCGCCACACTGTCCGGACTGGCTGCCCACCGGATGGTCTTCGGCATCAACTCGCTGTTGGTACTGGTCATCGTGCGGCACACCGAGACCCGCGATGTCGTCGGCCTGGGAACCGCCGTCGTCTTCGTCGCGGCCACCGGCATCGGCTCATTCCTGGCCAATGTGGTGACCCCGGCCGCGGTACGGCGGTGGGGCCGCTACGCCACCGCCAACTGGGCGCTGGCCAGCGCCGCTGTCATTCAGCTCGGGGGCGCCGGCCTCCAGCTCGTGGTGATGCTGGTGTGCGGGTTCCTGCTCGGGCTCGCCGGGCAGGTGGTCAAGCTATGCGCCGACACCGCCATGCAGATAGACGTGGACGACGCGCTGCGCGGCCACGTCTTCGCAGTGCAGGATTCACTGTTCTGGGTGTCGTTCATCCTGGCGATCGCCGCGTCGGCGGCGGTGCTGCCGGTCAACGGTCACTCCCCGGCGCTGGCACTGTCGGGTTCGGTGATCTATCTGGCGGGCCTGGCGCTGCACGCCGTCGTGGGCCGACGCGGCAACTGGCCAACTAGGGTGAGCAAATGACCGCCGCCGACCCGATCATCGACGATCTCCGCGACGAGAGCGCCGCCCTCGATGCCCTGGTCGGCCCACTGCCGACGCAGCACTGGGCGCGGCCGACCCCGGCGCCCGGTTGGACGATTGCACACCAGATCGCCCACCTGTTGTGGACGGACCGGGTCGCGCTGACGTCCATCACCGACGAACCCGCCTTCGGCGAGCTCTTGACCGCCGCCTCGGCCAATCCGCTGAGCTTTGTCGACGAGGCGGCCGAGAAGCTGGCCGCAACCCCACCCGAGCAGCTGCTTGTCGACTGGCGAAGCACCCGGACCCGGCTGCACGGGGCACTGCGGACCGTGCCCGAGGGGCGCAAGCTGCTGTGGTTCGGGCCGCCGATGAGCGCAGCCTCGATGGCCACCGCCCGATTGATGGAGACCTGGGCGCACGGCCTCGACATCGCCGATGCGCTGGGTGTCCAGGTGGAGCCCTCGGCGCGGCTGCGCTCGATCGCACATCTGGGTGTGCGCACCCGCGACTTCGCATTCGGTGTGCACGGCCTGACCCCGCCCGCCGAGCCGTTCCGCGTGGAGTTGACCGCGCCCGACCGCGAGCGATGGAGCTGGGGACCGCAAGACGCCGCGCAACGGGTGACCGGTGCGGCGGCGGATTTCTGCTATCTGGTGACCCAGCGCCGGCCGCGCGCCGAGCTGGATCTCGTCGCGGTCGGACCGGATGCGACCAGATGGCTGGAGATCGCCCAGGCCTTCGCCGGGCCGCCCGGCGCGGGCCGCTGAGCGCACAGCGCGAAGGCGGAGCCGCGCCGCAACAACCCGAGCGCGGGCCGCTGAGCGCGCAGCCTGTGCCGAGTGTGAAACCTCTGCGAAGAATCCGGCTGAAAGTCGCAGAGGTTTCACACTCGCGAACGGCTACAGCGGGCCGGCGTCGTCGGCGCTGCCGTCGCCGTCACTGTCGACCAGCTTGACGTCCCACCGCCCGTCCCCGTCGGTGTCCACATAGCCGGTGTCGAAGCCACCGTCCGCGCCGGCGCGCAGCACGCGGTCGGCCAAGCCGTCCCGGTCGATGTCGAACAACCGGTCCGCCCGGCCGTCACCGTCGACATCGACCGGGCCGTCCGCGGTGTGCTCGGCACCGTCAAGACCGAACCAGCGCAGATGGCCGGCCGGCAGTCCGCCGCTCAGCGCCCAGGTGCCCGACCCGTCGTCGGTGTAGAGACTCTCCGGCATGCGGTCACCATCGAGATCCAGCGCCGCATGGTCGGCCAGCCCGTCGCCGTCGAGATCGGCCAGCGCATCGTCGAGTGCGCCATCCCCGTCGAAGTCCAGCCGCACCCCGTCGAGCTCACCGTCCCCGTCGACGTCCACATCGGGTCTGCCACTCCATATCGCAGCCGTTCCGTCACCGGCATCAAGGCAATAGTCCATGCCCGATCAGACGGAACTCTGGCCCTTCTCGTTCCACCACGCCAACAACTCGGCGATGGCCTCTTCGCGGGTCAACGGCCCCCGGTCGAGCCGCAGCTCCTTCAGATACCGCCACGCCTCGCCGACCTGCGGCCCGGCCGGAATACCGAGCAGCTCCATGATCTCGTTGCCGTCCAGGTCGGGACGCACCCGCGCCAGATCCTCCCTGGCGGCCAGCTCGGCGATGCGGGCCTCCAGGTCGTCGTAGTTGGCCTGCAACCGCGCCGCCCGCCGCCTGTTGCGGGTCGTGCAGTCCGCGCGCACCAGCTTGTGCAGCTTGTCCAGCAGCGGACCGGCGTCGGCGACGTACCGACGCACCGCCGAATCCGTCCACTTGCCGTCGCCGTAGCCGTGGAAGCGCAGATGCAGATACACCAGCTGCGAGACGTCGTCGACCATCCGCTTGGAGTACTTCAGCGCGCGCATCCGCTTGCGGACCATCTTCGCGCCCACCACCTCGTGGTGGTGGAAGCTGACGCCACCGTCGGCCTCGTGGCGGCGGGTGGCGGGCTTGCCGATGTCGTGCAGCAACGCCGCCCACCGCAACACCAGATCGGGGCCCGCCTCGCCCTCCAACGCGATCGCCTGCCGCAACACCGTCAGCGAATGCTGGTAGACGTCTTTGTGCTGGTGGTGTTCGTCGATGGCCATCTGCATCTCGCCGATCTCGGGAAGCACCACCGCACCGAGCCCGGTCCGCACCATCAGATCGATACCGACCACAGGTTCGGCACCCAGAAGCATCTTGTCCAGTTCGACGGCCACTCGCTCGACGGTGATACGCGACAACTGCGGTGCCATGTCCTCGATGGCCACCCGCACGCGGTCGGCCACCGCGAACTTCAGCTGCGACACGAACCGCGCCGCCCGCAGCATCCGCAGTGGATCGTCGCCGAAGGACATCGCAGGCTGGGCCGGGGTGTCCAGGATCCCCGACCGCAGCGCGGCCAATCCGCCCAGCGGATCGATGAATTCGCCCGGTCCCTCGGCGGTGATGCGCACCGCCATCGCATTGACGGTGAAATCGCGGCGCACCAGATCGTCTTCGAGACGGTCGCCGTAGGACACCTGGGGATTGCGCGACACCTGGTCATAGCTGTCGGCGCGGAACGTGGTGATCTCCAGCCGGTCGCCGGACTTGCCCACCCCGACGGTGCCGAAGTCGATGCCGGTGTCCCACAGCGCATCGGCCCACGGGCGCATCAGGCGCTGCACCGTCTCCGGCCGGGCGTCGGTGGTGAAATCCAGATCCGTGGTCAGCCGGCCCAGCACGGCGTCGCGCACGCTACCGCCGACGAGATAGAGCTGGTGGCCCGCCGCAGCGAACACCGCACCCATCTCGCGCAGCAGCTCACCATGCCGGTTGAGCGCGACGGCGGCACGCGCCAGCAGTTCGGCGTCCTGGGTGGTTTCGGGCACGTCGGATGAGCCTAGCGCTGAGACGATGCGGGCCGGGACCGGCCCGACGACGAGCAGCGCAATCAGACCCAGCGCTGAGACGATGCGGACCGGGACCGGCCCGACGACGAGCAGCGCAATCCGGCTTGTTGCTCACCCGGCCGCGAGACTACCGGCGAGTGTGGGCGGGCGCCCCTCCTGTGCCAGCTACTATCGCTTGGGTGTCGGACGGCGAACAGGCCAAACCACGACGGCGCCGGGGTCGGCGCCGTGGCCGTCGCGCGGCCGGTCCGCCCCCACACACCGCCGATGTCAGCGGCCCCGAGTCGCCCGATACCACCGGGTCCAAGCCCTCCGACACCAGCCGCGCACAGCCCAGGCCCGCCAAGCCCAACCACCCACGCCCAAAGCGGCGCGCACCCGAGCGGCTGCGTACCGTACACGAGACCTCGGCGGGCGGGCTGGTCATCGACGGAATCGAGGGCCCGCGGGAAACCCAGCTCGCGGCGTTGATCGGCCGTGTCGACCGCCGCGGCCGCATGCTGTGGTCACTGCCCAAGGGCCACATCGAGCAGGGTGAAACCGCCGAGCAGACCGCCATCCGCGAAGTCGCCGAGGAGACCGGGATCCGGGGACACGTGCTGGCGGCGCTGGGCAGCATCGACTACTGGTTCGTCACCGAGGGCCGGCGCGTACACAAGACCGTGCACCACTATCTGATGCGCTTCTCCGGAGGCGAGTTGTGCGACGAGGACCTCGAAGTCACCGAGGTGGCGTGGGTGCCCGTCGAGGAGCTGCCCGACCGGCTGGCCTACGCCGACGAACGCCGGCTGGCCCAGGTGGCCGGGGAGCTCATCGAGCTGTTGCAGTCCGACGGCCTGGCCGCCCTGCCGCCGCTGCCGCGCACCTCACCGCGGCGCCGGCCCCAAACTCATTCGCGCACCCGCAACCGTCGCTCCGACGAGGCCGGGCCTCGCCAGTCGGGCCCGCGGACGAACGGCTGCGGACCGGGAACGTGACCGCGCTGCGACGGGTCGGCGTTGCGTCCCGGATCGTGCTGGTCCTCGGTCTGCTCGCCCTGCTCGCAATGCCGACCACCGCTGCCCCGGCGGCCGCCGGCGAGCCCGGATCCACGGCCTTTCTGCAGGTGCGGCTGGATAGCGTCACCCCCGGCTTGGTGACCACCACCAGTGAGCCCTCGGTCACCATCACCGGTACGGTGACCAACGTCGGCGACCGCCCGGTGCGCGATGTGGTCGCCCGCCTCGAACACGCCCCGGCGGTGACGTCGTCGGCGGGCCTACGAACCAACCTCGACGGAGCCAACGACCAGTTCCAGGCGGTCGGCGAATTCGTCGATGTGTCGGGCGAGCTCCAACGCGGTCAGGCCATCGGATTCACCTTCTCCTATCCGATCCACTCGGCCACGGGACCGTCATTGCATATCGACGAACCCGGGGTGTACCCGCTGCTGGTCAACGTCAACGGCACGCCGGACTACGGTGCGCCCGCCCGCCTGGACGACGCCCGGTTCCTGCTGCCGGTACTGGGGGTGCCGCCCGATCCGACCGACGATTCCGGTGATGCGGTCGCCGACGTGGTGGCCCCCGACACCACCAGACCGGTGCCGGTGACGATGTTGTGGCCGCTGGCTGACAAGCCGCGGCTCGCGCCGGGCGTGCCGGGCGGCACCACGCCGGTGCGGTTGATGAACGACGACCTTGCGGTGTCGCTTGCCTCAGGCGGGCGGCTCGATACCCTGCTGTCCGCCGTCGACTTCGCCACCAGCCCGCCCGTCGACCCCGGCGGGGACGTCTCCCGGGCATTGTGCCTGGCTATCGACCCCGACCTGCTGGTGACGGTCAATGCGATGACCGCCGGCTATGTGGTGTCCGACGCACCCGACGGGCTGGGCACCGCATCCCACCCCGGTGCCGGTCAGGCCGCCGCGATCGCCTGGCTGGATCGGCTGCGCGCCCTGGCCACACGAATGTGTGTGACGCCAACCCCGTACGCCCAGGCCGATCTCAACGCGCTGCACCGGGTCGGCGACCCCGGCCTGAGCGCGGCGGCGACCACCAACGCCGGTGACATCGTCGACCAGATTCTGGGCATCACCTCCACCCGCGGCGTCACCGTCCTGGGGAACGGGCCGCTGACATCCGGTGCGGTCGATCTGCTCACCAGCCAGGGGCCTACCGTGGCGATCGCGGCGGCCGGTTGCACCGCGCAGGACTCGATGACCGGTGAGCCCGTCATCGCCGATGTGACGCCGCGGCGGCTGACTTCCCAGGTGGTGATGGCCCCGTTCGACCCCGCGGTGGGGGCCGCGCTGGCAGCGGTGGGCACCGACCCGGAGGTGCCGACCTATGTCGACTCCTCACTGACCGTCCCGCTCGGCCACGACTCCACCGTGGCGCGCCGCCAGGACGCGCTCGGCGCCATGCTGTGGCGGGCGCTGCGTCCCGGCGCCCAACCAAGGGACCAGATCCTGCTGCCGCCTCTGAGGTGGAGCCCCCAGCCGGACGGCGCCGCGCAGATCCTGACCGCGCTGGCCACCACCATCCACTCCGGGCTGGCGACGCCACGGCCGCTCGACGCGCTCATCTCCGCGTCGTCAGGCGTCGGCCCGACCAGCGCGACCGATATCGACGTGCCCGCCGACACTCGCGGCCGGTTCGATGACGGCGTGGTGACCACCATCGCCGGGCAGATCGGCCGGCTGTGGGGTCTGACCTCGGCACTGACCACCGACCCGCGCACCGGGCTGACCGGCCTGCAGTACACCGCCCCGCTGCGCGAGGACATGCTGCGTGCGCTGAGCCAGACAGAACCGCCGTCGGAACGCAACGATCTGGCCCGCCAGCGGCTCGCCGTCGTCGGGAACACCATCCGCGATCTGTTCGGTGCGGTGACGATCGTCAACCCCGGCGGCGCGTACACCCTGGCCACCGAGCGCAGTCCGCTGCCGCTGGCGCTGCGCAACGACCTGGCCGTCCCCATCCGGGTCCGCCTGCAGGTCGACGCCCCACCCGGGATGACCGTCACCGATATCGGAGAGCAGGTGCTGCCGCCGGGCTACCTGCCGCTGCGGGTGCCCATCGAGGTGCATTTCACCCAGCGTGTCGCCGTCGACGTCACGCTGCGGACCCCCGACGGGCTGCAGCTCGGCGAGCCGGTGCGGCTCTCGGTGCACTCCAACGCCTACGGCAAGGTGTTGTTCGCGATCACCCTGGCCGGCGGGGCGGTGCTGGCACTGCTCGTCGGCCGCCGGCTCTACCACCGC
>Ga0210086_1000060_pt1 | contig 70130 bp, 63 predicted proteins | sample China_Galinas_PW_3_FD_184867 | JGI IMG/M metagenome (GOLD analysis project Ga0210086, IMG submission 184867) | Wetland microbial communities from San Francisco Bay, California, USA, that impact long-term carbon sequestration - China_Galinas_PWB_D2... | ecosystem: Environmental > Aquatic > Marine...
CGCCGGACGTGGAGGTCGCGATCATCCACCGTCCCCGATACGACGACTGGTCGCTGCCCAAGGGCAAGGTGGATCCAGGCGAGACGGAATCGGCGGCCGCGGTGCGCGAGATCTACGAGGAAACCGGACAGCGCGCATATCTCGGCCGCGCGCTCGGCACGGTGAATTACCCAATCGCACTGGGTGTCAAGCACGTCCGGTATTGGGCGGCCCGCGCGCTGGATGGAGAGTTCGTACCCACCGCGGAAGTGGACGACTTGGTGTGGCTATCGGCCGCCGATGCGATGGGCAAGGTGTCCTACCCACACGATCGGAAGGTGTTGAAACGGTTCATCAGCCTGCCAGCAGACACCAAGACGGTGCTGATCGTGCGCCACGGTACGGCGGGCAGCAAGAAGCGGTACAAGGGTGACGACCGGAATCGGCCGCTGGACGAGAACGGTCGGGCACAGGCGAAATTGCTCGTCAGCCAACTGTTGGCGTTCGGGCCGACGGCGCTGTACGCCGCGGATCGGATGCGATGCGTTCAGACCATCAAGCCTCTTGCCGGCGAGCTCGGTGCCGAGATCACGGTCGAACCGGCACTGACCGAAGAAGCGTATTGGCAGGACCGCGACAGAGCGCGTCAGCGAGTGCTGGAGATCTCCGCAGCGGACGGAACCCCGGTTATCTCCACGCAGGGGAAGGTCATTCCCGACTTGATCCAGTGGTGGACCGGGCGCGCCGGGATTCGACCGGCCAAGTCGCGCAACCGCAAAGGCAGTACGTGGGTGCTGTCGCTGGCCGACGGGAAACTCGTCAGCGCCGATCACATACCCAGTCCGGTGCCACCGGAATGACCTAACCGCCGCGGGCGGCTTCGCCCGCGGCGGTTAGGTGTCGAAGTACTTACCGGCGGCCGCGCTTGGCCGGGGCCTTCTTGGCCGAAGCCTTCTTGGCCGGTGCCTTGGTTGCCGCCCGCTTGGTCGTAGCCTTCTTGGCGGCCGTCTTCCTGGCCGGCGACTTCTTGGCCGCGGACTTGCGTGCGGTCGACTTGGTTGCGGTCCTCGGGGCCGCCGCCTTCTTGGCGGCGGTCTTCCGCGCGGTCTTCTTCGCCGCCGTTGTCTTCGCCGCCGTTGTCTTCGCCGCCTTCTTGGCGGCAGTGACCCTCACGGCCTTCTTCGCAGCACGTGTGCGCGCGGCCTTCTTGGCAGCCTTCTTGGCGGTGGCCTTCCTACCGGTTGATTTCCGCGCGCCGCCCGAACCCGCGCCCGATCCTCGCTTCACTGCTGGTCCTTCCGACGGAAGACGCTGTGCGCCAGAGACAATTGCTTTGAACTGAGCACCCGGCCGGAACGCCGGGACAGACGTGGGCCTCACCTTCACCGTCTCACCGGTGCGCGGATTGCGCGCAACGCGAGCCGCGCGACGGCGCTGCTCGAAAACACCGAACCCGGTAATCGTGACGCTGTCACCGCGGTTCACAGCCCGCACGATGGTGTCAACGACATTCTCGACTGCTTCAGTAGCTTGCCGACGATCGGTATTCAGTTTCTTAGTGAGTTCGTCGATGAGTTCTGCTTTGTTCATCAAACCCTCCGAGCCAGGGGTCCGTTTTGGACCGACTAGAGGACACGGTAAACCCTTGACATGCTGATTTCCAAGAGCCACGCGCAATTTCGACCACATTCATGCGCGTTATCGGCAATCTGGTTGGCGCGCTTGGCAGGTGGCCGGCGGGGCCCGAAACGGCGCTGAGAGCCCCAGAATTGGGTGATCTTGATTCGTTACACAGCCATCGAAGTGGTGGGCTTCCATTCCGGGCGGGCAGTTTCGAAATCCACGATCTGGTCGAGTTTCCGCAGCGTAAGGCCTATATCGTCGAGCCCCTCGAGCAGTCGCCATGCGGTGTAATCGTCAATCGCGAACGGCACCACCACGGTTCCGACGGCCACCGTCCGATCTTGAAGATTGACAGTGATTTCCAAGCCTGGATTCTGCTCAATCAGCTTCCAGAGAAGTTCCACATCCGATTGCACCACTTCGGCCGCCAAGAGTCCCGCCTTGCCGGCGTTGCCCCGAAAGATGTCGGCGAACCGTGCCGAGATGACGACCCGGAACCCGTAGTCCATCAATGCCCACACCGCGTGCTCGCGCGACGATCCGGTGCCGAAATCGGGTCCGGCGACCAACACCGAGCCCTTGTCGAACGGCGGAAGATTCAAGACGAAATTCGGGTCGTTCCGCCACGCGGCGAATAACCCATCGTCGAATCCCGTTCGTGTCACCCGCTTCAGATAGACGGCTGGGATGATTTGGTCGGTGTCGACGTTGGACCGCCGCAGCGGAACTCCGATTCCCGTGTGGCTACGAAATGCGTCCATTGCCTGTGTGTCCTAATTTACTTTTCGAGACGGTCAGTCCAAGTTGGCCGGCGCAGACAGTGTGCCGCGGACCGCGGTCGCGGCGGCAACGGCCGGTGACACGAGATGGGTCCGGCCGCCCTTGCCCTGCCGACCCTCGAAATTCCGGTTCGATGTCGATGCGCACCGCCGGCCGGGTGACAGCTGGTCGGGGTTCATGCCAAGGCACATCGAGCAGCCGGCCTGCCGCCACTCGGCTCCGGCGGCGGCGAATATCTCGCCCAATCCTTCCGATTCGGCTTGGGCGCGTACCCGCATCGAACCCGGCACGATCAGCATCCGCACTCCGTCGGCGACCCTAAGGCCCCGCAACACGTCGGCGACGACCCGCAGGTCTTCGATCCGCCCGTTCGTGCACGAGCCGACGAACACCGTGTCGACCTCGATGTCACGCATCGGCGTTCCCGCTCGAAGGTCCATGTAGGCCAATGCGTTTTCGGCGTCGCGGCGCCGCCCCTCGTCGGTCATCAGCTCGGGATCCGGGACCGCCTCGGAAAGCGGAACGCCTTGGCCGGGATTGGTGCCCCATGTGACGAAGGGGCTCAGCGTGGCAGCGTCGATGTACACCTCGGCGTCGAATTCGGCGCCGCCGTCTGTGCGCAGCCGGTCCCAATCGGCGACCGCAATCTCCCACTGCGTCCCAGCCGGCGCGTGCGGACGGTCGCGCAGATATTCGTACGTCGTCTCGTCCGGGGCCACCATGCCCGCTCGCGCGCCCGCCTCGATACTCATGTTGCAGATCGTCATCCGGCCTTCCATCGACAGGGATTCGATGGTGCTGCCGCGGTATTCGATGACGTGTCCCTGACCGCCGCCCGTTCCAATCTTCGCGATGATCGTCAGGATGATGTCTTTGGCCGTCACGCCGGGCGGCAATTCGCCGTCGACGTTCACCGCCATCGTCTTGAACGGCCGCAACGGCAACGTCTGGGTGGCCAGCACGTGCTCGACTTCAGATGTGCCGATGCCCATCGCCAGCGCGCCGAATGCGCCGTGAGTGGAAGTGTGGCTGTCACCGCAGACGATCGTCATGCCCGGCTGAGTGAGGCCCAGTTGCGGCCCGATGACGTGGACGATGCCCTGCTCGGCATCGCCCATCGGGTGCAGCCGGATACCGAAGTCGACGCAGTTGCGGCGCAATGTCTCAACCTGGGTGCGCGAGATCGGGTCGGCGATCGGCTTGTCGATGTCGACCGTCGGCACGTTGTGGTCCTCGGTCGCGATGGTCAAGTCGGGCCGTCGGACCGTGCGGCCGGCGAGACGGAGTCCGTCGAACGCCTGCGGGCTGGTGACCTCGTGGATGAAGTGCATGTCGATGTAGATGAGGTCGGGCTCGCGTGACGCACCGGCGCCCGCGCCGCGGGCGACCACGTGCGAGTCCCACAACTTGTCCGCCATCGTGCGCGGTCGATCAGGGCTGGCCATGTCTAGCTATCTCACAATCTGGGAAGTTAATATCTCGATATGAGACAGGATAGCGGGATCGGTGTGCTCGACAAAGCGGTGGGGGTGCTGCACACAGTGGCCGATTCGCCGTGCGGGCTGGCCGAGTTGTGCGAGCGCACCGGGCTGCCGCGTGCCACCGCCCACCGACTGGCCGCCGGGCTGGAAACGCATCGGCTGCTGGCCCGCGACGGGCAGGGCCGGTGGCGGCTGGGACCCGCGGTCAGTGAGCTGGCGGGGCAGGCGCACGACCCGCTGCTGGACGCCGGAGCGGCGGTGCTGCCGCGGCTACGTGAAATCACCGGAGAGAGCGTGCAGCTGTATCGGCGGGAGGGCACGTGGCGAATATGTGTCGCCGCGGTGGAACCACCTGCGGGCCTTCGTGACACAGTGCCGGTGGGCACGCGACTGCCGATGACGGCGGGCTCGGGAGCCAAGGTGCTGCTGGCGTTCAGCGACGCGGCGACCCAGCAGTCGGTGCTGCCCACCGCGGAGTTCACCGAGCGGACCCTGGCAGAGGTCCGCCGCCGCGGGTGGGCGCAGAGCGCCGCGGAGCGCGAACCGGGTGTGGCCAGCGTCTCGGCCCCGGTGCGCGACGAACGGGGCGACGTAATTGCCGCGGTGTCCGTGTCGGGGCCGATCGACCGGATGGGGCGCTGGCCGGGTGCCCGCTGGGCGGCTGACCTGCTGGCAGCTGCGGAGGCGCTGACCGGCAGGTTGTGATCGCCTGACAGACTGACCGCCATGGGCGCGAACCAACGCGGGCAGATTGTGATGTCGCAGGAGGAGATCGACGAGTTCGTCACGAAGAGCCGCAACGGCACACTGGCCACCATCGGTTCCGACGGGCAGCCGCATCTAACCGCGATGTGGTACGCCGTGGTGGACGGCGAGATCTGGTTCGAGACGAAAGCGAAGTCACAGAAGGCGGTCAATGTGCGCCGCGATCCGCGCATCACGTTCCTGCTGGAGGACGGCGACACGTACGACACCCTGCGCGGGGTGTCGTTCGAGGGCACTGCGGAGATCGTCGACAATCCGGATGCGATCTTTCGCGTCGGCGTCAGCGTGTGGGAGCGCTACACCGGCCCGTACACCGAGGAGGCCAAGCCGGCGGTGGACATGATGATGAACAAGCGAATAGCAGTTCGCTTGGCGGTCAAGCGGGTTCGGTCGTGGGACCATCGCAAGCTCGGGATGCCACCGATGCCGCTGGCGGGTTCGACCGCGCCCGCTCGTTGACGCGCGTGCCCTGCTAGGGATCACCCTCGCGATCCAGGTATCGCTCGGGGTGATGAAAGTTGTTGACCGCCGGTTTCTTCGTCAGATGGGGCGGGGGTACCCACTCGACGACACCGTCGTCGTTGAGCCGGGCGGTCCAGCCTTCGTCGTGGAGATTGTGGTCGGTGTGGCAGCCGAAGGCCAGGTTGTCGGGTTCAGTGAGACCGTCGCGGGCACGCGCGCGCAGGTGCATGACTTCACACTCGTAGCCGGGCTTGTCGCATCCCGGCGCGGTGCAGCCGCCATCTCGGGCATGGAGCACGATGCGTTGGTCGGCGCTGGCGATTCGGGTGCGCCCGAGGTACAGCGGCCGGTTGGAGTGCTTGTCGAACACCGCCAGATAGTGGTAGGCCGAGCTGGCCTCCTTGATCACATCGCGCATCGGCAGCCAGGTACCACCGCCGGTTTCCGCCTTACCTGCACCGGATTCCAGGTCTTGCAGGGTGGTGCGAACGATAATCGTGGCCGGCAGCCCGCGGTGCTGGCCCAATTGTCCGGAGGCCAGCGCCGCGCGGCCCATCGCCGTCAACGCGTCGTGAGCGCGCTGGCTGCGGGTGCGCGTGTCGGTGCGTACCGCCTGCTCTGGCGGCTCCCCGTCGACCGTCGGTTCCGCGTCGTCAGGGTTGCACATGCCCGGTGCGCCCAACTTGGCGATCACCGCGTCAAGTGTCGCCCGCAGCTGCGGGTCGGCGATGAGCGTGCCCTGACTCATCCCGTCGGATCCCTGCCGCCCCCAGCGGAACCCGCGCTTGCGGGCCCGGTCGACATCAGAGAACGTGCCGTCGGGGTTGATCATCGCGGCGAGGCGATCGGCCGCCTTCTGCAACTGGTCGGGGCGCAGCTCGGCGGCCATCTCGCCCAGCATCTGCTCGGCGCGTTCCCGTTCATCGAGCCCGACGTGGACCGGCAGCTGATGGAAGAAGTCGTGGATTATTGCGACGTGCTCCGTACCGATCTGGCCGCTGCGCACCTTCGCTGCTGTGGTCGGTAGCAGGGGCTCCAACCGCTCCCCCGACAGCGCCCGGCGATACCCCAGCTGCCCGGCCTCTGTGATCAGCCGCCGTGCCGCCGACGGCCGGATCTTCAGGCGGTCGGCCAACACGCGAAGCAGCGGCCCTCCGATGTCGGAGGCCACCGCCCGCTCAGTCAGCTGGTTGATCAACTCGTACTGCGAGGCCGGGATCTTGCGCACGATCGTCATGAGCCGGTCTAGCACCGCCACGCAGTCCAATTCCGTGACAGCGTCAAGGGACAATTGCCCCACCGCGTCAATGTCGGCTTCGAGGCGATCCAGCACGGCGAACACCGCCTCCGGGCTGTCCAACCCATTCGAACGCACGCATGAGCGAAGTCTATCGCGGGGCTACGACAACAATCTGCAGTGTCCACAACCGAAAGCGACTGTGGATAACCCCAATTCGGGCCAGTCAACTTGTCGGACGGATGTGGTAAATGGGCGACTCCAGGGCATCTGTACCCAGTGCTCCACGAAGCGAAAAGGTCCCGACTGACGAAGCAGACGCTTTAGAAACTTCAGCGGATTTGTAGCCCCGATGGGATTCGAACCCACGCTACCGCCGTGAGAGGGCGGCGTCCTAGGCCGCTAGACGACGGGGCCATGCACAATCCGGCTTGCCAGCATAACCGACGCGGCAAGGCGGATACCAATCCGCGATGAGCTGGGGTACCAGGACTCGAACCTAGAATGGCTGAACCAGAATCAGCTGTGTTGCCAATTACACCATACCCCATCGGCCGCCATAACCGCTGGTCACAGACCTAAGGACGCTGCCACCGGACGAACGGGCCGACGTGCAGACTACCAAAGATTCGCGGCGCGATTGGAGCGCCGTCCTTCACGCCGGCAGTTCACGCGCGCCCCGCAACCGCGCCAAACTGCGCTCACGCCCCAGTAGCTCCAGCGACTCGAACAACGGCGGGCTGATCGTCGAGCCGGTCACCGCGACCCGGATCGGCCCGAACGCCTTGCGCGGCTTCAGTCCCGCTTCCTCGATCAGCGCCGTCTTCAGCGCGGTCTCGATGCTCTCCACCGACCAGGCCCCCACTTTCTCCAGCGCCGCGATCGCAACGTCGAGTACCGGGATGGCGTCGGGCCCCAGTTCCTTGGCGGCCGCCTTCTCCTCGATCGCGTACGAAGAATCGTCGAGGAACTTCAACAGCTCCCATGCGTCGCCGAGCACGACGATGCGAGTCTGCACCAAAAGCGCGGCCTCCGCGAACTGCGACTCGTCCAGCCCGAGGTTGTGGCCGCGCGCGGCGAAGTAATCCCGCAGCCGGGCGGTGAAGTCGCTGGATTCGAGCAGCCGGATGTGCTCGGCGTTGATCGCGTCGGCCTTCTTCTGGTCGAACCGCGCCGGGTTGGCGTTGACGTCGGCGACGTCGAAGGCCGCAACCATCTCGTCGAGCGTGAACACGTCGCGGTTCGCTGCGATCGACCAGCCCAGCAACGCAAGGTAATTCAGCAACCCTTCCGGGATGAACCCCCGCTCGCGATGCACGAACAAATTCGACTGCGGGTCACGTTTGGAGAGCTTCCTAGTGCCCTCACCGAGAACCGTCGGCAGGTGACCGAACGACGGGATCTCGTCCGCTACGCCGATCCGCTCAAGCGCCTGATACAACGCGATCTGACGCGGGGTCGAGGGCATCAGGTCCTCGCCGCGCAGCACGTGGGTGATCTTCATCAGCGCGTCGTCGACCGGATTGACCAACGTGTACAACGGTTCTCCGTTGCCGCGCGTCAACGCGAAGTCCGGAATGCTGCCTGCGGCATACGACATCTCGCCGCGCACCAAATCCCGCCAGCCGAGTTCGGTGTCGGGCATAAGCAGGCGCACCACCGGCCGTCGGCCCTCGGCGCGGTACGCCGCGCGCTGCTGCTCGGTCAGATCACGGTCGTAATTGTCGTACCCCAGTTTGGGATTGCGGCCGGCGGCGACATGCCGCGCCTCGACCTCCTCGGGCGTCGAAAACGCCTCGTACGCCTCCCCTGCGTCGAGCAGCCGCGCCAGCACGTCGCGGTAGACCTCCAACCGCTGCGACTGCCGGTACGGACCGTACGGGCCGCCGACTTCCGACCCCTCGTCCCAGTCCAGTCCGAGCCAGCGCAGCGCGTCCAGCAGCGCCAGATAACTCTCCTCGGTGTCGCGCTGGGAATCGGTGTCTTCGATGCGGAACACGAAAACGCCGTCACAGTGGCGCGCATAGGCCCAGTTGAACAGCGCGGTCCGGATCAGTCCCACATGTGGCACGCCGGTCGGCGACGGGCAGAATCGCACCCTGACGCTCATGATTTCCCCTTGCGCACAACAGGATTCGTCAGAGTGCCGACGCCCTCAACGGTGACGCTGACGACGTCGCCGTGCTCGATCGGCCCCACCCCCTCGGGAGTTCCGGTCAGGATCAGATCGCCCGGCAGCAGCGTCATCACCGCGGAGATCCATTCGACGATCGCGCCGACGTCGTGGATCATCAGCGACGTCCGGCTGCGCTGGCGCACTTCGCCGTTCACCTCGGTGCGAATTTCGAGGTCCGACGGATCGGCGTCGGTGACGATCCACGGCCCCACCGGGCAGAACGTGTCGTGCCCCTTGCCGCGCGTCCACTGCCCGTCCTTGCGCTGCTGGTCGCGTGCCGTCACGTCGTTGGCGACGGTGTACCCGAGGATGTTCTCCGCCGCACGCGCGGCAGGCACATCCTTGCACGGGCGACCGATCACCGCAGCGAGCTCACCCTCGTAATGCACCGGATCTGCGTTCGCCGGCAGCTGGATCGGCACATTGGGCCCGATGATCGCCGTGTTCGGCTTCAGGAAGATGACCGGATCCTCGAACCGCTCGCCACCCATCTCCTCGATGTGCGCCGCGTAGTTCTTGCCGACGCACACCACCTTGCTCGCCAGAATCGGTGCCAGCAGCCGCACATCGGCCAGGGGCCATCGCCGGCCGGTGAATGTGGGCGATCCGAACGGATGCTCGGCGATCTCCCGCGCAACCGCGTCGCCGTCATCTCCTTCGACGCTGACGAAGGCCACCCCGTCGAGGCTGGCAATTCGGCCAAGGCGCATTTCTGAAAGCCTAGCGGCAGGCGCACCGACGATCCCGCAGCGGTGCGACGATGAGTCGGTGGACTCCATCGGCACAGCGCGGCGGTGGTCGATGCTCGCAATTGCATTGTCGTCAACGATGTTCGCGAACGTGTTCATCAACGGCGTGGCGTTTCTGATCCCCACCCTGCACGAGCGCCGCGGGCTGGACCTCGCCGACGCCGCCCTGCTGTCCGCGATGCCCAGCATCGGCATGGTGTTCACGTTGTTCGCCTGGGGTTACGCCGTCGACCGCCTCGGCGAGCGTCTCGTGCTCGCGCTCGGCTCCGCGCTCACCGCCGCCGCGGCCTTCGCTGCCGCCGCCGCCCCGACCCTGCTGCTCACCGGCGCTTTCCTGCTGCTCGGCGGGATGGCGGCGGCCAGCAGCAACTCGGCCAGCGGCCGGCTCGTCGTCGGCTGGTTCCCCGCGCAGCGTCGCGGGCTGGCGATGGGCATCCGGCAGACCGCACAGCCGCTCGGAGTCGGGTTGGGCGCCTTGGTGATTCCACGGCTGGCACAAAGCCACGGCATCGGTGCGGCGCTGCTGTTTCCCGCCGTCGTGTGCACACTGGCGGCAGTCGTCAGCGCCATCGGTGTGCTGGACCCGCCGCGCCCGCCGCGCGCGCAGGCCTCACAAGAAGACCTCGCCAACCCATACCGCGGATCAAACGTGTTGTGGCGCATCCACGCGGTTTCGGTCCTTCTCGTCGTGCCGCAAGTCGTGGTGTGGACATTCACGCTGGTGTGGCTGATGACCGACCGGGGCTGGTCGGCCGGCTCCGCCGGCGCCCTGGTCACCGTGGCCCAGGTTCTCGGCGCGCTCGGGCGTGTTGCAGCCGGCCGATGGTCCGATCGCGGCGGGTCACGGCTTCGCCCCATCCGGACGATCGCCGCCGCGGCCGCGCTCACGATGGGTCTGCTGGCCCTCACCGATCACTGGAGCTCCCCAGCGTCCGTCGCGGTGATGGTCGTCGCGTCGGTGGTCACGGTCAGTGACAACGGGCTGGCGTTCACCGCGATCGCCGAAATCGCCGGGCCCTTTTGGAGCGGCCGTGCGCTGGGCACGCAGAACACCAGCCAGCTGCTCACCGCCGGAATCGCCCCGCCGCTGTTCGGCGCATTGATCGGCGTCGCCGGCTACGCTGCGGCGTTCGCGGCGTGCGCCGTCTTCCCACTCTTGGCTCTGCCGCTGATTCCGGTCCGCGCAGCTGAAGACCGTTTACCCGACCGCCTCGGCTAACCGGCGCCACTAGTTCTATTGTGGAAATGTGACGTCCGAACCGGATGTGCCCGGAACCCAGCACGACCTCACGCCGCTGCCCGACTTGCTTCACGGCCGGCCCCGCGCCGGCCCGGTCCGCGACCGTCGTCCCGTCTACGTCGATCTGCTGCCGCCGTGCAACAACGCGTGCCCGGCGGGCGAGAACATCCAGGGCTGGCTGGGCCACGCCCGCGTCGGCAAGCACGAGGAGGCCTGGCGACTCCTGGTGGCGGACAACCCGTTTGCCGCGATTCACGGGCGGGTCTGCTATCACCCGTGCGAGTCGAACTGCAACCGCGTCAACCTCGACTCCGCGGTCTCCATCCACGCCGTCGAGCGGTTCCTCGGTGACGCGGCCCGCGAGAACAACTGGCAGATCTCCCCGCCACCGCCGTCGTCGGGCAAGCGGGTGCTCATCGTCGGCGCCGGGCCCAGCGGGCTGTCGGCCGCCTACCATCTGGCGCGGCGGGGGCATGCCGTCGAGATCCGCGATGCCGGCGCCGAACCCGGCGGAATGATGCGCTACGGCATCCCCAACTACCGGCTCCCCCGCGACGTGCTCGACGACGAGATCGCCCGCATCGCCGCGCTCGGCGTGCGGATCACGTGCGGGCACCGGGTCGAAGACCTCGCCGACGAACTCCAGGCCGGCCAGTTCGACGCCGCGTTCGTGGCCGTCGGGGCTCACTTGGCCAAGCGGGTCAACATTCCGGTAAGCGACGCCGGCACGATGGTCGACGCGCTGGAGTTCCTGCGTGGTGTCGCCTCCGGTGAGCATCCGCAGATCGGCCACCGGGTGGCGGTGTACGGCGGCGGCAACACCGCGATGGACGCCGCCCGGGTGGCCCGCCGCCTCGGCGCAGACGACACCGTGATCATCTACCGCCGCACCCGCGCGCAGATGCCCGCGCACCAGGAGGAGGCCCAGGAGGCCGAACGCGAAGGCGTTCAGATTCACTGGCTGCGCACCATCAAGGCGTTCGACCGGCACGAGATGCAGGTCGAGGTCATGGAACTCGACGAGGGCGGCAAGCCCCGGCCGACCGGGCAATTCGAAACGCTGGCCGCCGACACGGTGATCATGGCGTTGGGCCAGGAGACCGAATCGGCGTTCATGCGCAATCTGGCCGGGGTGGTGTTCGACGACGACGGCTCCGTGCAGGTGTCCGAGACGCTGATGACCGGCTACCCCGGCGTGTTCGCCGGCGGAGACATGGTCCCCTGCGAGCGGACGGTCACCGTCGGCGTGGGCCACGGCAAGAAGGCCGCGCACTTCATCGACGCGTGGCTGGCCGACACCTCCGGCGAGCGGCCGCCCAAGCATCCGATCGCCACGTTCGACGAGCTGCACCTGTGGTACTTCGGCGACGCGGCCCGTCGCGCGCAGCCCGAGCTGCCTGCCGACGAGCGCGTCGCCGGGTTCGAGGAGGTCGTGGGTGGCTTGAATGCCACGGCCGCGACGTACGAGGCGCGCCGGTGCCTGTCGTGCGGAAACTGCTTCGAGTGCGACGGCTGCTTCGGCGCCTGCCCGGAGGACGCGATCATCAAGCTGGGGCCCGGCCACCGCTACCGCTACGACTACGACAAATGCACCGGCTGCGGCACCTGCTACGACCAGTGTCCGGTGCACGCCATCGAGATGTTCCCGGAGCCGCGATGAGCCGCACCACGATCGACGGCAACGAGGCGGCCGTTTCAGTCGCCTACCGGCTCAACGAAGTGTGCTGCATCTACCCGATCACCCCCTCCTCGCCGATGGCCGAGCTCGCCGACGAATGGTCGAGTCATCAGCGCCCCAACGTCTGGGGCACCGTGCCCACGGTCGTGGAGATGCAGAGCGAGGGCGGCGCGGCCGGCGCGCTGCACGGCTCACTGCAGGCCGGAGCGCTGACGACGACGTTCACGTCATCGCAGGGTCTGCTGCTGATGATCCCGAACATGTACAAGATCGCCGGCGAGCTCACCTCGGCGGTGATCCATGTGGCAGCCAGAAGCATTGCCGCTCAGGGTCTTTCGATCTTCGGCGATCACCAGGACGTGATGGCGGTGCGGCAGACCGGCTTTGCGTTGCTGTCGTCGGCCTCGGTGCAGGAGGCCCACGACCTGGCGCTGGTGGCGCAGGCGGTGACCCTGCGTACCCGGGTGCCGTTTGTGCATTTCTTCGACGGCTTCCGCACCTCCCACGAGCTCAACACCATCGAGATGCTGTCCGACGACGACCTGCGGGCGCTGGTCCCCGAGGAGCTGGTCCGCGCCCACCGCGCCCGTGGGCTCTCGCCGGAGCGGCCGTTCATCCGCGGCACCGCCCAGAACCCCGACACCTACTTCCAGTCCCGGGAAACCGTCAACCCGTTCTACGCGCGCGTCCCCGCGGTGGTGGAGGAGATGATGGCGGCGCTCGGCGAGCGCACCGGCCGCCGAATGCACATCGTCGACTACACCGGCCATCCGGAAGCCGAGCGGGTGCTGATCATGATGGGCTCCGGCGCGCAGACCGCGGAGCAGACGGTGGCTGCGCTCACCGCGCGCGGCGAACGGGTCGGCGTGGTCCAGATCCGGCTGTTTCGGCCGTTTCCCACCGAGGCGCTGCTGGCCGCGCTGCCGGCCACCGCGCGCGCAGTCGCGGTGCTGGATCGCACCAAGGAGCCCGGGTCGATCGGCGAGCCGTTGTACCTCGACGTCGTCGCCGCGCTGACCGACGCGTACTGCAGCGGCGAGCACGCGGCCATCCCACGGATATGCGGTGGAAGGTATGGACTTTCGTCCAAAGAGTTCACTCCGGCGATGGTCGCCGGGGTGTTCGACGAGCTGTCACGCGACAAGCCGCGTCCGCGCTTCACCATCGGTATCCACGACGACGTGTCGGGGTCGAGCATCTCCTACGATCCGGCGTTCGACATCGAGTCGCCCGACACGGTGCGGGCGGTGTTCTTCGGCGTGGGTTCGGACGGCACCGTCGGCGCGAACAAGAACACGATCAAGATCCTTGGCGCCGAGGAAAACCTTTACGCGCAAGGCTATTTCGTTTACGACTCGAAAAAGTCTGGCTCCCAGACGGTTTCGCATCTGCGGTTCGGCCCCGAACCGATCAAGGCGCCGTACCTGGTGGCGCAGGCCGACTTCGTCGGCTGCCACCACTCCCGGTTTCTCGACAAGGTCGACGTTCTCGGCAGCGCGGCCCAGGGTGCGGCGCTGCTGCTGAACTCGCGTCGCCCCCCCGACAAGGTGTGGGACTCGCTGCCCCGCCCGGTGCAGCAGCAGATCATCGACAAGGCCATCCGGGTCTATGCCATCGACGCCGGCCGGATCGCCAGCGACGTCGGGCTTGCCGGCCGGATCAACGTGGTGTTGCAGACGTGCTTTTTCGCGATATCCGATGTGCTGCCTCGGGACAAGGCGATCGCGCGGATCAAAGAGGCCGTCACCAAGACCTACGGTGCACGCGGCGAAGACGTGCTGAACCGCGAGCTGGCGGCGGTAGATCGCGCGCTCGACGGCATGCATCGAGTGGACGTACCCGACCGGGTCACGTCCAACTACGAACCGGGTCCCCCGGTGCCCGCCACCGCTCCGGAGTTCGTGCGCACCGTCACCGCCGAGATGATCGCCGGTCGCGGCGACGCACTGCCGATCAGCGCATTGCCCATCGACGGCACGTACCCGAGTGGCACCGCGGCCTACGAGAAGCGCAACATCTCCGAGCTCGTCGCGGTCTGGGATCCCGACACCTGTATCCAGTGCGGGAACTGCACTTTCGTGTGTCCGCACAGTGTGATTCGCACCAAGTTCTACGAGCCCGACCGGCTCGCGGGCGCACCGGAAACCTTCCCGTCGGTGTCGCTGTCCGCCGTCGGGCTGCCCGATACCCGCTACACGCTGCAGGTGTACGCCGAGGACTGCACCGGCTGCGGGCTGTGCGTCGAGGCTTGCCCCGCGATCGGGACGGGCACCCCGATCACCAAGGCGATCAACCTCGGTCCGCGCGAACCGATCGTGGATTCCAGCCGCGAGAACGTCTCGTTCTTCGAGACGTTGCCATTCGCCAACCGGTCCCGGGTGGACTTCGGCACCGTGCGCGGCAGCCAGTTCCTCGAGCCGCTGTTCGAGTTCCCCGGCGCGTGCGCGGGCTGCGGCGAGACGCCGTATCTGAAGCTGCTGTCGCAGTTGTTCGGCGACCGGCTTCTGATCGCCAACGCGACGGGCTGCTCGTCGATCTACGGCGGCAACCTGCCCACCACACCGTGGACGCACGATGCGGAGGGGCGCGGACCGGCGTGGTCGAACTCACTGTTCGAGGACAACGCCGAGTTCGGCCTCGGGTTCCGGCTCGCCGCCGACACCCACACGACACAGGCCCGGCAGCTGATCACCGTAAATCGCGATGCTCTCGGTGTCGAACTGGTCGACGAAATTCTGAGCGCCCCACAGCAATTCGAGTCCGAGCTGCGGACTCAACGAGCGCGGGTGGCCGAGCTGGAAGAACGTCTGGACCGGCTCGAGTCTGCGGTGGCAGACGAGCTGCGCAGCGTGATCGATCATCTGGTGCGGCGCAGCGTGTGGATCGTCGGGGGTGACGGCTGGGCATACGACATCGGTGCCGGTGGCCTCGACCACGTGCTGGCCAGCGGACGCAACGTGAACGTGCTGGTACTCGACACAGAGGTCTACTCCAACACCGGCGGGCAGGCATCGAAGTCCACACCGATGGGCGCGGTCGCGAAGTTCGCCGCCGCCGGAAAGAACGTTCCGCGCAAAGACCTTGCGCTGCAGGCGATCGCGTACGGCAACGTGTATGTCGCGCGGGTGGCGATGGGCGCCGACGGGCAGCAGACACTGCAGGCGTTCCGGGAAGCGGAGGCCTACGACGGCCCGTCGCTGGTGATCGCCTACAGCCACTGCATCGCGCACGGGTTCGACATGCGCGACGGACTCGACCAGCAGTACCGGGCCGTCAACAGCGGGCACTGGCCGCTGATGCGCTACGACCCGGTGGTCCGCGCTGCCGGGCACACCCCGTTCTTGCTCGACTCGCACCGCCCCCGCATCCCGCTCGCCGACTACCGTTACCGCGAACTGCGCTTCCGCGGCCTTGCCAATGCCCACCCGGAGGAGGCGGAGCGGCTGCTGGCCCTTTCGCAGGAGTCAGTCGATCGTCGGTGGAAGACCTACGAGGACATGGCATCTCAGGGCGCCGACGATTTCGAGCCCGACGCCCGAAAGGCCCCCTGATGGACCTGACCACCCGCTACCTCGGCCTGCAGCTAAGAAACCCGCTGGTGGCGGGCGCCTCCCCGCTGAGCCACAGCGTCGCGAGCGTGCGCCGCCTCGCCGACGCCGGTGTCGGGGCCGTGGTGCTGTATTCGCTGTTCGAAGAACAGATCCGCCGCGAAGCCGAGCGGCAGGCTCGATTTGCCGACGAATACAACGAGACCTACGCCGAGTCGCTGACGTACTTCCCCGAGACGGTGGACCGCGATCACGGCGCCAATAGCTACCTTCATCTGGTCGAGAGCGCGGCGTCGGCATTGGACATTCCGGTGATCGGAAGCCTCAACGGCGTAACACCGGGCGGCTGGGCCCGATATGCGCGGTCGATCCAGGACGCGGGCGCTGCCGCCATCGAGTTGAACATCTACTACCTTCCCGGAGACGCGCACATCGAGGGCCGTGAGGTCGAACAGCGCCACCTCGACGTGCTGGCCAACGTCAAGTCCGCGGTGAGCGTGCCGGTCGCCGTCAAGCTGAGTCCGTTCTTCAGCTCGACCGCCGAGATGGCGCATCGGCTCGACGAAGCCGGTGCCGACGGTCTGGTGCTGTTCAACCGGTTCCTGCAGCCCGACATCGACTGCGAGTCCCAAACGCCCGTGCCGAGTGTGGTGCTGTCCAGTGCCGGCGAGATCCGGCTGCCGCTGACGTGGATCTCGCTGCTGCGCGGACGGCTGGGGGTGTCGTTGGCCGCCACCACGGGCGTGGAGAGCGCCACCGAGGTGATCAAGTACCTGCTCGCCGGCGCGGACGTCGTGCAGTCGGCGTCGGCGCTGCTGCGCCACGGGCCGGACTACGCCGGGGTTTTGCTCGACGGGCTGCGCACGTGGATGCAGCGAAAGGAGTACCCGACCGTCGATGCGTTCCGCGGGCTGCTGGCGGTGGTCGAGGACGGCTCGGCGCGGGAACGTCGCGACTACGTCGCTGCCGTGCGGGACGCGAACAGCCGCACCTACCACGTGTAAGACGCCTCGGGTCTACGCGCGGAACTCGAGCACTTCGGTGACGGGCCGCCGCGGCGTGGCCGGAGGTTGCGGACCGACAGGCTTGCCGACCCGCATCAGCAACTGGGGCTGACCGGTACCCCGGATCAGTTTCCGGATGAGGTCGCGGGCGGGGATCACTTCGATCATGTGGGTGAGCGTGCAGGTGGCCAGGCCAGCGAGGGTGCACTCGAGCAACACCGCCGACAATGCCTCGCCACAGCGCAACACCTCGTCGGGCGTGTCGTCGCGGGTGGACATCACGAGCACCTGGGAGCGGTCCGAGGCCACTTGCGGACGGCGCTGCCCGTACCCGGTCGTCGGAAAGGATCGGGCGATGTCGACGCGAGCGGCCTCCGACTCAGAAACCCTGGCACTCGGCGGGAGACCTTGGTCGAACTCGAACGGTGACGTCCACCAGAGTAATTCGGACTGATACGTCGAGTCTTGGCGGCGGATGCCCTCGGTCAGCCGGGACGCCTGTGCCAGCTGCAGCCGAGCATCGTCGGGTATCGCGTCCAGCGTGACGTCGCACACGGCCGCTGCGGATCGCAGCGCCGCTTCGGTGGCGGGCCAATCGCTCGGGGAGTCGAACGGCAGCCGATCGGTGCGGCGTCGCAGCAGCGCGTCGGCCCGTCGGCGGTGCACCGGCTCGACCTCCATCGGATGGAAGTGGCAGCTGGCCAGGTGATTGGGATCGTCGGCGTCGGGCAGTCGGTGCGCGTTGGTGTGCCATCCTGCCGTGGCCATCGCCACTCGGAGGTGGTTCAGCACCGCTCCGCAACTCAGCAGCACCTCCCTGCCGGACCTGTCGGTGGACCGCACCAGTGGGTCGCGGACGGCGAACAGCTCGAGCACTGGGCCTCGTTCGCTGTCGTGCGCCACCCATTGCCACGGCTGGCTGTTGTGCAGCGACGGCGCATGGCGGGCCAATTCGACCGCATCCCGGATCGTCTCGTGGTCGAGCACTGTCATATCCCGCCAATCCTGCCGCCGAGAGTAGGGTTGTTGCACGAAAAACACGAAAAACCGTGCAACAACCGTACTCTCGGCGAGCTACTAGAGCCGCGCCAGAATCCGTTTGCCGACTTCGGCCGTGGAGAACACTGCATCACCGCGGCTGGCAAGGTGTTCTTCGACCGCTTTGTCCACCCGCGCGGCGGCTCCCGGCTCGCCGAGATGCGCAAGCAACAACGCCACCGACATCACCGCCGCGGTCGGGTCCGCCAACCCCTTTCCGGCGATGTCGGGGGCGCTGCCGTGCACCGGTTCGAACATCGACGGGTTCACGTGCGTCGCGTCGATGTTGCCGCTGGCGGCAAGCCCGATACCGCCGCAGACGACCGCCGCCAGGTCGGTGATGATGTCGCCGAACAGGTTGTCGGTCACGACCACGTCGAACCGGCCGGGGTCGGTGACGAGGTGGATTGTCGCGGCGTCGATGTGCTGGTAGGCGACCTCGACGTCGGGGTATTCCTCGCCGATCTCCTGCACGGTGCGCCACCAAAGGTCACCCGCGAATGTGAGCACGTTGTTCTTGTGCACCAGCGTCAGGTGCTTGCGACGGTGCGTGGCCCGGTGGAACGCGTCCTGCACTACCCTGCGCACCCCGAAAGCGGTGTTGACGCTCACCTCGGTGGCGACCTCGTGGGCAGTGCCGACCCGGATCGCACCGCCGGTGCCGGTGTACGGGCCCTCCGTTCCTTCGCGGACGACGACGAAGTCGATGTGGCTAGCGCTCGCCAACGGGCTTGCGACACCGGGATAAAGCCGGGCGGGCCGCAGGTTGATGTGGTGATCCAGCGCGAAGCGGGTCTTCAGCAGCAGCCCACGCTCGAGCACGCCGCTGGGCACCGACGGGTCGCCGATGGCGCCCAGCAGGATCGCGTCGTGACGGCGTAATTCGTCGAGCACCGAATCGGGCAGCACCTCTCCCGTCGCGTGATATCGCCGCGCCCCGAGGTCGTAGTCGGTCTTGTCGACGGCGGGCAGGACCGCGTCGAGAACCTTGACGGCTTCGCCGACGACCTCCGGGCCGATACCGTCGCCGGCGATCACCGCCAGCTTCACGACAGGTCCACCACCTCAAGGAGGTTGGCGCCGATCTCGCCGGCGATGGCCGACCGCAGCTCGGCGGGCACGTCCTGGTCCAGCCGCAGCAGGATCGTCGCACCCGGGCCTTCGGCGTCCTCGGACAGCTGCGCGGCATGGATGTTGACGTCCGCCTCGCCGAGCACCGTGCCGATCCTACCCAGCACGCCCGGCCGGTCGACGTAGTTGATGATCAGGTTCACGCCTTCGGCCCGCATGTCGAAGTTGCGGCCGTTGATCTGGACGATCTTGTGCACCTCCAGCGGCCCGACCAGGGTGCCCGCCACGTTGACCACCGACCCGTCGGAAGTCACCGCCCGCACGTCGACCACGCTGCGGTGATTGGGGCTTTCCGAGGCCGTACCGATGCTGGCCTCCACGCCGCGCTCGGCGGCCAACGCGGGCGCGTTGACGAACGTCACCTGGTCTTCGATCACCCCGGAGAACAGCCCACGCAGAGCTGAAAGACGAAGCACCCCAACATCTTCAGACGCCAGCTCGCCGCGCACCTGGACGGCCACCGAGGCCGGTAGCTCAGGCGACAGCACAGCGACCAGTAGGCCGAGCTTGCGCACCAGGTCAAGCCACGGCGCCACCTCTTCGCTGACCACCCCGCCGCCGACGTTGACGGCGTCGGGTACGAATTCGCCCGCGAGGGCGAGCTTCACGCTTGCCGCCACATCGGTGCCGGCGCGGTCCTGCGCCTCGGCGGTCGAAGCCCCCAGGTGCGGCGTCACGACGACCTGCGGCAGCTCGAACAGCGGGCTGTCGGTGCACGGCTCCTTCGCGAACACGTCGAGACCGGCGCCGCGGACGTGGCCGCTGCTGATGGCCTCGGCCAGCGCAGTCTCGTCTACCAGTCCACCGCGGGCGGCATTGACGATGATGACCCCCGGCTTCGTCTTGGCAAGCGCCTCCTTCCCGATCAGCCCGGCGGTCTCGTGGGTCTTGGGCAGGTGAACCGAGATGAACTCCGCCACACCCAACAGCTCGTCGAGTGGCAGCATCTCGATGCCGAGCTGGGCGGCCAGCGCATGCGACACGTACGGGTCATAGGCCACCACCCGCGTGCCGAACGCGGCGAGCCGCTGGGCGACGAGCTGGCCGATCCGGCCGAGGCCGACGACGCCGGCGGTCTTGCCGAAGAGCTCGGTTCCGGAGAACGACGAGCGCTTCCACACGCGTTCCCGCAAGGACGTGTCCGCGGCCGGGATCTGGCGGGCGGCGGCCAGCAGCAGTGCGACGGCGTGCTCGGCGGCACTGTGAATGTTGGAGGTCGGCGCGTTCACCACAAGCACGCCGCGGGCGGTGGCCGCCTCGACGTCGACGTTGTCCAGGCCGACGCCGGCGCGGGCCACGATCTTGAGTTTCGCGCCGGCATTGAGCACTTCGGCGTCGACGATGGTAGCCGAGCGCACCAGCAGCGCGTCGGCGTCGGGCACCGCCGCCAGCAGCTTTTCCCGGTTGGGTCCGTCGACCCAGCGGACTTCGACCTCATCCCCAAGCGCGGCGATGGTGGATTCGGCGAGTTTGTCGGCAATCAACACAACGGGCAGACTCACCCGGCCAGCCTAATAGGGTCTACTTACGGGGTGGACGTCACCGTCGTGGGCAGTGGTCCCAATGGGTTGGCGGCAGCCGTCGTGTGTGCCCGTGCCGGGCTGTCGGTGCAGGTGCTCGAGGCACAGCCGAGCCTGGGCGGTGGCGCCCGCACGCTACCCGACCCCGAACATCCCGGCGTGCGGCACGACCTGTGCTCGGCCGTGCATCCGCTGGCGCTGGGCTCGCCGTTCTTCGCCGAGTTCGACTTGGCGACGCGCGGCGTGAGGTTGGCGGTGCCGGACATCTCGTATGCCAACCCGTTCGTCGAGCGTCCCGCGGCGATCGCCTACCGCGACCTCAACCGCACCGCCGAGGGGCTCGATGACGGCAAGTCGTGGCGCAGGCTGCTCGAGCCACTGGTCCAGCGTGCGGACGGTGTCGTGGACTTCCTGCTGGGCGACAAGCGGTCGCTGCCGACCGATCCGGTGCTGTTGCTGCGGCTCGGCGTGCGGATGGCATGGCAGGGCACCCAGGCGTGGAATGCGACGTTCGAAGGGCGCGATGCCGAAGCTCTCTTCACCGGCGTTGCCGCGCATACGGTTTCGCCGCTGCCGTCGATCACGTCGGCGGCAGCCGGAATGCTGCTGGCCAGCCTCGCACACTCCGTCGGCTGGCCGATACCGGCCGGGGGAAGCCAGGCCATCGCGGACGCGTTGATCGCGGATCTGCGGGCACACGGCGGCGTGCTGCACACCGACACCGAAGTCACCGAGCCGCCCGGCGGGGTCGTGCTGTTCGACACCGCACCGACCGCGCTGTTGGGCATCTACGGCTCGCGGCTTCCGCACCGTTACGCAAACCGCTTGCGGCGCTACCGTTTCGGCTCCGGCGTCGCCAAGGTGGACTTCGTGTTGTCCGACGACGTGCCGTGGTCGGACCCGCGCCTGGCGCCGGCGGTCACGTTTCACCTCGGTGGCAACCGGCAAGACATGGCCCACGCCGAGGCCCGGGTCGCCGCGGGCCGGCACGCCGCGCGGCCGATGGTGCTGGCAGCGCTGCCGCATCTCGTGGATCCGGAACGGGTCGATGACCACGGCCGCCGGCCGTTTTGGACGTACGCCCACGTGCCGGCAGGCTCGATGGTCGACCAGACCGAAGCCGTCACCGACGTCGTCGAGAGCTTCGCTCCTGGATTTCGCGACGTCGTCGTCGCCACCCGCAGCGTGCCGGCGGCTCGGATGACCGAGCACAACGCCAACTACGTCGGCGGTGACATCGCGGTCGGCGGCAACGACGCATGGCGCGCGCTCGCGGGCCCGGTCGCTCGGTTGAACCCTTGGGCCACACCGCTTCCCGGGGTGTACCTGTGTTCGTCGGCGACTCCCCCGGGCGCCGGTGTGCACGGAATGGCCGGGTATTTCGCGGCACGCACGCTGTTGCGTCGCGAGTTCGGCATCACGCGACTGCCGGCCCTCGCGCCGTGACGAATGCCAAACCGGTTGTGAGGCAACAGCGAAGCTGGACGTTTATCTCGCCGTCAAATAAGGTACGAACCCCGTAGCTGCCAGCAGGAAGAGCCGGCGAGTCGTGGGCCACGGCCGCGGGGATGTCGACCAGGACGGGTGAGGGCTGGGTGTACACGGGGTTGGCGTGGATGCTGCTCGTCGCGGTGGCAGGAGTTGCGGCGGTCTACGCGCTGCACCGCCTGACCTCGGTGCAGGCCGACGCGCTGCTGTCGCTTCCGTTCCAGTCCGGGTGGCTGCCCGAAGAGCATGCGCTGTCGCGCTACCACGTGCGCTGGTATTTGGCGACGTTGGTCTTCCTGGCGTTCGACGTCGAGATGCTCTTCATGTACCCGTGGGCGGTAGTCGTGGCCCAGAAGGGTGTTTCGGCGATCGTCGAGATGTTCGTGTTCCTGGCGGCGCTGCTGGTCGCGGTGGTCTGGGCATGGCGCGAAGGTGCGCTGCGATGGGTATGAGGCAGGCGCTGGCCCGGCTCGCCGCCCGGCGCGCGCATGTCCTGCTCGTCGAGGTGCCCGGGCACTGGGTGTTGCGGGCCTTGACGCAGCGGCGACTTGTCGCGCGCGGCTGGTGCATGTCGCTATCCCCCGCCGACGCCGACATCCTTGTCGTTGTCGGCACACCGGGACCTGAGCTGGCCCGCATCGTCGACCAGATCTGGCAGCAGCTCCCGGGACCGCGGGTCCGTGTCGATGTCTTCGAAGACCACGAGATCGACCACGAGATCGACCATGAGATCGACTCGGTCCTCGACCGTGCCGCAACCCGGTTACGCGAGTCCCGCCGGCACGAAGACGATGCCCGGGATCGAGCGCAATCACCCGACACCACCGCAGACCATCCCGGCGGCCACCCAGACCACGGCGGCCACGACGGCGGCGGCCACGAGGGCATGGATCACGGCGACATGGACATGGCGCCGGCCGGCATCGCACTGGCCGAGGGCGGCGACGACCGCGACGGCCTCGAAATGGATGTGCTGCATCTGCGGTTGGGCCCGGTCCTTCCCTACTGGCCGGCGGGACTCGTGATGCGCACCGCCCTGCAAGGTGACGTCATCACCGATGCGCACGCCTGGATCGTCGACGGTGGCGCGGCGGCAAGCCATCAGGATCGACAGCTCGGACGGGTGGGCGCGGCCCGGGAATGCGACCACGTCGCCGACGTGTTGGCCCTGGCCGGATGGTCGAGCCCGGCCGCTCAGGCCCGACGGACTTGCCATGCTCTCCTCGACGCCGAGTCCGACATCGAGCGGGCAGCCGATGCGCTGTCTGCGCTGGACCGCGTGGCACGCCGGTCGCCTCTGCTGCGCTGGTCGTTGCGCGACGTCGCCCCGGCCACAGCCGTCGATCTGCAGCGCAGGCAACTGCCTGCGGCGTTGGCCGGTGACACCTACGACCGGCTGCTGGCCCGGATACACAATGGGCGACGCTTACTCTCGGATTCCTCGTCGAACAACGACTTCCGCATGGATCTCGGCAACGTCATCGATGCTCTGCCGCACTTCGTGCAGGGCCTCGACATCGCCACTGCCCGGCTGGCAATCGCGGGCTTGGGCATCGACTCCGTCTCCACCGGGGAGACCGTCCCATGACTGAGCCGGCCGTGTCGACAGTGCCAGGGGTGTGGGCCATCGCGGCCGCGGCCCTGCTGACGGCCCTCGGCTACTACGCCGCAGCCCTCGACGGCGTATTCGGCGCGCGCGGTGACGGGACCGCCCTCGCCGGGGTGACCGCGCCGATGCACGAGTCAGCGCGGCTCATGCGGCAGCGCCGCAGGGTCACCATCGCCGCCGACCGGCCGCTGTGGCGGGTGGGAGGCGCCGGCCTGATCGTGGTGGCTCTGCTGATGATCACCGTCGTGCCCCTGGGCCGCTGGACGCTGTTCGACCTCGATGTGGGGGTCGTGTGGTTCAACGCAATGGACGTGATGGTGTGGGCACTTGTGTGGCTGGCCGGCTGGGGCCCGAACTCCGCCCATTCGCTGATCGGCGGATACCGCTTCCTGGCGCAGGCCCTGGGCTACGAGCTGCCGCTGATGTTCGCCCTCGTCGCTCCGGCAATCGCCGCGCAGAGCCTGCGCGTCGCCACCGTCGCCTCCGCGCAGCAGGGCCTGTGGTTCGCGGTATGGATGCCGCTCGCGTTCGTCGTGTATTGCGTTGGCGTGGTGGGGTTCTCGGTGTGGGGGCCGTTCTCGCCCGCGGTTGGTGCGGACATCGCCGGCGGGGTGACCGCCGAAATGTCCGGCGTCGACAGGCTCCTGTTCCAGGCCGGCCGGTATCTTCTGCTGGCCGCGGGCGCGGCCTTCGCAGTGCCGATGTTCCTCGGCGGCGACGCCGGCCCGCTGCTGCCCGGCTGGCTGTGGGTGATCGTCAAGACCGTCGCACTGCTGTCTGTGCTGGTGTGGCTGCGCAGACACGTTCCGGCGCTGCGTCCGGACAAGTTCATGGAGGTCGGCTGGATGGTGCTGTTGCCGGCGGTCGTTCTGCAAGTCCTGGTCGTGGCTGTCGTCGCCGTCTGGAGGAGCTGAATCGTGATCGCAAACAGTTTCTTCTGGGTCGTCTTCTGGGTCATGGCCGTCATCGCCGTCGTTTCCGGCGTGGCGGTCTTCCGGGTCGACTCCATGGCGCGGGCCACCTACGCGCTGGCGGTGTCGTTCGTCGCCGTCGGCGTGGTCGTGCTGCTGCTGCAGCAAAATTATGTCGGCGTCATCACCATCCTCATGATGGTGATGGAGATGGCGGTGATGGCCGTCTACATGGTCATGTTCATGGGCATGAATCCGGCGCTGATGCCGATGAGCATGGTGCACGGCAAGCGGTTGTCGATCGCCGTCGCGGCCGGAACCTTCGTCGTGCTCGCGGCCGGGATCTTGCTGGTCGACTGGCCGGTGCGGCGTGGTGCGCCTTCGTCAGACGTCACCGCCGCGCTTGGTCGGGCGCTGATGGGCCACGAGATGCTGGTGATGGTCGTGGTCAGCCCGGTCATGGTGGCCACGATCGTCGGCGGCGTCGTGCTTGCCGCCGGCCGAACGCGCTACGACCGCTTCGGCGATGACCTCAAACGCAGACCTCCGCGAGACCCGCAACCGGGAGGGATCGGGCGGTGACTCTTCAGGCGGTGTTGTTGGTCGCGGCGGCGGTGTTCAGCGTGGGTCTGTACGGCGCGCTGTCCCAGCAGGTCGTGGTGATGGTGATGATGGGCCTCGAGCTGATGATCAATGCGGTGATCCTCGCGGCGGCCGCGTTCTGGTGGTTCCTGGCGCCGGCCGCCGCGGGCCAGGTCTTGCTCATGGTGATAATCGCCGCGATGACCGTCGAGATGGCGATGGGATTCGCGGTGGCCACCCTGCTGCACCGCGACCGTCAGGCCGACATGACGGACATGGCCACGGACTTGTCACGATGAGCGCCGCGATCGCCTCGCCGGCGCAGCTGTCGCTGTGGCTACTGGTGTGCGCGCCGGCGACCGCGGGCGCCGTTCTGTTGCTCGTCGGGCTGGGGCGGCGCGAGACGAATCGGTTCGTGCCCGCGGTCTCGGTGGCCGTTTCCGCGGTCGTCGTGGCTTTGTCGATCATCGTCGCGGTCTGTCGCCCGGCGGTCAGCGTGGCGTTCATGGCCGGCGCCGACTTCGCGCTGCGGACCGACGCGCTGTCGGCGACGGTGGCTCCGGCCGTGGCCGCGGTGACGTTCTTGGTGCTGGTCTTCTCCGCCAGCGACGCCGAGCTTTCCGGCGGCCGCTTCCACGGACTGATGCTGGTGTTCGCGGCGGCGGCGCTGTTGACCGCCACCGCCGCGACGCTGCCCGCGCTGCTGCTTGCCTGGGAAGTGATGGGAGCGGCGTCGTACGCGCTGATCGGATTCGCCTGGCACGACGACGCCCGGGTATCCGCCGGCCTCACGGCGTTCATCACGACACGCACCGCCGATCTGGGGCTCTACCTAGCCGCGGGCGCCGCCCTCGCCGGCGGCGCCGGACTCGCGATCGCAGGCCTGCCCGACGCGAGCGCGGGCTGGCGTCACGTCATCGCCGCCGGCGTGCTGGCCGCCGCGCTCGGCAAGGCCGCGCAGCTGCCGTTCTCGTTCTGGCTGTCTGCGGCGATGAAAGGTCCCAGCCCGGTCAGCGCGCTGCTGCATTCGGCGGCGATGGTCGCCATGGGTGCGTATCTGCTGCTGCGGGCGTCCCCGCTGCTCGCGGCCACCGGATGGGCCGCCACGGCAGCCGCATGGCTGGGCGCGGCGACCGCAGTGCTGCTGGGCGCGGTTGCCCTGGCGCAACGGGATTTGAAACAACTGTTGGCGGCCTCCACGTCCGCGCAGCTCGGGTTCGTCGTGATGGCCGCCGGTATTGCGGCTATCGGTGGCGGCGCAGCCCAGCTGCTGGCGCACGCCTTCACGAAGGCGGGGTTGTTCCTGGCCGCGGGTGCGTGGCTGTCGTTGTTGGGCAGCAAGCAACTCGACGACCTGCACGGTGTCGCCCGGCGCTGGCCGCTGGTCGGCTGGACGGCAACCGTCGCCGCGCTGGCACTGGCCGGCGTCGCACCGCTGTCGCTGTGGGCGACCAAAGACGCGGTGCTCGCGGTCGCCCTGGGGGAATCGCCGTGGCTCTACGCGGCCGGTCTGCTCGCCGCGGCGCTGTCGGCGGCGTACGCCGGGAAGATCCTGCGGGTGCTGTGGCGCAGCGACGCTGCGGCCGACGGCACCGCGCCGGCGCAGCACGAGGAGCAACCCCGGCAATCCGGCAGGCTCAGCGCCGTGGAGCAGGCGTCCCTTGTCCTATTGAGTGTTGGCGCGGCGGTGGCCGGGTTGCTCGTGTTCCCGCCGATCGGCACGTCGCTGCGACACGCCCTGGACGGCGACGCCACCGGTCACGCCACCGCGGCGGAACTGACCGGCTCGGCTGTGCTCGCGATCGTCGTCGTGCTGGCTGTGCTGCGTTGGGGCACGCCCGAGCCGCGATGGGCCGCGGCCTGGCTGGGCCTGGAGCGGGCCGCGCACGCGACGTTCGTCCGTCCCACCATGGCACTGGCTGCGGCGCTGGCCCGCTTCGACGACAACGTGGTGAACCGCGCGGTCGACACGACCGCTGCCGGGTCACTGCGCGTGGCCGAACGCGCCGCGCGGTTCGACACGGGAGGTCTCGATGCCGCAGTGGAATCGGTTGGCGCCCAGATGCGTCGGCTGGGCGAGCTGGCCCGAAGGCCGCAGACCGGGCTGTTGCATCAGTACTACGTTGGCGCCGTCATCCTGCTCGGGCTCGCCGTCCTTCTCCTGGTGGCGGTGAGCTGAGAAATGCTCAGCGTCATCGTCTTCCTGCCGCTGGCCGCGGCGCTCGTGCTCATCGCACTACCTGCCATCCGGGACGCTGCGGCGCGCTGGGCGTGGGTTGCGGTCGGCGTGGCCGAAGTCGCGCTGGTCGCTGTGGTGTGGGCGCGCTACGAGACGCCAGGACCCAACGCTCTCGCGTTCGACGAGCAGGTCCCGTGGATTCCCGGGGTCAACAGCAGCTATCACATCGGGGTCGACGGACTGTCGCTGCCGCTGGTCGCGATGACGGCCGTCGTCTTCCTCGCCTGCGCGGTCTACGGCCTGCGCAGCGGTGACCGGCCCCGGTTGCAGGCCGCGCTGTTTCTCTTCCTGCAGACGGTCAGCATCGGTCTGTTCGTCTCGGCCGATTTGATCCTGTTCTTCGTGTTTTTCGACCTGTCAATCGTGGCGATGTACTTCGTGATCGCCGGCTGGGGGCACGGCGATGCCGGCCGCTCGGCGCTGAAGTTCTTCCTCTACACCTTCCTGGGCTCGCTGGCACTGCTGGTCGGCTTCATCGGCCTGTACATCGCGGCCGAACCGCACACCTTCGACATGGTCGACCTGTCGAAGACGACGCCGCTGGCGGGCAGCCCGGTGACCGGTGGCCTCGTCCTGGCGGCCATCCTGCTCGGACTGGCCGTCAAGACGCCGACGGTTCCTTTTCACACCTGGTTACCGCCCGCCCATACCGACGCCCCGGCCATCGGATCGGCTGTGCTGGCCGCGGTGTTGCTGAAGATGGGCACCTACGGGTTCGTCCGGGTCGCGATGCCGATGCTGCCGCAGGCATGGCGCGACTGGTCGTGGGTGATCATCGCCGTCGGTGTGGTGTCGGTGCTGTACGGCGCGCTGGTCGCGCTGGCCCAGGACAACGTCAAACGCATGATCGCCTACACGTCCATCAACCACATGGGCTACATCGTGATGGCGCTCGGCGCCGCCGGGTTGATCGCTTCGGACACCGCCCAGGCGCGGCAGGTAGCGGTCAGCGGCGCCGTCACCCAAATGGTCAGTCACGGGCTGATCACCGGAGCGCTGTTCCTGCTCGCCGGCGTGTTCTTCGACCGTGCCGGCAGCTACGACCTCGACTCTTACGGCGGGCTGGCCGGCCCCGCGCCCAGGTTCGCCGCGTTGTTCGCGGTCGGTGCGTTCGCTTCGCTGGGCCTGCCGGCCTTTTCGGGTTTCATCGCGGAGTTCCAGATCTTCACCGGTGCCATCGCGGCGGCGCCGGTGACGGCCGTCGCACTGCCCGCAATCGTCATCACCGCCGCGCTGTTCTTGCGGGCCCTGCAACGCGTCTTCACCGGCGAAACGCGTGGCCGCTCTGTGGACTTCGGGGATCTACGCCTACCCGAAATCTGTTCGGCGGGAACGCTTTTGGTGCTGTCGCTGGCGATCGGACTGCTACCGAGGCCGCTGCTGGACCTCATCGAGCCGGCCGCGCACACGCTCGTCGGATTGCTCGGGAGGTAGCCGGTGATACCCGCCAGCGGGATGCGGCCGCTGCTGATGCTGCCGGAGATGCTGATGTTCGGCGGCGGCCTGCTGGTGCTGATCACCGGTTCGTTCCTGGCCCGCCGACAGCAGTTCTGGACTCGCGCGATGGCCGCACTGGTCCTCGGTGCGGCCGTCGCCGCCGCGGCCTTCCAGATGACAGGTCCCGCACGCACCGCCTTCGAGGGGGCGTTCGCCGTCGACTCCGTCACCGGGACGGCCCGGATCGTCGCGGCGGTCGGCACGCTGTTCGTCCTGGCCGTCGCAGGCGGGGAGATCGGCGGCTCCGCGCGGGAAAGCGAGACCTATGCGTTGGTGCTGTTCGCCACCACGGGAGTGCTGGTGCTCGCCGGGGCGGAGGACCTGCTCGTGTTGGCGACCGGCTATTTGCTCGCCAGTATCCCGCTGTATGCGCTCATCGGGCTGGCCCGCTCGCCCAACGGCGCCGAGGCGGCCATGAAGGCCTACCTGATGGGTGCGCTCTTCGGCATCCTGCTGCTGCTGGGGATCACCGTCCTCTACGGCGTGACGGGCACCGTCCGGTATGACGACCTCGCAGCCCGCATCGGCGGGGCGCCGATGGCGGCAGTCGCGACCGGGCTCGTCGGGGTGATTGCCGGCCTGATGTTCAAGGCCGGCGGTGTCCCCGCGCATTTCTGGGTTCCCGATGCGGCGCAGGGCGCAACCGGGACCGCGGCGATGTTTCTGACCACGGTGCCCAAGGTCGGCGCGCTGGTCGCGCTGTACCGCTTGGTAACGGCGCTTCCCGACACATTGGCCTGGCCGCTGCTCGTGGCGGTGCTCGCCACCGCCAGCATGACGCTTGGCAACCTTGCTGCCTACGGCCAGAACGATCCTCGGCGACTGCTGGGCTGGTCGACCGTCAGCCAGGTCGGCTTTCTCCTCGTGCCGGTCAGCGTCGCCGGTCATAGCGACCTCGCGCTGCCGTCGCTGCTGTTCTATCTGGCCGGCTATACCGTGACCAACGTCGCCGCATTCGCGGTGACCGCCGCCGTTCCCGAGTTGCGCGATCTAGGGTCGTATCGCGGCCTGGCGCGAGCCCGGCCCTGGTTGGCCGCCGCGCTCGTCGTCGCCCTGCTCGGCCTGCTGGGGACCCCGCCGACCGCGGTCTTCGTCGGGAAAGTCACCGCCGCGGCGGCCGCGTGGGACGGCGGCGCAGCATGGCTTGCGGTGGTCGTCTTCGCCAACACCCTGATCAGCCTGTTCTACTACCTGCGCTGGATCATTCCGGCATTCCAGCGGTCATCTGACGGTGCTGCCCCGGCTACGGCACCAAGCAAGTGGTCATCGTCTGCCGCGGTGGCCGCTGCCGGCCTCAGCCTCGCACTCGGCCTCGCCGCCGGGATCGTCTGGCAGGTCCTGCCGCGGACCTAAGCGATTTCGGCGCGCTGACCGTCGCGTAGCGACCTGTCCGCGCGCCGAAATCGCAGCAAAACGCTAGGCGGTTTCCGTGATGGGGCGGTCCACCCAACTCATCAGGTCGCGCAGCTTCTTGCCCGTGATCTCGATCGGGTGCTCGGCGTTGCGCTTGCGCAGTTCTTCGAGCTCCTTGCCGCCACCCTCGACGTTGGCCACCAGCTTCTTGACGAATGTGCCGTCCTGAATCTCGCTGAGGATCTGCTTCATCCGGTCCTTGGTGGCCGCGTCGATGATCCGCGGGCCGGACAGGTAGCCGCCGAACTCGGCGGTGTCGGACACGGAGTAGTTCATCCTCGCGATGCCGCCCTCATACATCAGGTCGACGATCAGCTTCAGCTCGTGCAGCACCTCGAAGTACGCGAGCTCGGGTGCGTAGCCTGCCTCGACCATCACGTCGAAGCCCGTCTTCACCAATTCCTCGGTGCCGCCGCACAACACCGCCTGCTCACCGAAAAGGTCGGTTTCGGTCTCGTCCTTGAATGTGGTCTTTATGACGCCGGCGCGGGTGCCGCCGATGCCCTTCGCATACGACAGCGCCAGCGCCAGGCCTTCACCCTTCGGATCCTGTTCCACCGCAACAAGGCACGGCACACCCTTGCCGTCGACGAACTGGCGGCGCACCAGGTGCCCCGGGCCCTTGGGCGCAACCATGCCGACGGTCACTTTCGCGGGCGGCTTGATCAGCCCGAAGTGGATGTTGAGCCCGTGCCCGAAGAACAGCGCGTTGCCGTCTTCGAGGTACGGCTCGATCTCGCTCGAGAAGATGTCCGCCTGTGCGGTGTCGGGCGCCAGAAGCATGATCACGTCGGCCCACTTCGCCACCTCGGTGGGCGTACCCACCTCGAGGCCCTGCTCGGCAACCTTGTCGCGGGATTTGGAACCTTCGCGCAGTCCGACCTTCACCTCGACACCGGAGTCGCGCAGGCTCAACGAATGCGCGTGGCCCTGGCTGCCGTAACCGATGACGCCGACCTTGCGACCCTGGATGATCGACAGGTCTGCGTCGGCGTCGTAGAACATCTCAACTGCCATGTGTGAATCCTCGTCCTTTACTTGCTACGTCCTTTACTTGCTACGTCCTTTACTTGGTACTCGAAATGCTGCGCGGGCCACGTGTCAACGACACCAGGCCGGACTGCACGATCTCGCGCACACCGTACGGTTCGAGAACGCGCAGCAGAGCCTCGAACTTGGCCGGCGTGCCGGTGCATTCAACTATCAACGAATCAGGCGCGACGTCGATGACCCTCGCGCGGAACAGGTTTGCGGCCTCGATCACCTGGCTGCGGGTACCGGCGTCGGCGCGCACCTTGATCAGCGCCAGTTCGCGGGACACCGAATGGTCTTCCTCCTGTTCCACCACCTTGATCACGTTGACCAGCTTGTGAAGCTGCTTGCTGACCTGCTCGAGCGGCATATCTTCGACGTTCACGACGATCGTCATCCGCGACATGTCTTTCTGCTCGGTGGCGCCGACAGCCAGCGACTGAATGTTGAAGCCGCGCCGCGAGAACAACGCCGCGACGCGGGCGAGGACGCCGGGCTTGTCTTCGACGAGCACCGAAAGCGTATGCGTGGAGACGGTCACTAGATGAGCTCCTCCGTGTCGAACAGCGGCCGGATCCCGCGGGCGGCCTGGATTTCGTCGTTGCTCGTCCCTGCCGCGACCATCGGCCACACCTGTGCGTCAGCGCCGACGATGAAGTCGATCACCACCGGCCGGTCGTTGATCGCCCGTGCCTGATTGATGACGTCGACGACGTCTTCCTCACGCTCGCAACGCAATCCGACGCAGCCGAGGGCCTCGGCCAGCTTCACGAAGTCCGGGATGCGGTGACTGTGGGTGGCCAGATCGGTCTGGCTGTAGCGCTGGTCGTAGAACAGCGACTGCCATTGGCGCACCATCCCGAGATTGCCGTTGTTGATGATCGCGACCTTGATCGGTGCGCCCTCGATCGCGCACGTCGCCAATTCCTGGTTGGTCATCTGGAAGCAGCCGTCGCCGTCGATCGCCCACACCTCGGCGTCCGGGCGGGCCAGCTTGGCGCCCATCGCCGCCGGGATCGCGTAGCCCATCGTGCCCAGGCCGCCGGAATTGAGCCAGGTGCGTGGCTTCTCGTAGGAGATGAACTGCGCGGCCCACATCTGGTGCTGGCCCACGCCGGCGACGTACACGGCGTCCGGGCCGGCGATCTTGCCCAGCGCCTCGATCACGTACTCCGGGCTCAGGCTGCCGTCACTCTGCGGGCCGTAGCTCAGCGGATAGGTGTCGAGCACGCCCCGCAGGTACTTCCACCAGTCGCCGATCCCCTCCGAGCCGGTGCCGGTCTTGCGCAGTGCTTCGGTCAGATCGGTGATGACGGCTTTGACGTCGCCGACGATCGGCACGTCGGCGTCGCGGTTCTTGCCGATCTCGGCCGGGTCGATGTCGGCGTGGATGATCTTGGCCTCCGGCGCGAAGGAGTCGAGCCGGCCGGTGACGCGGTCGTCGAACCGGGCCCCGAGCCCGATGATCAGGTCGCTGCGCTGCAGCCCGGCCACCGCGGCGACGGTGCCGTGCATGCCCGGCATGCCGAGGTGCTGCGGGTGGCTGTCCGGGAACGCGCCGCGGGCCATCAGCGTGGTGACGACCGGGATCCCGGTCAAAGTTGCCAACTCCAGCAGCTCTGCGCTGGCGTCGCTGCGGATCACGCCGCCGCCGACGTAGAGGACCGGCTTGCGCGCGGCCGCGATCAGCTTGGCCGCCTCACGGATCTGCTTGGCGTGCGGTTTCGTGTTGGGCTTGTAGCCCGGCAACTCCATCATCGGCGGCCAGCTGAACGTGCATTGACCCTGCAGCACGTCCTTCGGAATGTCGACGAGCACCGCGCCGGGGCGCCCTGAGGAGGCGATGTAGAAGGCCTCGGCGATCACGCGCGGGATGTCGTCGCCGTTGCGAACCAGATAGTTGTGCTTGGTGATCGGCATCGTGATGCCGGAGATGTCGGCCTCCTGGAACGCGTCGGTGCCGATCATCGGCCGCCCGACCTGCCCGGTGATCGCGACGACGGGAATCGAGTCCATCTGCGCGTCGGCGATCGGCGTGACCAGGTTGGTGGCACCGGGACCCGAGGTCGCCATGCAGACGCCGACGCGGCCGGTGGCGTGTGCATACCCGCTGGCGGCATGCCCGGCGCCCTGCTCGTGGCGCACCAGCACGTGGCGCAGCTTGCTCGAGTCGAACAGCGGGTCGTAGACGGGAAGCACTGCGCCGCCCGGGATTCCGAAGATGACGTCGACGCCGAGTTCCTCCAGCGACCGCACGACGGCCTGAGCGCCGGTGAGTTGTTCGGGCACAATTCTTTTCGCGTGACTGGCACGATGGCCGGCGGCGGTTCCGCCGTTGGCGGGTGGTGCCGGCGCAGACCAATCCTGCGGTCGCGTCATCGGTGCGCTCACGGTGTCCTCTTCATCTGACGTCGTTGGGCAAGAAAAAACCCCCGTCAGCGTCTGCTGCTGCGAGGGTTGCGCGTCGGTGGTGGCTCGCTATAACCGGCTACACACCAACGCGCCGACCAATTACTACGAGCAATCCACCTGCCTGCATAGCCTCCGACGGTAGCTTCCGCACTGGTCAGCAGTCAAATTCCGGGTTGGTGCAATGATGCCTGTATGAGCACCGACGACCGGGCGGACACGGCGCCCGTCGTCCTGCGCATGTCACCGACCGCGCACCTGGCGTCCGGGTTCGCCGCGCTGGGCATGCTGGCCGTCGTGCTCGCGTTGCCGGTCACCGCGCCGCTGCTGGTCCTGCCGGTGCTTGCGTCGGCGATGATCGTGCGGCTGCGCACTGTTGCCGACGGCCGGACCGTCACCGCACGCACGCTGCTGGGGAGTCGCACCGTCGAATGGGCCGACATCAAGGGGCTGCGGTTCGTCAAGGGATCGTGGGCACGCGCAGAACTGACGTCGGGCGAGAACTTGCGTCTGCCCGCGGTGACATTCGCGGCGTTGCCGCTGCTCGCCGAGGTGAGCGGCGGGCGGGTGCCCAACCCGTACGGCCCGGTGTCGGGTTAGGACTGGGTTAGGACAGCGGGTTGCCGCCGTTGAGCAGGATGTAGGCGCCCACCCCGACGCCGACGCCCAGTAGCAAGGCGGCGAAGGAACCGAGGAATGGCCGCCGGGCCCAGCCGCGCCCGGCATCCAAGCCATAGCGGCCCGGGCCGACGAGAATGATCGAGGCCGCCACCGCAATCAGCAGGAGTTGGTATTCGTTGCCGTCGGGCAGGAAGAACCCGATGTAGCCCGCGTCGTACTGCGCCGCGACGCTGGCCACCAGCCCGTTGATCAGGTACGCCAGCGCAGCCGCGGCGGCCAATGGCGTGAACAGGCCGAGCACCAGGAGCATGCCCGCCGAGATCTGCGTGCCGGCAGCCAGGTAGGTCAGCAGGCCGGCGTGCTGGTAGCCCATGTCCTCGAGCGAGTTCTTGAAGCCGTCAAGGCCCTGGCCGCCCCACAGGCCGAACACCTTGGCCAGCCCATGTGCGATCAGGATGGCGCCGACCGATGCCCGCAGCAGCAGCAGCCCCAGGTCTTGGGTGCCGCGCCGGTCGGCCGCGGCGACCCGTGCATCGACTTCGTCGTCGTAGTCGACGGCACCTGGCAGCGCGGCATGACGCCCCGACATGCCCGGGTCGACGTACGGCAGCGGTTCCGCATCGGCAAGCAGGCTGAGCCCGGACGGGCCGGGATCAGCGGAGTTGTAGTGCGGAATGGTGGTGGTTTCGAAGTCGCCGCCGTACGTCGCGGACGGCAGGTCATCCTCGGGGTCGACCAGGCGTGCCGAAGCAGGGCGGGAGGACAAGGCCGAATCATCGGGCCGTTGCCAGGCGCGCGAGTCATGCGGGTGCATTGTGCCAGGGTAAGGGCAAGTACCCCCCGAACCGCGGATTTGTGCCGTGCCGTCACCGCACCTTTACCGGTCCGAAGCCGAGCCGGGGTATCCCGGCCGCGGGTGTCGGCGTGGCGGCCTCGGCCCAGTTGTCCGTAACCTGGCGGGCATGCGGATGCGCGGACCGGTGCGGGCAGTGCTCTCGGCCCTGCTCGCCACCGCGCTGCTGGCCACCGGCTGTGCCCGGTTCGACGACGCCGCATCGGCGCCGTTCACCACCGAGCCGGAGTTGTCGCCGCCGCCGAGTTCGTCACCGCCGCCGCCTCCCCCGTTGCCGGACAACCCGTTCCCGAAGGAGTGCCCGGCCCCGGGTGTGATGCAGGGCTGCCTGGAAAGCACCAGCGGGTTGATCATGCTGCCGGACAGCAAGTCGGCGCTGGTCGCCGAGCGGACCACCGGTGCGGTCAAAGAGGTGTCCGTCACCGCCGAGCCCAAAGTCAAGCTCGTCATCCCGGTCGACCCGTCCGCCGACGGCGGCTTGATGGACATCGTGTTGTCGCCGACCTATCAGCAGGACCGGTTGATGTACGCCTACATCAGCACGCCCACCGACAACCGCGTGATCCGCATCGCCGACGGCGACGTCCCCAAAGACATCCTCACCGGCATCCCCAAGGGTGCCACCGGCAACACCGGCGCGTTGATCTTCACCAGCCCCACCACCCTCGTCGTGCTCACCGGCGATGCCGGCGACCCCGCCCTGGCGGCCGACCCGAATTCGCTTGCGGGCAAGGTCATTCGGATCGAACAGCCCACCACCGTCAATCAGGCGCCGATCACCACCGCGATGTCGAACATGGGTTCGGGCGGCGGCCTGTGCATCGACCCCACCGACGGCTCGCTGTACATCGCCGACCGCACCCCCACCGCGGACCGACTCCAGCGGATCACCGCTGACTCCAAGACATCCACCGTGTGGACGTGGCCGGACAAACCGGGGGTCGCCGGCTGCGCAGCCCTCGCCGGCACCATTCTGGTGAACCTCGTCAACACCAAGCAGACCGTCGCGGTGCGGATGGCCCCCGAAACCGGCGCGGTGACCGGTGAACCGGAGGTGCTGCGCCAGGACGAGCATGGTCATGCTTGGGCGCTGGCGATGTCGCCCGACGGCAACATCTGGAGTGCCACCGTCAACAAGACGTTCGGTGACGCGATGCAGCTCGACGACGTGGTGTTCCCGCTGTTCAAGAACGGTGGCGGCTTCCCGCGGCCGAAGGACGACCTGGTTTAGAGTTGCGCTGACCTTCTGCCCTTGCTGCGGCCGCGGCGATGCCATGGCCGCCCGTCGCGGACCGCAAGGTCGCCGAAATTGCAGCCAGGGTCGTGGTCGTCTCGGGATCACAGCCCTGGGTGCAATCTAGTTGAGGCAACATGGCCGTGCCTGCTGCACACCCGTGGCTACTCGAATGTGCGAGGCCGCCGCCACGGACTCAATTCACGCCGGACGCACAACCGGAATGCCCCGCTTCTGGGCCAATTGCATCACCCGCCCATCGAACGTCGCAACGCTCGCATCGAGCGCCTCGACCGCGAGCAGAACATAGCAGTCCGGCATCTTCAGCCCAGTCTCGGCACGCAGCCGGGCCGGCCGAATCGCGGCATCCTCGGAGAAGGGCAATTCGTGAACTTCGAGGGCGGCAAGCACCGCCAAGTCTGTGTCCATGCGGCCATCGCGAACCGGTGCGACAAGTAGCTCGGCCAGGATGCGGGCGCTGCTGGCGCGAGCCAACGGTGACGAGGCGGCCCATCGCGGGTTCCGCGACCGCTATCGGAGATTGCCTCAGACTTGGGGTTCGAGGGGCATATGGCGATCGCCGAGTCGATGAGATGAGGGCCGGGAAGCGGACCCGCGCGAACTCACCGCCGCTGAGTCGCGAGCGGGCCGAGCTTCGGATGATGCCGCGGCGCGCCGCCGTGGCGTCGCTAACTGCAGGCGGCCAGCACCAACTCTCGCACCCGGGCAGCGTCGGCCTGGCCCTTGGTGGCCTTCATCACCGCGCCGACGATCGCGCCCGCGGCAGCCACTTTGCCGCCCCGAATCTTTTCGACCACATCCGGATTCGCGGACAGCGCCTCGTCGACCGCAGCCTGAAGCGCCGAGTCGTCGCGCACCAGCTCCAGCCCCCGTGCCGTCATCACCTCGTCGGGCTGCCCCTCGCCGGCGAGCACACCCTCGACGACCTGACGCGCCAGCTTGTTCGACAGCTTGCCGTCATCGACGAGCCGGACCACCTCGGCGATCTGCGCGGGTGTGATCGGCAACTCGTCGAGCGAAATGCCCGCTTCGTTGGCTTTCTGTACGAGGAAGTTGCCCCACCACGCGCGGGCGGCCTCGCTGGAGGCGCCGTGGGCCACCGTCGCGGCAACCAACTCGATCGCGCCCGCGTTGACCAGATCGCGCATCACCTCGTCGGAGATACCCCAGTCCTGCTGAATTCGCTTGCGCTGCAACCATGGAAGCTCGGGAAGCGTGTTACGCAACCGATCGACGAGCTCGGCACCGGGCGCGACCGGCTCCAGATCGGGCTCCGGGAAATACCGGTAGTCCTCCGCGGATTCCTTGCTGCGTCCGGGCGAGGTGTAGCCGTCCTCGTGAAAGTGGCGTGTCTCCTGCTGCACCCGCCCACCGGAGGCCAGAATCGCTGCCTGGCGGCGCATTTCGTAGCGCACAGCCACCTCGACGCTGCGCAGCGAGTTCACATTCTTCGTCTCGGTGCGGATGCCGAATTCCGCCGCCCCGTCCGGCATCAGCGAGACGTTGGCGTCACAACGCATCGAGCCCTGGTCCATCCGCACATCGGAAACCGCCAACGCGCGCAACAAGTCTCGTAGCGCGGTCACGTACGCGCGGGCGATCTCCGGAGCGCGCTCATTCGCACCGACAATCGGCTTCGTGACGATCTCGATCAGCGGCACCCCGGCCCGGTTGAAGTCGAGCAGCGACTGCGTGGCTCCGGCGATGCGTCCGGTCTCACTGCCCAGATGCGTCAGCTTGCCGGTGTCTTCCTCCATGTGCGCCCGCTCGATCCCGACCCGGAAGGTGGTCCCGTCGTCGAGCGGCACGTCGAGGTACCCGTCCACGGCGATCGGCTCGTCGTACTGCGAGATCTGGTAGTTCTTCGGCATGTCCGGGTAGAAGTAGTTCTTCCGGGCGAACCGGCACCAGTCCACGATCTTGCAGTTCAGGGCGAGCCCGATGCGGATCGCCGACTCCACCGCCGCCTCGTTGAGCACCGGCAGCGCGCCGGGCATGCCCAGGCAGACCGGGCAGACCTGGGTGTTCGGCTCGGCACCGAACGTGGTGGGACACCCGCAGAACATTTTGGTGGCGGTCGACAGCTCGACGTGCACTTCGAGGCCGAGCACCGGCTCGTAGCGGGCGATAACCTCGTCGTAGTCGAGCAATTCTGCCGAAGAAGCGAGGGGCATGGCGTCGATCGTAGTGGCGGAGCCACTCAGCCGACGTAGTGGCGGAGCCACTCAGCCGACGTAGTGGCGGAGCCACTCAGCCGACGTAGTGGCGGAGCCACTCAGCCGACGTGGTGGCGGAGCCACTCAACCGAAGAACGCCGCCGCGTCGTCGTAGCGGCTCTGCGGCACCAGCTTGAGCTGGCGCGTCGCATCGGCCAGCGGCACCCGGCCGATGTCGTTGCCGCACAGCGACACCATCATTCCGTACTCGCCGGCATGTGCGGCATCGGCAGCGTTGACGCCGAATCGGGTAGCCAGCACGCGGTCGTACGCGGTCGGTGTGCCGCCGCGCTGAACATGCCCGAGCACTGTGACCCGCACCTCTTTGTTGATGCGCTCGTTGACCTCGAGCGCGAGTTGCGCGGCCACGCCGGTGAATTTCTCGTGGCCAAATTCGTCGACGCCGCCTTCGCGCAGCTTCATCGAACCGGCCGCGGGCTTCGCGCCCTCGGCGACCACGCAGATGAAGTGCGACGCTCCGCGCTGGAACCGCCGCTTGACCAGCCGGCACACCTCTTCGACGTCGAACGGTTGCTCGGGGATCAGCGTCATGTGCGCACCGGAGGCCAACCCGGCGTTCAGCGCGATCCAGCCGGCGTGCCGGCCCATCACCTCGACGAGCATCACCCGCTGATGGGACTCGGCGGTGGAGTGCAGCCGGTCGATGGCCTCGGTGGCGACGGTCAGCGCGGTGTCGTGGCCGAATGTGACGTCGGTGCAGTCGATGTCGTTGTCGATCGTCTTGGGGACCCCGACCACGGGGACGTTCTCTTCGGACAGCCAGTGCGCGGCCGTCAGCGTGCCCTCGCCGCCAATCGGGATCAGCACGTCGATGCCGTTGTCGTCCAGCGTCTGCTTGATCTGGTCGAGCCCGGCGCGCAGCTTGTCGGGGTGTACGCGGGCGGTGCCGAGCATCGTGCCGCCCTTGGCCAGCAGACGGTCGTTGCGCTCGTCGTTCTGCAGTTGGATACGCCGGTCCTCCAACAGCCCCCGCCAGCCGTCTTGAAAGCCGACCACCGAGGAGCCGTAGCGGGAGGCGCTCGTGCGTACCACCGCGCGGATCACCGCGTTCAGGCCTGGACAATCGCCGCCACCGGTGAGGATTCCGATCCGCATGTCTACATTCTCGCCGAGAACACACTTGCTGACAGAATGAGGCCGATATTCGTCAACAACTGTGTTCTCGGCGCGTCAGATAGCCGACGGCAGCGGCCCGCGGGCGGCCTCGTACGCGGCGCCCACCCGGTACAGTCGGTCGTCGGCCAGCGCGGGCGCCATGATCTGCAGCCCCACCGGCAGCCCGTCGTCGGGTGACAGCCCCGACGGCACCGACATCCCAGCGTGCCCGGCGAGGTTCAGCGGCAACGTGCACAGGTCGAACAGGTACATCGCCAGCGGGTCGTCGACCTTCTCCCCCAGTCGGAACGCGGTGGTCGGGGTCGCCGGGGACACCAGCACGTCCACCTTCTGGTACGCCTCGTCGAGGTCCCGCGCGATCAGCGTGCGCACCTTCTGCGCCTGGTTGTAGTACGCGTCGTAGTATCCGGCAGATAGCGCATAGGTGCCAATCATGATGCGCCGCTTGACTTCCGGGCCGAACCCAGCAGCGCGAGTCAGTGCCATCACCTCTTCGGTGGTGTGCACACCGTCGTCGCCGACGCGCAGGCCGTACCGGATCCCGTCGAACCGGGCCAGGTTCGACGAGACCTCCGACGGCAGGATGAGGTAGTAGGCCGCCAGCGCGTCGTCGAAGTGCGGGCAGGACACTTCGCTGACCTCGGCGCCCAGCGCCGTCAGCTGCTCGACCGCGGCGTTGAACGACTCCAGCACTCCGCGCTGGTAGCCGTCGCCGCGCAGTTGGGTCACGACACCGACGCGCACGCCCGTCAAGTCGCCGCCGGCTCCGGCCCGGGCGGCTGCGACGACGTCGGAAGCCGGCGCCTCGACCGAGGTGGAGTCCTTCGGGTCGTGGCCGGCGATCACCGCGTGCAACAGCGCCGCGTCGAGAACGGTGCGCGCGCAGGGGCCGCCCTGGTCCAGGGACGACGCACACGCCACCAGCCCGTACCGTGACACGGTTCCGTACGTGGGTTTGACGCCCACGGTCGCCGTCAGGGCCGCCGGCTGGCGGATGGAGCCGCCGGTGTCCGAGCCGATCGCAAGCGGCGCCTGGAACGCGGCCAGCGCCGCCGCGCTGCCCCCGCCCGAGCCGCCCGGTACCCGGGTGAGGTCCCACGGGTTGAATGTCGGTCCGTATGCGGAGTTCTCGGTCGAGCTGCCCATCGCGAACTCGTCCATATTGGTCTTGCCGAGGATCGGCATGCCCGCGGCCCGCAGCCGCGCCGTCAGCGTCGCGTCGTAGGGCGAGCGCCAACCCTCCAGGATCTTCGAGCCGCAGGTCGTCGGCATGTCGGCGGTGGTGAACACGTCTTTGAGCGCCAACGGCACACCGGCCAACGGCGACACCGGCTCGTCCCCGGCGGCCCGCGCATCGTCGACCCGCGCCGCGTCGGCCAGCGCCTGCTCGGCGGCGACGTACAGGAAGGCGTGATACCGCTGGTCGGTGGCCTCGATCTGGTCCAGGCAGGCCTGCGTCACCTCCACCGACGACACGTCGCCGCCCGCGATCTTCTCCGCCAGCGTCGCGGCATCGAGCCGGGCGAGCTCGGTCATTCCGGCTCCCCGAGGATCCGCGGCACCGCGATCCGGCCGTCGACCGTTTCGGGTGCCTCGGCCAGCGCCTGCCGTTGGGTCAGGCACGCTTCCACTACGTCGGGCCGGGTCACGTTGACGTCTTTGAGTGGGTTACCGGTCGGCTTGACGTCGGTCACGTCCACGGATTGAACCTGGCTGACGTAGCCGAGGATCGCGTCGAGTTGCCCGGCGAAGCTGTCCAGCTCGGCCTCCGTGAGGGCGAGGCGCGCCAGCTTGGCCAGCCGGGCCACCTCGTCGCGGGAGATCGCGGAACGACGCTCGCCGAGCGACCCTTCAGTAGCCACGTTCGCAGAGCCTAGTGGTCGCTGGAAATGCCCGGCCGAGCGTGCTGTGCGACAGTGTTGGCCGTGCCTTCGTATCTGCTGCGGGTCCAGCTGGTCGATCGGCCGGGCAGCCTCGGCTCCCTGGCGGTGGCACTCGGGTCGGTGGGGGCCGACATCCTCTCACTCGACGTCGTGGAGCGGACGTCAGGTCTGGCGATCGACGACCTCGTCGTAGACCTGCCGCCCGGTGCAATGCCCGACATGTTGATCACCGCGGCCGAGGCACTCAACGGAGTTCGTGTGGACAGCATCCGGCCGCACACCGGCCTGCTGGAGGCGCACCGCGAACTCGAATTGATCGATCACATCGCGGCAGGCCACAACCGGCAGGGCAAACTAAAGGTGCTCGCCGACGAGGCGCCGCGGGTGCTGCGGGTCGGGTGGTGCACGGTGGTCCGGCTGCACGACCACGGCTTCGAGCGGGTCGTCGGCAGCCAGAGTTCGCCCGAGACCGTTGCCGACGAGGCACCGTGGCTTCCCCTCGAGCACCCCGCCGCGCTGGACGGCAACGCCGGCTGGGTGCCCCAGGTATGGCGCGACATGGACACCACGCTGGCGGCTGCACCGCTGGGGGATCCGCGCTGCGCAGTGATGCTGGGCCGTCCGGGCGGCCCGGATTTCCGCCCGTCGGAGGTGGCCCGGCTTGGCTACCTGGCCGGCATCGTCGCGACGATTCTGCGCTGACCGCCCGACCGACTCTGCTGTAATCGCTTTCAGGCGCTGGCATCTTTCGGCGCTGGTCACCGGGTGGATTCTGTGGCTGAGTTTCACGGTCGCGCGGATGCTGGTTCATGACCTCTTCGACACGCGGTCGTTGAAGCTCACCGCGCTCAACGCGCTCAACGAGTTCATCACGGTCACCGCCATGGCGTTGATCATCGGCCTCTGGCCGCCTGCTGGCGTCTGAGGCCGAAATCGTTACGCGGCAAGCCGTTTGAATGACCGCCTACCCACGCACCGCATAGGCCTAGATCGAAATCTTGGGTGGGTTGCTGGTCAAGTCGGCTGTGCCCGACAAGTAAACGGTCGCAATCCCGGTCTTGGTGCCGCCCTCGACGGTCTTGACCGAGATGCCGAACTTGACCGTCCCGAACAGCCGCATCGAAACCGTCTTGGGGTCAAGGAAGCCCAGCGTGACGCCGCTGATGTCGGTGGGTGCCGTCCAGACCACTGTCCCGTCGACCAGGCCGGGCTCGTCGGCTTTCTGAGGGCAGTTCGGCGGGGCCAGCCGATTGGACTTCGCACACCCAGCAAAGAAGTCCCGCAGCGCTTCTTCGGTCGCATTACGTCCCTTATCGCTGACCTCGAAGCTGAGCGACAGCGTGGTGCCGATGCCAAAACCGCGAAGCTCGTTGAGCAGAAACGGTGTGTCGTTGTTGCGCTTCATGGCGATGTTGCTGTTGCTGTTGCCGAGGTCGACCCAGCCGGGGAACACGTACACCACACTGTCGTCGCCGATCGACTGACCGAACAGCGTCACCGTTTTCGCCGCGGCTTCGTCATACGACCGCGTCTGACCGATGTCCAGCTTGATCGCGCCTTGCTTGAGCTTCCACTCACCGTCTTTGCGTTCGAGAAACAGTGTCTCGTCGGATGTCTGGTCGCCGAACCTGACCGCGACATGGACTGTTCCCATGCTGGCCGTCGTGTTGTCGTCCAGTATCCGGATGTCGCTGATCGGCCATCTGTCGATCTGCTTCTTCAAGAACTCGTCGGTCAGGAATTCCTTTGACGCCGGTTGGTCTGATGCGTGGGAAAGCGCGGACTCGGCGTCACCGCGCGCGAGTGCTTCCAGGTAGGCCCGGACGGCGTCAGCAGGTGTGTCGGACTTTCCGCCCCCGGACGTCGCGATGACAATGCCGATGACGATTGCGATCACCAGGACGACCGACCCGCTTATCGCGAAAATCACCGGCTTGCGGCTCTTCGGTGGCGGCGGGCCGTACGGCAGATATCCGCCGGGGCCCATCATCGGCTGCGGCGGGCCGGTCGGTGCTTGCGGCGGGCCCCAGACACCCTGGTTTCCCGGCTGACCCCACTGACCGCCGTAGTTTCCCGTCGGCCCCGGACCCGCCGGCCAATCAGCCACAGCGACCCCCGAGCGTTACACGTGTGTGCACGCTAGTCCTTGCTTTGCAGGCGCCATCCGAAGTCGCGTCGAACCGATGATCGCCGTTCGATCAGTGAACAGGGAAATCCTACCCACACCAGCGCGTCCGAATTTCGCTAGTTCCGAAGCGCCTTATTTGCCCCGTCGGAGCCGGTCAACTGACTCCCATTGGCCCGTGAGCCAGCAGGTCGCCAAAACCGTTCTCGTCGAGAACCGGCACGCCCAGCTCGACGGCCTTGTCGTATTTCGACCCCGGCGAATCGCCCGCCACCACGAAGTCCGTCTTCTTCGACACCGATCCGGCGGCTTTGCCGCCGCGTAAGAGGATCGCTTCCTTCGCCTCGTCGCGCGAGAACCCCGTCAGCGAACCCGTCACCACGACGGTCAGCCCCTCAAGGGTGCGCTCGACACTGCTGTCACGTTCGTCTTCCGTGCGCACGCCGGCCGCGCGCCACTTCTCGACGATCGCACGGTGCCAGTCGACGGTGAACCACTCGGTGACCGCCTCGGCGATGGTGGGCCCGACGCCCTCGACGGCGGCCAAATCTTGTTCAGACGCACCCATGATCGCGGCGAGGCTGCCGAACTCGGTGGCCAGCGCACGCGCCGCGGTGGGGCCCACATGGCGGATCGACAGCGCGACCAGCACGCGCCAGAGCGGCCGCGACTTGGCCCGGTCCAGGTTGTGCAGCAGGCGCACCCCGTTGGCCGACAGGGCTCCGTCCTTGGTCCGGAACAGCTCGGTGCGAAGCAGGTCGTTTTCGGTGAGCGTGAACAGGTCGCCTTCGTCGGTGATGACGCCGGCCTTCAGCAGCGCGATCGCCGCCTCGTAGCCTAGCCCCTCGATGTCGAGTGCACCGCGCCCGGCGACGTGAAAAACCCGCTCCCGCAACTGCGCTGGGCACGACTGCGCGTTCGGGCATCGGATGTCGGCGTCGCCTTCTTTGGCGGGGGCGAGCGGCGTGCCGCACTCCGGGCAGTGGGTCGGCATGGCGAACTCTCGCTCGGTGCCGTCCCGCAGATCGACGACGGGTCCCAGAACCTCCGGGATGACGTCGCCGGCCTTGCGGATCATCACGGTGTCGCCGATCAGAACGCCCTTGCGCTTCACCTCGGATGCGTTGTGCAGAGTGGCCAATCCGACCGTCGAGCCGGCGATCCGCACCGGCGTCATGTACGCGAACGGCGTGACCCGGCCCGTGCGGCCGACGTTGACGCGGATGTCCAGCAGCTCGGTTTGCGCCTCCTCGGGCGGGTACTTGTAGGCCACCGCCCAGCGGGGGGCGCGCGATGTCGACCCGAGCCTGCGCTGCAACGCGAAATCGTCGACTTTCACCACCACACCGTCGATTTCGTGCTCTACGCCGTGGCGGCGTTCCCCCCAGTACGAGATGCGCTCCTGCACGGCCGCCAGGCCCTGCACGCGGCTGGTCCGCTCGGACACCGGCAGCCCCCAAGCCTTCAGCGCGTTGTACGCGTCGTGCAGGGTTTCCGGCCGGAAGCCCTCGGTGTATCCCAGGCCATGGCAGATCATTCGCAACTTGCGCCGGGCGGTGACTGCCGGGTTCTTCTGGCGCAACGAGCCGGCAGCGCTGTTGCGGGGATTGGCAAACGGGGCCTTGCCCTCCTCGACGAGGCTTGCGTTGAGGTTCTCGAAGTCGGCGATCCGGAAGAACACCTCGCCGCGAACTTCCAGCACCTGCGGAACGGGGAAATCCTCTGCCTCGGTGAGCCGTTCGGGCACATCGTCGATGGTGCGCGCGTTGAGCGTGACGTCCTCGCCCACCCGGCCGTCGCCACGGGTTGCTGCGCGCTGCAGGCGTCCGTCGCGGTACACCAGTGCCAGCGCCACGCCGTCGACCTTAAGCTCGCACAGGTAGGCAGGATCGCCGCCGACCTCGTTCTCCACCCGTTTGGACCACGCCACCAGCTCATCGGTGTTGAACACGTCGTCGAGGCTGAGCATTCGTTCGAGATGCTGCGCCTCCGTGAAGTCGGTGGCGAAGCCGGCACCGCCCACCAGCTGCGTCGGCGAGTCGGGAACCCGCAGCTCCGGATGGTCGTCTTCCAGCGCGACGAGTTCGTTGAACAACGCGTCGAAATCCGCGTCCGCGATGATCGGCGCGTCCTTGACGTAGTAGCGGAACTGATGCTCTCGCACCTGGTCCGACAGCTCCTGCCAGCGCCGCCGCACGTCAGGATCGACGGGATCGACGTCAGGTGTTGCCTCTTGCGCCACCCTGGCAGGTTATCGGAGCAGCCCGACAGCGCGGCCGGGCGTCGATACGCTGTAGCGGTGCCGCACCCGATCATGTTCCGCGACGACGACTTCGGTCTGCGGGAGCTGAGGGAAATCGCCCTGACGTTCCCCGGTGCAGTGGAGAAGGTCTCGTGGGGACGGCCGGTCTTTTGCGTGCCGAAGATCTTCGTCATGTACGGCGGTAACGCCAAGGGGCAGGCGTCCGCGGAGATGGTGCCGTTTCCACATTCGGTTCTCGTGAAGGTCGACGAGGCCGATCGCCCCGCGCTCGAACAGGATGGCCGCTTCTACTATCCGGCGTACATGGGCCCGTCGGGCTGGCTCGGCCTCGATCTGACTGCTCGCCGCGTGGACTGGGTGGAGGTCCGCGAGCTGGTCGACGCCTCCTACCGACTTGTGGCCCCGCGCAAGTTGATCAGGGAACTCGACGAACGCTAGGGAGCTCACGGCTTGCGGGCGACCGCGAGCCTGCCCCGGAATGTCATCGAAGCGACGACTCCGCCGTCGCACAGAATGTCGGTGCCGGTGAGGTAGCCGGCTCGATCACTGGCGCAGAACGCCAAGAGCTCCGCGACTTCCTCCGGCCTGCCGAACCGTTTCAGCGCGGCGTGGCGGGCCATTGCGCCCGATCCACTCTGCTCTTCCAGCCGGCCCATCTCGGTGTCGATGGAGCCCGGGCTGACCGAGACGATGCGGGAGCCTCGACGGCCGAATTTCTCCGCCTGCGATCGGCAGTACCACCTGACGAAGCTCTTGCTGATGGCGTACGCCAGGCCGGGGCGAACTCTCTCGGGCGCAATCCTGCAGGCCGACATCATCCTCTTCATGAAGGCGACTTCGTCGCGCATCGCGTATTTGAATTGCCCTGTCGGGATTGCGATTCGAGGGAGACTATAGGCGGCCATGGATGCGACGTTGACGATCGCGAAGCCGTCGCGCGCGATCTCGAAGAACTGTTCGTTGACGTTGACCGTGCCCATCGCGTTGACCCTCATGATGGACTCGGCGGCACCCATCGAGGGGCTTACTCCGGCGGTGTGAATGACCGAGGTGACCGCACCGAACGCCGAGGATGTCTTGACCAGCTGGGCAACGGATTTCGGATCCGTGATGTCACAGACAACCGCCGTGCAGGCGATGCCAAGGTCCTGTAGCTCGCTGACCGCCGTGTCCATTCTGTCCTCACTGACGTCGGAGACGACGACACCATGGGTCCGGCCGACGATCTTCGCGGCGGCAAGCCCGATGCCGCCGGCACCGCCGGTGATGACCGTTACTTGCTGCATGGCGCCATCATCGCACCTTCTGCCCATCGCGTGGTGTACATCAGATGGCCGCGGGGTCTCGCGCCAGCACATCCGCCGTCCTCTGCGCCAATTCGACGGCGGCGCGGGCCCATTCAGGGGTCCCACCGGCCAGGCCGCACGCTGGTGTAATGCCGAGCCGCTGGGCGAGGAACCGACGCGGAAAGCCGAGTCGGTCGGTGAGTGCTGCCGCCGTTGCGGCGAGCTGGTCGGCCGATGGTCTGCGCTCCGGCGCTTCCGACGGCACCATGCCCAGCATCACCGTCCGCCCACCGTCGACGAACTCGCCCACCCCGTCCAGTGATCTCTGGCCCACTATCGACGAGTCGATCGCGACGGCTTGTATTCTGCTGCGCTGCAAAACGTCCCACGGCAGGTCGGCGGCACAGCAGTGTACGGCCACCTCGCCGCCGACCAGAGCTGCGCACTCGTCGAGCAGATCCACCGCGGTCGATTCGTCCACCGCGTGCACCGGCGTCAGCGCCGTCACCCCGGTCAGCCTGCCCGCCATTGCCGCGGGCAGCGACGGCTCGTCGAACTGCACCACCACCGCGCTCTCCAACCGCCGGGCCAGTTCCGCGGAGTGCGCGGCGACTCCCTCCGCCAGCGACGTCGTCAGGTCCCGCAGCGCGCCCGAGTCGGTGATCGCCCGGTGCCCGCCCGGCAGTTCCAACTGCGCCGCCAACGTCACCGGCCCCGGCGCCTGCACCTTGACCGTGCGGTCGCCACCGCGCAATCCCGCCCGCTCCCAAGCCTCCTCCAGCGCATCGATGTCCTCGTCGAGAAAGCTGCGCGCCCGCCGAGTCACCGCGCCCGGTCGCACCGCGATCCGGTAGCCCCGCGGGGTCGTGTCGATCGCGATGTCGACCAGCAGCGCGCCGGCCCTGCCGATCATGTCCGCGCCCACACCACGGCCCGGCAACTCGACTAGATGCGGCAGCGAACGAAGCTCGCCCACCACCACTTCGGCCGCTTGTCGCGCCGACGTACCCGGCCACGAGCCGACACCCGTCGCGGTGGCGAAAGCACTCACTTGGCCAACAGTATTCGGTGCGGCCTCCTCTTCGCGCAAGCGCTCATCGGTGTCCGCAGGTTAGTCTGAGCGGCATCATGGCCCGACGCGCCAGCGCGCTGCTGAGCTGCCTGGCCGCGGCGACGCTCGCCGGTGGATGCGCACACGTCGTCGGCGGCATCGCTGCCATGCCGCCGACCGAGGGCCCCTACCTTCACGGCATGGACGTCGACGACCTCCTGCTGACCACCACCGAGATGCGCGACCTCACCGGCGCGGGCTTCGACCTCAACGGCGTTCCCGGCATGGATTCGAAGTACACCGTCGACGACGAGCTTCTCCTCGACGCCGTGCCTCCCGAATGCCAATTCGTGTTCCGCGAAAGCGTGGTGTTCGGGCCGGACCACAAGCAGTTCCACAAGACCAGCTTTCAGACACCGCCGAAGTCCGCACTGCTATCCGAGGCCGCGGCCGCATACGTCGACGCCCCGGCCGCCCGCCGCGCGTTCGACAACGTCGCCACCCTCGTGAAGACGTGCGGGGACACCCCGGCGGGTTACTCGTACGTGTACGACTGGACGGCCGATGGTCAGACAGTGCGGGCCGAGGGCCTCAGCGACTGCGGGCGCATCTACCGGGTCGAGGCGACGGTGCTGATCGAGGTGACCTATTGCGGCTACAGCCACGTCGTGCCCGACCTCGTCGCGACGCGCATCGCCGCGCGGGTCGGCGCTAGATGATCGTGGCGCTGCCGATTACTTCGTCGCCGTCGGTGTCCGGCCGGTAGAGCACCATCGTCTGCCCCGGCGCCACACCGCGCAGCGGCCGGCGCAGCCGGGCCTGAAGCCGGTCCCCCACCAGTTCGGCCACCGCGCCGAGGGCTCGGCCGTGGGCACGCACCTGCACGTCGCACTCGACGGGCCCGATGGGCGCGACGCCCGAGGTGAACACCGGCCGCTGCCCGCTGACGGTCCACACGTCCAACTCCTCGGCGCCGCCGACCGTCACCGTGGCGGTACGGGCGTCGATCCCGGTGACGTACCGCGGCCGGCCATCCGGCCCCGGGCCCGCGATCCCGAGGCCCTTGCGCTGGCCGATCGTGAAGCGGTGCACGCCGTCATGCTGCGCCAAGACGCTGCCTGCCCTGTCGACGACGGCGCCGCGGCGCACGCCGATGCGCGAGCCCAGGAAGGCCTGGGTGTCACCGGACGGGATGAAGCAGATGTCGTGACTGTCGGGCTTGGCCGCGACCGCGAGCCCTCGCGCGGCGGCCTCGGCCCGGATGCGCGGCTTCAGGGTGTCCCCCACCGGAAACAGCGCATGCCGCAACTGATCTACGGTCAGCACCGCCAGCACGTAGGACTGGTCCTTGTCGGCGTCCACCGCGCGTCGCAGCCGCCCCCCGGACAGTCGCGCGTAGTGCCCGGTGGCCACCGCGTCGAAGCCCAGTGCCACCGCCCGCGCGGCCAGCGCCGAGAACTTGATCCTCTCGTTGCACCGCACGCACGGGTTCGGGGTTTCACCGCGGGCATACGACGACACGAAGTCGTCGATCACGTCGTCTTTGAAGCGATCAGCGAAATCCCAGACGTAGAACGGGATCCCGAGGATGTCGGCAACGCGTCGGGCATCGCCGGCGTCTTCCTTGGAGCAGCACCCGCGTGATCCGGTGCGCAGCGTGCCCGGCGCAGCCGACAGCGCGAGGTGCACACCGACCACGTCGTGCCCGGCGTCGACCATCCGGGCGGCGGCCACCGACGAATCCACGCCGCCGCTCATCGCGGCGAGAACCCTCATTTCGCCCCCGCACTGGCCAGCGCCGCCTGCCGCGCGCGAGCCACCGCACCTGGCAGCACGTCGAGCACAGCATCGACGTCATCCGCAATACTGGTGCGCCCGAATGACAGTCGAATGGAACCTCGAGCAGCCGCCGAGTCCGCTCCCATCGCCAGCAGCACATGAGACGGTTGCGGGACTCCCGCCGTGCAGGCGGAACCAGTAGAGCACTCGATCCCGTTGGCGTCCAGCAACATCAGCAGTGCATCGCCCTCGCATCCGGTGAAGGTGAAGTGGGCGTTGCCCGGCAGACGGACGTGCCGCGGCCCGTTCAGCCGCACGTCGTCGACCGTCGTCAACACCCCGTCGATCAGGCGGTCACGCAACGCGGTCAGCTTCTCGCAGTGCACCGGCAGGCCGTCCACCGCCATCCCGGCCGCGACCGCCATTCCGACCGTCCCCGCGACATCCGGTGTGCCGGAACGCACATCACGCTCCTGGCCGCCGCCGTGAAGCAACGGGACGCAGGCGGTGTCGCGACGCAGCAGCAGTGCGCCCACACCCGTCGGTCCGCCGAACTTGTGCGCAGCGATACTCATCGCCGACAACCCGCTCTCGGTGAACGATAGCGGCAGCTGCCCGACCGCCTGCACCGCGTCGCTGTGGATCGGCACCTCGAATTCGGCTGCCACACTGGCCAACTCCATGATCGGCATGATCGTGCCGACCTCGTTGTTGGCCCACATCACCGTGACGAGCGCGACATCGCCGTGGTGCTGCAGCGTCTCCCGCAGCGCGGCCGGCGAAACCGAACCGTCGCTGTCGGTGGGCAGCCACGTCACGTCGGCGTCCTCGTGCTCGGCCAGCCACTCGACCGCGTCGAGCACGGCGTGGTGCTCCACCGCACTGGTGACGATCCGCCGCTTGCGCGGGTCGACGTCGCGGCGGGCCCAGAAGATGCCCTTGACGCCGAGGTTGTCACTTTCGGTGCCGCCGGCGGTGAAGATCACCTCCGACGGTCGCGCACCGAGCTTTTCGGCCAGGTTCTCCCGCGACTCCTCGATGGTGCGGCGGGCGGCCCGACCGGAGGTGTGCAGCGACGAGGCGTTGCCGACGGTGGCTTGCACCGCTGCCATCGCCTCGATTGCAGCGGGATGCATCGGGGTGGTGGCGGCGTGGTCGAGATACACCGGGCGGGAAGGACTCATAACCCGCCCAGCTTAGCCGTCGGGGGTCGCCTGCCCTGCTGGCTGTTCAGGCGACCAGCGCGTGCTCCTGGCGCAGCGGGCCCTGCACCACCTGCTGGCAGCGCACGGCCAGATCGCGGCGGTGTGTCCCCGGCAACTGGAGGGCTTCGACCTTCACGTCTGCGACCGTCGGCGGCGCCGACAGCACCCGCAGGAACGACCGAAGCAAGGTGTCGTTGCCGACGAACGCGGGAACCGTCGACGGGCTGCCGTTGCGGTGGTGGTAGCTGAGCCGCAGTGGCTGCACCGGGCGGCCCGCGTCGATCGCGGCCTGGAAAATCGCGGGCCGGAACGGGCCCTGGGCCAAACCGCACCAGGTGGTGCCCTCGGGGAACGCGACGACCGTTTGGCCGGCCCGAAGCCGGGCGGTGACGGCACCCACCACTTCAGGTAGCCGCCGCAACTTGGCGCGGTCGATCGGGATGACATTCATCACACGCGCGAGCGGGCCCAGTCCAGGCCACCGCGTCAGTTCGGCCTTCGCGACGAACGCACCCGACATCACCGAAGAAATCACCAGAACGTCGACCCAGGACATGTGCGGGCTGACCACCAGCATTCCCGGCACGTTGCGAATCGGCCCACCCGACTTCGTGATTCGAACGCCCATACAGCGCAGCACGATTCGGCAATACGGGCGCGCGATGCGGGTGCGCGCCGGATGCGGGACGAACACCAGCGGCAACACCGCCAGCAGAACGGCGATCACGAGCAGGCGACACGCGACTCGCAGCACCCGCACGGCCGGGCGGCCGAGCTGACCGACCCGCACACAGCTGTCGTCGCACGCCGCCCGCGGCAGCCAGCTGTGCGTCACGGAGCGGTCATCTCTGCGGCGGCTGCGACCGAGCGCAGCCGCTTCAGATAGCGGGTATCGGCGTGCCGCTTGTCCAGCAGCGCCATGAAGTCGGCGACGCCGAAGTCCGGGTCATGAGCGGGCTCACCGCACACCCGCGCGCCGAGCCGGAGGTAGCCCCGCATCAGGGGCGGCACCTGGGCACGGGTTGGTGCCGCGCCGTCGCCCATCGGCACCGGCCGGTAGGGCCTGACCCGGTAGGGCGACCGATACCTGCGCAACACGAAGTCGCGTACGCCGCGGGCCGCAGGCAGCGGCACCGACACGCAGCCGGTCACGTAGTCGTAGCCGCAGCGGTCCAGGTAAGCCAGGATGCCTGCCCACATCAGCAGCACGACGGCGCCATTGCGGTGATCGGCGCGGACCACGGCGCGGCCCATCTCGACCAGCGACGGCCGCAGCGCGTCGAGAGCGCGGACGTCGAACTCGGTTGCGGTGTAAAGCCCGCCGGCGGCGATCGCACCGGGCGGCGGCAGCATCCGGTAGCAACCGACGAGTTCGCCCGTGGAGTCCTCGCGCACGAGCAGGTGGTCGCAGAATGCGTCGAAACGGTCGGCGTCGGTCGGTGCCGTCAGCTGATATCCGGGTTCGGAGGTGAACACGTCGTGGCGCAGTCGCTGCGCTTCTTCGATGAGCCCTTGATTGGTGGTCAGTAGCAGGGTGTACTTGGGCGCCGCGGTGTCGTGATTGTCGGCGGCAAGCAGCACGGATGCAGTGCTCATGGCTGCACCGTCGCCGACCCGCCTCTCCGGACGGCATCGTGTGCGTGACGTGTCCGTGCACGCTAGGTGACGATTTCGGCGCGCTTACACACGCTCAGCGACGGTAACCGCGCCGAAATCGTGTCAGCCCTTGCGGGCCTTCACCGCCTCGGTCAGCTGCGGGGTGACCTTGAACAGGTCGCCGACGATGCCGTAGTCGGAGATCTCGAAGATCGGCGCCTCTTCGTCCTTGTTCACGGCGACGATCGTCTTGGACGTCTGCATGCCGGCGCGGTGCTGGATCGCCCCGGAGATGCCCAGCGCGATGTACAGCTGCGGCGACACCGTCTTGCCGGTCTGGCCCACCTGGAACTGGCCCGGGTAATAGCCGGAGTCCACCGCGGCACGCGAGGCCCCGACGGCTGCGCCCAGCGAGTCGGCCAACTCTTCGACGACGCTGAAGTTGTCGGCACTGCCGACTCCGCGGCCACCGGCGACGACGATTGTCGCCTCGGTGAGCTCCGGACGGTCGCCGGCCACCGCCGGCTGGCGTGCTGTGATCTTCGTCGCATTCTCCGCGGGCTGTGGGACCTCGACGCTGACCTGTTCGCCCGCGCCGTCCGACGGCTGGGCCTCGATCGCGCCGGGTCGCACAGTCATCACCGCTACGTCGCCCTCGACCTGCGCGTCGACGGTGTAGGCGCCACCGAAGATCGAGTGCACACCCTTGTTGCCCTCCTGGACGTCGATGACGTCGACCAGCACCCCGCTGCCGATCCGCGCCGCGAGCCGGCCCGCGATCTCCTTGCCGTCGGCGCTGGCGGCCAACAGCACAGCGGCCGGGCCGGCCGATTCGACCAGCGACGCAAGAACATCCACCTGAGGCAGCAGCAGATAATCATCGACGAAGTCGGCCTCGGCGACGTAGATCTTCTGCGCGCCGGCAGCCTTCAAAGCATCGGCCAGCGGTTCGGCGGTGCCGGGCGCGCCGACGACGACCGCCGAAGGCTCACCCAAAATCTTTGCCGCGGTGAGCAATTCGCTGCTCACCTTCTTGGGCGCACCTTCGGCGTGCTCGATGAGTACAAGTACTTCAGCCATTAGTCGATTCCCCTAGATGATCTTCTGCGAAACCAGGTACTGAGCGATCTTGCTGCCGCCCTCGCCGTCGTCCTCGACCTTCTCGCCTGCGGTCTTCGGCGGCTTCGGGCTTGACGACAACACCTTCGAGCCGGCGTTGGCCAGCCCGACCTCGTCGGCCTCGACGCCCAGCTCGGCCAGCGTCAGCGTGGTCACTTCCTTCTTCTTGGCGGCCATGATGCCCTTGAAGGACGGGAAGCGCGGCTCGTTGATTTTCTCGGTCACGCTCACCACTGCCGGCAGGGACGCCTCGAGCGTGAACAGGCCGTCGTCGGTCTCCCGCTCGCCGGTGACCCTGCCGCTCTCGATCGAGAGCTTGCGCACATGGGTCAGCTGGGGCAGGCCCAGGTATTCGGCGATGATCGCGGGCACCGCGCCGCCGACGCCGTCGGTGGCCTCGTTGCCGGCGATGACGAGCTCGGTGCCCTCGATCGTGCCGAGCGCCTTGGCCAGGGCCCAGCCGGTCTGCACCATGTCGGAGCCGTGCATGCCGTCGTCGAGCACGTGAACCGCCTTGTCGGCGCCCATCGACAGCGCCTTGCGGATGGCCTCGGTCGCGCGCTCCGGTCCCGCGGTGAGCACGGTGACAGTGCTCTCGGTCCCGTCCGCGCCTTCTTTTTTCTCCTTGATCAGCAGCGCCTCCTCGACGGCGCGCTCGTTGATCTCGTCGAGCACGGCGTCGGCGGCGTCGCGGTCCAGCGTGTAGTCGTCGTCGGAGAGCTTGCGCTCCGACCACGTGTCTGGGACCTGCTTGATCAGGACCACGATGTTCGTCATCGGTCTGGTTCGCCCTCCTCAAATAGGCCGGCGACCGCCGGCCAGCAATCTCAGAATCGCCCGCACGCCATGTTACTGACGGGTAACTTTGCGTGGTTCGCCCGTACACCATAACCGGTCGTCGCAGGTCGTCTGACTGCGCGTGGTGGGCAACCTCTCGCGCAGCGGCCGATACGGGTTTAGCCTGCCTTGCGATGAGCGCACACGACTCCCTGGCGTTGACCGGTGAGCGCACAGTCCCCGGCGTCGCCGAGGAGAACTATTGGTTCCGCCGCCATGAGGTGGTCTACCGGCGGCTGGCCGGCCACTGTGCCGGCCGCGACGTGCTCGAAGCCGGGTGCGGTGAGGGGTACGGAGCCGACCTGATCGCGGACGCCGCCCGCAGCGTGATCGGGCTGGACTACGACGAGCTCACGGTCGCCCATGTTCGTGCGTGTTATCCGCGCGTTGACGTCCGGCACGGCAACCTCGCGGCGCTGCCGTTGCCGAACGCTTCGGTGGATGTCGTCGTCAACTTCCAGGTCATCGAGCATCTCTGGGACCAGCCACAGTTCGTCGCCGAGTGCGCGAGGGTCCTGCGGCCGGGTGGGCTGCTGCTGATGTCGACGCCGAACCGGATCACGTTCTCCCCCGGCCTCGACACTCCGGTCAACCCGTTCCACACCCGGGAACTGGACGCCGGCGAGCTCACCGAGTTGCTGACCGACGGCGGCTTCACGATGGTGTCGATGGCGGGTGTCTTCCACGGGCCTCGCCTGGCAGCTTTGGATGCCAAGCACGGGTCGATCATCGCCGCTCAGGTGCTGCGTGCTCTCGCCGACGCGCCCTGGCCGCCGGAGCTGCTCGCCGACGTGGCGTCGGTGACCGTCGACGACTTCGAGCTGATAGAGGCCGGTGGGCGCGATGGCCCGAACATCGATGACAGCCTGGACCTGGTGGCGATTGTGGTGCGCCCGTGATGGATACCACGCATGAGGTTGATGCCGCCGGCCGAGCGGCTCCGGGAATGTTCACGCTGGTTCTGCACACCCACCTCCCATGGCTGGCCCACCACGGCCGCTGGCCGGTTGGCGAGGAATGGCTGTACCAGTCGTGGTCTGCGTCCTACCTGCCGCTGATGCGGGTGCTGCGGCGGTTGGCGAACGAGAACCGCCAAGGCCTGCTGACCCTGGGCATCACTCCGGTGGTGGCCGCGCAGCTCGACGACCCGTACTGCCTGAACAGCATGCACCACTGGCTGGCCAACTGGCAGCTGCGCGCGCTGGAAACCACCACACTGCGTGATCGAGAGTCGTTGCGGGAGCTAGGGGTTCGCGAGTATGCCGAGGCCGGTCAGGCTCTCGACGACTTCGCGACGCTGTGGCAGCACGGCGCCAGCCCGCTGTTGCGCGAGCTGATCGACGCCGGCGCCATCGAACTGCTCGGCGGCCCGCTGGCCCACCCGTTCCAGCCGCTATTGCATCCGCGGCTGCGCGAGTTCGCGCTGCGCGAGGGCCTCGCCGACGCGCGGCAGCGCTTCGGCCACACACCTGATGGCATCTGGGCACCGGAGTGCGCCTATGCACCCGGCATGGAAATCGACTATGCCGCAGCGGGAATCAGCCACTTCATGGTCGACGGCCCGTCGCTACATGGCGATACCGGGCTGGGCCGTCCGGTGGGCAGTTCCGACGTCGTCGCGTTCGGCCGGGACCTGCAGGTCAGCTACCGGGTGTGGTCGCCGAAGTCGGGCTATCCCGGGCACTCCGCATACCGCGACTTCCACACCTATTGCCACGACACGGGTCTCAAGCCCGCGCGGGTGACCGGACGCAACGTGCCGTCGGATCAAAAGGCTCCGTATGACCCGGCCCGTGCGGACCGGGTGGTCGACGCACACGTGGCCGACTTCGTCGACGTCGTCCGCCGCCGCCTCGTCACGGAGACCGAGCGACTTGGGCGACCCGCGCACGTCATCGCCGCGTTCGACACCGAATTGTTCGGCCACTGGTGGTACGAGGGGCCGACGTGGCTGGAGCGGGTGCTTCGTGTGCTGCCTGAAGCTGGAGTCCGGATCGGCACGTTGAAAGACGCGGCGGCCGCGGGGTACGTCGGGTCCGCTGTCGAATTGCCTCCCAGCTCTTGGGGTTCCGGCAAGGACTGGCAGGTGTGGGCCGGCGAGCAGGTGGCCGACCTGGTGCACCTGAACGCGGAGGTGGTCGACACCGCGCTGACGACCGTGGACAAGGCATTGGAGCAGACCGGTCCCCCGCACGCCCGTGATTTCGTCGCCGACCAGATTCTGCGCGAAACGCTGCTGACGGTGTCGAGTGACTGGCCGTTCATGGTGAGCAAGGACTCTGCCGCCGACTACGCCCGCTACCGTGCGCATCTGCACGCGCACGCGACGCGGGAGATCGCCGGTGCGCTGGCATCCGGGCGCCGCGAGGCCGCCGAGCGGCTGGCCGACGGCTGGAACAAGGCCGACGGCCTGTTCGGCGCGCTGGATGCAAGAAGGCTTCCCCGCCCGTGAGCCCCTTCTGCGCGAGCGTGCGTGTCTGCTGCGCGACACGCCGCAAACGGCGCACAACAGCGCACGCTCGCAGCCGATGAGGGCGCGCCCGTGAAGGTGCTGATGCTGTCGTGGGAGTACCCGCCGGTGGTGATCGGCGGGCTGGGCCGGCATGTGCATCACCTGGCAACGGCGTTGGCGGCGGCCGGCAACGAGGTGCTGGTGTTGAGCCGCAGGCCTTTTGACACCGACCCGTCCACGCACCCGACCACCGACGAGATCCGCGAGGGCGTACGCGTGATGGCCGCCGCACAGGATCCCCATGAGTTCGCGTTCGACAAGGACATCATGGCGTGGACGCTGGCCATGGGGCATTCGATGATCCGCGCCGGGTTGTCGGCCGGCTTCAGGCCCGATGTCGTGCATGCCCACGACTGGCTGGTCTCCCATCCAGCTATCGCTCTTGCGGAGTTCTTCGATGTGCCTTTGGTTTCCACTTTGCACGCGACGGAGGCGGGACGGCATTCTGGCTGGATCACTGGCCGGGTGAGCCGCCAGGTGCACACTTTGGAGTCGTGGCTGGCGCGCGAGTCGGATTCGCTGATCACGTGTTCCGTGTCGATGCGCGACGAGATCTCCATCCTGTTCGGCCCGGATCTCGCTAACATCCATGTGATCCGTAACGGGGTCGAATCTGAGCGCTGGCCCTTCGCGAACCGAAAGAAGCGGTCCGGTCCGGCCAACCTGCTGTACTTCGGACGACTCGAGTACGAAAAGGGCATCCACGAACTGATCGCCGCCCTGCCGCGGATCAGACGTACACATCCCGGTACTACGTTGAGGATCGCCGGTGAAGGGACACAGCTGGAATGGCTGACCGCGGAAGCGCGGCGACATCGGGTGGTCGGGGCGACCAGATTCGCCGGCCACCTTGACCATGCCGACCTGCTGCGCGCATTACATGACGCGGACGCCGTCGTGCTGCCCAGTCACTACGAACCGTTCGGCATTGTCGCCCTGGAGGCTGCGGCCGCCGGTGCGCCGCTGGTGACATCGAACGTCGGCGGCCTTGGTGAGGCGGTGATCGACGGAAAGACGGGAATGTCGTTCACACCAGGGGAAATTGATGGAATCGCCGATGCGGTGCGCAGAACGCTCGACGACCCTGAGGCCGCTCGGCGTCGCGCGGTCGCCGCGCGCGTTCGACTCACGTCCGACTTCGACTGGAGCACCATCGCACGCGAGACTGTGCAGGTTTATCAAGCAGCGAAGCGGCTCGAAAGACAACCGCTACCACGGCCGGTCTTCGTCGAAAAGGCCCTCCCCGAGCGCTAGGTCATTGCGCTCGCGATCGCGACATGCCCCTCCAGTCCGTACCGTGCCGCCGCGGCGAGGTAGCGATTCCACGAGATTCACGTCCGACACGGCGCCTCCGTCGTCATGGCCAATACGGTGTCACCACCGCGCCTTGAGGCACCCCAAAACCGGTGGAAGAATAGGAGAAGAATCGAGGTCAACATGATTCTCTACGCAGTGGCCGCAGCCGTCGGCGCCGGCATTTTCTGGCTCGGCACCAACTTCCGCGTCATCAAGCAATTCGAGCGGGGCGTGGTCTATCGCTTCGGGCGCGTCCAGCAGGGCATTCGCGGCCCGGGGCTGACGATGCTGATTCCCCTCGCCGACCGCATGCAGAAGGTCAACATGCAGATCGTCACGATGCCGGTGCCCGCCCAGGATGGGATCACACGCGACAACGTGACCGTCCGCGTGGACGCCGTCATCTACTTCCGCGTCGCCGATCCGGTCAAAGTGTCGGTCGACGTTCAGGACTACATCTCCGCGATCGGACAGGTGGCACAGACGTCGCTACGCTCGATCATCGGCAAGAGCGACCTCGACGACCTGCTGTCCAACCGCGAAGGGCTCAACCAGGGCCTGGAATTGCTGCTCGACAGCCCCTCGATGGGTTGGGGCATTCACATCGACCGTGTCGAGATCAAGGACGTGGCGCTGCCCGATTCGATGAAGCGGTCGATCGCGCGGCAAGCAGAGGCGGAACGGGAGCGGCGCGCCCGGGTCATCACCGCCGATGGCGAGCTGCAGGCATCCCAGAAGCTGGCTCAAGCAGCCGAGGTCATGGGCGAGCACCCCGCGGCGCTGCAGCTGCGTCTGCTGCAGACGGTCGTCGAGGTGGCCGCTGAGAAGAACAACACACTGGTGCTCCCGTTCCCCGTCGAGCTGCTGCGGTTCCTGGAGAAGGCGACGCCCCGGTCGAAGTCAGACGAGACACAGGTTCCCGACGACCCGCGCAGCCTCCTGCCGTAGCGCCCGCTCACCCGAGCGCGAGCGTGCGCAGTTGTATGCCAAGACACGGCGAGTCGCGGTACAAACATGCACGCCCGCGGTAAGAGATGAGCCCCTATCGTGCGGCTTTCTTGCGTTCGATGTCGGCCAGCGCGGCGGCCAGCTGCGCCCGCTCGGCAGCCGACGTCTCCCAGGCCACCCGCCGGTTCTTCACCACCTTGGCCGGCGCGCCGACCGCGATCGAGAAGTCCGGGATGTGGCCCTTGACGACGGCGTGCGCACCGAGCACGCAGCCACGGCCGACGATCGTGCCGCGTAGCACGGTGACCTTCGCCGCGACCCAGGTGTCGGGCCCGATCCGCACCGGGCTCTTGACGATGCCCTGGTCCTTGATCGGCATGTTGATGTCGTCCATCCGGTGATCAAAGTCGGTCACGTAACACCAGTCGGCCATCAGCACCGAATCCCCTAACTCGATGTCGAGGTAGGTGTTGATCACGTTGTCGCGGCCGAGCACCACCTTGTCGCCGAATCGCAGTGAGCCCTCGTGCGCACGGATCGTGTTCTTGTCGCCGATGTGCACCCACCGGCCGATCTCCAACTGGGACAGCTCCGGGGTAGCCATGATCTCCACGCCTTTGCCGAGGAACACCATGCCTCGGGTGATGATGTGCGGGTTTGCCAGCTTGAACTTCAGCAGCCGCCAGTACCGGACCAGATACCACGGGGTGTAGGCGCGGTTAACCAGCACCCACTTCAGCGAAGCCGGTGTCAAGAACTTCGCCTGACGCGGATCGCGCAGTCGCGACCCCCGCCAGCGCTTGTGCAACGGTGCTCCCCACATCGTCGTCATGGCCGGAAAGCCTACGCCGGGCTGCGGGAACCGCCGGGTTACCCTCGGGGGACGCCAGCCCCACGGAAGGACGTATGTTCTCGCGACACCGCACCTCCCGGCGGCTGGCGGCGTTCGTCGCTGCGGCCCTGGTCGCGGTGTCCGGGTGCGGGAACACCGACAGCTGGGTGGACGCAGCGCCCGCGGCCGGCTGGTCGGCCCAGTACGCCGACGCCGAGAACAGTAGCTACACCGCCACCGTCGGCGCCGAATCCTTGAAGCTGACATGGAGCCGCTCGGTGAAGGGCAGCCTGTTCACGTCGATGGCGCTCGGCGCCAACGACACCCATTACCTAGCCGCCAACGCGCAGACCGCGGCCGGCTGTTCGCTGATGGTATGGGAATACAACAACAACGGCCGCCAGCGCTGGTGCACCCGGCTGGTGCTGGGCGGCGGGTTCGCCAGCCCGCTGTTCGACAAGTTCGACAACCTCTATATCGGCCAGCCGGGCACCATGCTGTCGTTTCCGACGCTTCAGTGGTGGCGCTGGCGGCATCCGGTGATCGGGATGCCGCTGACCCCCCGGTTCCTCGGCCCGAACCGGCTGCTGGTGGTCACCCATCTCGGCCAGGTCCAGGTGGTCGACGCGCACCGCGGCGAGATGATCGGGTCGGCGGTGGATCTGGTGCAAGGCGTCGACCCCACCGACAGCCAGCGCGGGCTCACCGACTGCCAGCCCGCCGGACCGGCGTGCCCCGTCGCGGCCGCGCCCGCGTTCTCCCCGTCGACCGGCCTGATCGTCACCGGCATCTGGCAGCCGGGCAGCCCCGCAGCCACGCTGACCGCACTGACATATCGCCGCGACGAGGGCCAGGTACTGACGCCGGAGTGGTCCAGCGACGCGGTCAAAAGCGGCGTGATCGGGGCTCCGGTGTTCTCCGCCGACGGCTCAACGGTGTACGTGAACAGCCGTGACGGCAAGCTGTGGGCGCTTGACAGCAACGACGGCAAAGCGAAATGGTCTGTACCACTGGGATTTTCACCGCAGACGCCGCCATCTGCATCTCCGGGCGGACTGCTCGTCTCCGGCGGCGGGCCGGATGCCAAGCTGGTCGCCGTCCGCGACAACGGTCGGCGCGGCGACGTGATCTGGCGACGCGACGACGTCACCGCCCTGTGCACCCCCAGCCAGGCCGGAGACGACATCGGCTACACCGTGGTGCGCTCCGGCGACAACGGGCTGGCGCTGCTGGTCTTCCACACCGGCGACGGGAGCACCGTCAACACCTATTCCCTGCCGCAGGCCACCGGCTGGCCGGTCGGTGTTTCCGTCGCCACCGACCGCCGGGTGATCACCGCGACCAGCGACGGCCAGGTCTACGGCTTCGGCCCGGGCTGACTCAGCAACGAAAGTCACGTTTGGCAGACAATGCCCGAGTGCACATCTGCCAAACGTGACTTTCGCTGATCTCTAGACTGGGGCGAGCACGCAATGGACGGCCTGACCATCTTTATGTGCGGCGACGTGATGACCGGTCGCGGCGTCGACCAAATACTGCCGCATTCGGGCGATCCGACACTGCGCGAGCCAGTCGTCACTGACGCCCGCACCTACGTGGAGCTTGCCGAGGCCGCCAACGGCCCGATACCTGTGCCGGTGGACTTCGGCTGGCCGTGGGGTGAAGCGCTCGGTGTCCTCGACGAGTTCGCGCCCGATGCCCGGCTGCTCAACTTGGAAACCGCGGTCACCACCACCAGCGATTTCGCGCCGAACAAGGCGATCCACTACCGGATGCACCCGGACAACATCGAATGCCTGACCGCGGCCCGTCCGGACGTGTGCGTCCTGGCCAACAACCACACCCTCGACTTCGGGGCCGACGGACTCGCTGACACCGTGCGCGTGCTCGCCGGCGCCGGAATCCCTTGTGCCGGTGCCGGGCTCGACGCCGAGCAGGCGCACCGGGCCGCCATCACCGCGACTGATGGCGCTCGCGTGATCTGTGTTGCGGCGGGCATGACATCCAGTGGCATTCCGAGCAGTTGGGCCGTCACCGAGAACCGGGCGGGGGTCGCGTTCGCATCCGACATGTCCGAGCGCACTGCCAAAGAGATCGCCGATCGCGCCCTCGCACTGAAACGTTCCGGCGACGTTGCCGTCGCGTCGTTGCACTGGGGCTCCAATTGGGGCTATGGCATCGACTCGGGCCAGCGCCACTTTGCCCATCACCTGATCGACGCGGGTATCGATGTCGTGTACGGGCACTCGTCGCATCATCCGCGGCCGATCGAGGTGTACCGGGGGAAGCTGATCTTGTATGGCTGCGGTGATCTCGTCAATGACTACGAGGGCATCGGCGGCTACCAGGCTTACCGGGGCGAGCTGCGGCTGATGTACTTCGCGTCGATAGACCCGGCCGACGGCCGGTTGATCGCCCTGCGCATGGTGCCCATGCGGGAAGCCCGGATGCGGCTGCAACGCGCCGCGCGCGACGACGTGCGGTGGGTGCGGGCCACGCTCGAAAACACCAGCCGCGCCTTTGGTACTCGCGTCGAGACGGAGGCTGGGGGCGTTCTCGCAGTGCGCGCAAGCTAGCGTGAATCAGCGTCGGCTCACAGCGTCGCCGGATTCTGCTTCGCCGCGCCGGGCACGGCAGTCAACGCGACAACGCCTGACGAGCCAGGTCCGACAGGACCTCGCCCGCGCTTCGGTTTTCCCGCCGAACACGCCTCAAACAATCGATGGCGGCAGGATCACAGCGGGGCAAGCATCGACGCGACCGCCGACCGCGGCACGTGCGCAGCGATGGCACCCGCAGCCGACGGCAGCAGCTCGTCCTGGCCGAAGAAGAAGATCAGCTCGTCGTCGGTGATCGCGAAGTTCTGATAGTGCGACGGGTCGAGGCCGTCGCCCGGCGAGATCATCACCCGGCTGCCGAGTTGCGTGTCGATCTCTTTCTGCACGATCGGCAGGATCACCGGCAACGGCCTGCTGCCCTGCGTGAACAGCGTGTCGAATGTGATCGGCTGGTGGGTGGCGAGGTTGTAGTTGTACGCCTGATACCACGTCAGCGGGTGTGCGCCACCCACGTTCTGGTAGATCTTCAGCACCACGCTCTGCGTGCCGCCCGGCGGACGACCTGAACGGTACTGGTCCGACGTGATGTCCAGCGCATACGGCAGCCCGGTCGAGCCGGGCATCTGCGACACGCTGACGAAACCGTCGCGAGTCTGCCTCAGCGAGTCCACCATCGGCCCCGGGTCGGGGTAATCGACCGGGAAGCTGATGTCCAGCGTGTAGGCGTCGGTGGTGGCGTGTACCCGGCATATCGTGCCGTCCACACGGCCGCCGAAGTCCGCGCACGGCGATTGCGCTTGCGCAACGGCGGTTCCCCCCGACCCGATCAGAATGCCGGCGGCCAACAGGGCGGCCGCCCTCAGTGAGCGTGTCATGCACCGTCCTTCGGAACGAGTCGTGCGCCAGGGTACCCGCGCGGCTACCGCGACGGCCGACAAATGAATGCAGTCGCCCGCGCATGCGACCCCGCACCGATCCGCGTGATCACCACCGACAGCTGCCGTGATCCGCGAAGTCGCAACCGTGGCCGCAGCACCGCCGGGTCGATATCGACACCCCGCACCAGGATTTCCGCGGCACCACAGTCCGTCTGAGCGAGCGCCTGGCGTAACCGGCGCTCACCGAACGGCATTTGCTCGATGACCTCGAACCCGCGCGTCGCGGGCGGCAAGCTGTCCCCGGTCAGATACGCGATCTTCGGGTCGAGCTGCCACAGCCCGTGCCTGACCGCGTACTGACGGATCAGGCCCGCGCGCACCACCGCGCCGTCGGGGTCGATGATCCACCGGCCGGACGGGCCGACGGGGCAGTCGTCCGGCTCGGCGTCGGTGACCTGTTCGGCCGGCACGTCTGAGCGCAACACGGTGGCCCGCCGCGACACTGTTGGCTCGGCGAAGCCGGCCGACCACAGGCACGCCTCCCGCACCTCACCCGACAGCGAGACGAGCTCCACCTCGCCGTCGAATCCGAGACGGTCGAAATCGAGGCCGGGAGAACACTTCACGACGATCTCACGGCCGCGGTAGACGTCGAGCAGCGCGTCGAGCGGCGGGCTGAAATCCCGCGGGGCATGCACCCGACGGCCCCCGCCGCGCCGGCTGGGGTCGGCGAGCACGACGGTACCGCGGCTCACGGGACGAAGCGCGTCCGCGCGCACCAGCGGCACGTCGGGGACGTTGTGGCGCGCCATCGCGAGCCGCACCGCGTCGATGTCGCTGCCCAGCACGTCGGCCGTCCGGCGCAGCGCGGTCAGTTCGGTGCCGATCGAGCAGGTGACATCGTGCACCGTCATCCCCGCAAGTCGGCAGGCGCGGTGTGCGGCCACCGGGCTCGCGGTCGCTTGCTGGAGGGCCTCCTCGGTGAACAGCCAGCCGCCGGCGCCGGTGAGCTTGGCCGCGGCGCGGCGGCTCAGCAGCACCGTCTCGACCAGCACGCCCGCTCGGCGACCGAACCGGTTTCGCGCGGCCGCGACGTCCGCGATGCGGGTGGCGTCGGTCAGCGCGGCGGAGGACAGCTGCGCGAGCGCGTCGGCGCCCGCCGGCGACCGCAGAAACTCGACGTCGTCGAGCGTGAACGCTAGGACGGCTTGACCCCGGTCACCATCACGTTGTAGTACCAGCCCTTCGGAATCACCCGTCGCCAGAGGTTGTCGTCGATCCAGCTCAGCGTGATCCAGCTGCTGAACGCGAACTTCGCCCAGTTCCAGCCGAGGCGCTGGGGCGGCACTGCGGCCTCGACGGTCCGCAGTGGCCAACCCAGCATGGCGGCGGTGAACTCGGTGTTAGCGGTCGTGACGTTGGCGGCGCCGGCGTTGCGGGCCATCTGCTCCAGGTCGCTGGGATCGAACGTGTGCAGGTCGACCAACGCTTCAAGCGCGGCTGCCCGGGACGACTCGTCCAGCTCGGCCTGCGGGCGTCGCCAGCCTCGAAGTCCGGGCAGTCGCGTCGCGTTCGTCACCACCCGCCACGTCAGCGTCGACAGCGGGCGTGCGTAGGCTTCGCCCGCGTTTGTCGGCTCGCCGGCGAACACGAACCGCCCGCCCGGCTTCAGCACCCGGACCACTTCGCGCAGCGACAGCTCGACGTCGGGGATGTGATGCAGCACCGCGTGCCCAACCACCAGATCGAACGTGTCGTCGTCGTAGGGAATGCCCTCGGCGTCGGCGACGCGACCATCGATCTGAAGGCCCAGGTTCTCGCCGTTGCGGGTGGCGACGCGCACCATGCCGGGGGACAAATCGGTCATCGAGCCGCGCCGCGCGACCCCGGCCTGGATCAGGTTGAGCAGGAAGAAACCGCTGCCGCAGCCCAGTTCCAACGCCCGGTCGTAGGGCAACCGGCGTTGTTCTTCGCCGGGCACGGTCGCGTCGAACAAGTCGCGCGCGTAGTCGACGCAGCGCTTGTCATAGGAGATCGACCACTTGTCGTCGTAGGACTCGGCCTCCCAGTCGTGGTAGAGCACCTGCGCCAGCTTGCTGTCATGGCGGGCGGCCTCGATTTGCTCGGCCGTCGCGTGCGGCTGCGGGGCCGGGTCGTGGCTGGTCGTCGTCATAACCGGGCAGCCTAACGCTGCCTTCTGCTCTTCGCGCAAGCGCTCATCGCTGCCTTCTGCTCTTCGCGCAAGCGCTCATCGCTCGGAACGGTCGGCCACGAAGCGTCGGTCCGCGGCCGCGAACGCCTCGACGTAGGAGCGCCGCTCGCCCTCTGAGGTGCCGTCGTTGATCGCGGCCTTCGTGGCTGCAATGCCCTGCGCCGACATCCCCACGAAGCGTTGCGCCCAGTCGGCGGCCGCGTCGTAGACGGCATCGGGTGCCACCACCTCGTCCAGCAGGCCCATCGTCAGCGCGTGCCGGGCGTCGACGAACCGCCCGGAGAACGCGAGTTCCTTGGCGTTGCTGACCCCGACCAGCCCCGGCAACCGCTGAAGGGCGCCACCGCCGGGAATCAGCCCGGCGAGGATCTCGGTGAAGCCCAGCTTCGCGTTGTCGCCGCTGACGCGCCAGTCCGCGGCCAGCGCCAGCGACAGCCCGCTGCCCAGCGCATAGCCGGTGATCGCGGCCACCGTCGGCTTCGGAATCGCGGCGACGGCATCGGCGGCATCCTGGCGCAGCCGCGCGGCGCCGTCCGCGTCCGCGGGTCTCAGCGTGCGCAACTCGGCGAGGTCGTCGCCCACCGAGAAGATCTCGTGGCCGCCGAACAGGATGACAGCGGCGATATCGTCGCGACGACCGACCTCGGCGGACACCGCGACGATCTCGCGACAGGCCTGGCGGGTCAGCGTGTTGCGCGGCGGGCGCGACAGTACGATCGTCCCGATGCCGGGCCGTTCGTCGCCCACGTAGACGCTGACGAACTCGTTCACGACCAGCGTCGCCCGCCCAGCAGTTTGTTGTAGCGCTCCGAGTCGAAGAACTCAAGGCTCCAGTTACCCTCTGCCCCAACGACTTCGGTACGCATGGCGACGATCTCCCGGTCGGCGGCCAGAATGTCGTCGACGGCGTCGCCGAACTTCGGCAGCGTGTCCAACTGGGTCCAGGTCGGCGGAAGCAGGACGCTGCGGCCGGCGGCGAAGTCTTCGATCGCGGCACTCGGCGGCGACCAGCCCGCGGACACCGCCTCACTGGTTCGGTCGTCGGCGTGCTGCCCCTCCGGCAGCGCGGCGACGAAGAAGTAGGTGTCGTAGCGACGGCGATGGCCCTTCGCCGGGGTGACCCAATTCGCCCACGGGCGGAGGAGGTCGGCGCGCAGCACCAGACCCTCGCCGCGCAGGAAGTCGCTGAATGCCAGTTCTCGGCTCGCGAGCCGTTGACGCGCACGGTGGTAAGCCGTTGCGTCGCCGACGACGCTGCCCTCGTCGGGGCCGGCGAGCAGGACTCCGCACTCTTCGAACGTTTCGCGCACGGCGGCGCACACCAGCGCCAGCGCCAGCTCGTCGTCCACGGCCATCCGCTGCGCCCACCAGGCCGGACTGGGTCCGGTCCAGACGATGTCGGCCTCGCGGTCCCGGTCGTCGACCCCGCCCCCGGGGAACACCGTCGTGCCGGGCGCGAAGTCCATCTGCGAATGCCGTTGCAGCAGAAACACTTCCAGCCCGCTCGGCGCATCGCGCAGCAGCATCACGGTCGCCGCCGGGCGTGGCGGCATCGGGTCGCTCACGAGCGTCTCCTGTGTGCGGCGCGGGTGCGGAGCCGCCTGGCGAAATACCGTCCGTCAAGCACGTCCAGTGCGATGGCCTGGCCGAACGCCTTGGACAGGTTCTCAGCGGTCAGGACATCCGGCAGCAGGCCCGCGGCCACCAGTTGTCCTTCCGACAACATCAGACAGTGGCTGAAACCCGGCGGTATCTCCTCGACGTGGTGGGTGACCAGCACGATCGCCGGCGCGTCCGGGTTGGCCGCCAAGTCGGCCAGCCGCGCCACCAATTCCTCGCGGCCGCCCAGGTCCAGCCCCGCGGCCGGCTCGTCGAGCAGCAGCAGCTCCGGGTCGGTCATCAGTGACCGCGCGATCAGCACTCGCTTTCGTTCGCCCTCGGACAACGTGTCGTAGCTCCGGTCGGCAAGGTGCTCGGCGCCGACACTTTCCAGCGTGTCGATGGCCCGCTCGTAGTCGACGTCGTCGTAGGCCTCCCGCCAACGGCCCAGCACCGCATACCCGGCGGACACCACCAGGTCGCGGACGAGTTCGCCGTCGGGCACTCGCTGCGACAGCGCCGAGCTGCTCAGACCCACCCGGGAGCGCAGTTCGGACATGTCGACCCGGCCCAGCCGTTCACCGAGCACATACGCGGTGCCCGACGACGGGTACTCCATCGCCGCGGCGATCCGCAGCAGTGACGTCTTACCCGCGCCGTTGGGGCCGATGACCACCCAGCGCTCGTCGAGTTCCACCGACCAGCTGACGGGGCCGACCAGGGTGCGACCGCCGCGGCGCAGGGAGACCTTGTGAAAGTCGATCAGCAGGTCGGGATCGGGCGCAGAGCTGCTCGTTTCGACCACCCGACCATCGTGCCGTATCGGCCGGTCGGCTATGGTCACCACCCCTGCGCCCCGAGCGCCGCACGTGTGACTAATTCGTCAATCCGCGGATTTCGACGCCAAGCGGCGTGTCCCGCACGAAACCCCAGATTCGGCACGCCCGCTACTTCGGCGGAATGTCCACCCTGCGCCTCACGCCGTCGACCGCGTCGGCCGCCTCGATCTCACCGCGGGTCACGCCGAGGATGAACAGCACCGTGTCCAGGTACGGGTGCGAAAGCGACGCGTCGGCAACCTCGCGCAGGGCGGGCTTGGCGTTGAACGCGACGCCCAGCCCGGCAGCCGCCAGCATGTCGATGTCGTTGGCGCCGTCGCCGACAGCCACGGTCTGCTCCATCGGCACGCCGGCCTGCTGCGCAAAGTCCCTCAGCGCCTTGGCTTTCCCCGGTCGGTCGATGATCGGCCCGACCAGTCGTCCGGTCAGCACACCGTCGACCACCTCGAGTTCGTTGGCCGCCACGAAGTCGAGCGCCAGTGCGTGCGCCAGCGGGTCGATCACCTGGCGGAAGCCGCCGGAAACCACGCCGCAGTGAAACCCCAAGCGCCGCAAGGTGCGCAGCGTCGTGCGCGCGCCGGGCGTGAGCTCCAGCTCGTCGGCGACTTCGTCGAGCACGCTGGCGGGCAGGCCTTTCAGCGTCGCGACACGCTGTCGCAGCGATTCCGCGAAATCGAGTTCCCCGCGCATCGCAGCCTCGGTGATCGCGGCCACCGCGTCGCGGGCGCCGACCCGGTCGGCCAGCATCTCGATGACTTCTTGCTGGATCAGCGTGGAGTCGACGTCGAACACGATCAGCCGTTTGGCGCGGCGCTCCAAGCTGGTGTCTTCGAGCGCAACGTCGACCTTCTGCTCGGTGGCGACGCGGGCCAGCGCGGTCTGCAGCTCGGCCGCGCGCTCGGTAGGCACCGACACCCGCAGTTCGAGGCCCGTCACCGGATAATCGGAGACGCCGCGGATGGCGTCGATGTTGACCCCTAGGCAGGCGAGTTCTGTGGCCAACGCACTGAACGTCCGCGATGCGATGGGCCTGCCGAGCACGACGATCGTGTGCGTCGACGGGTCGACGATGATCGGCATGTCACGGCTGCGCTCGATCGAAACCTCAAGGCCCACATCGTGGATCGCGCGCTGCACGTCTTCACGCAGTGACGTTCCGTCGGCGACGTCCTCGGCGCATGCCACCAGCACGCCCAGTGTCAGCCGGCCGCGTATCACCACCTGCTCGACATTGAGCAGCTCGACGTCGTAGCGCGACAGGACTTCGAACAGCGCGGACGTCACACCCGGCTGGTCGACTCCTGTGACGGTGATCAGTATCGAGACCGTTGCGCCGGCGTTCGGCACCCCGATCAGCCCCGTTCCGGCGCCGCCCGCCCGCTCCGGTCGGGCTCCCTCCGCGGGTCAATGCCTTCCGATTCGCCCACGGTGGCGTGTCTGCCGATGTGGGATTCGGCGCGCATGCGTTCGATCATGTGGGGGTAGTGCAGTTCGAATGCGGGTCGTTCGGAACGGATGCGGGGTAGTTCGGTGAAGTTGTGCCGCGGGGGTGGGCAGCTGGTGGCCCATTCCAGTGAGTTGCCATAACCCCACGGGTCATCGACGGTCACCGGCTCGCCGTAGCGCCAGCTGCGGAACA
>Ga0210086_1000061_pt1 | contig 69788 bp, 53 predicted proteins | sample China_Galinas_PW_3_FD_184867 | JGI IMG/M metagenome (GOLD analysis project Ga0210086, IMG submission 184867) | Wetland microbial communities from San Francisco Bay, California, USA, that impact long-term carbon sequestration - China_Galinas_PWB_D2... | ecosystem: Environmental > Aquatic > Marine...
TCCTACCAGGATTACCTGGAGCAGCTCACCTTCCTGCTGTTCTTGAAGATGGCCGACGAGCGCGAGCGCCTGGACGGCAAGGGACAGCCGGTGCCCGCGGGGTACCGGTGGTCCGACCTCTCCGGCCCGCTGATGGAGGGGGAGAAGCTCGAAGCCCACTACCGGGAGACCCTCCAGACCCTCGGCCAGCAGGGGGGCATGCTGGGGCTGATCTTCCGCAAGGCCCAGAACAAGATCCAGGACCCGGCGAAGCTGCGCACGTTGATCGTCGACCTGATCGACAAGGAGGAGTGGCTCTCCATGTCCTCCGACGTCAAGGGGGACGCCTACGAGGGGCTGCTGGAGAAGAACGCCCAGGACGTCAAGGGCGGCGCCGGCCAATACTTCACGCCACGGAGCGTGATCGACGCGATGGTCCGGTGCGTCCAGCCCAAGCCGGGCGAGGTGGTGGCTGATCCGGCCTGCGGCACCGGCGGCTTCCTGCTCGCCGCCTACCAGTACATGGCCGACCGGCCGGATCGTCCCGGCCCGGACAAAGAGATGAAGCGCTTTCTCCAGTACGAGGCGCTCCGCGGGGTCGAGCTGGTGGACGGGGTCAGCCGTCTGTGCGCCATGAACCTCCTGCTCCACGGCATCGGGCCGACCGACGACGAGCGGACGCCGCCGATCAAGACCGACGACGCCCTGCGCGACGAGCCGAGCGACCACGCCGACGTGGTGCTGACCAACCCGCCGTTCGGCAAGAAGTCGTCGATCACCGTGATCAACGAGGCCGGCGAGACCGACCGCAGGACCCTGACCTACAACCGGCCCGACTTCTGGACCACCACGTCGAACAAGCAGCTCAACTTCGTCCAACACGTCAAGAGCCTGCTCAAGATGCACGGACGGGCGGCGATGGTGGTGCCGGACAACGTGCTCTTCGAGGGGGGAGCGGGGGAGACGGTGCGCCGGAAGCTCCTCCAGGAGACCGAGGTCCACACGCTGCTCCGGCTGCCCACGGGGATCTTCTACGCCCAGGGGGTCAAGGCGAACGTCCTCTTCTTCGACCGCAAGCCGGGCTCGGACAAGCCCTGGACCCGGGAGGTGTGGGTCTACGACCTGCGCACCAACGGCCACTTCACCCTCAAGGAGCGGCCGCTTACCTCGAAGGATCTCGAGGAGCTCGTCGCCTGCTACAAGCCCGGCGACCGTCATCACCGGCAGCCGACCTGGTCCGAGGACACTCCGGACGGCCGCTGGCGGGCCTACTCCTACGATGAGCTCGTCCAGCGGGACAAGCTCAACCTCGACATCTTCTGGCTGCGCGACGAGAGCCTGGAAGACTCCGCCAACCTGCCGGAGCCCCACCTCCTGGCCGCAGAGATCGCCGACGACCTGCGGGCGGCGCTCGAAGAGATCGAGGACGTCCTCGGCGATCTCCAGGAGCGGGCCGGCGAGCCGGTCGCCGAATAGGCCGCGCCTATCGACCCCGCCGGCTCATCCGCTTTTTGCTCGATTCGGCGACCTAAAAGTACAGTCCATCGCCAAGATGATCAGTTGATCTTCGCGTTGGAGGCGCGGCTGTTCCTCCGACGGTGTGGACAGCCCGGCAGAACTCTCCCGAACGCGCCGGACCGCGGAGCTCGCCGGGATGTATTAGCCAGGCTGCCGGAGGATTGACGCGGGATCGACCGAGGCGGCGCGGCGCAACGGTACCCAGGAAGCCAGAAATACTGCTGTGCCCAGCGCGAGGAACGCCACGAGCCAACTCAGAGGGTCCCAGATCGTCACGCCGTAGGTAAGGTGCTGGAGGCCTCTACCGAGCAGGGCTCCCAGACCTCCGCCGACGACGAGCCCCAAGCCGCCCGCGGCGAGCGCGCGGAGAAAGACCTCGCGCCGCACACGACTTCCGCTGGCACCCAGGGCCATTCGAATACCGATCTCACGCCTCCGACTCACGACGGCGTGGGTGAGCAGGGCGTAGATACCTAGGCTTGCCAGCAGCACCGCGCAGGCGGCGAACACGGCAAGCAGGCGGATGGCGTAGGTCTGGGGAGCTCGTTTCGAGGCGATGAGCTCGGCGACCGCGACCGGCTCGTCGACTGTCTGGTCCGCATCGAGGTCACGAACCCGTTGCTCCACCAGGCGAGCAACCTCCGGTTCCATCAGGGGTGAACGCACGAGCAGAGTGATTTCGCCGGTCGACAGGCCGGCGAATGGGTAAGGAACGAACAGATCGGGCGCCTGTTCCGTGGTACGCCCCGGCTCTTCCAGATCACCGGAGACTCCCACCACGGTGAACCAGCGGCCCTCGAACTCCAGGCTCTGACCGAGAGCGTCTTCGCCCGGCCAGAGTGCTGCGGCGAGAGACGTGGTGACCACCGCCGTCGGCTCTCCCGTGGGAGAGTCGCGCTCCGAGAAGGCGCCGCCGCGCAGGATCGGCACTCCCAGGGCCGCGAAGTAGCCCGGCGTCACGTAGGAAGCAGCCACAGGATGTCCTCCGTCCGGAAGGATGTGGTGGCCACTGATCGCGGAGATGACGTTGGTGTAACTGCCGTCAGTAAGGAAGAAGTACTGGGTCGCCCCGACTGCCGTGACGGCAGGCGCATCGGCGATCGATCGGCGAAGACGCTCGACGGCTTCGATGCGCGCCTTGCGGTCGCCGTAACGCGAAACAAGGAAAGTGGCGTGAGCCGCCACCAGCCCATTCGGTTCCAGGCCGAGATCGATCGCCTGGAGAGCCAACAAGCTGTCTGTCAGGAGTCCCGCACCGATCAACAGTGCCAGGGCCAAGGCGATCTGAACGACCACCGCGAGCTCCGCCAGCCGGCTGCGCTCACTGCCCCGGCCTTCCGGATCGGTGCGAAGCAGGCGCATCAGACCGGGGCGCATCGCCGCGAGCGCCGGCAAGGAACCGAAGACGACGCCGCATGCCACAGTCGTACCCAGGGAAAAAAGACACACGATGCCAACGGACGGGGAGAGCTGAGCGGCGTCAAGCCATCCGGATGGGGCGAGAGTCACCAGAGCAGGAGCCAGGAGAAGGGCACCGAGAAGTCCCGCGCCACCGCCTGCGAGGAACAGAATGAGGTGCTCCCCGCTGATCTGCGCCAGGAGGCGTAGGGTCGAGGCACCGAGGACCCCGCGCACAGCGAGCTCGTGTCGACGGCGCAGGCTTCGAGCCAGCAGGAGCGCAGCCACATTGCTGCTGCAGATGAGCAGAACTGTCGCGGCTGCAAGCTGAAGCATCAAGAGCGTCTGCCGCGAACCGCCGGTCACCGCCTCGGCGAGTGGCACGACCTCGAGGCGCTCCGCTGCCTCCGCTCTCGGCAAATCCGCAACGGCTCGAGAATAGACGGCCGACAGCCCTTTCCTGGCGCTCTCCAGCGAGACTCCCGGCGCCAACCGGCCGACGACGTCGTAGTTCGACTGCACGGGAATCGCAAGATTGCGAACCGCAGCCTCTCGCCGTGGGTTGGGAAGCCACAAGTCGACGCCGGCAGGGTAGCCATCGGTCCGTGACAACACTCCGATCACGGTGAAGAGCTGATCGTTGAGTCTCAGCGTTCGCCCGAGAATCGTCGGATCTGCGCCGAAGCGTCGGCTCCAGAGCGACTGGGAGAGAACCACGACATTGTCCTGTCCGGGGTCGTCCTCGTTCTCGGCAAAGACACGACCGAGTACAGTGCGAGCTCCGAGCAAGGAGAACAGGCGAGCCGAAACGAGCGCTCCGTTCACTTCGAAGGGAGCCCCTTGACGCGGCGACACGCGGACGCGCACGTCGTCGACGACGGCCGCCAACCCTCGGACATCTGGTCGGGCCTCCTCGAGGGCGAAGAAGGCCGTGGGAAAAATCGTGCCACCTGCGCCGGAAGACTTGTTCCGCGCACTGAGATGCACCAGGTCGTTCGGTGCAGGATAGGGTAGCGGCGCGGACAGCACCCGCTCCAGTAGAGAGAAGACGGCGGTGTTGGCCGTCGTGCCGAGCGCAACGACCGTCACCACCGCCAGGCTCAGCGCCCATCGGCGCCGTAGGATGCGCAGGCTGGAGGAGAGAGTGGTCAACACCGGCGAAGGCTCCGGCGGCTCCGGTTGTTATTCAACGGTTCAACAGCATGCGCACCCGGTAGGCGAATGCTCTCCGCTCGTCGGGCGTCGAGCTCTTCGGGTCTTCCCACACGATCCGGAACCTACCACTCGCGTCGCGCTTCATCAGGATCTTCCAGGGTGTGTCTGGAGCCGCGAGTATATCTGCGAGCTTTCGTTCAGGATCGACGAGTACCGGAAACGTCAGACCGAAGTTGCGCTCTGTCTGGCAACTTGCGTCGGTGTCCGCCTTCCCCATCAGAGCGTAGACACCGACGTCCTCCCTCTCCTCTGCAAGCGTCTCGACATCCAGCAGCTCCTGCTGACAGATCGGGCAATCGTACGGAGTAAACACATACAGCAAGAGCGAATCCCGTGCGTCCGTGCCGACGGACAGGACTCTGCCGTCGCACCCCTTCAGCGGTAGCTCCAGCACCTTGTCGAGGGCTCTTGGCCCGATGGAAGGAACCTGGGCTTGGAGGTCCGAGCGCAGCGTGCGCACACGCCAGGCCAACATCAACGCTGCCACCGACAGCCCGAAGATACAGACCAGGACAATCACCGTGCCGAAGGAGAAGCCACGCCCTTCCGAGGATGGATGGCGACCTTCTGTGGAGTGCTTCATCGGCTCGCCGCCTGCTTCAAGACGCCGACCTCGAGCGCGAAGCGTTTCCCCGCTCTGCGTGCGAAGACCCAACCTCCGTCGCGAGTCGAGCCAACCAATCGGCCCGGTGCCTCGATGTCTTCCGCTAGTTGCTTCCCGTCCTGATCGAAAACTTCCAGCAGGTAACCGGCGCCGTTTGGCCGGCTGATGGACACCATGACGAGATGCCCGGCCGCCCTGACCTGGTCCACCCGATAGCTCGCAGCCAACACCTTCGCGGCGTCATTGGACATCAACTGATCGACCGTGAGCGCTGGCGTCGGTTCCGCGATGGCGCTCTCGATCTCCGTGCTGGTCACCTGATCTGTCGCCGGATCGAGCCGCCAGAGCTTCCGCTCCGGCTCTTGTACGAAGAAGACCTGACCGGACGGCCCAACGGCAAGGTGCTCGTCTCCCACTACGGCCCACCGCTTGGCCACCAATTCGGGGTCGGTTTCGACCGCGGAAGACAAGAACCGACCATCGCTCAGCTTGTACTCATGGACCAGCAAACACCCCTTGTCGAGGAACGTATGGGTGGGATAGCAGCCGGCAACGTAGAGCCGGTCGTGCCGCTGGTCAAGAGCGAGTGCCTTCGGCCTGTAGCTCGGGTTCTGAAGAAGAATGCTGCTCACAAGCTTGCCGGTATGATCGAACGCAAGTACGCGACCAGACCCAAAATCGGCGATCCACACCTTGCCTTCGTCGTCGATGTCCATGTCCCTGAGGCGAACGTACTTGTCCGGATCTTCTCCGTAGGCGGAGATCGCTCCTCTGGTGACACCTTCGGTGTCGTAGAACTCAATGCGCTGTTTCTCCGGCGTCTTCCAGCTATAGTCGCGAACCACCCACCCTTTGCCATCCGGTAGCGCCCCATCCACGCGCCCGCTCTCCTTGTGCAGCGTAATCGTGCTCCGCAGCTCGAGCTTTAGTGTCGGAGCTTGCGTCGCGGCGCGTAGCGGGAACGCAAGCGTCAAGGCGATGAGAATGGTAGCCAACATCGTCACATCAGCGACACCGAATTCCCTATTGGACGGTTCGGTACGCAATTTCATTGATTTCCTTTCTGAGCGAACAGCGTCAGGAATTACTTCAAGCGCGGCCAAGGTGGGCCGACAATGCCCGTCCGAGCACCGCACACTTCCTTTGAAGCATGAGAGGAGACGATCCGGTGGAGATGGAGCACCTCCACCGGTACCGTCCTTTCTAGCGTAGCTGGTTCGGAGAGAGCTCTACGTCTTGAGCTTGCAAGCGCAATTCCCGACCATGACGGGGCAACTGCAGACGTCACCTTCCTTGATGCCAGCAGTGATGATAGAGGCCATGCTCGGCTCTGGGCTGGCGAGGAGGATCACCCCACACGCGAGCGACACCAGAAACACGAAGCTCAGGACGAAACCGGTCATCTTCCTTCCAAACATCTTCGGCTCCTTTCGCCCACATCTCCACACTGTCTCTACCGACCACGCGTCGGCAGACAAGAAGAGATGAAACAACGTGGCAAAAAGACTAATAGGTAAGTTTGTGTGTGTCCAGATTCCAAAATACGGATACGCCATCTGGGCATTTGGCCAGGCGGTAGACGGCGGTGCTCTGCGGCACCGGGCGCGGATTCGGTTTGCCCCCGATCCACCCCGCCCGCCTGAGCTCGCTCACGTCCACTCGCTCCCGCTCTTCACTCACCGATACTCGGGATTCGGAAAATCGAACCGGCAGCCGGCGTCCCACTCCGACCGCTGATTGCCGTGGGCGGGGAGGCCGCCGCGGTCTTTGAGCATGCGGGCGAGGTGGAGGAGGTTCCAGGTCATGAAGGTGGTGTTGCGGTTGGTGAAGTCGTTTTCCGGGCCGCCGGAGCCGGGGTCGAGGTAGCTGGGGCCGGGGCCGGCCTCGCCGATCCAGCCGCAGTCGGCCTGGGGCGGGATGGTGTAGCCGATGTCGTGGTCGACGGCGCGGATCGCATCGACGGTGACGCCGTTCTTCTCCATGATCTCCATGGACAGGCGCATCAGCCCTTCGGTGTTCGACACCTGGGGCGAGCGCTTCAGGGTGCAGTTGACGTACAGGGCGGTGAGGTCGGAGAAGTCCCAGTCGTGGGAGGTGCAGAGGGCTTCTTGCTTCTCGGTCAGGGGCATCGGCTCTCCTTCAGGTCGGTCTGTTCGGTGTGTCATTCTCGGTGCTCGGGCGACGGCTCCTCGCGCCCCGCCGCCACCTCGCACGCCGCGTAGCGCGCCTCGGCCTCGTCTTTCGATTCGCCGAGGTAGAGGACCCGGTGGATGGGGATGAGGCAGGCGTTCGTGCTCTTGTGGAGAGCGTCCAGGAGCTGGGGCCAGGTGAGGGGCCAGAGGCGGTAGATGCGGACGACGCCGTCCGCGGAGGAGGTGACGATCCGCTGGCCGTCGGGACCGAAGGAGGCCGCCCACACCGGTCCCTGGTGGCCTTCGAGGAAGACCGGCTGGCCCGTCTGCGGAGCGCCCTTCAGAGAGCCCTGGTGCGAGATGGGGGCGTCCCACACCCGAGCGGTCCAGTCCTGGGAGGCGCTGACGATCTTGGTGCCGTCCGGGCTGAAGGCGGCGCTCCACACCGGCCCTTCGTGGCCCGCGAGCACCACGGGCTTGCCGCTGCCGTCGGTGTTCCACACCCGGACGGTGAGGTCGGCGGAGGCGCTGACGATGCGCTTGCCGTCTGGGCTGAAGGCGGCGGTCATCACCTGGTCCTCGTGGCCCTTGAAGAAGGTCGGCTCGCCGCTGCCGTCGGCGTTCCAGAGGCCGATGGTGCGGTCCGCGGAGGCGCTCAAGATCTTGGTGTCGTCCGGGCTGAAGACGGCGCTCCGCACCCAGCCCCGGTGGCCGCGGAGGACATGGAGCTGGTGGCCTTCGGTATCCCAGATGCGGATCGTCCGGTCGTAGGAGGCGGTGACCACGCGGGTGCCGTCGTGGCTCCAACGGGCGTCGAGCACCTTGTCTGTATGGCCGCGGAGCACCACCGGTTCGCCCGTACCGTCGGCGTTCCAGATCCGGGCGTTGCCGTCGTCGGACGAGGTGAGGACCTTCGTGTCGTCCGGGTTGAAGGAGGCGCTCCGCAGGCGCTCCGCGGGACCGGTGAGCACCACCGGGTTGCCGGTGCCGTCGGCGTTCCAGATGCGCGCGGTGAGGTCCGCGGAGGCGGACACCAGGCGCTTCCCGTCGTGGCTCAGCCGGGCGTCCCACACCTGGTTCTGGTGGCCCTCGAAGAGCTGGGGGTCGGGCACGGGATGGGCGTCCCAGAGCCGCACCGTGCCGTCGTCGGAAGCGGTGGCGACCTGGCGGCCATCGTGGCTGAAAACCGCCGCCCGGACCCATCCCTTGTGGCCAGCCAGCTCGGCCGCGGTGGTGCCGCCGTCCACCCGCCAGAGGCGTGCCTCGCCGTCGTGGGAGGCGGTCAAGACGGTGGCGTCGTCCGGGCTGAAGGCGATGTCGCGGACCCAGTCCTTGTGCCCCCGGAGGACTCTCGGTGTGCCGTGTCCGTCCGCCCACCAGAGCCGTGCGGTGTTGTCGGCGGAGGCGGTGGCGACGGTCTTGCCGTCGTGACTGAAGACCGCCCGCCAGACCCATCCTTCGTGGCCCGCGAGCACCACTGGCGGAGACGAGCCGCGGAGATCCCACACCCGGGCCGTGTTGTCACGCGATGCGGTCACCAGGCGCGTGCCGTCGGGGGAGAAGTCGAGGCCCAGCACCTGGTCGGTGTGGCCGCTGAGGACTCGGGGCTCGCCGGAGCCGTCCGAGCGCCAGATCCGGGCGGTGCCGTCCGCGGAGGCGGTGGCGACCCAAGCGTCGTCCGGGCTGAACGCGGCGGCCGTGACCGCGGCGGTGTGCCCCCGGAGGACCACCGGCTCGCCGGTGCCGTCCCGTGCCCAGACCCGCGCGCTCCCGTCCTCCGCGGCGGTGACGATCCGGTCGCCGTCGTGGCTGAACTCCGCCGCCAGGAGCGCCCCTCCGTGGCCGTCGAGGACCACCGGGTTGTCCGAGCCGTCGAGGGTCCAGACCCGCGCGGTGCCGTCCCGCGACGCCGTCACCACGCGCCCTCCGTCCGGGCTGAAGGATGCCGCGGTCACCTCGCCGCTGTGCCCCCGGAGCGCCTGACTCGGAAGGACTCGGGGAACGCCCGTGCCGTCGCTCCGCCAGACGCGGGCGGTCGTGTCCTCGGAGGCGGTGACGAGCCACCGGTCGTCGGGGCTGAAGGCGACCGCCGTGACGCCGTCCCGGTGCCCCCGGAGCACGGAGTGGGGAATCGGCTGGCCGGCGATCAGGCGTGCGGCGCCGGCACCGCCCGTCGGCTCGGTGCCGCCGAGGAGATCGGCGCTCTCGCGCAGCAGGAGGGTCGCCAGGAGGGGGTCGCGGAGCGTGGTCGCCGTCTTGACGATCAGTCCGGCCTGCTGCTCCAGGGCCCGGCGGCGGGCATCGAGATACTGGCTGAAGGCGATGGCGGCGAGGGTGAGGAAGACCAGCGAAGCACCGATGGCTGTGGCGAGTGCCCGCCGCCGCCGGCGCCGGGCTGTCGCGATCCTGCGGCGCTCGGCGGCGGCGCTCTCCTCGATGAACAGCCGTTCCTCCTCCAGCCCCTCCGCGTGCTGACCGAGCCACCGCTCCGCCTCCGCCAGGGCGCCGCCCCGGAGCAGGGCGTCCTCGTCCCGGCCAGTCGCTTCCCACTGGGCCACGGCCGAGCGCAGCCGGCGGCGCCAGAGCAGGAACTCCCGGTCCTCGTCGAGCCAGGCGCGCAGCCGCTGCCAGGAGCGGAAGAGCGCTTCGTGGGCTACCTCGATCACGCGCTCACCGCCCTGGTCGCGGGAGACCAGCAGGCGGGCGCGGACGAAGCGCTCGAGCAGCTCGTGGACGTCCGCCGGCAGATCCCGCCAACGCGCCGGCTGGCGGACCAGGCTCCCGGCCTCGGTCATGCGGACCATCTGCAGGAAGGCACGCCGCAGGGCGGCCTCGGTCTCCGGCGACGGGGCGGCGGCCTGGAGGACCTCGTCCGCGGCCCGCGCAACCGAGCCGCTGAGGCCGCCGAGGGAGTCCCGGTACGCCCGCACCGTCAGCCGGCCGTCGTCGCCGTGGCGCTCCCAGAGCTCCCGCAGGGTGAAGGCGAGGAGCGGCAGGCTCTCCTCGCCCCGGGCCTCCTCGATCAGGGCCTCGGTGAGCCCGACCTCGAGATCGACGCCCGCCGCCTGGGCCGGCTTCTCGACAATCTGGGCCACGCTCTCCGGTGCCATCGGGCCGAGGGAGAGGCTCTCGAACCGGAAGCCCAGGAGCTCCGGGTCCTTCTGGAGCTCCTCCAGGTAGTCCGAGCGCATGGTGGCCAGGACCACCAGCGGGGCCTCCGGCACGTCCAGGGCCGCGCGCAGCAGCCGCAGAAAGGCGCGGGCGGGATGGTCGTCCCCGTGGCCGAAGACCTCCTCGAGCTGGTCGACGGTCAGGAGGATCCGGGCATCCGGCCGCCGGCTTGCCAGCCGCAGGTCCGCGAGCAGGTCGAACAGCTCACTGCTCCGGTCGGTCCGGTCGGCTGCCTCCCCGAAGGTGAGCGCGGACGCTGGGCCCGCGGCCGGATCGACGGCGCCGGACGGACTTTCGAGCACAGCGCGCAGCCGCCGCAAGTGGCGCACGGCCTCCGGGTCGCCGCGCCGGCGGAGCGCCCGGTCGAGGATCTCGAGGGCGTCGCGCGCCTCGGTCAGCGCCCGGTCCTCCGCTGGAGGAACCCCCGCGGGTTCTCCGGCGGGCCTCACCCCAGGGGCCTGAAGCGCCCCGGCCGTAAGAGCGACCCCGGCCTGACCATCGAGCAGCGCGGTCACGCGGCGGTGGAGAAGGCGCTCGATCTCCTGCCATGGGCGGGGACTGCCGGCTTCGGTCAGGGCACGGCTGAGCGATCCCGCGAGCTCTCGGAACGGATCCTCGCCGGGACGGAACGGGTCGAGCACGATCCAACCCTCGGCCGAGCGGCGCAGGCGGGGCAGGAGGCCGGCCCGGACCAGGGACGACTTGCCGCTCCCCGAGGAGCCCAAGACCAGCAGCATCCGGGCGTCGCCGAACCGCTGCAGGCGCCGGAGCTTCTGCAGGCCGTCGTGGATCTCGCCTTCCCGTCCGAAGTAGATCCCGGCGTCCTCCTCCTGGAATGCGAGCAGGCCGGGGTAGGGCGGGCGGCTGCCGTCCCAGTCGAAGGCATCGGCCGGGTCCAGGCCCGCGGCCCGCAAGCCGGCCCAGAGGCGCCGGTAGGCCTCCTCGCGGTCCGCCGTCAGGTCGAGGATCTGGCTCGAGGTCAGGACCGGATCGATCGTGCACGGCGCGACCTTGACCGGGAAGACCTGCTTGCCCAGGGCCTTGGCGTGGGTGATCTCGGCGAAGCACCAGTGGGAGGCCATGCTGTGCTCGCTGCACAGCACGATCACCGCCTGGCAGGCCCGGAGGCGGCGGTACAGCTCCTGCTCCCAGTCCCGTCCGGCCGGGATGCCGTCCTCCGGGTCGAAATCCAAGAACACCGACCGGTGTCCCTCGGCGCGCAGCCGTGCCATCACCTCCTCTGAGACGGAGGTGTCCCGGCTGCTGTGGCTGATGAAGATCGCGCTCAACGGGATGTATGAATTTTCGACGAGACTAGCACGATGCCACGAGGGGATCGCCGCACCGGCGGGGCGGCCAGGCCGAACGGGTAGCCGGAGCCGTCCCATTGCTCGAGGAGGAGCGGGCGGGGGGTATCATGACCCCATGGAACCCACGAAGTACGTCTCCGAAGTTCGCATCGAGCGCCAGCGCGGGCCGATCCGCCACGCCCATCTGCCCGGGGAGGAGCACCCCGTCGTCTTCGGAGTCCACGGCGCCGTGGCCGCCCACTACGGCGTGTCCCCGGACGACTACCCGCCGCGGGCGACGACGCTCGACTACGTGGTGGCGGCAGCCGGTGGCTGACTGACCGGGACCCTGGGAGGCGCGCTGGAGGCGCGCCACGTGAACGCATCGGACGGCCGGCTGAGCGCCGCCGTGCGCGGGGAGATCGAGAGCGAGGACGGGGTCCTCGTCATCAAACGGATCCATGTCCGCTACCACCTCCGGGCGCCGGAGGACGCGCGCGAGACGGTCGAGCGGGTCCACGGCTTCCACGCCGACCACTGCCCGGTCTACCGCTCGCTCTGCGCGGCCATCGACATCACCACCGAGCTGGAGCTGGAAGCGGAGTAGACGCGGGCCCGTCCCGTACAATCTGGCCCGCAGGCCGCGCGGTGGGAGCGGGTGATCGCACGATCCCGCCGCGCGGGCTCATCGCCGGAGTGGCGAAACGGTAGACGCGGCGGACTTAAAATCCGCTGCCTTCGGGCGTGTGGGTTCGAATCCCACCTCCGGCACCATGCCCCCGCCGCCCCCGAGCACGGCCTGGGCGAAGGAATCCGACCACGCGAGGAGAGGAGACGGATCGATGGAGACCCTGAAGAGCTATGTCTGCGGCCGCTGGCACGAGGCCGACGCCGGATTCCGGCCGCTGGTCAACCCGGCGACCGGCGAGGAGATCGCGCGCGCGTCGAGCCGCGGGATCGATTTCGGCGAGGTCTTGGAGCACGCCCGGTCCCAGGGCGGACCGGCTCTGCGCTCCCTGACCTTCGCCGAGCGCGCCGGGCTGCTCAAGGCGGCCTCCAAGGTGCTGCGCGAGCACCGGGACGAGCTCCTGGAGCTCTCGCGGGTCAACGGCGGCACCACCCGTCCCGACGGCGCCTTCGACGTCGACGGGGCGACCGGCACGCTGGCCTACTACGGCGCGATCGGCCGCGGCCTCGGCGACCGCCCCCTGCTGGTCGAGGGCGACGGTGTCCAGCTCGCCAAGACCGAGGGCTTCTGGGGGCGCCACGGCCTGGCGCCCCGCCGGGGCGTGGCGGTGCACGTCAACGCCTTCAACTTCCCGGCCTGGGGCCTGGCGGAGAAGCTGGCGTGCTCGATCCTCGCGGGGGTTCCGGCGGTGACCAAGCCGGCCACGGCGACCGCCATGGTCGCGGTCCGGATCGTCGAGCTGCTGGTGGCCGCGGAGGCGTTCCCCGAAGGCGCGCTGCAGCTCGTCTGCGGCGGCACCGGCGACCTGCTCGACCGGCTCGGCGCCCAGGACGTCTTTGCGTTCACCGGCTCGGCGGACACGGCCATGGCACTCCGCGACCGGCAGAACCTCCGCGAGACCAACACCCGGGTGAACGTCGAGGCCGACAGCCTGAACGCCGCCGTCCTGGCGCCCGCGCCGAGCGAGGCGGCCGTCGACCTGTTTTTGAAGGACGTGGTCCGGGAGATGACCCAGAAGACCGGCCAGAAGTGCACGGCGGTGCGCCGCGTGCTGGTCCCCGCCGCGGACGCCGAGCGCATCGAAGAGGCGCTGGTCGAGCGCCTGGCCCGGGTGGTCCCCGGCGACCCGGCCGCCGACGGCGTGACCATGGGGCCGGTGGCGACCGCCCAGCAGCTCGAGGATTGCGAGCAGGGGGTGGCCGAGCTCCTCGCCTGCACCCGTCTCGTTCACGGGGAGGGGCGGCGGATCGACGGCACCGGCGCCCCGGCCGGCAAGGGCTTCTTCTTCCCGCCGACCTTGTTGCGAGCGGACGATGCCCGCGGCGCAGCGGCGGTCCACCAGCGGGAGGTCTTCGGCCCGGTGGCGACCCTGTTGCCGTACGACGGCACGGCGGAGGAGGCGGCGGACCTGGTCGCCCTCGGCGGCGGCACGCTGGTCACCTCGGTCTACGGCGACGACATGGATTGGCTGGGACGGTTCACAGAAGGGTGCGCACCGTTCACCGGGCGGATCTACATCGGCTCGGAAGCGTCCGCCGAGGTCGCGCCGGGATCGGGCATCGCCCTGCCCCAGACCCTCCACGGCGGTCCCGGCCGGGCGGGGGGCGGCGAAGAGCTGGGCGGCCTGGTCGGGGTCAAGGCGTATCTCCAGCGGGTGGCCCTCCAGGGAGCCCGCGGCGTGGTCGAGGAGTTGCTCGTTCCAAACGAGAGCGAGTAGCGCTCCGGCGGCCCGAGCCGCGGGATAGAATGGCGTTTCTTTTCCGGGGCCTCCCGGAGCGCAGCGCATGCTCCAGACCATCGAACAGCCCAAGAGCCTCCCGCACAGCGAAGAGTCCGAGCGCGCGGTGCTGGCCGCGGTGCTGCTCGACCCGAGCATTCTGGCGTCCGTCGCCTCCCGCCTGACGGACGAGGACTTCTACGCCGGCCGCCACCGGTTGCTGTACTCCACGATGGTGTCGCTCCAGGAGGACGGAGCGGCAATCGACCTGCGCACCGTTCAGGCGCGGCTCGAGCAGCAGGACCGGCTGGAGGAGGCGGGCGGCCTGGCCTACATGGCCGGTCTCGACCTGGACCTGCCCGATCTGGGACGGGTCGATTCCTACGTCGAGATCATCAAGGAGCGCTCGATCCGCCGGCGCCTGATCAGCGCCTCCCAGCAGATCATGCGCGACTGCCTCGACGGCGGGCTCGAGGCGACGGAGGCGCTCGGCCGGGCCGAGCAGGCGGTCTTCGGCCTCGGTGAGGAGGCGGTCCGCAAGGGGTTCGTGCAGCTCGGGTCGGTCCTCCACGAGACCCTGGAGGACCTGGAAGAGCGGCCGGGCTCGACGCTTATCGGCATTCCCACCGGCTTCGTCGACCTGGACCGGATCACCCACGGCCTGAACCGCGGCAACCTGGTGGTCATCGCCGGCCGGCCTGGCATGGGCAAGACCAGCTTCGCCCTCAACTGCTGCCAGCACGTCTCGCTGCGCGAGAGCCGGCCGGTGGGGATCTTTTCGCTCGAGATGAGTGCCCAGGAGCTGGGCCTGCGCATCCTGTGCTCGGAGGCGGGCGTGCCGTTTTCGCGGTTGCGTTCCGGCCACCTGTCCCAGAAGCAGTGGAGCCGGATCATCCAGACCACGCGCGAGGTGGCGGACGCGCCGCTCTTCATCGACGACTCGCCCAACCCGTCGCTTCTCGAAGTGGCGTCCAAGGCGCGCCGTCTAAAGGCGGAGAAGGGTCTCGAGCTGGTGGTCCTCGACTACCTCCAGCTCATGCAGGCCGGCGGCCGCTACGAAAACCGGAACCTCGAGATCGCCGCCATCAGCCGGGGGATGAAGCAGCTCGCCAAGGAGCTCGACTTGCCGGTGATCGCCCTGTCCCAGCTCTCCCGGAACCCGGAGCGCCGGGGCTCGGACCGGCGGCCCCAGCTCGCCGACCTGCGGGAGAGCGGGTCGATCGAGCAGGACGCGGACATGGTCGCCTTCATCTACCGGGAGGAGGTCTACAGCCCGGACGACCCGGAGGTGGAAGGCCTGGCGGAGCTGATCATCTCCAAGCACAGAAACGGTGAGACCGGCACGGTGGAGCTGGCCTTCCTGGGCGAGACCACGACCTTCAAGAACCTGGACCGGCACCACGGTGGCGGCGGCCCGGGGGGCGGTCCCCCGTCCTACGACGGGCCCGGGGTCTCCTGACGTGCCGCGCACCGTGCACGACACTGAGGCGGCGGTCGGCTTCGATCCCGTGGACGCGACGCCGGCACCCCCCCGGATCCGGAGGGAGGACCCTCTGCCGCGGGCGCTCCGCCCGGCGTGGGCGGAGATCGACCTGGACGCCCTGGCGGCCAACCTGGCTACCGTCCGGCGGACCTTCGCCGATAGCGGCGCGGAGGCCCGCATCATGGCGGTGATCAAGGCGGACGCCTACGGTCACGGCGCGACCGAGGTCAGCCTCGCTCTGGAGCGCGCCGGCGTCGACCTGCTCGGGGCGGCCCTGCTCGAAGAGGGGGCGGAGGTCCGCCGGGCCGGCGTCGAGCTGCCGATCCTGGTGCTCGGCGTGGCCCAGGCCGAGCAGCTCCCGTACTTCCGGCGCTACCGGCTGGTCCCGGTGGTCTCCGGCATGGACCAGTTGGTCCTCTGGCGCGACTGGCTGGAGGGGGCGGGCGACTTCGTCCAGGACGTCCACCTCCAGGTGGACACCGGCATGACCCGGCTCGGCATCGGGGAAGAGGACCTGGCCGAGGCGCTCCGCATCATCCGCCGGACCCCTGGGCTCCGGCTCTGCGGGCTGCTGTCCCATTTCGCCGACGCCGACCTGGTGGAGAGCCCGCGCAACCCGGACCAGGAGCGGCGCTTCGCCGGCGTGGTCGACGCGCTGACGCCCGCCGAGCGCGAGCGGGTGCAGATTCACCTCGCCAACAGCGCCGGCGCTCTCCACCGGCCGGCGAGCCGTCACGACCTGGTGCGCCTCGGGCTGGCGCTCTACGGTTATGATCCCGCCGGGCTGTTCGAAGGGCTCCTGCCGGTGATGTCGGTCAAGACCCGGACGGTGCTGGTGCGGGACGTGCCCGCCGGCACCAGGGTGAGCTACGGCGGCCGCTGGAGCGCCCCGCGGCCGAGCCGCATCGGCGTGCTGCCGGTCGGCTACGCCGACGGCTACGCCTGGCGACTGACGGGCAAGGCCGAGGCACTGGTCCGCGGCCGGCGCCTCCCGATCGTCGGCGCGGTCAGCATGGACATGATCTTCGTCGACCTGACCGATCTTTCGCCGCCGGGCGAGGAGGGCGGGATCGGCGTCGGCGAGGAGGTGGTCCTGCTCGGTGCCCAGGGGGAGGGGCGCATCACCGCGCACGAGCTGGCCCGGGCGGTCGAGACCATCCCGTACGAGCTCCTTTGCCTGCTCGGCCTGCGGCTCGCCCGCCGGTACGTGGGCGGCGGCAACGGGACCTCGGTCCGCTCGCGCTTTGAAGGAGGATTGACTTGAGCAGCTACCTTCTGCGTCCGATCACCGGAACGGTCGAAGAGCTCGGCCGCTTCTTCGTGATCTTTTGGCGCGTCATGGCGTGGACGCCCCGGCGGCCGTACGACTGGCGCCAGCTCCTGGTCCAGATGGTCCGGGTCGGCGTCAACTCGACCCCGGTGATCCTCCTCACTGCCATGTTCACCGGCGCGGTGCTGGCGCTCCAGTCCTACACGGTGCTCGCGCGGTTCAGCGCCGAGGGCTTCGTCGGGTCGCTGGTCTCCCTGTCCCTGGTGCTCGAGCTCTCGCCGGTGATCGGTGGGCTGATCATCGCCGGCCGGGTCGGCTCGTCCATGGGGGCCGAGCTCGGCACCATGCGGGTCACCGAACAGATCGACGCCCTCGAGGTGATGGCGACGGACCCGATCCATTACCTGATGGTGCCCCGGGTCTGGGCGCTCACCCTGATGCTGCCGGCGCTGGTCCTCCTGGGCGACATTATCGGCATGGTCGGCGGCTACCTTGTGGCGGTCGTCCTGATGGGCTCGAACCCGGTGGTCTACGTCCAGAACAGCTTCCAGTACATGGACGTCTGGGACCTGGGGCAGGGGCTGGTCAAGGCCGCCTTCTTCGGCCTGCTGGTGGCGGTGATCGGCTGCCAGAAGGGGTACTTCACCACCGGCGGCGCCGAGGGAGTGGGGCGCTCGACCACCCGCGCCGTGGTCGCGGCCTCGATCACCATTCTGATCTCCGACTTCTTCCTCACCAAGGTGCTGTCTTGAGCGCGCTGGACGAGACGACGCGGACGACCGCGGAGCCGGCGGTGGCTGGAGCGAGCGCCCACGAGGTCGTGCTGGAGGACCTCCACAAGTCGTTCGGCGCCCTCCGCGTGCTCGACGGCCTGGATCTCGTGGTCCACCGGGGCGAGTCGATGGTGGTGATCGGCGGCTCCGGGGTCGGCAAGAGTGTGCTGCTCAAGCACATCATCGGCCTGCTCTCGCCCGACAGCGGCAGGGTCGTGGTCGACGGCGTCGACCTGTCCACGCTGTCTTCGCGCGAGCTCACCACCTTCCGGCGCCGGTTCGGCATGGCCTTCCAGGAGGGTGCGCTGTTCGACTCCATGACCGTCGCCGAGAACGTCGGGTTTTCCCTCAAGCGGCTGACGGGCCTGTCTCGCGGTGCGATCCGCGAGCGGGTGGACGAGTGCCTGCGCATGGTCCGCCTCGAGGGGGTGAACGAGAAGCTCCCGGCGGAGCTCTCGGGCGGTATGCGCCGCCGGGTCGGCTTCGCCCGCGCCATCGCCCACGAGCCGCGCATCCTCCTGTTCGACGAGCCCACCACCGGCCTCGACCCGGTGATCACGGCGCTCATCGACGAGGTGATCAACGACCTGTCGGACAACCTCCACACGACGACGATCACGATCACCCACGACATGACCAGCGCCTTCCGGATCGCCGACCGCATCGGGCTCCTGGTCGAGGGCAGAATCGTCGCCCTCGCCGCGCCGGAGGAGTTCCGGCACCTGGACGATCCGCGGGTGCAGCAGTTCATCCACGGGAAGGCGGAAGGCCCGCTCACCGAGTCGGCCCCGGTCCCCGAACGGCAGGTCCGTGCGGAGACGTCCGCACGTGGAGCAGAACGCGCAGAAAGGGAGAGTTGATGTCCAACGCCTTCAAAGTGGGCCTGTTCGCCGTCGTCGTGCTGGTGCTGCTGGCGGCCATGATCCTCAGGATCGAGGACATCCGCCTGTTCAGCGGGCCAGAGCGCACCATCACCGCAGAGTTCGACAGCGTCGCCGGCCTGGACGACAAGGCGGCGGTGCGCATCGCCGGCGTTCGCGTGGGACGGGTGGACGGCATCACTCTCGCGCACCGCAAGGCGCACGTGCGCCTGGTCCTGGAGGACGAGGGTGAGGTCCTGACCCAAGGGACCGTGGCCCGGATCGCCAACATGGGGCTCCTGGGGGACAAGTTCGTGGTGCTGGAGCCCGGGCCGGACGACGCGCCGGTGCTCGAGGACGGAGCGACGGTGCCGGGCTTCACCCCGCCGACCTTCGACGAGGCGCTGGCCAAGTTCAACAACCTGGGAGACACCCTCGGCAACCTGGGGACCACGCTCACGGAGGCGAGCGGGGAGACACCGCTCGATCGCCTGATTCGCAACCTGGAGGCGATGAGCGCCGAGATGCGCACGCTGGTCGAGCAGAACCGGAGCAAGGTGGAGGCGACCCTCTCCAACGCCAGCGCGGTGAGCGCGACCCTGGCCCAGGAGCTGCCGCGGCTGACGCGCCAGATGAGTGGCATCCTCGACCGGGTGGACCGGACTCTCAACGAGGTCCAGGGCACGGTCGCCGAGGGCCGGCCGGACCTCCAGGCCTCGCTCGCGAACATGCACCAGCTCACCGACCGGGCGAAGGAGTCGGTGGAGAACATCAACACCATCACCGGCCGCATGGCGCGCGGCGAGGGCACCATCGGCAAGCTGCTGACCTCGGACGAGGCCCACGACGAGCTGATCGGCGCGCTGAGCTCGGTCGAGTCCGGCATCGGCAGCCTGAAGGAGGCGTTCGCCGGCATCCAGAAGATCCAGCTCGAGCTGGGCATCGAGAGCTACTACCTGGAGCAGCCCAACCAATCGAGGAGCTCGTTCAACCTGGACGTGGACACCCAGAGCGGCGGGCCGCTCTACCGGATCGGCGTGATCGACTCACCCCAGGGCAAGACCAAGACGGAGACCAAGCGGATCACCGTCACCAACCCGGACGGCAGCGTCGAGACGACCACCCGCGAGACCTTCGAGCAGTCGGACAGCTTGACCCTCTCGGCGCTGGTCGGCTTCCACCTGTTCGACGACAGCCGGATCTGGGCCGGGGTGATCGAATCGAAGGGCGGCGTGCAGATCGACCAGCCGCTGTTCGACCGGCGCTTCTTGCTCTCCCTGGAGGCGTTCGACTTCAACCGCGAGGACAACCTCGATCCCCACATCCGCCTCTCCGGCATCTGGCGGCTCAACGGTGGGATCTATCTAAAGGCGGGCTACGACGACCTGCTGGTCGGCGAGCGCCAGGGGCTGTTCATCGGCGGTGGGATCCGCTGGAGAGATGACAGCCTGAAGTACCTTCTCGGCTCGCTGCCGAAGCCGTGACGGGTTGAACCGCTACAGCGCTGGCTCGGCGCCGACCAGGCGGCGGTAGGCCTCGACGTAGCGCTCCAGCGTCCCCTCGACCACGTCCGGCGGCAGCACCGGAGGCTCCGACTCGTGGTCCCAGCCGGACGCGTCCAGCCAGTTGCGCACGAACTGCTTGTCGAACGACGCTGGCTCCTCCCCGGGTTGCCAGGTCGAGACCTCCCAGTAGCGGGACGAGTCCGGCGTCAGCGCCTCGTCGACCAGGATCAGCTCGCCGTCGAGCAGGCCGAACTCGAACTTGGTGTCCGCCAGAATCAGGTCGTGCGCCGCCGCGTGCTCCGCGCCCCGGCGGTAGAGCTCCAGGGTCAACCGCCGGAGGTTGCCGGCGAGCTGCGGGCCGAGCTCTCCTTCCATCACCTCGTAGGACACGTTGACGTCGTGGTGGCCACCCGTCTCCTTGGTCGCCGGCGTGAAGATCGGCTCCGGCAGCCGGCTTGCCCGCTCGAGCCCCGCCGGCAGCGCGACCCCGCACACCGCGCCGCCGTCGCGGTACTCCCGGAAGCCGCTGCCCGCCAGGAACCCCCGCGCTACGCACTCGAACGGCACCACCCGGGCCTTTGAGACCAGCGCCGCGCGCCCGGCGATCTGGGCGGCGTCGGCGCCGAGGCGCCGGCGCAGGCTCTCCGGGAAGTCCTCGATCCGCGCCGCGAGCAGGTGGTTGGGAACCACGTCCTCCAGGTGGCGAAACCAGAACACCGAGAGCTGGTGGAGGATCTTGCCCTTGCCCGGGATGCCGGGAGCCAGGATGTGGTCGTAGGCGGAGATGCGATCGGTGGCGACGATCAACAGCTCGTCGCCCAGGTCGTAGACGTCGCGCACCTTGCCGCGGAACGGCTCGGGCAGGTCGGGGAGGTGACTGGCACGGAGTGCTTCGGCGGTCATGGCGGCACCCTTTCACGAGGCGAATCAGAAGGCGCGGCGGATCACGAGGCGGACCGGCTCAGCCCGGCACGGTGCCGGTGCTCTCGACGTCCTGGGCCTGCAGGCGGCCGGAGGCCTCTCGCTCGATGGCCGCCATCAACCCCGGGCCGTGCATCGGCGTCATCCGGTCGGTCGACAGGTCGCCCAGGTCGATCACCTCGAAGACGGCCAGCTTGTCGAGCCCCTTGAGCGACGCCACGCCGAGCCGGCGCAGGCCGATGACCAGGGTTTCGCCGTTGCGGCCGCCCGCCGCCGGATCGGTCAGCTCGACGGCAACCCAGGTTCGGTTGTGGGCGTGCGCCCGCCAGAGCTCGGTGAAGTGGTGCTCCGCATCGAGCTGGTCGATGAACGACCCGGTGGCGACGACGCCCTCGTTGACCAGGTTGCCGTTGCGGTTGATGTAGGCGTAGAAGGTCCGGGCCTCTTCGCGCTTGTCGATCACGTCGACGTTCTTGGTCAGGACCGGGGCGAAGAAGCGGTGGACCACGTCCTGCCGATAGCCGAGGTTCACCAACATGGTCTTGATCTCTTCGATCTCCCGCGTCGCCTTGCCGGTGGTCAGCCGGGAGAGCTCTACCAGGCCGTGCCCGAAGAACTCGTAGCGCTCCGTCCCCGGCGCGCCGGTGTGGATCGGGATCAGCCGGTACTGGCCGAAGTTGAGCGCGACCCGCAGGCCGTGGTCGAACGGGAAGCCGTCGGCGACCGCCTGGGCATAGAGCCGCTGGATCTGGACCGCGGCGATCAGCATCATGCCGCCCCGCCGGCTGGAGTAGAAGGCGCCGTCGCCGAGGTACTTCTCCAGCTTGAGGCGCCGGTCGTCGGCCAGCCGGTTGATTCGGCGCTGGAAACGGAACATTCGCCGGAACGAGCTGTCCTGGGTGTCGGAGCCCGAACGGCGGAGCACCGAGACCACCTCGGAGAAGTCGGCGATGTCGTAGATCATGCCGAACCGGTGGACCAGGGGGTCGACGACCCACGGCGCCATGAAGTCCATCGGCCGGGTGGTGGGGGAGAGGCGGAGGTCGGTGTGGCCGACGATGGTCCGGTTGAGCGACTGGCGGCTGGTGACGTACCCCTCGCCCGAGGAATCCACCTCCACCGGCAAGATCATCCGCCGCAGCGCGTGGAACAGCTCGAACTCCTTGAGCTTGATCAGCAGGCGCTCCCAGACCTTGATCGCCTCGGGCGAGAGCAGGCGGCCGGCGTCCCACGCCGGGCGACCGGAGAGGAAGGTGACGTAGCCGGGCCGGACCAGCAGGTCCCGCGGACGCTCCGGGTCCGCGCCGAGCAGGTGACGGATTGCCAGCACCAGGTCCCGGTCGTTGTCGAGCTGCTCCCGGTGCCAGGCCGCGAGCTGATCGAGCCGGCCGCGCAGGTCCCGGCCGTCAATGTGCAGGTGCCCGGCGAAGTAGCTGTTGAGCTCGGCGAGGTTGGGGCTGACGTAGTCCTCGGTCAGGATCAGGACGTTGTCGACCATCCGGGTCAGCAACCGCGGAAAGAGCTCCTCCTCGATGGCGTCGGTGTCCGAGGCCAGGCGCTGCATCAGGTCGTAGACCGTCGACTGGATGCGGTCGACGTAGCGGTCGTACACCCGGTACTTGATGTCGTCGCCGTGGCGCTTTCCGATCTCCCGGTCCTCCCGGGTGACCCTGCGTGGCGTCTCCTTGAGCAGCGCCGAGAGGTCGAGGGAGTGCTGCAGCCAGAAGAGCGCCGGGAAGCGGCGTCCGTAGCTCGAGATGGTGACGTTCTCGACCGCTCGGCAGAGCTGGGTGCTGTAGCTCTCCCATGCCTGGTTGTAGGCGGTCCGGTCGGTACCGGCGCGGCGGAAGATCCCGAGCTGCAGCAGCTCTTCCTGGGTGATGTATTGGATGAGCGCCCGGCGCAGCGACCGCAACCGCTCGGAGACCAGCACGGGGAACCCGTGGAGCGGGGTGGAGACCTCGTCCTCCAGGAAGATGCGCTGGGGGTGGGGCAGGGAGATCGGCGCGTCACCGACCAGCTGGCGGAGCTCTTCCGGCTCCGTGCGCAGAAAATTGAACGGTCCCTGGAGCTGGTGCAGGATGGATGAGTCGTTCATGAAGATTCGATCGACGTCAGATTGAACACCCGGTCCCTTCGCGGCAAGCCGAGGTGAGATATACCATACCCGCGCACCCTTTGCGGTCGACCTCTGGGCCTCCATCCGGCCGCTCGGCTGCTACACTCTTGCGGCAATTTCGGGGAGGAGCAAGACCACGATGAATCGGCTCGTGCAACTGGAGATCGTATCCGGGGCGACGCCCGGCGTGACCGCCCCCGGGGCTCCATCTCCGGCGCCCTTCCCGGACGGGGAGGTGCTGATCGTCGGCTGTTTCGAAGGCGAGGAGCCGTCGATCGACGGTCTGCCGGAAGCGCTGGCGGAGGCCGTCGCGCAGAGCGCCGCGCGCCCCGGCTTCGCCGGCCGGGACAAGCAGTGCGCCGAGCGCTCGGTCGACGGTGCTCCCGTGCCCACGGTCGCCGTCCGCGGCCTGGGCAAGCGCGACGAGCTGAACGCCCGCCGGTTCGCCTCCTGGCTGGATCGGGCGCTCGAGGCGCTCCGCGTCAACGACTCGGAGCGACCGGTCTGGCTCCTGCCCGATTGTCCGGAGACCCGGGGTGCCGCGGCCGCGGAGCGCATCTGCAGCCGGCTGGCGCTCGGCACCTACCGGTTCGATCAATACAAGGACGACGCGGCGCGCGCCCCGGTTCGGCTGGCCCGGATGGCGGTGATCCCGCCCGCCGGCGAGGCGGACGTCTACCGGCAGGCACTGCCGGGCGCCCTGGCGCTCGCCGAGAGCGTGGCGTTCACCCGCGACCTGGCCAACAGCCCGGCCAACGTCGCCCGTCCGGAGTGGATGGAGGAGCGCGCCCGGGCGCTGGCCGACGAGCTGGGGATGGAGATCGAGGTCTTCCGGCAAGCGGCACTGGAGGAGCGCGGCATGGGCGGTCTCCTTGCCGTCGGCCAGGGCTCTTCCTGCCCGCCGCGCTTGGTGCGCCTCGCCTGGGGCAGCGAGGGACCGGTGGTCGCGCTGGTGGGCAAAGGGGTGACCTTCGACACCGGCGGGATCTCGATCAAGCCCGCGGCCCACCTGGACGAGATGAAGTATGACAAGACGGGTGCCTGCACGGTGCTCGGCACCGCCCGGGCCATCGTCCGTCTCGGCCTGCCGGTCCGCCTACGGGCCTACGTGGCGCTCGCCGAGAACATGCCGGACGGAGCCGCCTACCGGCCGGGCGACATCATCCGCTCCTACAACGGCAAGAGCATCGAGATCACCAACACGGACGCCGAAGGGCGGTTGATCCTCGCCGACGCCCTGGCACTGGCAACCGAGGAGGGATGCGACACCCTGATCGAGCTGTCGACCCTCACCGGCGCCTGCATCGTGGCGCTCGGCTACCACGGCGCCGGCCTGTTCACGCCGAGCGACGAGTTGGCGGACGGTCTGCTCGCCGCGGCCGGCGAAGCCGGGGATCGGCTCTGGCGGTTGCCCCTGTGGGAGGAGTTCGTGGACGAGATGAAGGGCGCCCACGCGGATCTCAAGAACAGCGGCGGGCGATGGGGAGGGGCCGCGACCGCCGCGGCCTTCCTCTCCCAGTTCGTCGGCGACCATCCCCGGTGGGCGCACCTGGACATCGCCGGTCCGGCGCAGATCCCGCGGGAGCAGAACGGCTCCCACGGCGCCACTGGCTACGGCGTGGCGTTCCTCGTCCGCTGGATCCGCGGCTACTCGGCCTGAGCCCATCCCGGCTGTCGAACCCGCCCGGCGGCCCCCCAAGAAGAACACAACCCACCGTGTCCCCGCTGCTCCAGATCGACCGGCTCACCGTCACCGCCACGCAGAGATCGGGGCCGGCCGTCCCGGTGGTCCGGGAGGTCTCGTTCGCGCTCGACGGTGGGGAGATCGTCGGTCTGGTAGGTGCATCCGGCGCCGGCAAGAGCTTGACCGCCTACGCCATCCTCCGGCTGCTGCCGCCCGGGGTGGAGCTCGCCGGCGGCAAGGTCCTGTTCGAAGGGCAGGACCTGAGCAGGCTGAGCGACCGGGAGCTGCGGCGGGTGCGGGGCCGCCGGATCGCCATGGTGTTCCAGGAACCGGCCTCCGCGCTCAATCCCACGTTCACCGTCGGTTTCCAGATCGCCGAAGCCATCCGTGCCCACGGCGATGCACCCTGGAACGGTGCGCCGGCTCCGCGCTCGCGGCGCGCCGTGCGGAGAGAGGTGCTCCGCCTGCTCGACCGGGTCGCCCTGCCAGACGCCGCCCGCCGCCTGCGGTCGTACCCCCACGAGCTCTCGGGCGGCCAGCGCCAGCGGGTCGTCCTGGCGATCGCCCTCGCCTGCCGGCCGGCGATCCTGCTGGCGGACGAGCCGACCACCGCGCTCGACGTGACCACTCAGGCACAGATCCTGGACCTGCTGGAGGAGCTGCGCCGGGACCTGGGATTGGGCGTCTTGCTGATCACCCACGATCTCCCCGTGATCGCCGAGACCTGTGACCGCGTGGTCGTCCTGGACCACGGCCGGGTGGTGGAGCAGGGCACAGTGGAGGAGGTCTTCACCCATCCGGCCGACGCCCGGACCCGGGAGCTCCTCGCGGCCGCCGTGGAAGCGGCGCCCGGAGCTCCTGCGGCCGAACCGGGAGTACCCGCTTGACGACGCCGCCACTCCTCGATGCGCGGGGGCTGGTCAAGACCTTCCCCATGGGACGCGCTCTCTGGCGACGGAACCGGCCCCGGCTCCGCGCTGTCGACGGCGTCGATCTGCGCCTGGACGCCGGCGAGTGCCTGGCGCTGGTGGGAGAGTCAGGGAGCGGCAAGACCACCCTCGGCCGCTGCCTGCTCCGGCTGATCGAGCCCGACGCCGGCAGCGTCCGGTTCGACGGCGAGGACCTGCTGGCGCTCGACCCCCGGGCGCTCCGCCGGCGGCGCAAGGGTTTCCAGATGGTGTTCCAGGACCCCCACGACAGCCTGAATCCGAGGATGCGGGTGGGCGAGATCCTGTCCGAGCCGCTGGCGCTCCACGGCGTGGTGCCGCCCGACCGCCTGCCCGAGCGGGTCGCAGAGCTGCTCGAAACGGTCGGCCTACCGGCGAACGTCGCGGACCGGTACCCCCACGCCTTCTCCGGCGGCCAGCGCCAGCGGATCGGCATCGCTCGCGCCCTCGCCTCGGAGCCGTCGCTGCTGATCGCCGACGAGCCGGTGTCCGCTCTCGACCTTCTGGTCCGCTCCCGGGTGATCCACCTGTTGCGCGACCTCCAGGAGCGCTTCGGGCTGGCGATCCTGTTCATCGCCCACGACCTGGCCCTGGTGGAGCGCCTCGCCCAACGGGTCATGGTGCTCCGGAGCGGCCGGGTCGTGGAGGAGGCGCCGGCCGAACAGATCTTCCGCCGCCCCGCGGAACCCTACACGCGCGAGCTGCTGCGGGCGATCCCGCGGCTCCGCCTGGGGTACCGCCGGCGGATGTCAGCGGCGACGGCAATGGAGGAGAGACCGCGATGAGCCGTCCGTCGCCGGACAGCCGTGTCCCGGAAGCGGACGGCGCGACACCCCCGTTCGAGGCCTCTGGACCCTGGGAAAGACGGCGCACCGGCGGAGCGAACCGATGGACCGGCGCTTGCAACAAGGGAGCCCGATCAGGACGGAAACCTTCGTGGTTCCGCCACGTAAAGCAATCACAGTGCGCGGCCCGCCCGCTCTCCGTGCCAGTGTGGCCGGCGGGCCGCCCCCACCGATGAACCCGAGCTGATGAGAAGGGTGAGACAAGGCATGACACCGATTCGACGATTTCTGCGCTCACGCCCGACGCCGAGCGGGCGGGCTCTCCCGATCGCCTTGATCGCCGCGATCGGGCTCTTGGGGCTGCTGGCGATGGCACCCCCGGCGCCCGCGGAGAAGGTGCAACTGGCTCCGACGGCCCTGGACTCGCTACCCGATCCGAACGTCACCATCGACGACGAGGGAATCCACCTGTCGCTCGACGACGCGGTGACGATCGCCCTGCGACGGAACCTGGGCCTGGTGATCGAGCGCTACAACTGGATCCAGAGCCGTCACGGCGTGCTCCAGAGCCTCGGGATCTACGACCTGGCGCTGACGGGCGGCGCTCAGTACCGTGACACGACCTCGCCGACGGTGGCGACCTACGAGGACACTCCGGTGACGCAGGAGACCGCGCAGAGCTATCAGCTCGGGCTCTCCCAGCTCATCCCGACGGGCGGTGTCGCCGAGCTGACGACTTCGGCGTTCACCCTCAACACCAACCGCGCGGTGAACTTCAACCCGCTGTACCAGGCGAACACTGACCTGACCCTCACCCAGCCTCTGCTGCGCAACCTCGGCCGCCAGGCGACCGAGCGCAACATCCTCGTCGCGCGGGCCCGGGCTTCCCAGTCCCGGGAGACCGTCGAGCAGCAGGTCTCCCAGACCATCGAGACCGTGGAGACGGCCTACTGGGATCTGGTGGCGGCGAAGAACCAGCTCGGCGTCGCCCAGGAAGCCCTGCAGCTCGCCAAGACCCTCCACGAGCAGAACAAGGTGCGGGTCGACGTCGGCACCCTGGCGCCGCTCGAGCTGGTCCAGAGCGAGGCGGGCATCGCCAGCCGCGAGGAGGACATCATCCGCGCCGAGGCCGCGATCGGCGACGCCGCCGACCGGCTGCGCCGCCAGCTCAACCTCGACCAGGGGAAGCTCTGGGATCTGCCGATCGTCCCGGACACCGATCCGGCCGCGAAGAAGATCGACATCAACGTCGACGACGCGATCCAGACGGCCCTCGACCAGCGCCCCGAGATCGCCGCCGAGCTCGACCGGCTCGACGTGCTCAAGATCGACAAGCAGTACTTCCGCAACCAGGTCCTGCCGCAGCTCGACCTGGTTCTGAACTACAACCTGTCCGGCCTCTCCGGCGATGTTCCGGCATCCATTGATCCGATCACCAGGGAGCCGATGCCAGCCATCTCGGGAAGCTTCGGCGAAGCCTTCGACCAGGTCACCGCCCGGGACTTCGAAGAGTGGCGGGTTCAGCTCCGGTTCGCCTATCCGCTCCAGAACCGCCAGGCCCGCGAGCAGAGCACCATCTCCAACCTGGCGGTGGAGCAGGAGATGGCGGTGCTCCAGGACCTGCGCACCCAGATCATCACCGAGGTGCGCACCGCCGCGCGCGCGGTCGAGACCGCGGCCAAGCAGATCGACTCCGCCAAGGTCTCTCGTGAGCTGGAGGAGAAGAACCTGGACGCCGAGCGCAAGCGCTACGAGAACGGCATGTCCTCGAGCTTCCGGGTCCTCCAGATCCAGGAGGACCTGACCCAGGCCCGCAGCCGCGAGGTGACCGCCGTCACCACCTACCGGACCGCCCTGGCCCAGTACTACCGCTCGATCGGTCGACTGCTGGAGCAGAAGGGCGTGGAGCTGGACGAGGGCTCCTTCCCCAAGGGCAGGCGCTACAGTCTGGGCGGGCTGTTCCACCGGGGGGAATAGACCCGCTGACCGCGCCGTACGGAAAGGCATCATGAGCGCACTACAACGTGTGGTTTCGGTCCTGTTCTCTCCGGCCAAGACGTTCCGGGAGATCGCCGAGCGGCCCACCTGGGTCGCCCCGTTCCTGGTCCTCCTGGTCTGCGGCGGCGCCGCCGGCTGGCCGCCGGCTGGGTCATCGCGCCCAAGATTGACATGGCGGCCCAGGAGCAGATGATCCGCCACAAGCTCGAGGACCAGGGCAAGAGCGGCGCCGAGCTGGACCGCCAGGTCGAGCAGATCAGCTCGGTCAACGCCAAGCTCCGGCCCTTTTTCCCGGTCTTCGGCGTGGTCTTTTCCGTCGTCGGCTACCTGCTGATCACCCTCGTCCTGTGGGGTGGCTTCACTCTCGCCGGCGGCACGGCCTCCTGGAGCGGGGCGTTCTCGACCACGCTCCACGGGTTGATACCCCAGGCGATCAAGGCCCTGGTGATGATCCCGGTGGCGGCCGGCCATCAGACCATCGATCCGATGGCTGCCCAGACCGGCTCGTTCCTGGCGTCGAACCTGGCGGCCTTCGCCCCGGCGGACAGCGCGATCTGGCTCAAGACGCTCCTCTCCAGCTTCGATTTCTTCACCATCTGGAGCGTGGCGCTCCTGGCCATCGGCTTCGCGATCACCGCGCGCGTCTCGAAGGGCACGGCGACCGCGGTCGTCATCGCCTGCTGGGTGCTCGGGATCGCATTGAAGACCGGCTGGACCGCGCTTGTCGCATAGCTGGCGGGGAGGGGAGTCGTGAAGCGAGGGTTGATTGCGCTGGTAATCGTCGCCGGTCTCGGCCTCATCATCTGGGCCAGCCTGCGCCAGGGGGACCAGGGCAGCGGTGAGGCGGTCTACGCCAAGAACGCGGTCCGGCGGTCGATCACCCGCACCGTCAAGGCGAGCGGCCAGATCGACGCCCGCGTGACCGTCGACCTGTCGGCCCACGTCGTCGCCAAGGTGGAGAAGGTGTTCGTCAAGGAGGGCCAGGAGGTGACCGCCGGCGAACCGGTGGTCGAGCTCGAGCAGGACACCTTCAAGGCCGCGGTCGACAGCTGGCGGGCCCAGCGCCGCCAGGCCCAGGCGGCGGCAAAGCAAGCCGAGGTCGAGCTGGCGGACGCTCAGACCCGGATGAAGCGCATGCACCGGCTGATCGACGAGGGAATCGTCGCCACCGAGGACGTGGAGTCGGCCGACCTGCGCCGGGACTCGGCGGCGCTCCAGCTCGAGCAGGCGAAGGATCAGGTGGAGTACACCCAGGCCAACCTGGACAAGGCCCTGGACGATCTCGGCAAGACCATCATCTACTCGCCGATCGACGGCCGGGTGGTATCGATGACCGCCGAGGTGGGGGAGGTGGTGGTCTCCGGTCTGATGAACAACCCGGCCACCAGGATCGCCACCATCGCCGACCTCTCGGAGCTCCTGGCCAAGCTCGACGTCGACGAGAACGAGATCGTCGCCGTCCAGCTCGGCCAGCCGGTGACCGTCAAGGTGGACGCGGTCACTGACCGTGAGTTCACCGGCAAGGTGGTCGAGGTGGGCAGCTCCGGCTACACCCTGCCCGGCCAGGGCGACGTCACCTTCTTCAAGGTCGACGTGCTGCTCGACCGGACGGACGAGGACCTGCGCCCCGGAATGTCCGTCCGGGCCGAGATCGAGGTCGCCACCCACCCGGACGCGGTTGTCGTGCCGATCGAATCGGTCGTCGAGCGCGAGCCCAAGGCCGCTCCAGAGAAAGCCGCGCCCGGAGCGGCGGCGACCGAGGCGGAGGACGCGGAGGCGACCGCGGCCGCCGCGGACACCGGAGACGACGAGGACGCCGAGCCGGTCCAGGTGGTCTACGTGGTCGAGGACGGCGTCGCCCACCGGCGCGAGGTCGAGACCGGCATCTCCACGGTGACCCAGGTGGAGATCGTCTCCGGCCTCGAGGGTGGGGAACAGGTCGTCACCGGGCCGTTCCGTACGCTGCGCGACTTGAAGGACGGCGACCTGGTGCACATCGAGAAAGAGAAGGAGGACGACGAGAAATGAGCCTGATCGAGCTCGTGGACGTGCACAGGGTCTACCAGATGGGGACCGAGGAGGTCCGCGCCCTCGACGGCGTCGACCTGACGGTCGAGGAGGGGGAGTACCTGGCGATCATGGGGGCTTCCGGCAGCGGCAAGTCGACCCTGATGAACCTGATCGGCTGCCTCGACACGCCCAGCTCCGGTCGCTACGTGCTCCGGGGAACCGCGGTCGAGACACTCGACGACACGGAGCTCGCCGCCATCCGCAACCGGGAGATCGGCTTCGTCTTCCAGACCTTCAACCTGCTCGCCCGCACCTCCGCCCTGCACAACGTCGAGCTGCCCCTGGTCTACGCCGGCGTACCGCGCAAGGAGCGCCGGCGGCAGGCGCTCGAGGCCCTGGAGCGGGTCGGGCTCGCCGAGCGGGTGGATCACCAGCCCAACGAGCTCTCCGGCGGCCAGCGCCAGCGGGTGGCGATCGCCCGGGCCCTGGTCAACAACCCGTCGATCCTCCTGGCCGACGAGCCCACCGGCAACCTGGACAGCGCCACCTCGATCGAGATCATGGACCTGTTCGACCGCCTGCACGAAGGGGGCAACACGGTCATCCTGGTGACCCATGAGGCTGACATCGCCGCCCACGCCCACCGCCAGGTGACGCTGCGCGACGGCAGGGTGCTCTCCGACCAGCCGACGGCCCGCGCGGGGGCGCCCGCCGGGGTCTGAGCCCCGGGCGACCGGAACCGCTGCCGTGGTCATCGTCGAGAACTTCAGGATCGCGCTCGGGGCGCTGCGCGCCAACGCCCTGCGCTCGTTCCTGACCACCCTGGGGATCATCATCGGCGTTGCCGCCGTGGTGGCGGTGGTATCGATCGTCCAGGGGCTCCAGTACATGATCACCAACCAGCTCGAAGGGGTCGGCGCGAGCTACGTGCGGGTCCTGCCCCGAGTCCAGTTCACCCAGCCGGGGCAGATCACCAAGCCGGTCAAGCTGACCTGGGGGGACGGCCAGGCGCTCCAGCGGCAGGTCCCGGAGATCGGCGAGATCACACCGCTCATCTTCGGCGCCGCCACGGTCAAGTACCGGGACCGCTCCTACCGCCCGTTCGCCGTCATCGGCGCCAACAACGCCTTACAGGAAATGTTCCAACAGTTCGTCGACCGGGGGCGCTTCCTGAGCACGATCGACCTCGAGAACCGGCGCAAGGTCGCGGTGCTCGGGCGCAAGGTGATCGACGAGCTCAACATCACCGGCAACCCGATCGGGCGCGAGATCTACATCGGCCGGATCCCCATGACCGTGATCGGCGTGCTGGAGGAGAAGGGGAGGAACCTGGGCTTCGACTATGACGATCTGGTGGACGTGCCGTTCGACACCGCGCTCACCCTGTTCGGGCGGGAGGCCGGCGACCAGGTGCAGCTCCACATGAAGCTCCGCTCGACCGACGACATGGACCGCACCAAGGACCGCATCCGCCGGGTCCTCCGCCGCCGCCACGAGCTCGCCGAGGACCAGCCGGACGACTTCCTCATCCAGACCCAGGACGAGATCCTCCAGAGCACCAACACCATCCTCCGCGCCGTCACCGGCGTGGTCGCGGGGATCGTCGGCATCGCCCTCCTGGTCGGCGGCATCGGCATCATGAACATCATGCTGGTATCGGTCACCGAGCGGACCCGGGAGATCGGTGTGCGCAAGGCGGTGGGTGCACGCAAGCGGGACGTCCTGGTCCAGTTCCTGATCGAGGCGGTCACCCTCGCCCTGGCCGGCGGCGCCGTCGGGATCGGGCTCGGTTACGGCCTGGGTGCGCTCGCCATCCAACTGATCCCGGGCAACCTTCCCCCGGCCCACGTGCCTCTCTGGGCCATCGCGCTGGCCGCCGGCTTCTCGGCGCTCGTCGGCGTGGTCTCCGGCGTCTACCCGGCCGCCAAGGCGGCGTCCCTCGACCCGATCGACGCGCTCCGCTACGAGTAGGCAGACTAGCGGGACACGGGCCAGCGCCGGCCGTTGCGCAGAGGTGCCGCCGCGGCATACCATCAGGCGGCTGCCGGAGTGGCGGAATGGGAGACGCAGGGGACTCAAAATCCCCCGCCCGCGAGGGCGTGTGGGTTCGAATCCCACCTCCGGCACCAGCTCCCTCCTTTGGGCCGGATTTTCAGCCCCGGCCGCAGATCACCCGTGGTGCGCGCCCCACTCGGCCGGCGGTCGAGCAGGTTCGGGAGCGGCCCTCCTTCGGGCCGAAAGGCCCCGCCTCCATTGACTTTTCGGCACGAATCGTGTATAAATCGGGCTTGAGCGTGACGATGACCAGCTCATTCTCACCTTCATCCACCCATCGGCAATCCGAATCAAGGCAAGGGAGTCGGCAACGTGTCATTTGATGTAGGCCAGAAGGTCGTGTATCCGAACCACGGCGTGAGCGTGATCGAGAAGATCGAAGAGGGGGAGATCGACGGGCACGAGCAGACCTACTACCACCTCCGGCTGCTGTCGAACAACTCGAAGGTCATGATCCCCGCGGGCAACCTGGAGTTGGTCGGCCTGCGTCCGCTGTGCAGCGCGAAAGAGGTCGACTCTCTGATCGACCTGCTGGAGGACGGCAACGTCGACACCTACAAGGACTGGAAGGGCCGCTACAAGCAGAACCTCGACAAGATGAAGACCGGCGACCTGACCGAGGTGGCCAAGGTGCTCAAGAATCTCCGCCTGGTGAGCGAGAAGAAGAGCCTGTCGTTCCGCGAGAAGAAGATGTACGAACGGGCGAAGTACTTCATCGTCAGCGAGGTCGCCCACGTCAAGGACATCCGGGAGAGCAAGGCCGAGGATCTGGTCGAGGACGCGCTCGACGCCAGCATCGAGAAGGTCCAGAAGGCCAAGGCGAAGGCGAGCTGACCCGCGCCGCCACGCCCGCCCAACCCGAGCACCCAACGGAGGCCGTCCGCATCCCCAGCGGACGGCCTTGTTCGTTTCCCCTCATTCCGCCCTTCTTGATTGGCTCTTTCGTCGCCCAGCTTCCGCCTGGGCCGTCCGTCCCCACGCCGCGGCCCGTTGCCGCCGTGACCTCCTTCGGCCGGCGCGGGACTGCTAGAATGCTGTCCGTGCGACGCGACAGACCATCGGCCGGCACCGCGTTCGCCGGCCTCGCCCTGGCGGTCCTGGCCGGATGGCTCGGGGTGCGTCCCGTGGCGGCCCAGAACGTCCTCGGCTACCTCGTGCTGGAGGAGCAGCTCGTCTCCCGCCAGCTCGACCAGGACCTCACTGCCTACCGTGCCGCCCGTGGGCGCGCTGACCGCGCACGGGACCAGGTCGGCGACGCGGCCAGCAGTCTCGACGAAGCCCTGGAGCAAGGGGCTTCCGACGACCGTGTGGCGAGCCTCGAGGGCGACCGCGACCAGGCCATCGAGCGGATGCGCACAGCCCAGAAGGAGGTCGACGCTCTGCTCGAGCGGATCGTCGATCGGCGGCAGCGGCTCGCCCTCGTCCGGGAGGAGATCCAGCGGAGGCGCGGTGCCTCCGCGAACCTTCCGGACCCGCTCACCGGAACCTGGCAGATGAGCATGGAGGGGAACGGCCCGGAACGGGCCGCGGCGCGCTCGGGCCTGCTCGACCTGGAGCTCGACGGCACCGAGGTGCACGGCACGCTGGGCATGGAGGACGGCAGCTTCGGGTCCGTGCGCGGAACCTTCGTCCGCGGCAAGCTCGTTCTGGAGCGGGTGAGCGCCGGCTCCGGGCTCGACCTGATCCTCGAAGGGGACTACGATCCGGGGGAACGAGCTCTCCGGGGAACCTGGCGCTCCACAGTCGCCGGGCTGGGCAAGCCCGGCGGCGGAACGTGGCGCGCCGTCCGCACCGTGAAGCCGGAGAGCCAATAGCGAAGGCGCGAGGCGTCGCGGACCCGGGCGGACCCCGGGATGCCGCGGTGGGCCCGGCGACGAGCCTCCGAACGGGGCGCGGTCGTCCGCCGAACACGCGGCTCGCCATCACTTGACCGACCGAACAGACAGCATCGAAAGACTTCACCGCCGGGGAGGCGAGACGTGACCCGAGACAACATCCTGTTCATCCTGATCGGCATCCTGGCAGGCTTCATCGCCGGATACCTGATGCACGACGTGATGGCCGAGCGCCAGCCACCGCGGCTGGTCCACGGCCAGTCGGCCGCCATGCCCCCCCAGGGCGCTGGAGGCTCCGCCACGAACCAGCAGGCCGCGGCCCAGCAGCGCGCCCAGGAGATGCAACAGCTCCAGCAGTTCATCGAGCAGAACCCGGACAACGTCCAGGCCATTCAGCGGCTGGCCGATCTGGCGTACGACGCCCAGGCCTGGCCGATCTGCGCCGCCAACTATGAGCGCTTCATGGAGCTGACCAAGGAGGACCCGGACGTGCTGTCCAACCTGGGTGTCTGCTACCGCCAGCTGGGCGAGTCCCAGAAGGCGCTCCAGGCGTTCCAGAAGGCATACAAGCTGCAGCCGGACCACTGGCAGTCGCGCTACAACGAGGTGGTGATCCTGGCCCTCGACCTCGGGCAGCTCGACCGCGCTGACGAGGCGCTCGCCGAGCTGCAGAAGATGCAGCCGAACAACCCGGAGGTCGATCGCCTGGCCGACGAGGTCAAGAAGCTCGAGGCCACGTCCTCTCCGTCGCCCTCGTCTTGAGGCGCCGGAAAGCGAGCCCGCGATGACCGCGCCGAACCTCGGTCCGGAAAGCTGCAGGGCACAACCGCGTGGCTCCGCGGGCTGTCCGCGCCCCGCTTCGGAGCTGTAGAGCCGGTGGTCCGTCTCCTGGCCATCGCGCTCCTGGCGCTCCTCTTCTGGCTGCTGCTCGATTGGCTGCTCCGCCGGGGCCTCGCCGCGCTCGGTCTGGATCCCCGGACCGGGCGGCGGCCCGGCGCACGCGGTCCCCGGCCAGCCGGCTCCGACCGGTCAGAGGTGCTCGTCGCCTGCAGCGCCTGCGGTACCTATGTGCCCGCCTCCCGCGCCCTCCCGATGGGACGCGACGGCAAGCGGGTCGCCTGCTCCGAAGCCTGTCGCAGCCGGCTCGAGGCCGCGGCGGACGGGTGATGAGCGACTCGTCGCCCCCCACACAGCAGCCGCCGGAGGGCCCAAGGCGCTCCGCTTCCCGGACCGGCGACCCGCCGGAACACCCGACCGAGCGGGCCGCCGAGCCGGTCGCCGAGCTGACCCCCCATCTGGCGCAGGTGGCGGTGCCGCTGCCGCTGCCCACGGCCCTCACCTACGAGGTGCCGGAGCACCTGGTCGCCCGAGCCCGGCCCGGCGCCCGCGTCCGCGTGCGGGTCGGCCGGCAGCGCCAGGTGGGGGTGATCGTCGCCCTCGCGGACGAGGCACCCAGCGGAGTCAAGACCCGCCCGATCGACGAGGTGCTCGATCGCGAGCCGGTCTTCCCGGAGGACCTCCTCGCCCTCGGCGCCTTCGTGGCCGACTACTACCGGGCACCGATCGGCGAGGTGCTCCGTGGCATGCTCCCCGGCGACCTCCCGCCCTGGGGCCACCAGCGCCTCCGGCTGACCTCCGCCGGCGCCATCGCCCCGGGACGGGACGACCTGGAGCGGGCGGTGGTCGAGGCGCTCCGGGAGGCGGGGCGGATGACCGCGTCCGATCTCGAGGCCCACCTGGCCACCGGTGCGTCCACGGGACGCCCGGCGGCGGACCTGCCGGAGGTGCTCGACCGCCTGGCGGCGGAGGGCCGGATCGCCATCGAGAGCCGGCGGCCGCGCACCGGCGCCCGCTACCTGAGCGCCGTCGAGCTCGCTCCCGGCACCCTCGAGGATCTGCTCGATGCCTGCGGCCGCTCCGTGCCCGGCCGGGAGGTGATCGCTCTGCTCGATGCCCTCGGCCGGCCGGCGACCGTCGAGGAGCTGACCGCGGAGGTCGGCTGCACCCCGGCGGTGGTTCGCCGGCTGGTCAAGCTGGGGATCCTCCGCCGGTTCACCCAGATCGAGCGGCTGTCCCTCGCCCACCAGTCCCTGGAGCGGCCGGGGGGCGACCCCGTCCCCTTCACCCTGCGGCCCGACCAGGAGGCGGCGGTCGCGGCGATCACCGCGGGGGTCGCCGCCGGCGTCTACCGCCCCTTCCTCCTGGTCGGCATGACCGGCTCCGGCAAGACGGAGGTCTACCTGCGGGCGGTCGCCGCCACCCTCGACCGCGGCCGTTCGGCGATTCTGCTGGTCCCGGAGATCGCCCTGGTGCCGGCCCTGGTGCGGGAGGTGGCCGCGCGCTTCGGCCGGCGGTTGGCGATCATCCACTCGGCCCTCGGGGCGACGGAACGGCACCAGGAGTGGGAGCGGATCCGCCGCGGGGAGGCGCGGGTGGTGGTCGGGCCGCGCTCGGCTCTGTTCGCCCCGGTGCGCGACCTCGGCCTGGTAGTGGTCGACGAGGAGCAGGACCCGGCGTACAAGCAGGACCAGACGCCGCGCTATCACGGCCGCGACGTCGCCCTGGTGCGCGCCCAGCGCGCCGGTGCCGCCGCCCTGCTGGTCTCCGCAACGCCGAGCCTGGAGAGCCGGCTGAACGCCGAGCGGGGCAAGCTCGCGCCTCTCCACCTCACGGCGCGCGCGGGGCAGGGGAGCCTGCCGGAAGGGGTCTTGGTCGACCTTCGCCAGGAGGCATCGGCGCCGCGCCGCCCGGGCGAGATCGCCTTCTCGGAGAGGCTCCAGGAGGAGATCCGCGCGGCCGCCGCCGCCGGCGACCAGATGATCCTGCTCCGCAACCGCCGGGGCTACGCGCCGGTCCTGCTCTGCCGGGCCTGCGGCGAGGACCAGCGCTGCGACGCCTGCGGCCTGCCGCGGACCCTCCACCGGCGGCGCGGCATCCTGCTCTGCCACTACTGCGGGTCGGCCCTGCCGGTGCCGAGGCTCTGCCCAACCTGTGGCGAGGAGGCTCTGGAGCCGATCGGCGCCGGGACCGAGCGGGTGGAGGAGACCTTTCGCGAGCTCTTCCCCGACATCCCGGCGGACGTCCTCGACCGGGACACAGTGCGGCGCAAGGGGGGGGCCGCGGCGGTCCTCGCCCGCTTCGGTCGCGGCGAGACCCAGGCGCTGATCGGCACCCAAATGGTGTCGAAGGGCCACCACTTCCCGGGGGTGGCCCTCACCGCCGTCCTCTCCGCGGACACCTATCTCGGATTTGCCGACTTCCGGGCGGTCGAGCGGACCTACACCCTGCTCACCCAGCTCGCCGGCCGCGCCGGCCGGGGCGAGCGGCCGGGGAGGGTGGTGATCCAGAGTTACCACCCGGAGCACTACGCCATCCAGGCCGCGCTGACCAACGACGACGAGCGCTTCGCCGCCGAGGAGATGCGCTTCCGGCGCGTCTTCCACTATCCGCCCTACACCCGCCTGGTCCAGATCCTGGTCCGGGACGAGGACCGCGAACGGGCCGAAGACGCCGCCCAGGAGATCGCCCGGGCGATCGAGCGCCACCCGCGAGCGCGGGAGACCCGGATCGCCGGACCGGCGCCGGCGCCGTTCGAGCGCCTGCGGAATCAGTGGCGCTTCCAGCTCCTGCTGCGCCACCCGTCGGTCCGCGCGCTGCACGAGATCCTGGACGCCTCGCTGCCCGAGAAGTTGCCCGCCACGGTGGTGGTGGACGTGGACCCGTACCAGTTGCTCTAGCAGGCCGCCTCTGCTACGGTGCCTCCTCGTCATGTGCGCCACTGAAGCCTCGTTCGACGAACCCCTGGTCGAGCTCCGCCACCGCATTGAGGAGCTGGAGGCCTACCCGGAAGATCCGGCGAAGGTCAAGGAGGTCGAGCGCCTGCAAAAGAGCCTCGACAAGCAGACCGCGGAGGTCTATTCGAACCTCGACCGGTGGCAGAAGACCCTGGTCGCCCGCCACCGCGAGCGCCCGTACACCCTCGACTACATCCACCACCTGATGACCGATTGGGTGGAGGTCCACGGCGACCGGGCCTATGCCGACGATCCGGCGATCGTCGCCGGATTCGCCACCTTCCGGGGCCGCGAGGTGGCGGTGATCGGCCACGAGAAGGGCCGCGACACCAAGGAGCGCATCCGGCGCAACTTCGGCCAGGCCCGTCCCGAGGGCTACCGCAAGGCGCTCCGGGTGATGAAGCTCGCGGAGCGCTTCGGGCTGCCGGTCCTCACCTTCGTCGACACCGCCGGCGCCCACCCGGGCATCGGCGCCGAGGAGCGGGGCCAGGCGGAGGCGATCGCCCGCAACCTGATCGAGATGGCGGCTCTCAGGGTGCCGATCGTGACCACCGTGACCGGCGAAGGGGGTAGCGGCGGCGCCCTCGCCCTCGGGGTCGGCAACCGGGTCTACATGCTCGAGTACTCGACCTACTCGGTGATCTCGCCGGAGGGATGTGCTGCCATCCTGTGGAAGGACCAGGGCAAGCGGTCCGAGGCGGCCGAGGCGATGAAGATCACGGCCCCGGACCTGCTCGCCTTTCAGGTGGTGGACGCCGTGATCCCCGAGCCGTTGGGCGGTGCCCACACCGACCACACCGCGATCGCCCGGCGGGTGGGCGACACCGTCGAGGACGCGCTCGACGAGCTGGAGCACCTGGAGCCGGATGAGCTGATCCGCCAGCGCTACGACCGGTTCCGCCACCTGGGCGTCTACGAAGAGGACTGAGCGACCCCCGTCATGGCCGAAGCGCTCTGGGTCCCGGCCCCCTCGCCGGAGGCCGCAGCGGACCTGGTGCGGGCGGGTTTCCCCGACCACCTGGCGGCGCTCCTGGCCCGCCGCGGGGTGACCACGGCGGCGGACGCGGAGGCGTTCTTCTCGCCGTCCCTCGGCCAGCTTCACGACCCCTTCGAGCTTGCTGGCATCGCTGCCGCCACCGAGCGCCTGCACGCAGCCCTGGAGGGCGGCGAGCGGGTGGCGGTGGTCGGCGACTACGACGTCGACGGGGTGAGCGGCACGGCGCTTCTGCTCGCGGTGCTTCGCTTCTGCGGCCTCGACGCCGAGCCGATCTTGCCCCACCGCTTGCGGGAGGGCTACGGCTTCCAGCCGGTCCACGCGGAGCGCGCGGCGGAGTCCGGCTGCACCCTGGTGGTCACCGTCGACTGCGGCACGACCTCGGTGGCGGCGGCCCGCCGGGCGCTCGAGCTCGGCCTGGAGGTCATCGTCACCGACCACCACCTCCCCGGACCCGAGCTGCCGGACGGCGTCATCCAGGTCAACCCCCGCCAGCAGGCGTGCACCTACCCGTTTCCGGACCTGGCCGGCGCCGGCATCGCGCTCAAGCTCGCGCAGGCGGTGGCGCGCCGCTGCGAGCGGGAGCCCGACCCGCTCGCCCTGCTGCGCATGGCGTGCCTGGGGACGATCGCCGACATGGTGCCGCTGTTGGGAGAGAACCGGGCGATCGCCGCGCTCGGCCTGGAGGCGCTGCCGGCGACTCCGTCCGCCGGGCTGCAGGCGCTGATGCGCCAGGCCGGGGTCAAGCCGCCGCTCCAGGCCGCGGACATCGGCTTCCGCATCGGCCCCCGGATCAACGCCGCCGGCCGGCTGGACGACGCCCGCCAGGCGCTCGACCTGCTCCTTTGCCGCGATCCGGTGACCGCCGGCCACCTGGCGGCGGAGCTCGAACGATGGAACCGGGAGCGCCAGGAGGAGGAGGTGCGGGTGGTGGACGAGGCACGCACCCAGGTCCTGGACAGGGCTGACGACGATGGCACCCTGGCGCCGATCCTCGTGGCGTGGAGCGACGCCTGGCATCGCGGCGTCGTCGGCATCGCGGCCGGCCGGCTGGTGCGCGAGTTCCACCGCCCGGCGATCCTGTTGGCGGTAGAGGAGGGGGAAGCCGTGGGCTCCGGCCGCAGCGTCCCGGGGATCGAGCTCCACGCCTTCCTCTCCCGGTGGCGGAAGGACCTGGTGCGCTTCGGCGGTCACTCCCAGGCGATCGGCCTGTCGATCACGCTCGACCGGCTGGAGCCGCTGCGCGACGCCTGGCAGGAGGCGGCCGGGGACTGGTCCGACGACCTGCTGAGGCGCCGGTACGAGTACGAGCTCGAGCTGGCGCCGTCCACGCTCACCCTCACCCTGCTCGAAGAGCTCGACCGCCTGGAGCCCCACGGCCAGGGCAACCCGCGACCGCTCCTCCGGGTCGGCCCCCTGGTACTGAACAGCGAGCCCCGAATCTTCGGCCGGACCGCCCGGCGCCACCTCTCCGCGCAGGCGGCCGGGCCGGAGGGCAGCACGATCCAGCTCCTGGGCTGGGGCTGGGCCGATCGGCTGGACGACCTCGGCGGCACCTTCGAGGCCCTGGGCCATCTGGAGGCGGACCGCTACTCCGGCCGGCCCGTCCTTCGGTTGGTCGACACGCGTCGCTCCGACAGCCGATAATCGACCCAAGAAGGGGCCTCGCCGGCCCCGCACCGACCGAGCCGATGACCTTCGTGATCCGAGACACCTCCACCCCTCGCCAGCACCGCCGGGAGTCCGCCTGATGGCCAGGAGCCGCGAAGCACGCAAGGGCCGCAGGATCCGCATCTTCCGCATCCTGCTGCTGATCGCGCTCGTCGGCTCCGTCGGCAGCCTGGTGGCGTTCCTGGTGCGCGAGCGGCTGGAGCGTGAGCCGCCCCCCCAACCCCCCGCAGTCGGACCGGAGGGGATGGAGGCCACCGGGGAGACGGTGACCGTGGGGGAGGGGTTCGAACGGACCGTGAGCGAGGGCGACCGCTCCCTGTTCACGGTCCGGGGGGACCGTTACTCGGTGACCCGCGCCGGCGTGGTCCACCTCGAAGGCGTCGGGATCACCGTGTTCGACGACCGCGGCACCGCCTACGACATCAGCAGCCCGGAGGCCACCTTCCAGCCGGAGCGACGCCAGGCGCGACTCGTCGGCGGGGTCGAGCTCACCGGACCGAACGGCCTCCGGATGGTGACCGACGAGCTCCGGGTGATCCAGCGCGGCCGGATCATCATCAGCCACGGCCAGATCTACGTCCGCTTCGGCGACCGGTTCCACGCCCGCGCCGACCAGCTCCGGGTGGAGCTCTACGCCCAGCGCTTCCACATGGTCGGCCACGCCCGCATCCTGAGCCTGCCGGGCTCGCCGGTGCCGTTCGAGATGACCACCCGTTTGCTGACCATCGACCGCTCCCGCCACATGATCGAGGGCGACGAGGGACCGGTCGAGATCGACCACCTGTCGGACTGGCTTTCGGCGAACCACGTGTTCGTGTTCCTCGACGAGCACGAGCAGCGGGTGCAATACATCCGCGCCCGCGACCGGGTGGTCGCGGAGCTCCGCTCCAGCGAGGCCCTCGGCCGGGTGATCGAGCCGATCGAGGTGCCGGCGGCGCTCGCCGACACGAGCGGCGAGGCGGCCACCGAAGACCACGAGCAAGCCACGGACGCGGGTCCGGCCGAGGGCGAGCCGCCGGAAGCGCCCGCGGCGACCAGGCAAGAAACCGCGGCGACCAAGCAAGAAGCCGCGGCGACCGGGGAAGCGCCCGCAGCCACCGCAGAGACACCCGCGGCGACCCCCGCCGAAGACCAGACCGCGACCGCGGAAAGAGCTGCTCCGGCGGTCGCCGAGGCGAACCCCGCGGCGCCTGAGACCGGGCAGACAGCGCCAACGGCCCCCGCCGACCAGGGCGCGCCGACCGCAGAACCGGAGCAGGAGCAGCAGCAGCAGCTGGGCCGGATCGTCGTCCGCGCCGAGCACCTGGAGATCGAGGTGACGCCCGATGGCACACAGGTCCAGGCGATCCATCTCGAGGGCGGCCCCGATTCCCTGGCCGCGCTGCGCTCGTTCGTCATCAACCACGGGCCGGTTCACCGCCTGCTGGCACCCAAGATCGACGGCACCTTCGTCGACGGCCGGCCGGCCCAGTTCGTGGCGGGGGAGAACGTCGGCCTGATCGAGCTCGACCGGGAGCCGGAGAGCGTCGCCGCGGAGATCCAGGAGGAGCTCGGCGATCAGCACGGGCAGGACGCCGAGGACGAGGCCGACGGTACCCCGAGCGCCCCGCAGCGCAAGGTCCGCCTGGCGCGCCGCGCCAAGGCCCGTCAAGCCCAGGCGACGTTCGACGCGGCGGGCGAGCTCACCTCGGTGACCCTGCTCGACCGGGTGGAGATCACCGACACAGGCCCGCCCGGTGGGGAAGGGCAGACCCGGGCCCGCGGTGACCGTGCCGTCTTCCACCTGGACACGGACACCATGGAGCTGGCCGGCATCCCGGCGACGGTGGTCTCTCCCCGCGGAACGATGGAGGCGCCGAAGCTCGAGTACACCCGCACGGACGGCATCCTCCACGGCACCGAAGGGGTCCGCGCCAAGATGGAAAAGGGGGCGGAAACGGCCCTGGGGGGGACCCCTCTCGCCCAAGGGGAGGGCCCGGTGTGGGTTGAGGCCGACCAGGGCTTCCTCCGGGACACCCCCCGGAGCTTCCTGTTCGTCGGCTCGGTGCGGGCGTGGCGGGGAACGGACCTGCTCACCGCGGACCAACTGCGGGGGGACGACGCCGAGCAGCGGCTGGCGGCCTCGGGTCACGTCCGCAGCCTCTGGACTCCCGCCGAGAAGGGCGAGCCGGGCGAGCAGGAGGCGGGCCCCCCTGGGGACGGGCCGCTCGAAGTCAACGCCGAGGAGATGGTCTTCCACCAGGGGGACGGCATTCTGGTCTACACCGGCGACGTGGTCGCCGACCAGCAAGAGCGGGTCCTCCGCTGCCAGAAGATGGAGCTCTTCCTGCACCCGGCGGAGGGTACTGACGAGACGCTGGCCGGGAAGCGCACGGGCACGTTCGACAAGCTGATCTGCACCGGTGATGTGGAGGTCACCGACCCACCGACCGAGACCGGGGGCGGCCGGACCCTCACCGGCCACCGGGCGGTCTACCTGCCCGGAGCGCGCACCGTCGAGGTGGAAGCTGCGGCCGGCGGCAAGGTGACGATGAAGGACCGGGACGGCAACGTGCTCGAAGGACCGCGCATGATCTACGAGATCGACCAGAACAGGGTCCAGGTGCTGTCGTCGACCGAGGAGGCGCCCGCCGCGGACGACGGCAATGGGAGCGTTGGAGGAAGCGGGGAGGGGAGCCAGTGACCGAGGTACGCAAGCTCGCGACCCAGGGTCTGCGCAAGGTGTACCGGGGCCGCGCCGTGGTCCAGGACGTCGCGCTGGAGGTCGCCCCGGGCGAGATCGTCGGCCTCCTCGGGCCGAACGGTGCCGGCAAGACCACCACCTTCTACATGGTGGTCGGTGTCATCCCCCCGGACGAGGGCCGGGTCTTCCTGGGCGAGGAGGAGATCACCGACCTGCCCATGTACCTCCGGGCCCAGCGCGGGATCAGCTACCTGCCCCAGGAGCCCTCGGTGTTCCGCAAGCTCTCGGTGGAGGACAACCTGCGCTCGATCTTCGAGACCCTCGACCTGCCCCACGGGGAGCAGGAGCGGCGCATCTCCCAGCTCCTCGCCGATTTCGGTCTCGAGCGGGTCGCCAAGACTCCGGGCTACGCCCTCTCGGGCGGTGAGCGGCGGCGGGTCGAGATCGCTCGCGCCCTGGTCATCAACCCGTGGTATATCCTCCTGGATGAACCCTTTGCGGGGATCGACCCGATTGCGGTGCTCGACATTCAGCGGATCGTCAGACACCTCAAGGCGATGGGCATCGGGGTCCTGATCACCGACCATAACGTACGGGAAACATTGAAAATAACCGACCGAGCCTATATCATCAACGACGGTGAGATTCTCCGCGCCGGCACCCCCGAAGAGCTCTCGCAGGACCCCCAGGTGAGGAAGGTCTACTTGGGGGAGGAGTTCACCCTCTAGCAGTAGCAGACGACGTATGGCACTCGAACAAAAGCTGTCCCTCAAGCTCACCCAGAAGCTGGTGATGACGCCGTCGCTGCAGCAGGCGATCAAGTTGCTGCAGATGACGCGGATGGAGCTCGAGGGCGTCATCACCCAGGAGATGATCGAGAACCCGACGCTCGAGGAGGCACGCCTCGAAGCGCCGGATGAACAGGCCCCGGAAGAGCCCGAGAAGGAGAAGGAAACCAAGGAGGACGAGCTGGACCACGAGGAGTCGCTCGAGAACATCGACCTGGACGAGTTCTTCGGCGACTACATGGAGGGCTCCGGCTACGCCTCCGTCCGCGAGCACCGCGAGGCGCCGCCGCTCGAGAACACGCTCACCCGTACCCCGGACCTCTACGACCACCTGCTCTGGCAGCTCCACATGAGCGACGTCTCCGAACGCGAGCGCGAGATCGCCGAGCTGATCATCGGGAACCTGGACCCACAGGGCTTCCTGGTGGCCGACCTGGAGGAGATCCGTGTCCTCGGTGACCGCCAGGTGGGCGAGGAGGTGGAGGAGGACGACGAGCCCTACACCCTGGACGAGATCGAGCACGCGCTGACCATGGTGCGCGGCTTCGATCCGCCGGGTGTCGGCTACGCGACGCTCGCCGAGAGCCTGGTCGCCCAGCTCGACCGGGCCGGCCTCCAGGACGAGGTGGACGAGCTCGCCCGGCGCATGCTCGACGAGTACTGGGATCTCTTCCTCAAGCGCCAGTACCCGGCTATCGCCAAGAAGATGAGCATCGACCTCCACGACCTCGAGCCGGCCGTGGAGCGGATCAAGAGCCTGGAGACCCGTCCGGGCCGCGGCTTCAACACCGAGCGAGCGCACTACATCGAGCCGGACGTCTACGTCCGCCGCGTCGGTGACGATTGGGTGATCCAGATCAACGATGACGGCATGCCGCGCCTCCGGGTGAGCCGGGCCTACCGCAAGATGCTCGCCACGATGCGCAAAGAGGGCCGGCAGGCCGAAGCGCAGCAGTTCATCAAGGACAAGATCCGCTCGGCCGTCTGGCTGATCAAGAGCATCGACCAGCGCCAGCGCACCATCCACAAGGTCGCCAACTCGATCGTCCACCAGCAGCAGGAGTTCCTGGAGCACGGCATCGAGCGCCTTCGGCCCATGGTGCTGCGCGACGTGGCCGAGGACATCGGCATGCACGAGTCGACGGTGAGCCGCGTGGTGTCGAACAAGTACATCCACACCCCGCGCGGCGTGCTGCCGATGAAGTATTTCTTCCACAGCGGCATCGACCGCGAGTACGGCGAGGAGATCTCGTCGCTCACCGTCAAGCGCAAGATCGAGCAGATGATCGAAGGCGAGGACCCGAAGGACCCGCTCTCCGACAGCGAGCTGATGCGGATGTTGAACCGTGAAGGCATCCAGATCGCGCGGCGCACCGTGGCCAAGTACCGCGACGAGCTCAACATCCCGTCATCCACCGACCGCAAGCAGATCTTCTAGAGGGAGCTCGTGCTGCGATCTCGCCACCACTTCGACCTTTTCCCTGGCCTCCCACAGCGGGAGACCGTTCCCGTCACCACGACAACGGGCCCGGGGGGCTCCGACCTCCAGGGCGTCCCTGCGAGCCGAAGGGAGCGCGAATGAACATCGAATACGTGGGTAGGAACTACACAGTGGACGACAGCGTCCGCGGATACATCGAGAGCAAGCTCGGCAAGGTGTCCAAGTTCGTCCAGGAACCGGTCGAGATCCGCGTGATCCTGGAGACCGAGAAGCACCGCCAGATCGCGGATCTCCATATCGCCCACAAGAATGGGGTCTTCCAGGCCACCGAAGAGACGGCCGACATGTACGACGCGCTCAACATGGCCCTGGAGAAGATCGAAAAGCAAGCGCGGCGGTCCAAGAAGAAGGCGATCGACCGTCGTCGGCGCGCCGACAGGACCACGACCAACGGCCAGCGCTGGCCGGTCGAGGTCCTCTCCCGCGAAAGCCTCGCGGCCGGTGCCGAGCGCAAGATCATCAAGACGACCCACCTGCCCATCAAACCGATGTCCATCGAAGAGGCCGCTCTGCGATTGGACGGCGCGAAAAACGAGTTCGTCGTCTTCCGCGACTCCACGACCGATCGGGTCAGCGTCCTCTACAAGCGCAAGGACGACAACTACGGACTGATCGCACCCGAGTTTTGAACCGGACGCCGCTGATGGCAGCGCGCGACGAACCTTTGACGGCGGCGGGCCCCAGCGGTCCGCCGCCCCTCCCGCCGAAGCGGGGCGTGACCTGATGCGTCTCGAAAACCTCACCCAACCCGAGCTGATCTTCCCCGAGCTGGACGCCGCGGACCGCGAGCAGGTCCTCCAAACCTTCTCCGACCACCTGGCGGAGCTCGGCGTCGTCGGCGACGCCGGCGAGCTCTACTCCAAGCTCCTCGAGCGCGAGCAGCTCGGCTCCACCGGAATCGGCTCCGGCGTCGCCATCCCGCACTGCAAGCTCAAGAGCCTGACCAAGGCGGTGCTCGCCGTCGGCATCTCCCGGCGGGGCGTCGAGTTCGGCGCCATGGACTCCGAGCCGGTGCGCCTGTTCTTCCTGGTCGTCTCGCCGACGGACGCGCCGGCGGTGCATCTCCAGGTGCTGGCGGCGATCTCCAAGTGGATCAAGGCGGACAACCACGTAGCCCGGATGCTCAAGCTCAAGGACCGGAGCACCATCTACCACATGCTCGAGGAGAAGGCTTGAGCCGTCTTGGGGTCCCGGCCCCCTCCGCGGCATTCCTCCTCACCCCCTTCTGAGGAGGCCTACCGTGCCCGGCTCGTCGGAAGCCTTCGTCACCGTCGCCGACCTCCTCGGGGAGGACCTGTCCGACCTCCACTTGAAGGTCCTCTCCGGCGAGCAGCACCTGGACAACCGGATCACCAACCCGCGGGTCCAGAAACCGGGCCTCGCCTTCGCCGGCTACTACGAATACATCAAGCCGGGCCGGGTTCAGATCGTCGGCGAGAGCGAAACTGAATACCTGAAGACGCTGCCGCGCGAGGAGCGGGCCGAGCGCTTCGACACCATCACGGCGCTGCCGGTGCCGGTCTTCGTGATCACCAAGAACCTGGCCCCCCTCGAAGGGTTCCTCAAGCGGTGCCAGGTGCGCGAGGTGCCGGTGCTTTCCTCGACCGAGCTCTCGTCGACGGTGATCAAGCGCCTCAGCTATTTCCTCGAGGAGTTCCTGGTGCCCCGAACCTATGTGCACGGTGTCCTGCTCGACGTCTACGGTCTCGGCGTCCTGCTGATCGGCGGCAGCGGCGTCGGCAAGAGCGAGTGCGCACTCGACCTGATCGCCCGCGGTCACAGCCTGGTCTCCGACGACCGGGTGACCGTGAAGCGCTACCCCAACGGCGACCTGGTCGGGTTCTCCGAGGGTCCGCTCCGGCACCACATGGAGCTTCGCGGCCTCGGGATCGTCAACGTCCAGGACCTGTTCGGCCTCGCCGCCGTGCGCGAGCGTAAGTCGATCGACCTGGTCATCGAGCTCGAGCACTGGAAAGAAGGGGAGATGTACGACCGCCTCGGCCTGGACGAGACCTTGTACGAGCTCCTCGGGACACCCTGCCCCTACATCAAGATGCCCGTCGCGCTGGGGCGGAACGTCTCGATCCTGGTCGAAATCGCCGCGCGCAACCACGTGCTCAAGCTCCAGGGGCACCACTCCGCGCGGGAGTTCGCCCGCAAGCTCGAGGAGGAGCTCGATCGCCGCCGCTCCGAGGACCGGACCTGACATGGAGCCGGTGCGCGCCAGGCTGGTCCTGATCACAGGCCTCTCCGGCTCGGGCAAGAGCTCGGTGGCCAAGTGCTTCGAGGACCTCGGCTACCACACGGTGGACAACCTTCCCCTGCCCCTGCTGCGCGACTTCCTCGCCCGCCCGCTCGAGCTGGTGGAAGGCAACGACCGGATCGCCGTCGTCACCGACATCCGGGCGCCACGCTTCGCCGAGGAGTTCCCCCGGCTGGTCGGCGACATCGACACCGAGCGGGTGGAACCGATCCTGCTCTTCCTCGAAGCCTCCGACGAGGCGCTGGTCCGGCGCTTTTCGGAGACCCGCCGGCCCCACCCCCTGGCCGGCGACCGCCCGGTGATCGAGGGCATCCGCCGCGAACGGGCCCTGCTCGCGGACGTGCGCGGCAGCGCCGACATGGTGCTCGACACCAGCGAGTGGACCATCCACGAGATCCGCTCCCAGGTGTTCCGCGAGTTCGCCGAGCGCCCCGAGGGGCCGGCCATGGTCGTGACCCTCATGAGCTTCGGCTTCAAGCATGGCATTCCCCACGGCACCGATCTCTTGTTCGACGTCCGCTTCCTGCCCAATCCCCACTTCGTCCCCGGGCTCCGGGAGCAGACCGGGCTGGACGAGCCGGTCCGCCGGTACCTCGAAGACCAGGAGGAGTTCGGCGAGCTGGTGCGCCGCCTGGCGGACCTGCTGAGCTACCTGCTGCCACGGTTTCGCCGCGAGCACCGCTCCTACCTGACGGTGGCGGTGGGTTGCACCGGCGGGCAGCACCGTTCCGTGGCGGTGGCCGAAGCCCTGCGGGAGGCACTCGAGGCGGCCGGTTCGTCCCTCCGAGTAATCCACCGCGACGTGGAAGAGTAGCGCTCGCGGCCCCCGGAAGGTTTCGGGCCTTCCAGCGGTTTCCTTCCATTGGGTCCGCGCAGGTCTGGTATCGTTTGACATCGGCCCTCGGCCGGCCGCGCCTCCGACCCTGCAATCGCATCGCATCGACTGACAGACTCCGACGGACGGATCCGCATGATCGGCACCCTTATTTTGAGCCACGGCCGGCTCGCCGACGAGCTGCTCACCGCCGGGACCACCATCGCCGGTGGCCTCGAAGGCTTCGAGTCGGTCTCCCTCGACTGGAGCGAGACCTACGAGCACGCTCAGACCAAGATCCGGGAATCCCTGGAGCGCCTGGACACGGGCGACGGGGTCCTGATCCTGACCGACATGTTCGGCGGCACGCCGTGCAACATCGCGTTGACATTCATGGAACCCGGCAGGGTGGAGATCGTCACCGGCGTGAACCTGCCGATGGTGGTCCGCCTCGGCTGCCTCGGCTGTCGGGAGAAGCCACTGTCCGAGGTGGCGCGCTGGATCCGCGACAAGACCCGGCGCAGCATCTGCGTGGCGACCGACGTCCAGTCGGGAAATCCCGCCGCGTGCGGCCAGAAGAAGCCGGGTAAAGAGCCCGCCGCCGCGGTGGTCCATCCGGTCGGAGCCGTGAACGAGGGCGGCGGGTGACCGAGCGCGAAGTCGAGATCGTCAATCGTCTCGGTCTGCACGCGCGCGCCGCCGCCAAGCTGGTGCACCTGGCTGGGCGATACCAGTGTGACGTTTCGCTGGTCCAGGACGGAGAAGAGGTGGATGCCAAGAGCATTCTCGGCATCCTCCTCCTCGCCGCCGGGCAGGGGACCAGGTTGACCGTCCGCTGTGCCGGGGAGGACGAGACCGACGCCGTCGGCGCGATCGCCGGGCTGTTCGCGGACGGCTTCGGCGAGGAGCACTGAACGAGGAACCGCAGCCGAACCGTGGTGAGACCGCGTTGACCGTCGAGAGGATCAAAGAGACCATGGCCGACAAGGCCGAGATGCAAACCCTCAAAGGGTTGGGCGTTTCCGGCGGCATCGCCATCGGCCGGGCGGTGGTCATCGAGACCCGGGTGATGGACGTGATCCGGCTGCCACTGCCGGAAGCGGAGGTCGACGAAGAGGTCCGCCGCTTCCAGAGCGCGGTGGAGCAGTCGCGGACCGAGGTCAAGCGGACGCGCGACCGGGCCTCCGAGGACCTGGGCGAGCACCTGGGAGCGATCTTCGACGCCCACCTCCTGGTGCTCTGCGACACCGGGTTCCTCGCCCGGGTCGAAGAACGCATCCGCGAGGAGCGGGTCAACGCCGAATGGGCCGTCTACCGCGCGGCCGAGGAGTACGCCGAGCGCTTCGCAGCGCTCGAGAACCAGTACTTCCGGGAGCGGCGCGCCGACCTCGAGGACGTGGTCCACCACCTCATCCGCCGGCTCCAGGGGATCTCCCACCACGAGCTGTCCGACGTCGAAGGTCCGGTGGTCATCGTCGCCGACGACCTGACCCCCTCCGAGGCGGTCCGCCTGGGCCGCGAGCGGGCGGTCGCCTTCGCCCTCGAAGGGGGTGGCCGGACCTCCCACACGACGATCATCGCCCGGTCGCTCAAGCTCCCGGCGGTCGCCAGCATCGGCGCGATCACCGACCTGGTCACCGACGAGGATCCCGTCATCATCGACGGCGAGCAGGGACTGGTGATCCTCCATCCGACGGCGGAGGTCCTGGAGCTCTATGAGGACCGCATCCGGCTGATCGAGGATCGGGAGGTCAGCTTCCTCGAGACCCGCGAGCTGCCCGCCCGCACCCGGGACGGAGTGGACATCCACCTGATGGCGAACATCGACCTGGTGGAGGAGCTGGACGACGTGGTCTCTTTCGGCGCCCACGGCATCGGCCTCTACCGGAGCGAGTTCCTCTACATCGAAAAGACCCCGGACCTGCCCACCGAGGACGACCACGTGGCGCTCTACAGCAAGCTGGCGGAGACCGCCGCGCCGCACCCCGTGATCATCCGCACCTACGACCTGGGCGGACGCAAGCTCGCGGCCGAGCTCCTCGAGCGACACGAGGACAACCCGGTGCTCGGCCTGCGCGGCATCCGGCTGACGCTGGCCAAGCCCAAGATCTTCAAGACCCAGGTCCGCGCCCTCTACCGGGCGGCCGTCCACAGCAACATCCAGGTGATGCTGCCGATGATCTCCGAGGTCGGCGAGGTCCGCGCGTTCCGCGAGCTCGCCGCCGGGGTGATGGAGGAGCTCGAGGCCGAGGGTAAGGAGTTCCGCCCCGACCTTCCCCTTGGGGTGATGATCGAGGTGCCGTCCGCCGCGATGACCGCGGATATCCTCGCCCGCGAGGCCGACTTCTTCTCGATCGGCACCAACGACCTGATCCAGTACGCCGTCGCGGTCGACCGCAACAACGAGCACGTGGCCAACCTCTACCGACCCGCGCACCCAGCGATTCTCCGCCTCCTCAAGTTCGTCATCGAGAGCGCAAACGAGGCGGGAATCAGCGTGGGGCTTTGCGGCGAGATGGCCTCCGACATGCGCTACGCACCGCTCCTGATCGGCCTCGGCCTACGCCGCCTTTCGGTCACCCCGCGGGCCGTTCCGACCCTCAAGACCCGGCTCCGCCAGCTCGCCCTGAGCGACCTCCAGGAAATGGTCGAGCGCTGCCTGACGCTGCGCACCAGCGCGGAGGTCGAGGAGCTGCTCGGCTCGACCCTCGAGCGCTTGCTGACCAACGGGCCCCATCGCACCTGAGCCATGGCTATGCACTCCCTGAACCCTCCACCCCTTCCCGAGTCCAGGCGTGCGCTCCGGCCTCCCCTCCGGCCCGACCTCGCGCCTCTGACACTCCGCGCCTCCCCCCTCTTCCTGGGGTGCCTGGCGGGGCTCCTGGCAGGGGTGCTCGCCTGTTCCGGCGCGCCCAAACCGGTGACCCCGGCGCCGCCCATGGCGGAGGCCGCCGCACCGGCCCAGCCCGGCGCGCAGGCGACCGGTTCCCCGGCGGGGGCCGCGTCCCCGGCAGCGACCGGTCCGCAGGACGGGCAGACAGGGCCAGAGAAGAGCTCCTCCCCGAAAGGCTCCGAGGCGAAGCAGCCCCCGAGTGACGAGGCGGATGGATCGAAGAACACGATCATGATCGATCGCGGCACTGGCGGCGGCAAGCCCAGCCTGTTCGAGCTGTCGGTCGCCGAGGGCAAGCGGCGGGCCAAGGCCCAGGAGCCGATCGCCCGGGTCACCAACGAGAACCTGCACGAGTACCAGGATGCTCAGCTGACCTTCGCCAAGGCCGAGGACGAAGGAAAGGCGAGCGACGCCGCTCAGGGTAAGGACGGAGAGAAGAGCGAGGCGGCAGCCGCCACCGAACAGCACGGCGAAGAGTACTGGAGCTCCAGGGTGCTCGGCCTGCGCACCAAGCTCCGCGACGCGGTGGACGAGATCGACGATCTCCAGGACCGGATCGCCGACCTTCGGCGCCGGTTCTACTCCGAGGACGACCCCTACGTCCGCGACGGCCAGATCAAGCCGGCGTGGGACCGGGCCCTCGACCGGCTCACCCGGACCCACGACGACGTTGCCCGCCTGCGCAAGGAGCTCGCCGATACGTTGGAAGAGGGGCGCCGCGACGGCGCCCTGCCCGGCTGGCTGCGGGAAGGAATCGAGCTCGAGCCCACGTTCAAGGACGAAGAGCAGCCGGCCAGCCGCGACGGCGGCCTGCCGATCTACGAGCCCGAGGAACCGAAGACCGTCGAACCCGACGAGCCCCCTTCCTCCACCTCTTCCAACGCAGACGAACCTCCCCCATGAACCGACCACCCCGCCGATTCTTCATCGAGACCTGGGGCTGCCAGATGAATGAGCTGGACACCCAGCGCATGGCCGGGCAGCTCATGCAGCAAGGCATGCTGCCGACCCGCGAGGCGGCCCAGGCGGACATTCTGCTGCTCAACTCCTGCAGCGTGCGCGAGAACGCGCAGAATAAGGTCTACTCCCGCATCGGGGAGTACCGCGCGCTCAAGGAGGAGCGGGACGTGCTGATCGGGCTGTGCGGCTGCGTCGCCCAGCAGGAGGGAGAAGCGGCCATCGCCCGCGCCCCAGAGCTCGATTTCGTCATCGGCCCGGCACGGGTGGGGGAGCTCCAGGAGATCCTGGCCCGGCGCCGCGCCGGCGAACGCGTGGTGGCCACCGGCTTCCCCGAGAGCCGCTCGTTCGACCTGGACGCGATCTCCCGGGACGGTGTCTACAAGGGCATGGTCACCTGCATCGAGGGCTGCGACAAGCGGTGCACCTTCTGCATCGTGCCCAGCACCCGCGGCCCGGAGCGCTGCCGGCCGATGGCCGAGATCCTCCGAGAGGTGCGCCACCTGGTCGACTTCGGCTTCCAGGAGATCGAGCTCCTGGGCCAGACCGTCAACCACTGGCGCGAACCCTCTCAGAGACAGAGCGGACTGAGCGGACCAGCTGGGCAGGGCGATCCCGCGGACGCGGGCAAGGATTTCGCCGACCTGCTGGATGCGGTCGCCACCGTCCCGGGACTCGAGCGGCTTCGCTTCATCACCTCCTACCCGCGGGACTTCACGCCCGCAATGATCGCCGCCTTCGCGCGCCACGAGACGATCTGCCCGTACCTGCACCTGCCGGTCCAGTCCGGCTCCGATCCGGTGCTACGCCGCATGGGGCGCGGCTACACGGTCGGCTCCTACCTGGAGCTGATCGACCAGATCCGCGAGGCCCGGCCGGACGTGGTGTTCTCGACCGACCTTATCGTCGGCTTCCCGGGCGAGACGGAGGAGCAGTTCCAGGAGACGGTCCGCCTGGTCGAGCGCGTCCGCTACGGCTCCGTCTACGCGTTCAAGTACTCCCCCCGCCCGGGCACCGCGGCGCCGCGACTCGACGGCGCGGTCGACCCGGAGGTGGCCAACCGCCGGCTCAACGATCTGTTCGCCGTCCAGACCACGATCCAGCGCGAGCTCAACGCGGCACTGGTGGGGGAACGGTTCGAGGTGATCGTCACCGGCTGGGGCAAGGAGCCGGGCTTCCAGACCGGCCGCACCCCCTGCCACCGCATGGTGAGATTCTCGACCGGCGACCGGCCGGCGGATCTCGGTTCCCTGGTCGCGGTGGAGATCGACCGGTCCTACCCCCACAGCCTGATCGGCCACCGGGTGGGGGAGGAGCGGACCGCCGAGGCCGGGAGGCCGCGGCTGGCCGTGCTGCGGTAGGTCGTCGGGAGCGCTCGCGCCCCGCCGGTGCCCCTCGCCAACCCTCCACGTCCCCGTCCCGGCAGGCGTTGCGCCCCTCGCTTGACCTTCCCCGACCCCACTATCAGAATAGGGTCATGACCGAGACTTCTGACGAGCTTCGCATGGAGATCAAGGGGTTGATGCTGGACCCCGCGTCCAACGTCCCCATCGTCATCCTGCGGGACGAGACCAGCGACGTCTTCCTCCCCATCTGGATCGGCGTCTTCGAGGCCAACGCCATCGCCCTCCGGATCGAAGGCGTGGAGCCACCGCGCCCGATGACCCACGATCTTCTCCTGTCCACGCTCCAGAGTCTCGGCGCCGCCATCGAGCGGATCGTCATCTCCGACCTCCGGGACAGCACCTTCTTCGCCATCATCCACCTGGATCGCGCCGGAACGAAGATGACCCTCGACTCCCGGCCCAGCGACGCCATCGCCCTCGCCCTGCGCGCCGAGGCGCCGATCTTCGTTCTCCGGACGGTCCTGGAGAAAGCAAACGCCGTGGACCTGGACCAGGGGGCGACCGAGGAGGAGAAGATCCGCAAGATGCTCGAGGAGCTCGGCCCCGAGGACCTCGGCAAGTACACGATGTAACCTCCTGGCCGGCGAGCCCGCCCCTGAGGGCCCTCCGCGGGTTCGCCGGCCGTCCCCCTCTCCCTGTCGACTGCATCGAGCGCCCGGAATGTCGGCGCGCCGACATTCCGCGGTGGCGCCGACGCTAGTATCCCGTAAGTCCATTCTTTTATTCAGTTTCCGGCACCTGTCGGCGCGCCGACAGCGCCGCCGGCGGTGGATCGGACCCCGCGCGGTGCCCTCCGGCACTCTCCGCCGCCGGACCGTGCGCGCCCGACCCAGCCACCCCGCCGCTCCGGGCTCCCGCTCCGGAGATGGACGATTTTCCCGTGGCATTGCCTCGTCATCGACCCTCCGAGGGTTGACCTGCCCGGAGCCATTTTGTACATTCCCGCCGACCTATGATCATCGCGATCACCAATCAGAAGGGCGGCGTCGGCAAGACCACCACCGCCATCAACCTCTCCGCAGCGCTCGCCAACAAGGGACTCAAGACCTTACTGGTCGACCTCGATCCCCAGGCGAACAGCTCGATGTCCTTCATGGACGTCCACGACCTGGACCGGTCGATCTACGAAGCCCTCACCGAGCCGGATGTCACGGTGCAGGGCATCAGTCGGCCGGTAGAGCAGATCCCTCATCTCGACCTCGCTCCGTCTTCGATCTCCCTGGCAAAGATCGAGTCGAAGCTCCTGGGCGAGCTGGACAGTCACTTCCGGCTCAAAGACGAGCTCAGCTCCGTGCGGGATCTTTACGACAACATCATCATCGACACGCCCCCGACCCTCGGCATCATCACCGTCAACGCCCTGGTCGCCGCGACCCACGTCCTGGTGCCGATCCAATCCAGCTACTTCGCCCTCGAAGGTACGGACGACCTGCTGGAGACGATCGACAAGATCAAGCAACGGGCGAACCCGGAGCTCCAGCTTCTGGGCGCGCTCATCACCCTCTACGACAAGCGCACCTTGCTCTCCCGCGACATCCAGGAGCAGATCAGCGGTGTCTTCGGCGAGAAGGTCTTCAAGACGCTGATCAGCAAGAGCGTCCGGCTCGAAGAGAGCCCCGCGTACCACGAGTCGATCTTCAGCTTCGCGCCCAACTCGAGCGGGGCCGCCGAGTACTACCAGCTTTCCGAGGAGGTTCTCAGCCGAGTGTGATCCGGCCTGGGAAGGACACCGCAACGGAGTCGAGAGGAGGAACGGGGATGGCAGGGAAGAAGCGCGGCTTGCCGGTGCGCGTGAAGATGCGGCACGACAACCACTTCGTGGAGGAGCTCACGACCCGCCACGAGGTGCCGGTCGGTCGCATGGTGGCGCTTTCCAACGTGGAGCCAGACCCGAACCAGCCGCGCACCATGATGGGCGACCTGGCCGACCTGGTGGCTTCTGTCAAGGACCGCGGGGTCCTGGAACCGATACTGGTCCGCCGGATCGTCCGGGAGGACCCGGACGGAGAGACCGACGATCAGGACGACCGCGGCGCGGAGAGCTTCCGGATCATCTCCGGGGAACGGCGGTACCGCGCCGCCCAGCAGGCCGGCCTCTACGAGGTGCCGGTCATCGAGATGGACGTGACCGAGCAGGAGGCGCTCGAGATCGCCCTGATCGAGAACCTTCAGCGGAAAGATCTGACGCCGTTCGAAGAGGCCGAGGGATACCAGACCCTGGCCAAGATCCACGGCTACACCCACGAGGAGATCTCCGATGCGGTGGGGAAGTCGCGGACCGTGATCACCGAGAGCCTCGCTCTGCTCCAGATGCCGCCTCGGGTGCGCGACGCGGTCCAGGCTCTCGGGATCACCACCAAGTCCCTCCTCCTCGAAGTGCTCAAGGCGGGGAGCGAAGAGGAGATGATCCGCCTGCTCGAAGAGGTCGCGAGCCACGGCCTGAACCGGGACGACCTCCGCCAGCGCCTCCGCCGCCGCGACCGGGCGACCAGCAAGACCCGCCGCAAGCCGTACTCCTTCAAGTTCCGGGCACCGGACAAGAGCTACACGCTCAACCTCACCTTCCGCCAGAGCGAGGTCGACCGCCAGGACCTGATCCAGGCCCTGGAGCAGATCCTCGGCGAGCTCCGCGAGCAGGCCGCCAGCTAAGAGTCTGCGCGGCTGCACCCTGCGGGGCTGCCCACGCCCCCCGCGGGCAATCACCTCCCAGAAGAACCAGATCCTCACGCCAGGTCCGACGTCTGGACCACGGCGGTGAGCCCGGTCCCTGCGGTGGAGCAGGGCTCGGGCGAAGCACGTCCGCGCCCGTCGCGCACCCGGGCCCGGCAGCGACGCCAAGCCTGCCCGCGCGAGGCAGCGTCGGAGCTCTGTGAGCTGGAGCCCCATCGACGGAACCCTGCGCCATGAAGGGTTCAAGGAGCGCACACGCTGTCCTTGAGTGCCGTTGAACCGTCCATTCAGGCGATGAGCTGTCGACCGTCAGGAGACCGGAGGTCCGAGAGCAGGAAATATGCCGCTCCGCCATTGTGACGGCACCTATGGCGCGAAGCCATATTCGCCTGGCACATATCCGCAGGTCTTCCACAGCATCTTTCCGCAGGGCCGGGGAGCTCAAACCCTCTCGCGGGCGCGCCAGGAAGCGGCCAGATCTGGTGCTCCGGCTTGCCAGGTGCCTCCCGCGCGCTCGGCCGCTCCGGGTGAACAGGCGAAGGGCCAAGCCCGGACCAGGGCTGGTTCGCTTCGCGAGGTCTGGTTCGCTTCGAAGGAGATGGGGCTCGAGCGACGAAGCCCCGGAGTGGTGTTGGCCTTCACCCAGACGGCGGATCTCGAGCGATGACTCGCCGCCACGGGCGTGCCCGGGCAGAGCGACCGCGGACAGAGAAGCGAGCCGACTGCATCTCGGTAGGCGGGAGCCGTCGGCAACCGCAGAGCGCCTTTGTCACAGCACGAACTTTACATAATGTATCTTATCGGACGTCGTGTCGGGGCGTTCGACGACCACCTGATGCCGACTCCGTGCCGGTCGTCACCCGCCAGTTTCAGCGTTCGCCCACTCCGAACGGCTCGACGTCGCCGTCGACCCATTCGGCGGCCAGGTCCTCGTCCTCCGCTAGCCGAAGGCCCACCAGGCGAACCCCCTCCGGCAGGCCGCCAGCGAGCCGCTCCCGGATCCACAGGACCAGGTTCTCGCTCGAAGGGATCCGGCCGCCGGGTCCGAACGCCGCGATCGACTCGTTGACGTGATGGTGATCCAGGGGCTCGAGTACCTCGGCGGCAACCAGGTCGTCGAGCGCGCCCAGGTCGACGATGAACCCGGTCTCGGGATCGGGCTCGCCGGCGACGCGCACGAAGAGCCGGTAGTTGTGCCCGTGCCCCGGGAGGTTGGCGCACTTGCCGAAGCGGCGCCGGTTCTCCTCCTCGGACCACTCGGGCCGACGGTACAGATGGCTGGCACTGAAGCGATAACGGCGTTCCAGGTGGATCGGCATGGCGCTACTGTACAATCGCTTCCCGTGCGGTTGCTCGACCGGTACCTCCTCAGGGAGATCACAGGCCCCCTCGCCCTGGGGTTTCTCGTCTACACGTTCATCCTCCTGCTCCAGGCGCTGTTCAAGTCGGCGGAGATGATCATCCGGCGCGGCCTGCCGGTGTCGACGGTCGGCGAGCTGCTCGCCCTCTCGCTACCGAACATCGTCGTCCTGACGATCCCCATGTCGCTCCTGTTCGGGGTCTTGATCGCCATCGGCCGGATGTCGTCGGACAGCGAGCTGGTGGCGATGCGGGCGACCGGCGTCAGCCTGCTCAGCCTCTACCGTCCGATCCTCTACCTGTCCACCTTTTTCTTCTTGATCAATGCCGCGCTGATGGTCTGGGTGCTCCCCTGGGGCAACCATCGGCTGCAGCTCGAGCGGCTGGAGATCCTCACCCAGAGCATCTCGACCCAGGTCGAACCGCGCATCTTCTGGGACGAGTGGAAGGACCAGGTGCTCTACGTCTTTGACACGTCGGAGCGCGGCGACTCCTGGCGCGGCGTGTTCCTCGCCCAGTCGATCCCATCGACGCGCACGAACCAGGTGACGATCGCCGAGCGCGGCCGGGTGCGGGTGGACCAGGACGGTGAGCGCGTGGTCCTGGAGCTGTCGAACGCCCAGGTCCACGAGGTCGACCTGTCGAAACCCGACTCCTACCAGATCAGCTCCCACCGCAGCCTCGAGGTGGTTCTCGAAGACCAGTTCTCCACCGAGCAACGGGCGAAGATCGCCTCCTCCAAGGGGGTGCGTGAGCTCGGCATCCCGGAGCTGCTCAACTGGATGCAGGACCCCAAGCGCTCCCGGGAGATTCGGCGGCTGGCCCGGGTCGAGCTGCACAAGAAGTTCTCGATCCCGTTCGCCTGCATCGTGTTCGGGATCTTCGCCCTGCCCCTCGGCTTCAACACCCGCCGCGGAGGCAAGGCGTCCGGCTTCGCACTGTCGATCCTGGTGATCGTCGTCTACTGGGTGCTCCTCGACTCCGGCGAGAAGTCGGCGGAGGCGGGCAAGCTGGCGCCGTGGCTGGCCATGTGGGGACCGAACATCCTCCTCTCCTCCACCGGCCTCTTCCTGCTCGCGCGGCGCAACCGGGACAAGAGCCTGCTCCTGACCAAGATCGACCGCTGGATCCGGCGGGACGTCTGGGCTCGGGTGCACTTCCTGAAGCGGCGGCGCCAGGAGCGCGTGGCGGCCCGCCGGGCCTTGCGACTCCAGCGGGAACGCGAACGGACCGACCCCCACGTGGTGATCCGGCTCCCCCGCGTCCGGGTCTGGGTGCCGAACCTCATCGACCGCTACGTCTTCAAGGTCTTCGCCGGCGTCTTCGCGCTGGTGCTGCTCTCCGGGTTGTCGATCTATCTCGTGGCCGACCTGACCGGGAAGGCGGACGAGATTCTGAAGAACAACGTCCCGCGGTCGGTGGTCCTGGCCTACTACAAATACTCGTCGCTCCAGATGTTTTACGAGATCTCCCCCATCCTCGTGCTGGTGGCGACGCTGATCACGTTCAGCCTACTGTCGAAGTCGAACGAGGTGATCGCGTTCAAGGCGCTCGGCGTGAGCCTCTTCCGGCTGGCCGTCCCGGCGGTCGCCGCGGCTCTGGCGATCACCATCTTCAGCGCCTTCCTCGAGTCGGAGGTGCTCCCCGCCTCCAACGAGAAGGTGGCCCGCCTGGACGACCGGATCCGCGGCCGTGAGACGGCCCGGACCTACCGCCGAGCCGATCGCCAGTGGCTCTTCGGACAGGACCGCTATATCTACAACTACATCCACTACGATCCGGACCGCGAGACTCTGCACCGGCTCCAGGTGTTCGAGTTCGATCCGAAGACCCACCGCCTCACCGGGCGGCTGGTGGCCCAGCGGGCGACGTACGACCACGACGGCTGGTGGCAGTTCGAGAACGGCTGGTCGCGGAGCTTTGGTGACAAGGCGGTCACCGAGTACGACCGCTTCCCCGGCGAGGTCATCGGGCGGTTCCCCGAGAAGCCGGAGTACTTCGACAGCGAGATCCGGCCCCCGGATCAGATGAGCTACGGCGAGCTCAAGGACTACATCAAGGAGGTCGAACGGAGCGGTCAGGCGGTGCCGGAGCTCAAGGTCAAGCTCCAAAGCAAGATCGCCTACCCGGCCATCAGCCTGGTGATGGCGCTGGTGGCCCTCCCCTTCGCCTTCCGGCTGGGTCGCCAGGGTGCGCTCTACGGCGTCGGTCTGTCGATCGTGCTGGGCATGGTGTTTCTGGCCATCTACGCCTTCTTCACCACCCTGGGCCAAGCCGGAGCACTCCCTCCCGCCGTCGCAGTCTGGAGCCCGAACGCCGTCTTCTCCATGTTCGCCGTGTACCTGTTCCTCGGCGTGCGGACCTGAGCCGCGAAGTTTCGGACCACCTCTCCACCCTGAGAGATTCCCCTCGCCGCGGAAGTTCTTACCGACTACGTTCCAAGACTTGCAAAATCGTCGATGGCTCCGAGCCCAAGGTCGGCGCGCCGACGGGGCGCGGAGGCGCTCGCGCGAAGGGCGGTCTGAGCTGTCGAAGGGAAGGAGGCGTCAGGCTCGGAGGAGTTGGATCAACAACTCCTCCGAGCGCCCGGACTCTTGTCCTACCCGGAAGAAGCGCGGAGCGGTGCGCGGGATGAGGAACAGTGATGAGGGGTTTCGAGCAGCAGGAGCGCACCCTCTGCTCGGCGTGGGACAGTGGGGGGAAGGTTGGTCGCGTACATGGTAGGTACGATCAGGTGAAGGTCTCCGGCCTCTCTGACTTGGCAAGAGGGTACCAGTTCAGTGCGCTCTGTGTCCAGCGCCTGTCTGGAATATGTCCAGAAGTAGCGGGACAATTTCCATCTTTGCCACAGGACGTGACATGCAAGGAGCAGACCACCCACAGCCCTGCCCTTGCGACTACCGCTGGAGACCCCCGGCGGGTCCGCTTCGCCTGAAGGGGCAGGCGGCGTCTCGCCCCAGATCCAAGGAGAAAAGGGACGGGGCCGGAGGGGAAGATCAGTCCTGAAGGATCTCGCGGGACAGGCCCATGCGCCGGAGCTCCCGCGTCAGCGCTACCAGGCAGCTGGTGGTGAGCTTGCGGATCTCCTCCGAGCCCTCCCCCATCTGCTCGGCCACCTCGGAGCTCTTGCACCCCAGGCCGTAGCGCAGCCGGAGGAGGTCCTGGCAGCGCACGGGAAGGTGGGAGATCGCCTGGTTCAGGTCGTGCCGCAGGTCGGACCGCGCTTGCGGAGGGTCGACCGGTTCGGCGACGGCTTCGAGGAGAGCCGCGTCAACCGCCTCGTAGAGATCCTGACGCTTCTGGCGCCAGTACAGGGTGCACCGGTTGCGGAGCGTGGAGAGGAGCCACGCTTCCGGGTTGCGGATGTTGTTCCACTTGAACACCAGGGCGACGAAAGTCTCCTGGAGGAGATCCTCCGCGTCCTCTTGCGGGATCCGGTACCGCGCGAGCAGCCGGACCATATCCGCCCGGCAACGCCGAAGAAGCCCCTCAAAGGGCCGTCCCGCCTCCACAGTGGCTTGACTCGTCGCTCCGCTCATCGGGCTCACCCCGGCTCGGCAGCGTCTGCCGAACCTCCCAGGGGTTCGTGGCCACGGCGGGAGGCTCGCCGATCGGAGGCTGCTCGGGGAATGCCTCCGCTCACGCGGGGCGCGGGGGGGCTCCGGTGCGTGCCCACCTGGAGCAAGCCCCTCATGGCGTCAGCTCTCCTCGGTTTCTTTGTAGAAGCCGGTCTCGGTCAGCTGCTTGGTGAGGGCAGCCAGACAACGGCTGGTGATCTTGCGGATGCTGGACGCCTGGTATCCCATCCGCTCAGCCACCTCGGCTGGCTTGTAGCCGAGGCCGTAGCGCAGCCTCAGGAGGGATCGACAGCGATCCGGCAGCTCGGCGATCGCGCGCTCGAGGTCGGCACGCAGCTCGCCGTTGAGCTGCGGCGTCCCCCCGGGCTTGGCGACCAGCTCGAGAATGCTGGTGTCGACGGCGTCATACAGCCGGGACCGCTTGCTACGCCAGTACATGAGACAGCGATTTCTGAGTGTCGCCACCAGCCACGCTTCAGGGTCGCGGATCTTCGGCCGCTTGTAGATCAGCGTGAGCACTGCCTCTTGGAGGACGTCCTCCGAGTCCTGGGGTGGAATCTGGTAACGGAACAAGATCCGCTCCAACCGCCCTTGGAGTCGACGGAGTAGGTCGTCGAGCGACCAATCGTCCTGCTGCATTTCAACGTTTTGATCGGAGGCCATGGGAAGTCTCTTCAGGATAGCATTCCTGTATTGCCCTGTCTACTCGCCCGAATGGGCGATCGCTTCTCCAGGGCCGGGAAGCTGCGCCAAGTCACCTCCGGCCCGTGCGATCGAGAGCTCACGGCCGTCGGGAAGGTAGAACCGCCCACTCAGGACGGCGGTTCCGCCTCCGGTCCGACTGCGTACCGAGACGCGCGCGCCGCTCACCGTCTCTCCTGCGACGAGCATCGGAGTATAGAGCCGGACCTCGTCCGGTTCACGCCATCCGACACCGGGCCGAACCTCGCGTCCCTGCCGCCAGAGGGTGTAGCGGGTGAACTCCCCTGGCTCAACTCCCTCGATAAAGGCGTCACCCGTCTCAATCGAGAGGTAGTTGCCGTCTGACAGGGCCAGATCCGTGCTCAACGAGCTCGGGTTCTCGAGGGTGACTCCGAGAACCACTGTTTGTCGACTCCTTGACTGTACCACGAGGTTGGCCCGCAAGGCGGGCTCCGGCGGCGCTTCCTCGAACAGGGCGGCCAGCGCCTCGGCCGACGGCGACAGCTCCTCGCCGGGACCGGGCAGCCGGTTGACCAGGAGCCCCAAGAGGTGGCCGTCACTCGCCGCCTGCATCCGCTGGCGCAGGTTGTAGAGCAACGACGGTGCGGTTCGCACGACCCGGACCGTCTCGCCCGGGGACAGATCCCAGCCCGCCACGGTCGTGCGGCGCTGGGCCTGGAAGCTGTAGACCAGCCGACCGACGCCGCCGAAGGCGTCGCCGATGGTCCGTCGCAGGTCCTTGTTGTCGGCGAGCGCCGGAAGGGACGCACGGGTAGTGACGTCGCGGACCTCTCCCGAGGCACCGACCCGGCTCGCGCTACCGATGCTGCGGACGCCCAGGAGGTAGTCGCGGCCGAGCGTCTCCATTTGCTTGACCCCGGCTTCGACCTGCGCGGGGTCCCAGGACTCGGCCCGGTCGGCCGCCCCCGGAGGATCGCCGTAGAGGAACGGGACCGTGAAGTCGGCGCTCTCGGCCAGATCCTGCCACCCCGGAGCGCCGATCCAGGAGCGCTCGAGGGAGACCGAGACGAAGAGGTCATCGGGCAGTCGGTCGCGGAGCGCTTCGACGAACGCCGACAAGAGATCGAGCCGCGCCTCCTCGCCGGCGACGCCGTCGGGCACCTTGCCGCCGGCCGGCGCAGGGGAAGCCTCCCCGCTTCCTCCACCGCGTGCCCGGTCGAGGTGGAGGTGGACCCCGACCGGCAGAAGGTCGGCCTCCTCGGCGGCGGCGCGCAGCCCCACCAGGCCTTCCGCGACGGCCCGCGCCGCCTGCCCCGGATCGAAGTCGGCCGGCGGCGGCCAGGAACCGAGCACCGTCAGGGTCACCGGCGTATGGGCCGGTGCCGCATGGGCCAGGTCGCTGGCCCAGGAGTCGAGGCGTGCGCCCTCGTCGCCCGCGACCAGGTTCGCCGCGGCGACGAAGACCTCCTCGACCCCGGCCGCGCGCAGGGCCCGGGCGGCGGACGGCGCCAGCGGCGCCATCCGTGGGTCGACCCAGACCGCGGAGCCCGCCGGCCGGCGGGCCCGGCCCGCTCCTCCGCCCGAGCAGGCAGAGAGAACGCCGACCGCCAGGAGCGCGATCAGCACCCCGGCGCGGAAGCGCCGGCACACCACTGCATCAGGAGGTTTCACAAGGGGATTCTAATGGTCACCTCGAGGCCACCGCCAGCCCGGTTGCGCGCGATCACGCTGCCACCGTGCTCTTCGGCGATCCGGCGGGCGATCGGCAGGCCGAGGCCGGTTCCTGTGTCGTGGGTCGAGAAATTGGGATCCCAGATCCTCCGCAGCAGCTCCGAGGGGACGCCCACACCCTGGTCGCGCACGGAGATCACCGCCCAGCCGTCCTCCGTGTCGACGCGCACGGCCACACGCCCTCCCCCACTGCTCGCCCGCAAGGCGTTCTCGATCAGGTTGCGCACCGCCCGGGTCAACAGCCGCGCGTCGAACCGCGCGCGGATCTCGCCCATCTCACCCTCGCGCCGCACCTCGACCCCGGTCGACGCCGCGCTACCGTAGGACTCCACCAGCTCGGTCATTACCGCCGACAGGTCGCCGGGCCGCGGCTCGATCCGCGGAATCGAGCTGAACGTGGAGAACTCGGAGGCGATCTGGCGGAGCTCCTCCACCTGGCGGAGGATGTTCCGGGTGCACTGCTCGAAAACTTCGTCGAAGTCGCGCCCACCCTCCCGGTGCACCTCACGCATGTGCTCGGTCGACAGGCGGAGCGGCGTCAGCGGATTCTTGATCTCGTGGGCGATGATCCGCGCCATCTCCGCCCACGCCTGGAGTCGCTGGTTGCGCAACACCTCGGTGGCGTCCTCGACCACCAGCAGGGCGGTCGGCTCGCCGCTCCCCGGCACCGGCACCCAGACCAGGGACCACTCCCGCTCCTGCCCTTCTTCGCGCTCGGCGAGACGGACGGTCGACCGCGCCGGACGCCCCCGACCGCCCGCGGGCGAGCGAAGGCTGTCCAAGAACTCCCGCACCGGCGCCAGGCGCGCCGCCGCGCCACCATCGTCCGCGTCTCCGTCGTCCCGGAGCACGTCGTCGATGCGCTGCCCCACCTCGACGCCCAAGAGGTCGTGGGCCACGCGGTTGTGCATCAGCACGCGGCCCTCTGCGTCGAGCGAGACCACGCCGGACGTGATGTTCTCGACCATGCGCTCGACCACCTGCTTCTCGCGCATCAGCCGCTCCCGGCTCTCCGCGATCCGCCGGGCCATGGCATCGACCGCGTCGACCAGGGCCGCGAGCTCCAGCTCCCGGGGCGCCAGGTCGAGGGACGGGGCGCCGGCGGCGATCCTACGGGTCCCCTCGACCAGCTCTTCGATCGGCTCGCTGAAGCGCCGGGCGAGCGCCACGCCGACGGCGATCAGCAGTCCAAAGAGCACCGCCGACACCAGCACGGCACGGCGACGCAGCAAGCCGAGCTCCTCCGCCACCGCCTCCTGCTGGGCGAGCAGTGGAATCGACAGGAACAGACGCTCCTGGTTCGCCGGACCGCCCGGAATGTGGAGCGGCGCGTAGATCTCGAGGTGGGCGGTCGACCCGGTGACGTTGGTGCGCGCGGCCCGGTCGTAGCGCAGCAAGGCCAGCCGGGAGTAGATCTCTCCTGGAATCCGCTCGGGCAGCAGGCCGGCGGCGAAGAGCTCCGGCTTGCTCGACGCCCAGATCGAGCTGCCCCAGTAGAGGTTCACCTGATGGTGGACCACCCGAGAAACCCACATCAGGAGCTCGTCGTCCACCTGGGTGGTGAAGCCGAAGCCGGGCTCGAGGGAGGCCACGTAGTCGCCGATCACCCGCTGCGCGGAGGCCAGCGCGGCCTCTCCGGACGCCCGCTGCTCGCGCAACATGCGCTCCTCGGCGTCCGACAGCACCACCAGATTGAACAGCAGGAGCGGCACCAGCACCAGCAGGGTGAGCACCACCATCAGCCGCTTCGAGTACGACCGGAGCGTGCGTCCCAGGAGGTCCCGGAAGGCCGGCCGGGGCAGGGCCAGGAGGAGGACGATGGCGGCCGCCAGCGCCAGGCCGAGCAGGTCGCCGACCGCGTGGGCGCCGACCCGCTCGAGGGCGGGCAGCGGGGCGAGCACCGGCAGGTAGAGCACTTCGGTGCCGTCGTCCCCGGCGCGCGACCACGCCCAGGCACGACCGGCGGGGGTGGTCACCACCTTGCGGCCGTCGACCGTGCCGCCCCCCAGCTCGGGAGGCAACGGCGGCGATTCGGGCCACGGTGAGATCAGTGCCCTGCCGTCGGACGAGTACAGGCCGTAGACCACCGGCTCCGGCAGGCCCAACACCTCCTGGTCCGCCGCCGGCCGGCTGCGCAGCAGGCCGAGCTCGATCGAGTTGAACACCCGACCATGGCCGAGCAGGAACCCCGGCCGCGGCAGGATCCAGTAGCGGGCGACCGCCCAGGGAATCCCGCTGTAGCGGAGGGTGACCTCGCCGTCGTCCTGCGTCCCGTCCCAGGCCGGGAGATGGAGATCCTCCCACCGCGCCACCACCCAGTCCTGGGGGTCCGGCCCCTTGTCGGCCGCCACCTGCGGACCGAAGGCGAACACCGACGGCTTGCCGCCGATCGGTTCGATCAGCAAGGCGGACAGGGCGTTGGGACGGGCCAGGGGAGAGCGACGCCAGAGAGAGAAGGCCAGATCCTCCCGCGCCAGCCCGTCGGGGTCGCGCGGTGCCAGTGCGGCCAGATCGATGCCGGAAAAGTACGCGCGCAGCGTGTGATCCAGGTCCTGCTTCTCCGCGGCCGTCGGTGGCGCCATGTCCGGCAGGAGCGCGTGCCCCACCCTCTGCTCCAGCGCCGCCCGATCCGCCGTCTCCCAGCCGGCGGCCCCCAGCCCGGCCGCCAGTACCACCAGCACCGCCGCGGTGGTCGGCGGACGGAGGCGACGGCCGTCCACCCAGACCGCCGCCGCTCCCCCGGCACCCGCCAGCGCCACCACCGAGAAGGCCGCGAGGTCGTGGCCCGCGGCACCTGCCAGGAGCGCCCCGAGCGCCACCCAGGCCCACGCGGCGGACGCCACGCCCCGATCCCTCTTTCCGGGCCCCACGCCGGCCGGCGACCGGCGTGCCAGCAACAGAACCCCGAGAGCGGCCGCCGCCACCCCGAGCCGCAGCGCCGCGCCCTCCACTCCCGGCCACATCCGGGCAGCGAGATCGATCCGGCCGATCCGGCCGATCAACAGGTCGTCCAGGCCGATCAGACCGGCGGTTCCCAGGGCACCGGTCACGAACGGTCCCAGCCAGCCGAGGCGCCCGGAGCGCCAGGAGCCGGACCGGTCCAGGAGCGGTGCCGCCAGCGTCGCCAGGCCCGCCAGGGTGAAGCCGCCGAGCAGCACTCCCGCCGGCCCCGCACCGGTCCCGGCGGCGAGCGCCGCCGACGCCATCCCCATACCGGTGACCAGGCCGAGCGCTCCCCGCCGGGTGGCAGACCCCGGCGCCGAGTCTGGTGGCGCCGGCTCGCTCTCCTGGACGTCGATCGGCAGCGCGATCCGCAGACCGCGGATCACCGCCACTCCCAGGATCAGCACGGCGAGCAGACCCCAGCAGACCCGCCGCTCGGCATCCTGCCAGGGCCACGGCGCGGGCACGGCCCCGGCCGGCGGGATCCAGACCAGCATCGGCAAGCCTTCGGGTGCGATCGCCTGGGTCCCCGGGGCGAGCGGTGTGCCCGGGCGGGCGACCGACCAGCGGATGCCGGCCGAGCCCAGCCGCACGCGGACGGCCGCCGGCAGGTCGAACGGCAGGTCGTCGGTGCGGAAGCTCCGGCCCGCCACCACCCGCCAGGGACGGCGGCTGTCATCGAGGGGATGGACGGCGAGGAGGGTCGCCGACATGAAGCTCGCCGACACGTCGAAGCCCGACGGGATGAGCTCCGCCGGATCCGGCTCGTTGAGCAGGCCCTCGCCCGCCCACGCCACCGCCTCGCCGTCCGGGTCCACCAGCAGGAGCGTCGGCCGGCCCCCGTGAGCGGCCGACCGCGACGCTCTGCCGGTCCCGACCAGGCGTTCCAGGGTCTCGAACGCCTGCAGCCGCTCCGCGTCCCGCTCGGCCGGTCCGTCCAGGGCGTCCGCGGCGGTCGCCGCTTCCTTGTCGAGCTCGTTCCAGAGGGCGCTCCAGCGCTCCTGGAGCGCGGCGCTCAGCGCCTCTTCCTCCCCGTGCTCGGTCGTCTTCTCGAGCAGCCACGGAGCGAGCAGCGAGAGGGTCGCGGCCCCGAGCAGGCACGATCCGAGGAAGACCACGCCCCGTCCACCGCGGCGGCCGGTGGGAACCTCCGCCGCGTCGCCGGTCCCGGGGCGCTGGCCGACCTGCAGGCGCAACCAGAGCCCGCCCAGGCCGGCCACCAGCAGTGCATCCCAGGGCGCCGGCAGGAAGGGAGCCGCCGGCAGAGCGAGCAGCAGGAGGGTTCCGAGCCAGAGGTCCCGGCGCCCCGGGCGCGTCATCACTTGCCGGTGACCATGGGCAGATCGACGCCCCGCTCCCGCGCGCAGCGGATCGCCTCGTCGTACCCGGCGTCGGCGTGCCGGGCGACACCGCTGCCCGGATCGCCGGTCAGCACCCGTTCAAGGCGGCGGGCCGCGGCCTCCGTGCCGTCGGCCACCACGACCATGCCGGCGTGAAGGCTGTAGCCGATGCCGACTCCGCCACCGTGGTGCACGGAGACCCAGGTGGCGCCGTTGACCGCGTTGAGCAGGGCGTTGAGGATCGGCCAATCGGCGATCGCGTCGGACCCGTCCCGCATGCCCTCGGTCTCCCGGTTCGGTGACGCCACCGAACCGGTGTCCAGATGGTCGCGGCCGATGACAATCGGCGCCTTCACCCGACCCGAGGCCACCAGGTCGTTGAACACCTTTCCCGCCTTCGCGCGCTCGCCGTAGCCGAGCCAGCAGATGCGGGAAGGCAGTCCCTGGAACGCCACCCGCTCCCGGGCCATCGGGATCCAGCGGGCGAGGGTCTGGTCCTCGGGGAAGGTTTCCAGGATCGCCTCGTCGGTCGCGGCCAGGTCGTCCGGATCACCGGAGAGCACCGCCCAGCGGAATGGGCCCTTGCCCTCGCAGAAGAGCGGCCGGATGAACAGCGGCACGAATCCTTCGAAGTCGAAGGCGTTCTCGACCCCCGCCTCCTTGGCCTGGCCGCGCAGGTTGTTGCCGTAGTCGAAGGTGACGGCGCCCCGCTCCTGGAGCTTCAGCATGTGGCGCACGTGCTCCGCCATCGAGTCCATGGCACGCCCGGCGTAGGTCTCCGGATCGCGGTCGCGGAGCGCCATCGCCTCCTGGTAGGAGAGCCCATGAGGAACGTAGCGCAGGCTGTCGTGGGCCGAGGTCTGGTCGGTCAGGGCATCCGGCACGACGCCGCGCTCGATCAGCGCCGCCAGCAGGTCGACCGCGTTCGCCTCGACGCCGATGGACACCGCCTCCTTGCGCTCCCCGGCCTCGAGCGCCGCGGCGATCCCCTCCTCCATCGAAGCCGCCCGCCGGTCCAGGTAGCGGGTCTCCAGCCGGCGCTCGATCCGGCTGGCATCCACCTCGGCCACCAGACAGACCCCCTCGTTCATGGTCACCGCCAGGGGCTGGGCGCCCCCCATGCCACCGAGGCCCGCCGTGACCGTCAGGCGGCCGGCGAGGGAGCCGCCGAAGTGCCGGCGCGCCAGTGCCGCCAGGGTCTCGTAGGTCCCCTGGAGGATGCCCTGGGTGCCGATGTAAATCCAGGAGCCGGCGGTCATCTGGCCGTACATGGTCAGCCCCAGCCCCTCCAGGCGGCGGAACTCGTCGGCCGTCGCCCACTTGGGCACCAGGAGCGCGTTGGCGATCAGCACGCGCGGCGCGTCGGCGTGGGTCCGGAAGACGGCGACGGGCTTCCCGGACTGGACCAGCAGCGTCTCGTCGCCCCGGAGCCGCTTGAGGGTCGAGACGATCGCCTCGAAGCACTCCCAGTTGCGCGCCGCCTTGCCGGAGCCGCCGTAGACGATCAGTTCCTCCGGATGCTCGGCGACCTCCGGGTCGAGATTGTTCATCAGCATGCGCAGAGCCGCCTCCTGCTGCCAGCCGAGGCAGGAGAGCGACGTGCCGCGCGGGGCACGGACGGTGTGGGGGCCAGCGGTGGTCGTGGTGCTCATGGCATCGATTGTAGCGCCCGAGCCGACTCCCTCGCCCAACCTGGCCCCACGCGGCTCATCGTATTCAGCTCGCTCCCGAGCACAAGGAAAAGAGCCACGACCCGGGCGGGGGCGTCCCTTTCCCCCCGGAGG
>Ga0210086_1000064_pt1 | contig 68068 bp, 68 predicted proteins | sample China_Galinas_PW_3_FD_184867 | JGI IMG/M metagenome (GOLD analysis project Ga0210086, IMG submission 184867) | Wetland microbial communities from San Francisco Bay, California, USA, that impact long-term carbon sequestration - China_Galinas_PWB_D2... | ecosystem: Environmental > Aquatic > Marine...
GGCGTTACCGGGTTCGCTGGCGCTGACCGGGTTGCACGCGATGCTGGATCCACCGAGGGTGGCCGCCGTCTCGTCCGTGGCCGCCTGCCGCAACGCGGGCATCGCGGTGAAGATGATCACCGGCGACCACGCCGGCACCGCCACTTCGATCGCGAGCGATGTCGGCCTGCTCGAGACCCAAAGCCCGGCGGGCACCGTGCTCACCGGCGCCGATCTGAATGCTTTGGACGACAGTGAGTTTCCGGATGCGGTGGACCGCGCCGACGTGTTCGCGCGGGTCTCGCCCGAGCAGAAGCTCCGACTGGTCGAGGCGCTGCAGGCCCGGGGCCACGTGGTGGCAATGACTGGCGACGGTGTCAACGATGCTCCGGCGTTGCGCCAGGCCAACATCGGGGTCGCGATGGGCCGTGGCGGAACGGAGGTCGCCAAGGACGCCGCCGACATGGTGCTGACCGACGACGATTTCGCGACGATCGAAGCCGCTGTCGAAGAAGGCCGAGGGGTCTTCGACAATCTGACCAAGTTCATCACCTGGACACTGCCGACCAACCTCGGTGAGGGACTGGTGATCCTGGCGGCCATCGCGATGGGCGCTGCGCTGCCGATCCTGCCGACCCAGATTTTGTGGATCAACATGACCACCGCCGTCGCGCTCGGTCTGATGCTCGCGTTCGAACCCAAGGAAGCCGGCATCATGACCCGACCACCGCGCGATCCCGGTCAGCCACTGCTGACCCGCACCCTGGTGACCCGGGTCCTGCTGGTGTCCACGATGCTCGTGGCCAGCTCGTGGTGGCTGTTCGAATGGGAGCTCGGCAACGGCGCCAGCCTGGCCGAGGCCCGGTCCGCGGCGCTGAACCTGTTCGTGGTCATCGAGGCGTTCTACCTGTTCAGCTGCCGGTCCCTGACCCATTCGGCCTGGCGGATCGGCTTGTTCTCCAACCGCTGGATCATCGTCGGTCTCGCCGCACAAGCCCTCGGCCAGCTCGCCATCACCTACCTGCCCGCCATGAACGTCATGTTCGGTACCGCACCCATCGGGCCGGCCGCGTGGCTGCGCATCTTCGGCCTGGCCCTGGCGACCAGCCTCGTCGTGGCCATCGACAAATGGCTGCGCCGCCCGGCTACTCGTCGGAGAGCTGGAATTCGACCATGGCGCTCACCGTTTCGATCGCATCGGTGAGCACGCCGACCCGCTCGGCCAGCGTCGGCGCGGCCAACACCGCGTAGCGGTCGGCCTGTCCCATCGGAACCCGGGAGGCCAGTACGTACAGGTGCCGGGAGGGGTCCCCGGCGACCTCGGGGTCGACCGCGAGCGCATCGGCCCGCAGCTGTCCACCCCGTTTGGCCGCGACCATCTCGTAGAGCGCCCGGATCCGGTCGATCACCTCCCCGATCTGTTCGTCGGCGACCGGCGGTCCGGGCTCGTCGGGCCAGGGCGCCACGGTGGCGCGCGGATAGGGGGCGTCGGGCAGCCATTCGATCACGCGGATCCGCCCGCCGACGGTGGTGCGCAGTTGGTATCGGCCCATACCGTGGTCGGCGAAGGAGACGATGTGTGCCAACGCCCCGACATCACTGCGCTCGTCCCCGCCGCCGACTTCCCTGCCGCGGGTGATGAGCACCACGCCGAACGCCGGGTCGGTCATGGCCAGGCAGTCCTGCACCAGTTGCGAATAGCGTGGCTCGAAGATCCGCAGCGGCAACGCCTCGCCGGGCAGTAGCGCCGACTGCAGCGGGAACATCGGCTGCGGGGACGCTGAATCCGGTCGAGATGTCATGTTCTACCTCGGGCCCTGCCCGATGACGACGTCACGCACCGGTGCGCTGGGATCGACGAAGGTGCACAGCGCGCCGGCGACTCCGACCCACAGATCCGGGTTCATCGCGACGAGCTGATTGCCGTCCTCGCCGATCGCCTCGATCACCTCCAGGCGGGTGGCATCGTCCATCCTGAGATACTCGCGGCAGGTGGTGCTGAGCAGATCGACGGGTGCCTCGGTCTTGCCGGCCTCGCCCGGGACGGCCACCGGTGTGCCGGGGATCTCCTTGCTGCAGGCGGCACCCAAGACCATCAACGCCGTGCCCGCCAGAACGGCAGCGGCGGCCCGCCGGGTCAGGTGCCGAATCCCAACCGGGGTCATGAGTGCCTCCTAGGTATCAGATGTCCAGCTCCCCGATGAGCGAATCGACCACCGCGCGCAGGTCCCCGTCGTTCTCCTCGGCCACGCGGCGCTGCCGCTGGTATGACGCGCCGCTGCGCGGGATGTCGGCCACCGCCGCCAGCTCCTCGGCGCAGTGCAACGACTCGGCCACCGGCTGCAACCGGGTCAGCAGGTCATCGAGATCCTCGGTCACCAGACGCTCGTTGCTGTCGGCGTCGAGGATAATGATCGCGTCCAGCCCGTAGCGCGCGGCGCGCCACTTGTTCTCCTGCACATGCCACGGTGGCATCATCGGCAGCTGTTCGCCGGCATCCAGGCGCCGGTCCAGATCCACGATCAGACAGTGGGTCAAGGCCACCAGCGCCGAGAGCTCCCGCAGGTTGGACACTCCGTCGAAGACTCGCACCTCGACCGTGCCCAGGTGCGGAGACGGCCTTATGTCCCAGCGGATTTCATCCATGTGATCGATGATGCCCGTGGTCTTCTGGTCATGGACGAAACGCTCGAACTGGCGCCACGTCTGGAACTGGAACGGCAGACCCGCGGTCGGCAACTGCTGGAACATCATCGACCGGTTGCTGGCGTATCCGGTGTCCTCGCCGGCCCAGAACGGGGAGGACGCGGACAACGCCAGCAGGTGCGGGTACTGGTTGAGCAGTGCGGAGATGATCGGCATCACCTTGTGCGCCGAGGAGACGCCGACGTGCACGTGCACCCCCCAGATCAGCATCTGCCGTCCCCACCACTGGGTACGTTTGATCAGCTCGGCGTAGCGCGGCGCATCCGTCAGCTTCTGCGTCGACCACTGCGCGAAGGGGTGAGTACCCGCACAGAACAACTCCATTCCACGTTCGCGCACGATCTCGCGTGCCGAGAGCAGAGTCGTGCGCAGATCCGCCATCGCTTCGCCGACGGAGTCACAGATGCCGGTGACGATCTCGACGGTGTTGCGCAGCAATTCCTTGTGCACGTGCGGGGAGTGGCCGATCTCGCCGATCACGGTCGCGGCCTCGTTGCTCAAGTCGCGGCTGGCGGAGTCGACGAGGGCGAACTCCCACTCGACGCCGAGGGTGGGCCGCGGCGAGCCCGCGAAGGCGATGCGACCGGTGGCTCGCCGGCCCGGCTGGGTCCTAGCCGCTGCCGATGACACCGCACGCCACCCGCTTGCCGGCGACGCCGGCGGTCAGCGGGGTCTGATTGGTCGTGACGCTCTCGGACTGGTCGTAGAGGACCAGCGCCGAATTGTCAGCGTCGAGCAGATCTTCTTCTTTGATTGCATCGGTGGTGGTGACCAGCATTCCGGTACCGTCCTCGCGCACCTGCAACGGAACCAGGACTCCGGCCGGGCCACCGCTGCCACCGGGGCCCTGCAGTGGAGCGCCCGCGGAGAGGAAGTTGCCAGGTGCACCGCCGGTCGGCGCCACCGAGTTCGGCTCACACTTGCCGACCGCATGCAGCGCCAGGCCGTGCAGGCCCGGCGCGAGCCGGCCGGCGCCGGTGGTCTGCACCGTGATAGTGGCAAACTTCTCGCTGAAGTCGATGGTGGCCGCAGCGACCTGTTCACCGTCGACCGATTCGAGCTCGGTGGTCAGCGTCTTCGACATCCCCTCGGCCTGTCCGTGCACCTCGCCCGGCGCCGACGGTGCGGGCGAGCCGGTCCAGACCGGCGGGACGGTGCCCGGCTGGGTGGCGACGGGCTCGTTCGGGCTGCATGCGCTCAGCAATGCGACCGGAGCAGCGAACAGGAGGGCGGCGGCAATTCTGCACTGGCTAGCGGGCTTGACCATGCCCGAGAGCCTATCCCGTCACCAGAACGATCACCCCTGGTGGCTGCTCGGCGATTTCGGGAAGTCGTGGTTGCACGGGCGCGTCGAGCACCTTGCCGACGTCCTCGGCGGCGTCCTGCTCGCCCTCGGTGGTGCCGTAGAACACCGTCGTCGTGGGCAGGTCGGGCACGGTGAGATTGCTGGTCTCGGTCACATTCCAGCCGGCCTCACGCAGCCGATCACCGGTGCGCCCGGCCGCGCCTTCGTCAGCGCCGACGTTGTAGACCCGCACATCGGCCTTAGGAGCCGGGGCCACCGAGGTCTTCGTCGTGGTGGTGGTGATGATGGTCCCCATCGAGGAGTCGTCACCGGAGTCGTCGCCCGAACCCATGGCCTGGAAGCCGACGAGCAGGAAGACGATGCCCAGGAACAGCAGCACCATCACCATGGCGCGCAGTGGTAGCCCGGAAGAGTCGGGGACGCGCTCGTTCATCGAGCCCACTGTAGTGGCGCCTCGATGCCAACCAGAAAAATCAGGGGACCTCGAAACCGAGGCGCCGGGCGGCGCGCGCCTTCTGGCGGCTGGCACGCAACCTCCGCAGCCGCTTGACCAGCATCGGATCCGCAGCGAGCGCCTCGGGGCGGTCCACCAGCGCGTTGAGCACCTGGTAGTAGCGCGTCGCCGACATCGAGAAGAGCTCCTTGATGGCCTCCTCCTTGGCGCCGGCGTACTTCCACCACTGCCGCTCAAACGCCAGAATGTCGTACTCGCGGCGGGTCAGACCATCGGGCAGATCAGCATCGTCCGACCGATCAGCCCGTGCCATGGCGCCGTCCATTTCGATCCGCGAGCCCTTTCCAAGATCCGAAGATGACATCCGGGGTGGTACGGCGAACATTCAATCACGCCGGCCGGCATTGGGACGGCAGCCGAACCCGCGCGTCGGCTGACTTAAGCTTGCCGACCATGGCAGTCAGACCAATTGTGATCCTGGGGGATCCCGTTCTGCACGCTCCGACCGAGCCGGTGCCCGTCGGAGCCGACGGTTCGCTGCCCGCCGATCTGGCCGGTCTGATCAAAGACATGTACGAGACGATGGACGCCGCCAACGGAGTGGGGCTGGCGGCCAACCAGATCGGCGCCGCGTTGCGATTGTTCGTCTACGACTGCCCCGACGAGCGCGGCCAGGCGGCGCGTCGCCGCGGGGTGATCATCAATCCGGTTCTGGAGACCTCCGACATCCCCGAGACGATGCCCGACCCGGACAACGACGACGAGGGCTGCCTGTCGGTGCCGGGCGAGTCGTTCCCGTGCGGCCGGGCAGGGTGGGCCCGAGCGACCGGTCTGGACGCCGACGGCAGCCCACTCGTCCTGGAAGGCACCGGGTTGTTCGCGCGGATGCTGCAGCACGAGACGGGACATCTCGACGGCTTTCTCTACGTCGACAAGCTCATCGGCAGGCATGCCCGGGCGGCGAAGCGGGCGGCCAAGTCCCACGGTTGGGGGGTGCCCGGGCTGTCCTGGACGCCGGGCGAGGAGCCCGACCCGTTCGGTCACTGATCCGATGGCACGACTGCCGTCCGTCGGCACCCGGGTCAGTCTGCGCTACCGCCGGCCCGCGGGCAGCTCCCCGCCGCACACCGATGTCATCGGCTATATCGAGGCACTGACGCCCCGGATCGTGGTGCGCACCAAGTCCGGTGAGATCGTCGGGATCGCGCCGGACGACGTCGTGGCGATCCGCGAACTGTCCGCGGTTCCGGTGCGGGCCTCGCAGATCCGCGCGTTGGAACACGCCGCCGCGCTGGCCTGGCCCGGAACCGAACAACACTGGCAGGACGGCTGGCTGCTGCGCGCCGGCGGCGGCTACACCAACCGGGCAAACTCAGCGGTGCCGCTCGACTTCTCGGCCGGCCTGGCAGCGCTTCCGGCAATCGTCGACTGGTATGGGGACCGGGGGCTGCAACCGTGGCTGGCGCTGCCGGAGCGGTTGGTGCCGGTGCGCAACCGCGGTGCCGGCGCCGGGGTGAAACACACCAGGGTGATGACACGCGAGCTGCTGACCGTTCCCGTCGAGGGCCCGGTAGCCCTGCTCGATGTTCCCGATGCCCAATGGGTGGCGCTCTACCGACGTGACGTCCCGGTCGAGGTGTTGACCGCCGTCGTCGACGGCGAGGTCGTGTTCGCAACAACGGCCGGTGCCGCGGTGGGACGTGGCGCGGTGACGACCGCGCCCGACGGCACCCGGTGGCTGGGGATCTCGGCGCTACACGTCGCCGCCGGGCACCGCCGACGCGGACACGCCCGTGCGGTATGCCTGGCACTGCAGGCGTGGGGTGCCGGCCGCGGCGCTTCACGCGCCTACGTCCAGGTGCTGACGGACAACGCCCCGGCGACCACGCTCTACGAATCGCTCGGCTTCCGGCTGCACCACCAGCATCGCTACGTCGACGCCCGTTTGTTGGCCCCCGCCTCGTAGCTACCCTGTAGCCCATGCCCGCCGACGTTCTCCGCCTGGCCACCTGGAACGTGAACTCGATTCGCGCCCGGGTGGACCGGGTCGTGGACTGGCTGCAACGCGGTGACGTCGACGTGCTGGCGATGCAGGAGACCAAGTGCACCGACGACAAGTTCCCGACGATGCCGTTCCTCGAAGCCGGTTACGAGGTGGTGCACTGCGGTTTCAACCAGTGGAACGGTGTGGCCATCGCCTCCCGTGTCGGCCTGGAGGATGTACAGGTGGGGTTCGACGGCCAGCCGTCCTGGAGCAGCGACGGCACCGACCCCAAGGCCGAGGCGAGGGCGCTGGCGGCCAGCTGCGCCGGCGTGCGGGTGTGGAGCCTGTATGTGCCCAACGGTCGCACGCTGACCGACCCGCACTATCGGTACAAGCTGGAATGGCTTGCCGCGCTCCATGATACGGCAAGATCATGGCTGCAGCACGATCCCGGAGCGCAGATCGCGCTGGTCGGGGACTGGAACATCGCACCGAACGACGAGGACGTCTGGGACACGGAGGTGTTCCGCGGCGCCACCCATGTCTCCGAGCCGGAACGCAAAGCCTTCAGCGCGATCGTGGACGCGAAGTTCGCCGATGTGGTGCGTCCGTTCACGCCGGGACCGGGGGTCTACACCTACTGGGACTACACCCAGCTGCGCTTTCCCAAGCGCCAAGGCATGCGGATCGACTTCATCCTGGCCTCACCGGCGTTGGCGCAGCGCGTCGTTCACGCCGAGATCGTGCGCGACGAGCGCAAGGGCGGCAAGGACAGGATCGGAGCGCCCAGCGACCATGCGCCGGTGCTGGTCGAGCTTCGCCCCTAGGGCTGCGTTCGCGAGTGTGAAACCTGTGCGAGATTTGGTCCGATTTTTCGCCGAGGTTTCATACTCGGCGCGCAGCGCGGCACGCTAGGCGGTACTCGGCTCGCCGAGCTTGACCAACATCTTGCCGATGTTGGCGCCGGTGAACAGCCCGTTGAGGGCCTCGACGCACGTCTCGATGCCCTCGTAGACCGTCTCGCGGTGGGTCAGCCGACCCTCCTGTTCCCAGCAGCGCAGGTCGGCGAAGGCTTCGTCGAAGCGGCCCCACATGTCCAGGGCGTTGAATCCCTGCATGGACGCGGTCTTGGAAAGCAGGTTGACATAGTTGGCCGGGCCGGGGTGCTCGCCGGTCAGGTAGCTGGAGATGACACCGCACAGCACGACCCTGGCCTTGGGGGCCAGCCGGCCCAGCACCGCGTCGAGGATCGGCCCGCCGACATTGTCGAAGTAGACGTCGACCCCCTTCGGGCAGTGCCGCTTGAGGCCCGCAGGCAGGTCGTCGTGCTTGTAGTCGATACAGGCATCGAACCCGAAGTCCTCCACCACCGCGCGGCATTTCTGCGACCCGCCGGCGATCCCCACCACCCGGGCACCGGCGATCCTGGCGATCTGGCCCGCGACCGAGCCGGTGGCACCCGCCGCGGCCGAGACCACCACCGTCTCGCCTGGCTGCGGGCGGCCGATGTCGGTCATTCCGAAGTAGGCGGTGGCACCGGTCGGGCCGTACACCGACATGATGGCCAGCTGGTCGCTCTCCCCCGGGATGGGTGTGCTGAACATGTCGTCGCGAATGATCACGTAGTCCTGAAAACCGGTCAGCGTGGTGACGACGTCACCGACGGCGAAGGCGTCGCAGCGCGTCGCCACCACCTCGCCGATGCCGGCTGCCCGGATGACCTCGCCCAGCTGCACCGGCGGCAGATAGCTCGGCTGGTCGTTGAGCCAGGTCCGGACGGCGGCGTCGACGCCGACGTAGGTGGTGCGCAGCAGCGCCTCACCCTCGGCGGGCTCGGGTGCCGGCGTGATCACCAGCTCGGTGTCGCCGGGTTGGACCAGCCCGGTGGGGCGGCGGCGCAGCAGGATCTGGCGATTCTTGCGATCGGACACGTTGGCGAAACTACCTAACGCAACACTGTTTTCGGGCGGAGTCGCCCGGACTACTCGGCGATCTCCTCGCGCTGGTCCTCGCGGGTGACCTCGACCGCGTAGTGTCCGGGGTTGAACAGCGAGGCGATCCCGCCGATCACCATCATCACCGCCGCAGCGCCGAACACCACCACCAGACCGGTGTGGAACGGCTCGGTGATCAGGTTCGGGAAGAACGTCTTCCCGGTCAGCACGTCGACGTTGACGCCGGGTTGATGCAGGGCATGGAATGGCGCCAGCAGTTCGGCGATCGGGTTGTAGCCCAGAAATGCCGCGAAGAGGCTGCCGACGGGCGGCAGGTTGGCGACGTCGTGGGCGACCGCCGGCGCGACCCCCTGTGCCTGGAGTCCCTGGCTCATCGCGTCGGGCAGGCTGTGCGCCAGCCCGACGATCATCAGGGAGAAGAAGATCCCGATCGACAGCGACGAGCCGGCGTTGAAGAACGTCGAGCGGACTCCCGAGGCCGCGCCGCGTTGGGCGGCCGGAACGCTGGACATGATGGCGGCGGTGTTGGGTGCGGTGAAGATCCCGCCACCGAGCCCGTTGAGGAACACCAGTACCGCGAAGACCCAGTAGTCGAAGTTGACCGGGATCAGCAGCAGCGCCACGAAGGTGACCGCCATCAACGCCATCCCGCCGACCGTGAACGGCCGGGCGCCGTACCGGTCGGCCAGTGAGCCTGCCAGCGGCGCGGCGGTCAGGAAGCCTATCGTCGCCGGTAGCAGATAGATGCCCGCCCACAGCGGGGTCGACTCGAAGCTGTAGCCGTGCAGGGGAAGCCAGATGCCCTGCAGCCAGATGATGAGCATGAACTGCAGGCCACCGCGGCCCACCGACGACATCAGCCCGGCGAGGTTGCCCATGCCGAACGCGGCCGACCGGAAGAGCCGGACGTCGACCATCGGATGGGCCACCCGCAGCTCGACGACGCAGAACGCCGCCAGCAGCACCAACCCGCCACCGATCGCCGCGAGCACCAACGGGTTGGTCCACCCGGTGGTGCGCCCACCGTGGGGCTGGATGCCGTAGGTGATGCCCACCAGCAGCACTGTCAGGCCCACCCCGAAGGTCAGCGTGCCCGCCCAGTCCACCTGCCCGGGCGTGCGCACACCGAGCTCCTTCAGCGAACGCATACTCCAGATCGTTCCCACGATGCCGATCGGCACGCCGACCCAGAAGACCGCCTGCCAGTGAACCTCGGCGAGCGCGCCGCCGATGAGCAGGCCCAGGAAGGAACCGGCGACGGCAGCGACCATGTTGACGCCCAGCGCCATCCCGCGCTGGTTGGCCGGGAAGGCATCGGTGAGGATCGCCGATGACGACGCCATCAGCATCGCGCCGCCGACGCCCTGGACCACCCGCCAGCCGATCAACCAGATCGCGCCGCCGCCGAGATGGAACGGATCGAACGACAGGGCAACGGCCGCAACAGTGAAGACGACGAACCCGATGTTGTACATCCGGACCCGGCCGTACATATCGCCGAGCCGGCCGAAGGGCACCACCAGCACGGCGGTCACCACCAGGTAGCCCATCAGCATCCACAACAGGTAGCTGACGTTGCCCGGCGCAAGCGGGTTGAGCCCGATACCCCGGAAGATCGCCGGCAGGGAGATCAACACGATCGAGGCGTTGATCGAAGCCAGGAGAATGCCCAGTGTGGTGTTGGACAGCACGATCCACTTGTAGCGGGGGTGGTCGCTCGGATAGCGGGCGTCCGCGCGGCTTCGCTCTGCCCTCCGATTGGGAGGTGCCCCCTGCCCGCCGGCCGCTGACTTGCTCATCTCGATCTCGGACGTCACGGAGGAATCTCGTTTCGTATGCAGACAGTTAGACACCATGCATCGGGGCACCGCCGGCGCAACAACGCATATGTTAGCTATACAAATCATCGGTGGCCAATCCGGTATTCCCCGGGCCCTGCTAGCGTTGGCAGAACCGAACACCAACCACACGGGAGCGCACACCAGTGCGCTGAGAGGACGGCTAGACGGGCCGTCGACCGTATGAACCTGACCGGGTAATGCCGGCGTAGGGAGTGAGCAATGGCCGATCTGTCTGTTTCCCTCGATGCCCATGTCACCACCGGCCCCATCGTGGGCAGCACGAAGACCTACCGGGAACTCGACAACGGCGTGCGGGTGCCGTTTCGCCGGGTGAACCTGACCAACGGCGAGCACCTCGACGTCTACGACACCTCCGGGCCCTACACCGACACCGACGCGGCGATCGACCTGCACGCCGGACTGTCGCCCCGACCCGGGGCGGTGCGCGACCGCGGCACCCAGCTGCAGCGGGCGAGGGCGGGCGAGATCACCGCCGAGATGGCGTTCATCGCGGCGCGTGAAGGTGTTTCGGCCGAGCTCGTCCGCGACGAGGTCGCGCGTGGGCGCGCGGTGATCCCGGCCAACCACAACCATCCCGAGAGCGAGCCGATGATCATCGGCAAGGCGTTCGCGGTGAAGATCAACGCCAACATCGGCAACTCGGCCGTCACCTCTTCGATCGGCGAAGAGGTCGACAAGATGGTGTGGGCGACCCGCTGGGGCGCCGACACCATCATGGATCTGTCCACCGGCGCCGACATCCACACCACGCGCGAATGGATCCTGCGCAACTCCCCCGTCCCGGTCGGCACCGTGCCGATCTACCAGGCGCTGGAGAAGGTCAACGGTGATCCGACCCGCCTGACGTGGGAGATCTACCGCGACACCGTGATCGAACAGTGCGAGCAGGGCGTCGACTACATGACCGTGCACGCCGGGGTGTTGCTGCGCTACATACCACTGACCATCAACCGGGTCACCGGCATCGTCTCCCGCGGCGGCTCCATCATGGCCGCCTGGTGCCTGGCCCATCACCGAGAGTCGTTCCTGTACACCAACTTCGAAGAACTGTGCACCATCCTGGCCCGCTACGACGTCACCTTCTCACTGGGTGACGGCCTGCGTCCCGGATCGATCGCCGACGCCAACGACGAGGCCCAGTTCGCCGAGCTGCGAACCCTGGGCGAGCTGACCGGGATCGCGAAATCGCATGGCGTGCAGGTGATGATCGAAGGACCGGGACACGTCCCCATGCACAAGATCGTCGAGAACGTCCGGCTCGAAGAGGAACTCTGCGAGGAAGCACCGTTCTACACCCTGGGTCCGCTGGCCACCGACATCGCGCCTGGCTACGACCACATCACTTCGGCGATCGGCGCCTCGATCATCGCCCAGGCCGGAACCGCGATGCTGTGCTACGTCACCCCCAAGGAACACCTCGGCCTGCCCGACCGCAAAGACGTCAAGGACGGCGTGATCACCTACAAGATCGCCGCACACGCCGCCGACCTGGCCAAGGGCCACCCACGCGCCCAGGAGCGCGACGATGCGCTGTCCCGCGCCCGGTTCGAGTTCCGCTGGCATGACCAGTTCGCCCTGTCGCTGGATCCCGACACCGCGCGGGCGTTCCACGACGAGACGCTGCCCGCCGAGCCGGCCAAGACCGCGCACTTCTGCTCGATGTGCGGGCCGAAGTTCTGCTCCATGCGCATCACCGCCGACATCAAAGACGCCATCCGCGCCGAGATGGCGTCCAAATCAGAGGAGTTCGCCGCACGCGGCAACCGGGTCTACCTGCCTGTGGAAAACTCAGAGCAGTGAACTTCCTGCCGTTGACCCCGCCGGGGCAGACACCGCCGCGGGTGTTGACCATCGCCGGGTCGGACTCCGGCGGCGGCGCCGGCATCCAGGCCGACATGCGAACCTTCGCGCTGCTCGGTGTGCACCCGCTGGTCGCCGTCACCGCGGTCACCATCCAGAACTCCCTGGGCGTCAAAGGTTTTCACGAGGTCCCGACCGATGTCATCGCCCGTCAGATCGAGGCCGTGGTCACCGACATCGGTGTCCAGGCGGCCAAGACCGGCATGCTGGCGTCCTCGGAGATCATCGAGACCGTCGCCGGCGCCTGGCGTGATCTCGGGCTGGCCGGCAACACCCCGTTCGTCGTCGACCCGGTGTGCGCGTCGATGCACGGCGACCCCCTGTTGCACCCATCGGCACTGAAAACCCTGCGCGCAGAGCTGTTCCCGCTGGCCACCCTGGTCACCCCGAACCTCGACGAGGTGCGGTTGCTCGTCGATGTCAATGTCACCGATGCGACGTCACAACGCGATGCCGCCAAGGCGCTGCACGCGCTCGGACCGCAGTGGGCACTGGTCAAGGGCGGGCACCTGCGCTCGGCACCGGACAGTCCCGACCTGTTGTTCGACGGCACCGACTTCTACGAGTTCGACGCACCGCGGGTGCCCACCGGCCATGACCACGGCGCCGGTGACACGCTCGGTGCAGCCACCGCCTGCGCGCTGGCGAACGGCTACTCGATGCCGCAGGCGGTGGCATTCGGCAAGGGCTGGGTCACCGAGTGCCTGCGCGCGGCCTACCCGCTGGGCGGCGGACACGGCCCGGTCTCGGCACTGTTCCGGTTGCAGCCATGAGCGCCCGGCGAGAAACCGAAGGTGGATCGCGAATCAGCCTGGAGGACATCGCGGGAGTCGCCCACCATCCCGCGGGCACCGCCACCGGCGTGGTGGTGCTCACCCACGGAGCCGGCGGCAGCCGGGAGTCGCCACTTCTCGTACGCATCTGCGACGAATGGGCCGGTCGCGGCTGGCTGGCCGTGCGCTACAACCTGCCCTACCGGCGGCGCCGCCCCAAAGGCCCGCCGTCCGGGTCGGGGACCGCCGACCGGGAGGGCATCCTCGAGGCGATGGCCCTGGCCCGCACGCTTGTCGACGGGCCGGTCATCGCCGGTGGGCATTCCTACGGCGGCCGCCAGACCTCGATGGCCGTCGCCGAGCACCCGCAAGCCGCCACCGCGCTCACCTTGTTCTCCTATCCACTGCACCCGCCGGGCAAGCCCGACCGCCTGCGCACCGAGCACTTCGGCCAGATCACGACACCGACGGTGTTCACCCAGGGCACCGCCGACCCGTTCGGCACCATCGAGGAGCTGCGCACCGCGGCGGCCCTCATCCCGGCACCCACCGAGATCGTCGAGGTCACCGGCGCGCGCCACGACCTCGGCTCCAAGACATTGGATGTGCCGACCCTCGCCGTCGACGCCGCGCTGAGGCTGCGCTGAGCGCCGATGGTTACCGACGGGTCAGGTACCGTCAGGACATGACCGAGCATCAGTTCGACGTGATCATCGTCGGCGCCGGTTTCGGCGGGATCGGTGCGGCGATCGAGCTCAAACGGCTGGGCTACGACAACCTCGTGATCCTCGACCGCGAGGCCGACCTGGGCGGGACCTGGTATGTCAACCACTACCCGGGCCTGACCGTCGACGTCCCCACCACGACCTACTCGTACTTCTTCGAACCCAATCCCAACTGGTCGCGGCTGTTCTCCACCGGTGCGGAGATCAAGCAGTACGCCGACGACGTCGCCGCCAAGTACGACGTGCGCCGCCACATGCGATTCAACACGACCGTCGAGAGCGCGCGCTGGGACGAGGAAGCCCACCTCTGGTGGGTCACCCTGGCCGGGGGTGAGACCTTGGCCTCGAAGTACCTGGTCACCGCGACCGGGTTCCTGTCGCAGCCGCGCACCCCCGAGATACCCGGCATCCACAGTTTCGAGGGCAAGGTGATCCACACCGCCGGCTGGGACGACACCTACAACCCGGCGAACGAGCGGATCGCGATCATCGGCACCGGGGCCACCGCCGTGCAGGTCATCCCCGAACTGGCCAAACAGGCCGCAGACCTCACGGTCTACCAGCGCACCGCGATTTTCGTGGTACCCAAGCTCGACGTCCACTTCTCCGAGCGGGCCAAGCGGCTGTTCGCCCGGGTGCCACTTGCCCAGCGTGCCGTCCGGGTGCTCACCGACGCGGTCTACGAGTTCATGGTCTACGTCGGCGTGGTACACCATCGCTACTTCCGGCGGCTCAACATCCTCGCGGCCGACCTGTCCAAGATATGGCGCTTCGTCACGATCCGGGACTCCGAGCTGCGCCGCAAGCTGACCCCAGACTACGACTTCGGGTGCAAGCGGCCGACTTTTTCCAACAGTTACTACCAGACGTTCACCAAACCCAATGTGCACCTGCAGACCAGCGGCATCGAGCGGATCGATTCGGACGGCATCGTGGCCAACGACGGCACCAAGACCGTCGTCGACACCCTGGTGCTGGCAACCGGTTTCGACCTGTGGGAGGCCAACTTCCCGGCCATCGAGGTCATCGGCAAGCAGGGCCGCAATCTCGGGAAGTGGTGGCGGGAAACCCGATTCCAGGCCTATCAAGGCCTATCGATTCCGTACTTCCCGAATTTTCTGAGCCTGGCCAGCCCGTACGCCTTCCTCGGCCTGAACTTCTTCAACACGATGGAGTATCAGATGCGCCACATGGACCGGCTGTTCCGCGAGGTGAAGCGTCGCGGCGCAGACACATTCGAGATCACCGAGGAAGCCAACACCCGCTACCTGGACCGGATGACCGAACTGCTCGGCGATTCGGTATTCACACTGGGCAATTGCGCCTCGGCCCGGTCGTACTATTTCAACCCCACCGGTGAGGCGACGCTGCTCCGGCCGATGTCGACGCGCGCAGCGGTGCGTGAGGCGTCGCAATATCCCCTGACTGACTACCAGATCAACTAGCAGCGAAAGGATTTCGATGTTGCAGCGCTTTGCGCAGTTCAGCGGGCTGGCGATGGCCGCGGTCGGTCTGTCGCATTTCGTGCGGCCGGAGATGTTCGAATCGATCACCGCACCGGCATTTCCGACCAACACCCGCCAGCACATCTACGTCAACGGCGGGATCGAAACCGCGATCGGCCTGGGCCTGATCCCTGCCAAGACGCGAAAGTTGGCTGTAGCAGGCCTGATCGGGTATGCAGCCTACCTCGGCGTCAACGCCGCGCAGACCAGCAACTGAGACCCAGGGTCACAATACCAACAAGATTTACACCACCGTCAGATTTTTCGCTTACGCTGATCGGGCACGGCGACACGTTTGTCGTTGGCTGTGAGGATGCCGCGTTGAACTGGGTCGGGGGACCGTGCCGGACCGGCATGGGTGCGGAGTATCCACACCCATAGCCGGTCCGCATCATGCTCCGGTCACGTGCGGCGCGCGATCTACGATGAGCACCGGTCTCGGTAGGCCTGCACCGCCGTGGGCAGCGTCATGAAGATATGGTCCTCGCCGATCCTGTCCAGCAGGCCCGCAGCCTCCATCTGAACCCGCAGATCCTGTTTGACCCGCGCCATCGCGAAGACGATGCCACGCCGGTTGAGGTCCTGCCGTAGCTGATCCATGGCGTCAAGCCCGGTGAGGTCGACGTCGACGTTGGCTTCGGCGTTGAGCACGAACCACTTCACCGGCTGCGGGTTCTCCTCGACGGCCGCCATTGCGCGACTGCGGAAGTTCTCGGCATTGGCGAAGAACAGCGGCGCATCGTAGCGGTACAACAGCAGTCCCGGCTCCAGCCGCGCCTCAGGATAGTCCTCGATATCGTGCATTCCGGCCACGCCGGGCACGAAGCCGAGCACGCTGTCGTGCGGGCGGGCGACCCGCCGCAACAGGTCCAGGATGGAGACCCCGATCGCGGCCAGCACGCCGTAGAGGACACCCAGGCCGAGCACCCCCACCGTCGTCAACAGCGCGAGGATCAGCTCGCTGCGCCGGAATCGGGCCAGCCGCCGGTACTCGCCGACGTCGATCAGCCGCAGTGCGGCATACACCACCAGCGCACCCAGTGCAGCGGTCGGGAACATCGCCAGCACACCGTGTGCGGTGAGCATGACGACCAGCAGAAGACTTAACGCTACAAGCGAATACAGCTGGGTACGGCTGCCGATGAGGCTTCCGAGTGCGGTGCGGCTTTCACTACAACTGACCGGAAAGCCCTGCGTCAGACCGACTCCGAGATTGCATGCACCGAGCGCGCGCAATTCGGCGTTGGCGTCGATGTACTCACCCCTGCGCGCCGCGAAGGTCCGCGCCGTCAGCACATTGTCGGAGAAGCCGACCAGTGCCACACCGCCCGCGGCGACCAGCAACGGGGTGACGTCATTGAGCGGAACACCGGTCAGCCGAAGCGACGGCAGGCCCGAGGGTATGTCACCGATGACGTGGATACCGTAGTGGTCCAACGAGAATACGCTGACCGCAGCGGTCGCCAGCAGGATCGCGATCAGCGGCCCCGGCGACCGCGGAGCCAGCCACGCCAGCAGAATCAGAATCAGCAGCACCGACGTCGCGAAGACCAGCGTGGGCCAGTGCAGCTCATGGAGCACTACGGCCAGCGATCGCACCTGCGCCACGAACTCGTCGCCCTCCACCGGCGCACCCGTGACCTTGCCGAGCTGGCTGAAGATCATGGTCATCGCCACCCCGGTCATGTAGCCGACCAGCACCGGCCGCGACAGCAGGTCCGCCAGCAGGCCCAGACGCACCAACCCGGCGGCCAGGCAGATCACGCCCACCAGCACCGCCAGCACGGCCGCCATCGCGGCATAGCGGCCGGGATCCCCGGCCGCCAGCGGTGCCAGCGCTGTCGCGGTCATCAACGCCGTCGTCGATTCCGGGCCAGGCGACAACTGCCGCGACGACCCCAGCAGGGCGTAGACGGCCAGCGGCACCACCGCCGCCCACAATCCGGCCACCGGCGACAGGCCCGCGACGGTGGCATAGGCCATCACCTGCGGCACCAGATAGGCCGCCACGGTCAAGCCGGCCGTGACATCCCCACGTAGCCAGGCTCGCTGATAACCCCGGAACTGAGCCAGTCCCGGCGCGACCGTCAACCAGTTCATCGCTCAACAATCCTGCATCATCGGCGTGCGGGTGGCGCCCTCGTGGTGTGTAGTGCAGACCGTGATCCCATTGACATGGACTCCGGTCGAAAGCCGCGCCGACGACGATTTCGTCGTCGCCCCGGATGAACGGCTGAGCTGGCCACGCACCCTGGGTATCGGTGCGCAGCACGTGGTGGCGATGTTCGGCGCGACGTTCCTGGTGCCGGTGCTGACCGGCTTTCCGCCCGCCACCACGCTGCTGTTCTCCGGCGTGGGCACCGTCTTGTTCCTGCTCATCACCGGCAACCGGCTGCCGAGCTACCTCGGCTCCAGCTTCTCGGTGATCGCGCCGGTGACCGCGGCGGTGGCGGCCCACGGCGCCGGCAGCGCCCTCGGCGGGCTCGTCGCGGTCGGTGTGCTCCTGATCGTCGTCGGTGCGACGGTCCATCTGGTCGGCACGCACTGGCTCGAGGTGGCCCTGCCTCCGGTGGTCACCGGCGCCATCGTCGCGCTGATCGGGTTCAACCTGGCCCCGGCCGCGAAGACCAACTTCGAGAAAGGGCCACTGGTCGGCGTGGTCACGCTGGTACTGCTGGTGGCGTCGCTGGCATTCTTCCGGGGGATCATCGGCCGGCTGGCCATCTTCGTCGCGGTGATCACCGGCTATCTGCTGGCGCTTGCACTCGGCGAGGTCGACACCTCGGGCATCACCGCCGCCGGCTGGATCGGCCTGCCCACATTTCAGACCCCGACGTTGGCGCCAGCGGTGCTGCCGATGTTCCTGCCCGCGGTGATCGCACTGGTCGCCGAGAACATCGGACACGTCAAGTCGGTCGGGCAGATGACCGGTGTCGACACCGACCCGCTGACCGGCCGCGCGCTGGCAGCCGACGGTGTCGCCACCGTGCTCGCCGGTCTCGGTGGTGGATCGGCCACCACCACCTACGCCGAGAACATCGGGGTGATGGCCGCGCTGGTCATCTACCACGGCATGGGCGCGCTGAGCACCCTGCGCGGCTGGTTCACGGCCGCACCGGGGCACGGTGGCGCTGCGCACGCGTCGGAACGCCGTTGACCCCGTCGGTGGACTCCGCGTACGCGGCGACCGCCGAGGCGACGGCCGAGCCCATAACGCCCAGCGCGACCACATCGACGTTGTCGATGTCGTCGCCTGCCGTGCGGTAGTCGGGGTCGAACGACTGGCCGGCGGTGCCGCCCCACAACCGCGCCTGGGTCGTTGTCTTCTTCTGCGTCGCGCCGGTGGTCACCCCGCCGACCGGGATGCCGGCTGTCGCGAACGCACTGATGTCGCTCGACTTCGACAGTGCCATGTCGGCGGGCCGGCGTCCGGCAAGGTTGAGGTAGCCCGCCAGAACGCGTTCGACACCGTCGGATCCGAGCGGGACATCGTCGACCGCGAAATCCGCACTGGGCGGGCCTGATCGGTCGCCGTCGTAGGTGAAGTAACCCGGATTTCGGGACCCGATCGTGTCCACGTCGAGGTATAGCGCGATGTCGTTGAGCGTCTCGCGGTCCAGGTCGAACAGGTAGCGCTCCGCCCCGCCGAGCGAATCCTGTCGGCCGCCCCAGAACGCGAAGCGCACCACGTTGGCGGCCGCCGGCGTCGGGCCCATCTGCACCGCGATCTGGAGAACGGCCGCCACGCCGCTGCCGTTGTTGTTGATTCCCGGGGACCCCGGGGCGCTGTCGAGGTGCGCTCCGACCACCACCACATTGTGCTGATCGCCGGATTTCGTCTGTGCAAGCACGTTTCGCGATGTCAACCTCACGGTCTTGCCGTCCAGCGTGAGCTGCACCGGCCCGCGGGACTTGCGCAGCACCGCGTCGAGGTTCGGGCTGATGACCGCGACCGGTGCGGTCAATCCGTTGTAGTACCCGGGGGTGAACAAACCAGCCGGACTGCCCTTGGGCCCACCGGCCGAAACCACCAGCATCGCCGCGGCCCCCTTGACCAGCGCTGCATTCTGCTTTGCGACCACCGAGCACCCGGTGTCATCGACAACTGCGATCGCCCCCTTGGGCAGTACCCCTCCCGGGTAGTCCGTCACGGCGCAGCCCGCGGGTTTCGCCGGGCGCACCACCGCACCGGTGAGTCCGCGCGGCGGTGTGGTCACCAACACCGACGCCTGTACGACGGAATAGCGGCGACCGGCCACCCACAGCGCCGGATTGCCCGCCGACACCTGGTTGAGCCGCTCGAACTCTGGAGTCTGGACGTCGAATCCGTTGTCCCGCAGCGCCTTGGCAACGTAGTCGAGGGTGGCGTCGAATCCGGGTGTCCCGACTGCGCGGCTACCGCCGTTGGCACTGGCGATCCCCTGAAGCGCCTGCAGTCGGTCGAACATCGCGTCGCCGGTGACCTCGGCGGGCAGCTCGTCGGTGAGGCGGGGCGGCACCGGCAGCGGTGCAGCAGGTGGCGAACCGGAGCAGCCGGCCAGGACGCCCGCGGCGACGAGTGCCGCCGCCAGGGGCACCCTCATGGCTCGGAGACGAGGTGGCGAGTGCGGTCCGCACGCACCGGCATTCCATTGCGCCCGTCGAGGTCCTGGGCGTAGAGGCCGACCGAATAGGCAACGCCGCCGCCGAGGATTCCCAGCGCTGTGCGGTCGATGTGGTCGAGGGTGTCGGTGGCCTTGTGATAGTTCGGGTCGAACGGTTCACCGGCCGTTCCGCCCCACAACTGTGCCTGCTCGGCCGTCTTGTCCTCCTCGGCCCCGGAGAACAGTCCCCCGGACGGCACCCCGGCCGTGGTGAACGCGTCGTAGTCGGAACGGCCGTCGAAAGAGGTGTCCTGCGCCGTCTTTCCGGCGAACTTCAGATAGGCGACGAGGGTTCGTTCGATTCCCGCCGAGCCCTCGGGAACCCGCGGTACCGCCTCGTTGCGTCCCGGCGCAGTGGACTGATCGCCGTCATAGGTGAAATAACCCGGATTCGGCGAGCCGAGCATGTCGAAGTTCAAGTACAGCGCAATATTCTTGAGTTGATCGACGGACAGCGACTCGATGTACTTCGTCGAGCCCACAGTGCCGAGTTCCTCCGCACCCCAGAACGCGAACCGCACGGCACTCTTCACATCGGGTGAGCTACCCAGTTGCACGGCCGTCTCCAGGACCGCCGCCACGCCCGAGCCGTTGTCGTTGATACCGGGCCCTTCCGGGACGCTGTCCAGATGGGCACCCACGGTCACGACATCCTGGTCCGAACCCGTCTTCGTCTGCGCGATCACATTGCGGGCCTTGATGGTCTTGGTGGTGGCATCGAGCTTCAGCGTGGTGGTGGCGGGGGCCGACCGCAGCCGGGCCCCGTCCGCCTTCGCCACACCGACCACGGGGATCTTGACGTCGGTGTCTTCACCGAGCGTGGCGCCCATCTGCTTCTCGTCGACGTTGTCGGCGACGACCAGCGCCACGGCGCCGCGCTCGGCGGCGACGGCCTGCTTGGTGGCGAAGTGGCAGCTGCCGCGATCGACCAGTACCACCGCGCCGCGGACGGCAAGCCCGTCGTAGTCGGATGCGGTACAGCCGGGGGTCGCGTCGGCCGGCGCTGCGACCAACGGACCGCTGACACCCTGTGGTGGTGTGGCCGGGCTGAACTCCAGGGCGTGCGCTTCGACCGGGCTCCCGCCGACCGTCAGCTTGGGGTCCTGCGCCTGGAAAATCCGGGTCGTGAACTCGGGGGTCCGCACGTCGAAACCCTTGTTGTGCAGAACGCCGACCACGTAGTCGACGCTGGCGTCGAAACCCGGCGTGCCGACGGCCCGGGTGCCGTGGTTGGCGTTGGCGATGTCCTGCAGCTTGGTCAGATGCCCGACCATCGCCTCGGTGCTCACCCGGTGTCGTAGCGCGGCCGCGAAGTCCGCGGCCTGCTTGCCCGGCAGCACAGCTTGCGCGGCCTCCGAGGTTCGGCTGCAACCGGCCAGCGCGATAATCGCGACGACAACGGCAATCCAGGCGGTCCTGGCCGGGTGTCTGCGCTTCACCGCGCCCAGATTAGACGCTCAGCGGCCCATGCCGCCGCCGTCCGACCACACGCGCTGGTCGCGTGCCACCCGGCCAGGTCGGCGATGGCACGATGTGATCAATGACCACTGCCACGCCCGGCCGCCGTGTCGTCACGTCAACCGAAGTGTTGGTGGCCGGGCTGGTGTTGTGCGCGGTGGTCGGCACCTGGCTACGCGACGGGGTAGCCAACAACCCCCGACTGGCCACGGCCGGCACCGTCTTTTCCGGCGTCTTTCTGCAAGCCACCCCGTTCCTGGTGCTCGGCGTCCTGATCAGCGGCCTGATTGCGGTGTTTGTGTCGCCAAGTCGGCTGACCCGCTGGCTGCCGCGGCGGCCCGGTCCGGCCGTGCTGGCTGCCGGTGTGGCCGGCGCGGCATTGCCGGGCTGTGAATGCGGGTCCGTCCCGGTGGCCCGTCGGCTCTTCGGGGAAGGTTCGGCGGGCGCGGCGGCGCTGACGTTCATGCTCAGCGCGCCGGCGATCAATCCGGTCGTGCTGGTGGCCACCGCGGTGGCCTTCCCCGGCCAACCGAAGATGGTGCTGGCCCGCGGCGCGGCATCGCTGCTGACGGCGATGGCGATGGGTGTGCTGTGGTCGCGCTTCGGTCGACCCGGCTGGATCACCCGCACTCTCCCGCGTTCCGACGACGGCACCGAATCCCGCTGGACGGTGTTCGCCGAAGCGGCCCGCCACGATTTCCTGCAGGCCGCGTCGTATCTGACCGTCGGCGCCGCCGCGGCCGCGACACTGCGAGTGGTGGTGCCGCCGTGGGTCTTCGAGCACGTCGCGGGCCACCTGGTGATCGGTGTGGTCACCATGGCGCTGCTGGCGTTCGTGCTGGCACTGTGTTCGGAGGCCGACGCGTTCGTGGCGGCCAGCCTGACCATGCTGCCGTTGGTGCCGCGACTGGTGTTCCTGGTCGTCGGTCCGGCCGTCGACGTAAAACTCGTCGCCATGCAGGTCGGTTTGTTCGGCCGGAAGTTCGCACTGCGCTTCGCCCCGGTGACGCTGCTGGTCGCCGCCATGGTGGCCACGGTTGTGGGTCTGGTGGTGCTGTGAGGCGCGAGACCGAGAACCTGGTACTGCTGCTGGTCGGGGTGAGCCTGGTGATGGTCACCGTCACCGGGGCCTACACCCGCTACGTCAAGCCGGGGATGCTGCCGTGGCTGGCGGCCTCGGCCACTATCCTGATCGCGTTGGCGCTCGCTGCCATCGTCAGAGATATCCGCGCCGGTCACGGGCGCGGGGACCAGGGGCAACACGAGGGCCACAGCCACCGTGGCGGCATTGTCTGGCTGCTGGTGGTGCCGATCGTGTTGCTGATCTTTGTGGTGCCGCCGGCGTTGAGCCCGCGTGCGGCCACACCCGCACCGGTGGCGGCAGCCGCCACGCGGCCGTTCCCGCCGTTGCCGCCCGGGCGGACGCCGACGGTGTCGCTGCCCGAGGTACTCATGCGCATCGCCACCGACTCGACCGACTCGCTGAGCGGCAGGCAGATCACGGTGACCGGCTTCACCATGCGCGACGGCCGCAACGTCGACCTCGCCAAGATCGTCATCGTCTGCTGCGCGGCCGACGCCCAGCTGGCCCGGCTGCACCTGTCCGGTACGGCGGCGCCGACGGCGGCGGCGCTGCCCGACAACACCTGGGTGCGGGTCGAAGGCACGGTGCCGCCCGGCCAGGTCTACGCCGGGAGATCGTCGATACCGACGCTGGACATCGCGAGCGTGGTGCGCATCGACCCGCCGGCCAACACCTACGGTTCCTGAGCCGCGAGCTGCTCGGCGATCAGGTCGGCGACGGCCCGCATGCCCGCGGCGTTCGGGTGCAGCGGGTAGGGCCGCCACGGCAGCCGGGATCGCGTGTCCACCGTCCACGGATCAGCGGACCAGGCGTGATGGTCGCGGCTGGCGTGTGCGGCCCGGACGACCGCGCAGCCGGTGGCCTGCGCCGCCTCTGCGGTCAGCTCGGCCAAGCGGGCCGCGACGTGGCGGCCCAGGTCGGTGACGTCGTCGGGCAGCGGTGGGGCGGGCGTGCCCGGGGGCGGCAGCAGGGTGAGGTAGTCCACGAACAGGATCCGGGCCCGCGGGGCCCGGCGGCGCAACGTCTCACCCACCGCCCGCAGCGATCCGCCGACCTCGTCGAGAGCTCGATCGCGTGCCGCGGGGTCGAGCAGATCGCGCAGCCTGCCGCCCAGCACCGGTAGCCTGCCCACCACCGGCGGCAGGCTGCCGGCGAACAGCAACGGCACGTACCCCACGTCGTTGCCGCCGATGGTGACGGTGACCAGGTGCTCGGATCCGTCCAGCGCGTCAGCCTGCGGCGCCGCGCCGTGCTGCCGGTCGCGCAGAATGTGAGCGGTCGTCGCGCCGGAGTAGGTGACGTCGACGAGCTCGTAGCCCAAGCGCTGCGCGATCAGGTGCGGGTAGTTGCGCGCCGAGCGTCCCGCCCGCAGCGGCGCTCCCGGCGCCCCCGGACGGATGCCCGGACCGGCCGCCATCGAGCTGCCCATGGCCACATACCGTCGGCTGGTCACTGCAGGCTCGGACTCGACGCCTGGGCCCAGAAGCGCTTCGGGATACGCCCGGCGCGGCGGGCCAGATAGCCCGCCGTCACTGCGGCCGCCATAGCGGCGGCCATCGCTGCCGGGTCGGCGGCGCGCGTCACCGCACTGGCCAGAAGCACTGCGTCACAACCCAACTCCATCGCCAGGGCGGCATCACTGGCGGTCCCGATCCCGGCATCCAGGATCACCGGAACCCCGGCGGCGGCCACGATCATCTCGATGTTGTGCGGATTGGAGATGCCCAGACCGGTGCCGATCGGCGAACCCAACGGCATCACCGCCGCACAGCCGGCGTCCTCCAGCCGACGGGCCAACACCGGGTCGTCATTGGTGTACGGCAACACCACGAAGCCGTCGTCCACCAACTGTTCTGCGGCGCGGACCAATTCGACCGCATCGGGCAGCAGCGTCCGCTCGTCGGCGATGACCTCCAGTTTCACCCACTCGGCGCCGAGCGCCTCGCGGGCCAGCTGGGCGGTCAGCACCGCCTCGGCCGCACCGCGACAGCCCGCGGTGTTGGGCAGCGGGGTGATACCGAGCCGCGACAACAGGTCGAGCACCCCGGTACCGCCCTCGGCGTCGACACGGCGCATCGCCACGGTCGTCAACTCGGTGCCGGAGGCCACCAGAGCCTCCTCGAGCACCGTCAGGTTCGGTGCCCCGCCGGTGCCCAGGATCAGCCGCGAGCCGAACTTGCGGCCGGCGATCGTCACCGGTTCGATCAACGACTCAACCACCCTGCACCGCCGTCACCACCTCCAAGCGGGCACCCGCGGGCACCGCCGAGTTCCATTGCGAGCGGGGCAGCACCGCCAAGTTCACCGCGACCGCGATACCCCGCTCGGGAAAGCCCAGACTCGCCAGCAGCGCCGCCACCGTCGTGTCCTCGTCGACCTGCACTTCCTCGTCGTTGACGGTGACTTTCACGCCCGCGCCCCTACCATTTCGAGTTCGGCGGCGATGCGTTCGGCTGTCCACGGCGCCAACAGAAACCCGGACCGGCCGTGCCCGGTCGCCACCAGCGTGCGGTCATCGAGCCGGCCCACGATGGGCATGTTGTCCGGGGTCATCGGCCGCAGCCCGGCCGCGCATTCAGCCAGTTCGTACTCCCCCAGGGCCGGCATCACCGTGCAGGCGTCGTCCAGCAGCTCACGAACCCCGGTCACCGAGGGCGCGGTGTCCCGGCCGTGTTCGTACTGTGTCGCACCGACCACCACACCGTCGGCACGAGGAACCAGATACACCTGGCGGCCATGCACCCGGGCACGGACCACCCGCTGCGGCACCGGCATGCAGCCACGCCGCCAGCGCAGCCGCAGCACTTCGCCCTTGACCGGGCGCACCTGCAGACCCGGCCACAGCGCCGGCGCGTCGATCCCGTTGGCCAGCACGACGATATCGGCGCCCGCGCGCGCCTCGTCGAGACGGCCGACCGGGCCGGCCCACTGCACACCGAGCCGCTGGCAATGCTCGGCAAGAGCGGCCACCAGTTTGCGGTTGTCCACCGCAAGCTCGTCGGCCGCCCAGAACCCGTGCCGAATACCCCGGGCAAGAAGCGGTTCCATGTCGCGTGCGGTGGTCGTCACGGTAACCGGGTGACCCTGGGCGGCCAGCCACTCCGCGACCGTGCGCAGGTCCTCGGCGTCGGCATGGTCAACGGCGACCACCAGCGACTCGCGGGCGGTGACCACCTCGGGCGGTAGCCCGTCGAGGAATGAGCCCTGCCCGCCCCGATTCCACAGGGCAAGTGAGTCCAGGCCCAACTGCAACAGCCGCTCCTCACCCGGCCAGCCTTCGCTGTGCGGGGCCAGCATGCCGCCGGCGACCCATGATGCCCCGCATTGGGGTGTCCGGTGCACCCGCACCGACCAGCTGGCCTGTGCGGCCCGGCGGGCCACCGCAAGACCGATGACGCCGCCACCGACAACGGCCAGCGCTGCCTCCGACATCGTCTTTTCGCCGTCCCTTTCGCTTCCCTTCGCCGGCATGACCCGGATCAGGTGTGTAACGGTCAGGCAGGCGATGCCACTCTCAGCCCCCGGTCCCGGGACTCCCGTGCCGACCCTCCACGCTAGCCGCTACCGTCGCGGTGTGCACGAACCTCGAACCGGGCTCGCCAGCGCACGGTTATACCTGTGCACCGATGCCCGCCGCGAGCGCGGCGACCTGGCCCAGTTCGCCGATGCCGCGCTGGCCGGCGGGGTCGACATCATCCAGCTGCGTGACAAGGGCTCACCCGGAGAGCAGCAGTTCGGCCCGCTGGAGGCGCGCGGCGAACTGGCCGCGCTGGAGATCCTGGCCGACGCCACCCGCCGACACGGGGCGCTGCTGGCGGTCAACGACCGCGCCGATATCGCGCGCGCCGCCGACGCCGACATACTGCACCTGGGCCAGGACGACCTGCCGCTGGAGGTGGCTCGCGACATCGTGGGCCGGCAGATGCTCATAGGTCGCTCCACACATGAGACCGGCGAAGTCTCCCGGGCGCTGATGGAGGACGTCGAATACTTCTGCGTCGGGCCGTGCTGGCCCACACCGACCAAGCCCGGCCGTCCCGCCCCGGGGCTGGACCTGGTGCGCACGACGGCCTCGATGCACGCCGACAAGATCTGGTTCGCGATCGGCGGCATCGACGAACAGCGCCTGCCCGAGGTGCTCGATGCCGGCGCACGGCGGGTCGTGGTGGTGCGGGCCATCACCATGGCCGAGGATCCGCGCGCCGCGGCGCGCCGTCTCAATTCGGCGCTGGCAGCAGCGACGTGACCAGGGCCGACAGTCGCGAGGGCGCCTCGTCGGCCGCTCCGGGCCGACACCAGATGAAAACCCCTGCCTCGATCTCGATCGTGCGGGGCAGATGGCGCCGGCGTTCGTCTTCTTCGCCCAGCGGCACCGTTGCGGTTGCGGTACGCAGCCGCTCCCAACTCGCGGCGAATCCGGGGTGAAGCGGCAGGTCGGCCACCTCAGCCTCACCCACCCAACGCAGTTCGGAACTCTCCCGGTTGGGCACGGTGGACAGCAGTTCGGGCGCGTCGGCCACAACGGTGGTGTAGGACCAGTAGGCGCCGCCGGACCCGGCCACCTCGGTGGTGACGACGGTGGCCCGCACGCACAGATGTTCGGCCGGCAGACCGGCCTCCTCCTGTGCCTCGCGAACGGCCGCCTGTTCGGGCGTCTCATGACTGTCGCGGGCACCGCCCGGCAGACCCCAGGTTCCGCCCTGGTGGCTCCACGGTGCGCGGTGCTGCAGCAGGATTGCGGGGGTGCCGTCCGACCTGGGGGCACGCAGCAACAACCCGGCGGCGCCGTGCCGTCCCCAGTAGGGCGCGCCGGCATCGGACAGCACCCATCCGTCGCCATCGCCTCGCACGGGTTCAGGATAAGCACGCCACGCCGGCGCCGGGCGGCCGATCGCGGCCCCGTCGGTCACCACTGCTCTTAGAATTCACTCATAATGTGCGAAGGTATCCACGCTAAAAGGGAAGAGGTCCGCGCGAGGTGACCGTTGAGCTGGCGCACCCGTCGACCGAGCCGTTGGCTTCACGGTCGCCGGCCGAGCCCGCTCACCCCCGCCGGTGGTTCGTCAGCACGACCCCGGGCCGCATCCTGACGATCGGTGTCGTCCTGGCCATGCTCGGGATCCTCAGCGCGTTTGCGACGTCGTCCACGATCAACGACCGCCAGCAACAACTGACCACGGTCCTCAACCACACCGAGCCGCTGGCATTCGCGGCCGGCCAGCTGTACACGACCCTGTCGGTGGCCGACGCCGCCGCGGCCACCGCGTTCATCGCCGGATCCGAGCCGCGCGCCGTAAGGCAGCGCTACGAACAGGCGATCACCGACGCCGCAGCCGCGGTCACCCGCGCATCCAGCGGGCTGACCGACGAACCGTTGGTGGAGCTGCTCGGCCGTGTCAACGCTCAGCTGGCGGTCTACACCGGACTGATCGAGACGGCCCGGACCAACAACCGGATGGGCAATCCGGTCGGATCGTCGTATCTGTCGGAGGCCTCGACTCTGATGCAGCAGTCGATCCTGCCCGACGCCCAGCAGCTCTACGAGCAGACCTCGACTCGCGTCGACGCCGAGACCACCGCCTCCACCCAGATCCCGGCACCGGTGATCGTCGTGCTGGTCACCACGCTGCTGTTCGGCGCATTCGCGCACCGCTGGCTGGCCCAGCGCACCAAACGCCGCGTCAACGTCGGCCTCATCGCGGGTGGCCTGGCGATCCTGGTGATGATCATCTGGGTGGGCACGGCGCTGACCATCTCCACCGCAGGCAGCCGCGCCGCCAAGATCACCGCCGCCGATTCCCTGAAGACCGTGACCAACCTGGCGATCACCGCGCAGCAGGCGCGCGCCGACGAGACGCTGTCGCTGATCCGGCGCGGTGACGAGGACATCCGCAGGCAGTCTTACTATCAACGCGTTGACACCATGCACCACCAGCTCACCGACTATCTGGCCCGCAACGACGCTCTCGACCAGAGCGATCTGGCCAACGCCGACCAACTGCTGATGAAATGGCGGCAGGCCGACGAACGGATCCACGCCTACATTTCGGTCGGCAACTACCAGGCGGCCACCCAGGTGGCGCTGGGAACCGGGGAAGACGACTCCACCCCGGCGTTCGACAAGCTCGACGCGGCTCTGGCCAGCGGCATCCAGGAGAGCCGCAAGCAGCTGCGCCACGACATCCTCAACGCCCGCCGAGTGCTGTCCGGCGCGACCGTCGGCGGAGTGGTGCTCTCCATCGGCGCAGCGATCGCGGTGGCGCTCGGTCTGTGGCCCCGACTAAGCGAGTACCGGTGATAAGCGCTCGCGCGAAGAACAGACGGAACCCGATGAGCGCTCGCAAGTTGGCCTGCCTCGCCCTCACGGCGGCCGTCGTCCTCAGCGGCTGCGGGAACAGCGAGAACATCCTGCCCCCACCGGTACCGACGCTGGCAACGCCCACGCCGGCCGGAATGGAAGTCCTCCCGCCCCAGCGCCCGCAGGCGCCGAACCCGGACGCGAACGACTGTGACCTCACCGCAAGCCTGCGACCGTTCACCAACAAGGCCAAGGCCGACGACGCCGTGGCGAACATCCGGGCCCGGGGACGCCTGATCGTCGGCCTCGACATCGGCAGCAACCTGTTCTCCTTCCGTGACCCGATCACCGGCGAGATCACCGGTTTCGACGTCGACATCGCCGGCGAGGTGGCACGCGACATCTTCGGCACGCCGTCACGGGTCGAGTACCGGATCATGTCGTCGGCCGATCGCATTGCCGCGCTGCAGAACAACACGGTCGACGTGGTGGTCAAGACCATGACGATCACCTGTGAGCGCCGCAAGCTGGTCAATTTCTCCACGGTGTATTTCAATGCCTACCAACGCATCCTGGCGCCGCGCGAATCGGCGATCACCCAGCCCTCCGACCTGTCCGGGAAGCGAGTGTGCGTCGCACAGGGCACCACGGCCCTGGATCGGGTGCGCCAGATCGCCCCGCCGCCCATCATCGTGACGGTGGTGAGCTGGGCGGACTGCCTGGTCGCGCTGCAACAGCGTCAGGTCGATGCGGTCAGTGCCGACAACTCGATCCTGGCCGGCCTGGTGGCCCAGGACCCCTACCTGCACATCGTCGGCCCCGTCATGGCCAGGAGCCCGTACGGCATCGGCATCAACCTGAAGAACACGGCACTGGTGCGGTTCGTGAACGGAACGCTGGCGCGTATCCGGCGCGACGGCACGTGGAACACCCTGTACCGCAAGTGGCTGACGGTGCTGGGCCCGGCACCGGCGCCGCCGACCGCGAGGTACCTGGACTGATGGCCGCCTCGGATTCCCCAGACGTCGACGTCGGCACCGAGCCGGCGGGTCCCGAAGAATTGGCCGAGGGCTCGGTGTCGACGGCGCGGCCGATGGCCACCCAGGCGATCTTCCGGCCGCGGTTCGACGACGACGAAGACTCGGCGGGCAGCGCGGGCACCGTACCCGAGGTACGCCACCACACCGCGGTGACCCGCAGCCTGTCGCCGACGCGTCGCCTGGGCGGGGGCCTGGTCGAGATCCCACGGGTCCCCGAGATCGACCCGCTCGCGGCGTTGATGACCAATCCTGTTGTAGCCGAGTCAAAACGGTTCTGCTGGAACTGTGGACGACCGGTTGGCCGGGCCACGGAGAACACCGAAGCCCACTCGGAGGGGTGGTGCCCGCACTGCGGTAGTCCGTATTCGTTCGTTCCGCAGCTCAACCCCGGCGACATGGTAGTCGACCAGTACGAGATAAAGGGATGCGTGGCCCACGGCGGCCTGGGCTGGATCTACCTGGCCGTCGACCACAACGTCAACGAGCGCCCGGTGGTGCTCAAGGGGTTGGTGCATTCCGGCGATGCCGAGGCGCAGGCGATCGCCATGGCCGAGCGACAGTTCCTCGCCGAGGTTGCCCACCCGTCGATCGTCAAGATCTTCAATTTCGTGGAGCACCCCGACAAGCACGGCGAGCCGATCGGCTACATCGTGATGGAATACGTCGGTGGCACCTCGCTCAAACCGGCCAGGGGACACAAGCTTCCGGTGTCCGAAGCCATCGCCTACATGCTGGAAATCTTGCCCGCCCTGGGCTACCTGCACTCGATCGGCTTGTGCTACAACGACCTGAAGCCGGAGAACATCATGGTCACCGAGGAGCAGCTGAAGCTGATCGACCTCGGCGCGGTGTCACGGATCAACTCGTTCGGATACCTCTACGGCACCCCCGGCTACCAGGCACCCGAGATCGTGCGCACCGGGCCCACCGTTGCCAGCGATATCTACACCGTGGGGCGCACCCTGGCAGCGCTGACGCTGCACCTGCGAACTCGCAAGGGCCGCTACGTCGATGGGCTGCCCGAAGACGACCCGGTGCTCAAGAAGTACGACTCGTTCGGCAGGCTGCTGCGCCGTGCGATAGACCCCGACCCGCGACGGCGCTTCGGCAGCGCAGAAGAGATGTCGTCGCAGTTGATTGGTGTGCTCCGTGAGGTCGTCGCCGCGGACACCGGCGTGGCGCGCCCCGGCCTGTCGGCGGTGTTCACCCGCACCCGGTCCACCTTCGGTGTGGAACTCCTTGTCGCGCCCACCGATGTCTACCTCGACGGCCTGTTGCATGCCGAGAAGCTGACCGCGGCCGAGATCGTCACCGCATTGCCGGTGCCGCTGGTGGACCCCACCGATGTCGCAGCGACCGTGCTGGGCGCGACGGTGCTCTCCCAACCGGTGCAGACCCTTGATTCGCTGCGCGCCGCCCGGCACGGCGGACTCGACTCCGAGGGGGTGGACCTGACCGATTCGGTGGAGCTGCCCCTGATGGAGGTTCGTGCGCTGCTGGACCTCGGCGATGTGATCAAGGCCAACCGCAAGTTGGAGGATCTCGCCGACCGAGTCGGCTGGCGCTGGCGATTGGTGTGGTTCAAGGCCGTATCGGAACTGCTGATCGGCGACTACGACTCGGCGACAAAGCATTTCACAGAGGTGTTGGACACCTTTCCCGGCGAGCTTGCCCCCAAGCTGGCACTGGCGGCCACCGCTGAACTGGCCGGCGCCGGCGACGAGCTGCAGTTCTACGAGATGGTGTGGCAGACGGACAACAACATGATCTCGGCCGGCTTCGGCCTTGCCCGGGCGCAGTCGGTGGAAGGCATGCGCGCCGCAGCTGTCAGCACTCTCGACGAAGTTCCCATCTCATCACGGCATTTCACCACTGCCCGGTTGACCGGTGCGATGACGCTGCTGTCCGGGCGCAGCGCGCACGAGCTCAGCGAGGACGAGATCCGCGATGCAGCACGCCGAGTCGAGGCCCTGCCCGATACCGAACCAAGGGTGCTGCAGATCCGCGCGCTCGTGCTCGGCGCGGCGATGGACTGGATCAGCGAGAACAAGGCCAACACCAACCACATCCTCGGATTCCCGTTCACCGAGCACGGATTGCGACTGGGCGTCGAAGCATCGCTACGCAGCCTGGCCCGAGTGGCCACCAGTCAATCGCACCGGTATGCGCTGGTCGACCTGGCCAACAGTATCCGCCCGGCGAGCACCTTCTAGACAGTCGGTGGATCGACTGTGCATTCCGGGCTTCGACTGTGCGCTGATGGCGGGCATTCGCGAAAAATCCCGCCATGGAAGCACAGTCGAAGCCATCACCGCACAGTCGGTTGGCGCGCGGCGATTGCGCGGCGGGCCCGGCGCACGATGTCGGTGGGGTGATCCTCGGCCACGACGCGAATCAGCTGCCAGCCGAGTTCCTCGACCAACTCTCTGCGGCGGATATCGCGGACATACTGCCGGCGATCGGAGCGGTGATGATCGCCGTCGTACTCGACGCCCACGAGGACTTCGGGCCATCCCATATCGAGATAGGCGAGCACTGCCCCGTCGTCGGCATACACCGGAACCTGCGTCTTCGGTCGGGGCAGTCCGCCTCGGATCAGGACCAGCCTCAGGAAAGACTCTTGCGGTGACTCGGCGCCCCGGTCGACGAGCTCGAGGGAGGACTCCAATTGGCGTAGTCCGCGCGCGCCCCGGTGGCACGCGGCGACGGCCAGCACATCATCGACACTGAACTTCGTCGCGCGCCCCAGCGCATCGAGCCGGGCGACCGCCGATGTGACGGTGCCGAGTCGACCGAGGTCGAACGCAGTCCTGGCCGGGGTCGTCACCCGGCGACCGTCGACCAACTGCACCTCGTCGCTGTGAAGCAGCGCGCGTCGGGTCACCACTCCGCGCGGCGATCGCGGGTTGGTGTGAATCAGCTCTACCGGAATATCGTCGGCAATCCATTTCGACCCGTGCAGCGCCGCTGCGGCAAGTCCGGCGATCGTCGCCTCACCGCGGGACCACAGCCACGCGGCCGCGATCCGGTCTTGAAGAGCGGGTTTGCTCTCTCGCGAGATGTACACGTCGGGAAGGAGGGGACGGAAACGGGTCCGCAGCTGATGACGGTTCAGCCGGCCGGACGCCAACGCCTCGCTGCCGACGAAGGGGCGATTCGCGTTGCACACGGCGGCAGACTCTCATGTGGTGCCGCAGCTCGTTTGCGGCCATCCCCAGGCGTCGACTGTGCGCTGGTGGCGTCGACTGTGCGCTGATGGCGTCGACTGTGCGCTGATGGCGCTGAATCTCGGAAAATCCTGCCCTCGAAGCACACTCGAAGCCATCACCGCACAGTCGATTGGCCGGTATCTATTCGCCGCCTACGAGTTCGACGGGCCAAGTAGCACGGTGGGCTACCCGGCCCGCATCGTCGCCACGCAGGCCCGCGCGATGGCGAGTTCCTCGTTGGTCGGGATCACCAGCGCCGTGGTGGGCGACGTGGCGGCCGAGACGAGCCTCGGTCCGGTCGCGGGGCTGTCGTTGAGGTGCTCGTCGAGTTCGATGCCCAGCGGCGCCATTCCGGTCAGCGCGTCATGGCGCACCCGTGCGTCATGCTCACCCACCCCGGCGGTGAACGTGATCACATCCGTGTGGGTCAGCACCGCGAGATAGGCGCCGATGTACTTGCGTAGCCGGTGAATGTAGACGTCGTAGGCCAACTGGGCCGCCTCGTCGCCGGAATCGACGCGCTGGTGCAGGATCCGGAAGTCGATCTCACCGCCGAGCCCCAGCACACCCGAACGCCGGTTGAGCATGTCCTCGATGTCGTCGACACCCATACCGGCGGTCCGCCACAGGTAGCTGATCACGCCCGGATCGAGATCGCCGGAGCGGGTACCCATCACCAGGCCCTCCATCGGCGTCATGCCCATCGATGTATCGACGGGACGGCCGGCGGCGATCGCCGAGGCGGATGCTCCGTTGCCCAGGTGCAACACGATCTGGTTCAGCGATTCGGTCGGCACGCCGAGGAACTCGGCCGCCTGTTGGCTGACGTATTGGTGGGAGGTGCCATGAAATCCGTAGCGCCGGATCTGCCAGCGCTCGGCGGTGTCGCGGTCGATCGCGTAGGTGGCCGACGCGGCCGGCAGGTCGTGGAAGAACGCGGTGTCGAACACCGCGATGTGCGGGAGGTCCGGCAACAATTTGCGGGCCACCTCGATACCGAGTACCGCGGGCGGGTTGTGCAGCGGAGCCAGCGGCGCGAGCTCGGTCAGTGCGGCGATCAGCCCGTCGTCGACAACCGTCGGACGGTACAGATTCTGTCCACCGTGCACCACCCGGTGTCCGACCGCCACCAGGCCCAGGCTGTCCAGGTGCCCGCCGACCTCGCCGAACTGATCGAAAGCCATCCTCAGCGCGGCTTCGTGATCGGCGACCGGCCCCTTACGGCTTGTCTTCGATTCCCCGAACACCAGCGTCGCCGTCGAGGTCTCCTCGCCGATCCGCTCGACGATTCCGCGCGCCATCGACACGCCGCTATCAGGTTGGATCAGTTGATATTTCAGCGAAGATGAGCCGGAGTTGAGGACCAGAACCGTATCCGACATCACTTCCCCTGCGCCTGGATCGCGGTGATTGCGACGGTGTTCACGATGTCTTCGATCAACGCTCCGCGCGACAGGTCGTTGACCGGCTTGTTCAGGCCCTGCAGCACTGGGCCGATGGCAATCGCTCCTGCGCTGCGCTGCACCGCCTTGTAGGTGTTGTTGCCGGTGTTGAGGTCCGGGAAGATGAGCACCGTGGCTCGTCCGGCGACCTCCGATTCCGGCATCTTGGCCGCCGCCACGACCGGGTCGACTGCGGCGTCGTACTGGATCGGCCCCTCCACCAATAGAACCGGCGCTCGCTGCCGCACGAATTCGGTTGCAGCACGAACCTTTTCCACCCCCATACCGCTGCCCGAGTTGCCGGTGGAGTACGACAGCATGGCCACCCGCGGGTCTATGCCGAACTGCGCTGCGGTGCGCGCGGAACTGATCGCGATATCGGCGAGCTGTTCGGCGGTCGGGTCCGGGACGATCGCACAGTCACCGTAGGCCAGCACCCGGTCACTGAGGCACATCAGGAAGATGCTCGACACCGTCGACACATCGGGCTGGGTCTTGATGATCTCGAACGCCGGGCGCACGGTGTGCGCGGTGGTGTGCGCGGCGCCGGAAACCATACCGTCGACGATGCCGTTGTAGACCAGCATGGTACCGAAGTACGAGACGTCGTGGATGATCTCGCGGGCCTGTTCCAGGGTCACGCCCTTCTTCTTGCGCAGCTCCGCATACTGCGCGGCGAACTTGTCGCACAGCTCGCTGGTTCGCGGATTCACAACTTTGGCGGCACTGAGGTCGACGCCGAGTTCGGCTGCGCGCGAACGTACCCGGGCTTCCTCGCCCAGGATGGTGAGGTACGCCATGCTGCGGCGCAGCAGCCGCCCCGCCGCCCGCAGGATGCGGTCGTCGTCACCCTCGGGCAGAACGATGCACTTGCGATCGGAACGAGCGCGCTCCATGAGCTGATGGGTGAACATCTGCGGAGTGGTCACCGTCGGGATCGGGATCGCCAGCCGGTCCAGCAGATCACCGGTGTCGACGTAGCGGTCCATCAGCGCGATCGCGGTGTCGATCTTGCGCTGCGCACCCACCGCCACCCGGCCACGCGCGCCGGCCACCGCACTCGCGGTCTCGAAGGTGCCGAGGTCGGTGGCGATGATCGGCACCCGCAGACCGAGCCCCGACACCAGCGCCGCGATCGACGGGTGCAGGTTGAGGCCGCCGTTGAGGATAACGGTCGACAACGACGGAAACCCCTCTGCCGCATGCGCGCTGAGAACCGCGAGTACCACATCGGAGCGGTCGCCCGGGGTGACCACAGCGACGCCCTCGGTCAACCGCTCCAGACAGTGTTCGGCGGTCATCCCGGCAACCAGGACCCCCATCACCTCGCGCCCGAGCAGTGCCTGGTCCCCGTGCACCACGGTGCCCCCGACCGCGGCAGCCAGGTCGGCCACCGTCGGAGCCACCAGCAACGGGACCTCGGGTAGCACGTAAACCTGCGGACTGAGCTCCTTGCACACCTCGGCGACGTCGTCCATATGCTGCGGGTCGCAGCGGTTGGCCACCACGGCGGCGGTATGGGCGTGTTGGACGTCGAGCTCGGCCAGGCACAGCTCGATGACCTGTTTGACCTCCGCGGGCGTGCGGCCCTTGGCCCGCACCGTGAGCACCACCGGCGCGCCGAGGTTCACCGCGATGCGCGCGTTGACGCTCAGTTCGGTGGGCGTGGCGACGTCGGTGTAGTCCGAGCCGACGATCACCACGGCGTCGCAGCGGTCGGCCACCGCGTGGTAGCGGTCGACGATGTCGGCGATCGCCGCATCCGGGTCCTCATGGAGTCGCTGGTAGGTGGCGCCGACGCACTCCTCGTAGGTCAACTCGGCGTTGCTCTGCGCGAGCAACATTTCCAGGACGTAGTCGCGGTCCTCGCGACGAGTGATCGGCCTGAACACCCCCGCCTTCGGAACCGTGGCGGTAAGCCGGTGCAGGATGCCCAACGCGACGGTGGACTTGCCGGTGTCCCCCTCGGGGGCTGCGACATAGATGCTGAACGCAGTCGGAGAGGCGGAACTGTCAGACACGCACCCAGCCTCGCGCATCCGCCTGATTTTCGCAGTCGGGCCAGCTGTATTGCCAGGCCCGCAGCCCCCTGTTGGGTGCTCGTTCACCGTGACGAGGTTGGTGCGTCGGTGACGCCATGGATCCGCCGGCGGTGTGGGGCGATCAGCCAAGCCGCCGCAGCCGCGGCGCCAGGTCGCGCTCGAAGAGCTCCAGGAAGCGCCGCTGATCATGACCGGGGGCGTGGAACACGAGGTGGTTGAGCCCGTAGTTGACGTACTCGCCGACCTTCTCCACGGCCTCGTCGGGATCCGATGACACGATCCACCGCTTGGCGATCTGTTCGATGGGCAGCGCGTCGGCAGCCTTCTCCATCTCGATCGGATCGTGGATGCTGTTCTTCTGCTCGGCGGTCAGCGACAACGGCGCCCAGAATCGTGTGTTGTCGAGGGCCAACTCCGGATCGGTGTCATAGGAAATCTTGATCTCGATCATCTTGTCGATCGCATCGGGGTCGCGGCCATCGACCGCCGCCCCCTCCAGGACAGCCGGCATCAGCTTCTCGGTGTAGAGCTCCTCCCCCTTGCCCGAGGTACAGATGAACCCGTCGCCGGCTCGTCCGGCGTACTTGGCCACTGCCGGGCCGCCCGCGGCGATGTACACCGGCACGCCGCCGGCAGGCACGTCGTAGATCGACGCACCCTTGAGGTGGTAGTAGTCCCCGTCGAAGTCGACCCGACCACCACGCCACAGCTCACGCATCAGCCGCACCGACTCTCGCAGCCGGGCGAAGCGCTCCTTGAACGGAGGCCACTCGCCGATGTAGCCGGTGGCGATCTCGTTGAGTGCTTCACCGGTGCCCACCCCGAGGAACACCCGTTCGGGATACAGACACCCCATCGTCGCGAACGCCTGGGCGATCACCGCGGGGTTGTACCGAAAGGTCGGGGTCAGCACCGACGTGCCCAGGGTGATCCGCTCGGTGCGTTCGCCGACGGCCGTCATCCAGGCCAACGAAAACGGCGCGTGACCACCGTTGTCACGCCACGGCTGGAAGTGATCGCTGACTGTCGCGCTGTCCATCCCGTGTGCCTCGGCGAGCACCGCCAACTCGACCAACTCACGCGGCGCGAACTGCTCCGCCGACGCCTTGTATCCCAGTTTCAGTTCAGCCACGGTTTCGTTTCTACTCCCCTCTCCACCGGACCAGGCAGGCGAGGTATTACCCGGCACGCATCGTCGCGCGCCTAGGCCCAATCGCCCGCTCCTCCTCGTGCCGCTACCCGGCACGCATCGTCGCGCGCCTAGACTCGCGGGATGCCCCCGGTGCTGACCGCCGTCACCGATCGCGTTCACGTGGCGAATACGCCGCTGGTGAACTGGACGCTTGTCACCGACGACTCGGGCGTGGTGCTGATCGACGCCGGGTTTCCCGGCAGCCGCGACGACGTACTGGCGTCGCTGCGTGAACTCGGCTTCGGCGCCCACGATGTCCGTGCAATCCTGTTGACCCATGCCCACATTGACCATTTCGGCTCGGCCATCTGGTTCGCCGGGACCTACGGCACCCCGGTGTACTGCCACGCCGAGGAGGTCGGACACTCCAAGCGGGAGTGGCTGCAGCAGGCCTCACCGATGGACCTGATGGCGCACGCCTGGCAGCCGCGATGGCTGAAATGGTCGCTGGACATCGCCCGCAAGGGCGCCCTGGTGCGCGCTGGCATCCCGACCACCCGCGCGTTCACCGCGGATATCGCCGAGTCCCTGCCCGGCCAGCCGATGGCGATTCCGACGCCGGGGCACACCAGCGGGCACTGCTCGTACCTCGTCGACGGTGCCCTGGTCAGCGGCGACGCGCTGGTGACCGGTCATCCACTGTCCCGGTGCAGCGGGCCGCAGCTTCTGCATCGAGTGTTCAACCATGACCAGCAGGGCTGTGTCCGCAGCCTGGCGGCACTGGCGATGCTGGAGACCGACGTACTGATCCCGGGCCACGGCGACCTGTGGATCGGACCGATCCGCGAAGCGGTACGCCAGGCCACACCGCGCTGACCGGCGAATTCGGCTGCCGTACACCCGCTCCGGAAGCTCAGGGCTGCAGCAGCTTCTCGAGAGCGGCCTCGGGTTGGCGTCCCCGGTCGTCAGGTAGACCCGGCGATAGCCGCGCGCCACGATCTCGCCCTCCAGCTCGGACAACAGCGCACCGGCAAGCCCGCGACGCCGGTGGGCGTGGTCGGTCCAAATGCGCTTGAGTTCAGCGGTTTCGGCTCCCTCGACCACGCCGAACCGGCGAAACGCCCCGCCGTACCGCGTCGCGTATTCCTCGGCCAGCTCGGCCAGTAGCGGCTCGGCCAGCGCATCGTCCTGACCGACGGAGGCAAAACGCAGCTGACCGGGAACCGACCTTCTCATCACCCCACTGTCTACCGCATCGCGCCGAACACCATTCCCAAACCGAACTTGACACCTGTTAAGTTTCGCGTCATGGACAACATCAGGGGTAGGACGATCGCCATCACCGGCGCTGCGCGCGGCATCGGACTCGCCACCGCCAGGGCGATCCTGAACCGCGGCGCGCATGTGGTGATCGGCGACCGCGACGTCGCACTCCAGCAATCCGCCGTCGCGCAGCTGAGCAGGCTCGGCCCGGTATCGGGTCACCCCCTCGATGTCACCGACCCCGAGTCGTTCACGGCGTTCCTCGACAAGGCGCGCGCCGACCTCCGCGGACCCATCGACGTGTTGGTCAACAACGCCGGTGTGATGCCGGTGGGGCCGTTCCTGGACCACTCCGACCAGGCGGTCCGGTCCGCCGTCGAGGTCAACCTCTACGGAGTGCTCACCGGTTGCCGGCTGGTGCTGCCCGAGATGGTGGAACGCCGCCGGGGCCACATCGTCAACGTCGCCTCCATGGCCGGAATGCTGGCCGTGCCGGGCCAGGCACTGTATGCCGGAACCAAGTTCGCGGTCGTCGGACTGTCCACCGCGCTGGCCGACGAGTTCGCTCCGCAAGGCGTCCAGGTCAGCTGTGTCATGCCGACGTTCACCGCCACCGAGCTGATCTCGGGCACCAACGCCACGGGAGCAACCAAGCCGGTACAGCCCGAGGATGTCGCCGCGGCGATCGTCAAGACGATAGATCACCCGAAGACGACGGTATCCGTACCGTATCCACTGCGCTTCGTCGCCGGTGCGACCGCGCTGCTGGGGCCCCGCGGGCGCCGTTGGCTGTCCAGGCGGATGGGAACCGACCGGGTGTTCCTGGACTTCGACGCCCCGGCGCGCGCGGCCTACGAGCAGCGCGCCCAGTCCGCGACCGGGGTCGTGAAGCCAACGCCCTAGTTCAAGACCGGAAGCCTACCGCCCGGGCGGTAGGCCTCGATGGCGTCGATGTGATCGAAGATCGCATCGGGGCTTACCGAGTACACCGCACGATCGTCGGCTCCCGCGCCGACCAGCACGGCGCCGACGCGATCGGGAAAGTCGTCGTCGGCACCGACGATGGTGAACCAGATCCTGGTCACCGGTTCGAGGTTCTCCTCGTCGAACTCGGTGGCCGAAGGGCCGTAGAACCAACTGGCCAACCCCTCGGCGGAGAACTCGGTGTCGAACGTCCAGCCGCGCCCGGTCAGCCACTCATCGAATCGCGTGGCGGCCGCCACCAGTTCGTCGTCGACCTCCGACGGTTCGTCCTCGGGTTCCGCACTCGACATCCATCGCGCGTCCCGGGTGGCGCGCCGCTTCTTGCGGCGCGCCCTCTTGGCGTCGGAGTTGCGCGACACCCCTAGCCCAGCGCGCGGTCCAGGTCGGCGATCAGGTCCTCGGTACCCTCCAGCCCCACCGAGATGCGGACCACCCCGTCCCCGAGCCCGATGGCGGCCCGCCCCTCGGGGCCCATCGCACGATGGGTCGTGGTCGCCGGGTGGGTGATGAGCGTCTTGGCATCGCCCAGATTGTTCGAGATGTCGATGACGGCCAGTTTGTCGAGCACCTCGAAGGCACGCTGCTTGGCCGCGCCCTCGGGTGCGTCGAGCTCGAACGTGACGACCGTGCCACCACCGGCCATCTGCCGCTTGGCCAAGTCATGCTGTGGGTGCGAGGGCAGGTAAGGGTAGCGCACCCAGCGCACCCCGGGATGGCCCTCGAGGAACTCGGCGACCCGGTGGGCTGAGGCATTGCTGTAGTTCACCCGAACCGACAGGGTCTCAAGGCCTTTGAGTAGCACCCAGGCGTTGAACGCGCTGAGCGCAGGCCCGGTGTGGCGCATCAGCTTCTGCACCGGACCGTCGATGTACTCCTCGTCACCGAGGATCGCTCCGCCGAGCACGCGGCCCTGACCATCGATGTGCTTGGTACCCGAGTAGACCACCACGTCGACTCCGAGCGGGATTCCGCGCTGCAGCAGCGGAGTCGCGAAAACGTTGTCCAGCACCACTTTCGCACCCGCAGCGTGGGCCATCTCGGATACCGCCGCGATGTCGACGAGCGACTGCATGGGGTTGGACGGGGTCTCGAAGAACACCGCCTGGGTGGGTTTGGAGAGCGCCGCCTCCCACTGCGACAGGTCGTCGCCGTCAACGAACACCGTCTCCACCCCCCAGCGGGGCAGGATCTCGTTGCACACCACGAAGCACGACCCGAACAGGCTCCGGGCCGCGACCAGCCGGTCGCCGGCACCCAACAGCGCACCCAGCGAGGTGAACACCGCCGCCATCCCCGAGGCGGTGGCGAATGCCGCCGGCGCGCCCTCGATCAGCCGCAGGCGCTCCTCGAACATCGAGATCGTCGGGTTGCCGTATCGGGAGTACACATAGCGGTCGACCTCACCGGTGAAGGCCTTCTCCGCCTCGGCGGCCGAGGAATAGACATAGCCGGAAGTCAGGTACAGCGCCTCGGCCGTCTCCTCGAACCCCGAACGCAACAGCCCGCCGCGCACACCCAGGGTGGCCTGACTGACGCCCTCGGGCAGCGGCGCCGGGATGCGCACCGACGGCACCTCCGAACTCATGACTGCCTCCAGGGCAGGCCCTGGGCGCGCCAGCCGCTGCCACCACGGTGCCCGTGCGTGTCGAGTTGACCTTCGAATCCGTCGAGCATGTTGTAGGACACAGCGATACCGGCGGAGGTCGCCGCCTCCGCTGCCGGGATCGACCGGTTGCCGGAACGGCACAGGAACACCACCGGCGTGTTGCCGGCAGTGACTCCCGCGGCGGCCAAGTCGTCGACGAAGGTGTCATTGCGCTGCCCGTTGCCGTGGTTCCACTCGACGAAGACCACGTCCCGGCCGAGGCTGGACAGGTCCGGCACGCCCACGAACCGCCATTCGGCCTCGGTACGGCAGTCCACGAGCACCGCATCGGGGTTCTCGCTGAGCAGCTTCCAGCTCTCCTCGGGCGTGATGTCTCCTGCGTAGCTCACGTGCGTGAGTCTCCCACACAGGGTCGGTGCCACTAGCCCGGCCCGGGCGAACAGACCTTCCACTGGCCACCCTCACGAGCGAACGTCATCGGCGCCTTGACCTTCGCTTCCGGCGACCTCTCGAAGTGGTAGACCACCGTCGCGGTCGCCCGATCACCGTTGAAGGCCACACCGGTCACGTCATCGACATACCGCGCGCCCTTGGCCGATGTCGACTGCCGCTGGGCGGCAAGCACGTCGGCCTCGGTGCTGTGTTCGTCGGCACAGGTGTACTTGAGGAAATCGGAGTAGTTCTCCCGCTGCAGCGCATCGTTCTGGCCAACCGCGGCACGCCCGACCTGCAGCTCCTCCGACAACCCGGAGCTGCGAGTCAGCCGGAACACGCCCACCACGATCAGCACGACCACGACGACCGCCAACGCGATGAGGATCGGCAGAAAACTGGAGCGATCGCCGGTTTCTTCCGGATCGTTCATGGTCGCCACAGCTTCTGCAACGCGCCCGCGACCTGGTGCACCCGGTCGCGGGCGGTCGTCACGTCGGCGGCAGTCGCCAGCCCCAGGCCAAGCCTGCGGCGTGCCGAGCCCTCGTGGCGGCCGAACAGCCGCACGTCGCTCTCCGGGACGGCCAGCGCCTCGGCCAACACCGGCCCCGACCCTGCCCTGCCCTCGTGACGCCCGGCCATCTCGTCGAGGTAGTCCGCACCCGAGTACCACACCTCGGCGGCCCCGGGTGAAATCATGATGGTGTCCAGCGGCAGGCCGAGGACGGCCCGGGCGTGCAGCTCGAACTCGGACAGCCGCTGGCTTCGCAGTGTCACCAGGCCACTGTCGTGGGGCCGCACGCTGATATCGGAGAAGTACACCTCGTCGCCGCGAACCAACAGCTCCACGCCGAAGGCACCGCGACCGCCGAGTGCCCGCACGATGCGTGCGGCGACCGACCTCGCCGCACCCAGCGCGGCCTCGCTCATCTGCTGCGGCTGCCAGGAGTCCAGCACGCCACCGTCGACCTGGCGGTGGCCGATCGGTTCGCAGAAGTGCAGTGCCGGACCGCTGGGCCCCTCGGTACGCACGGTCAGCAACGTGACTTCGTGGTCGATCTCGACGACGGTCTCGGCCAGCACCCGGTTGTGCTGCACCCGGCCGCCGGCGTCGACCGCGCGCTGCCACGCGGGCTCGACGTCCTCGGAGCGCAGCAGCACCGACTGTCCCTGACCCGGCACACCGACGACGGGTTTGACCACCAGCGGGAACCCGGCGTGGTCGGTAACCGCGGTCAGCTCGGCCACCGAGCCGGCGAACCAGAACGGCGCCGTCGGCAGGCCGAGTTCGTCGGCGGCCAGCCGGCGCATGCCCTCGCGGTCGAGGCTCAGCCGCGCTGCTCGCACCCCGGGCACCACCTCGGTCCCGCCGCTCTCTGCGGCGGCACTCAGTGCATCCACGGCGACGGCGTCGGTGGCGACCACCACATAGGTGGGGCGCACCTGCCCGATTGCCGCGGCCAGCTGGTCGGGGTCGGTCATCCTCACCACGAGCGCCTCGTCAGCGGTGGCGTGCGCCGGTGCGTCGGCGTAGTGGTCGACCGCGATCACCTCGGCGCCCAACGCCTGGAACGCCAACACCAGTTCGCGGCTGAGCTCCCCGGAGCCCAGGATCATGACTCGCGTGCCTTCGCTCATGGGCCCAAGGATAGGACCGCTCAACCGCGGGTCGGCCAGTGCCAGGGCGGCTCGTCGAGGAGGCCCTGGCCGACGATCGAGGTCCGGCCGAGTTCCTTGGTCAACTCGATGGCGCCGACTTCGGGTCCGCGGTCCTGGTGTTGCAGCGCCCTGACCAGCGGACCCGAGTGCGTGACCACGATGATCTGGGAACCCTCGGAGGCCCGGGTGATCAGTCCCGCCAACGCCGCCAGCAGATCGGGGTGCAGGCTGGCCTCCGGCTCGTTGAGCACCATCAGCTCGGCCGGCCGCGGTGTCAACAGTGCAGCCACCCACAGCAGGTACCGCAGCGTGCCGTCGGACAGTTCGGCCGCGGTCAGCGCGCGCGCCATCCCCGGCTGGTGCAACGCCACCTCGAAACGGCCGTCGTCGGTCCGGATCTCGAGCCGGCTGCCGGGGAAGGCGTCGTCGATGGCCTCCGCCAGGGCGGCGGCGTCACCGATCTCGGCGATCGTCTGCAGCGCAGCCGCCAGGTCGGCGCCATCGTCGGCCAACACCGTGGTGCGGGTACCGATTCGGGGCTGGCGCGCCGGTGCGGCGCGGTCGGTCCGGATGTGGTCGTAGAACCGCCACGACCGCATCCGCTCACGCTGCTGGGCCAGTTCGGGCGCGGACTGGGGGTCGGCGAGTTCGCTCACCATGCTGTCGAACGGGCGCACCGTCGTCGACCCGATACGCCACCGGCCGTCGATGTCGCGGATCCGGACCGACGGACCGGACCGCTCGGCGATCAGGGCGGAGGGTCGCAGCGCCGGGCCGGCCCAGACCACCTCCGACTTGATCTCTGGGTCCAGCATGAAGGCGGTTCCGGCGTCCTTCGGGAGTCCGAAGTCGACGGCGTAGCCGAAGTCGTCGCCGGCGAAGCCCAGTTTGAGGCTCACCGGGCCCTTGGCCCCGGGCCCCGCCCACATCGTCGAGGACAGTCCGCCCTCGCGAGCCAGCGCGCCGACCGAACCGTTGCGCGCGGAATCTGCCAATAGCCGCAATGCCCGGTACAGGCTGGATTTCCCGCTGCCGTTCGGTCCGGTGACGGCATTGCACCGCTGCAGGGGTACGACCAGGCGGCGCAGGGATCGGTAGTTCTCCACCGCGACGGTCTCCAGCACGGGCCCAACCTAACCGGGCCGGTCCGACAAGTCGTGCGTTGCGGCCCAGACCCTGCGGGCCGGGTGACGTTACCGTGGCCGGTATGCACCGCTCTCCCGAGCCTGGCCGGCCGTTGTGGGACCGCGTCGCGGAACTGGTGTGCACCCGGTTGTCGTGGGTGGTGGCGCTGGCCGTCGTGGTGCTCGGCGGCGTCTTGACGGCACTGATCGGCCAGAACGGGTCCGCCGACCAGTCCCCGGTGGCCCTGCCGCCGAGTGCCGAATCGGCGAAAGCCGCCGCGTTGCGCGCTGACTTTCCCGGCGGCGATCGGGCTCCGGTCATCCTCGTGGTCACCCGCACCGACGGTAAGGCGCTCTCGGGCGGGGATCTGGCCGCCGTGGAGCAGGCCCGCGACCGCATGCTGCTGGTCGCCGGGGATGGCGGCGCACCGCCATCACCGGTCACCAACTCCGCCGACGGGAAGGCCGCGTTGGTCGGAGTGCCGGTGGACTCCGCGCTCTCGGGGTTCGCGCTGGGCGACATGGTGACGGCGCTGCGCGAAGCCGCCCGGGATGGACTCCCCGGCGGACTGGCCGCCCATGTCACCGGCGGACCCGCGTTCGGAGCCGATATCGCCAGCGCATTCTCCGGCGCGAATGTCACGTTGCTGGCTGTCACCGGCGCGGTGGTAGCCGTGCTGCTGATCGCCACCTACCGCTCGCCGGTGCTGTGGCTGGTGCCGCTGCTGGTCATCGCCTTCGCCGATCGGGTCGCGGCGGCGCTGGGCTCGGCCGCCGCCGAGGCGGCCGGCATGACCGCCGACGGGTCGACGTCCGGAATCACCAGCGTGTTGGTGTTCGGCGCGGGTTCCAACTATGCGCTGCTGCTGATCTCGCGCTACCGGGAAGAACTGCGCCGGCACCGGGGAACGCACCGGCAGGCGCTGCACACCGCGGTGCGATTCGCCGGCCCCGCGATCCTGGCCAGCAACGCCACGGTTGTGCTGGCCCTGCTCACCCTGCTGTTGGCCTCGTCGCCGAGCACCCGCAGCCTCGGCGTACAGGCCGCCTCGGGCCTGGTGGTCGCCGCCGTCTTCGTGCTGCTGGTACTGCCCCCGCTGCTGGGGTTGTTCGGCCCGAAGTTGTTCTGGCCCTTCATCCCCGCTGCCGGCGACCAGGAGATCGTCACCACCGGCGTCTGGCACCGGGTTGCCGACTGGGTATCCGGTCACGCCGGCCGGGTGGCCACGGTCGCGGTCGCGGCGCTGGCCATCCTGGCTACCGGGCTGATCGCCACGCCCGTCGGACTCAACCAGATCGACCAGTTCCGGGTGCGGGCCGACTCCGTCACCGGATATGAAGCGCTGGCCGCCCATTTCCCCAGCGGACAGACCGATCCGACCCTCGTCATCGCCCACACCGACCGGGCCGGCGAGGTCACCCGGGCCATCCAGGTCACCCCCGGTGTCGTCGGCGTCACCCCGGCCGGCCGGTCGGCAACCGGCCTGACCCGATGGCGGGTGGTCATCGACGGCACACCGGCCTCCCCGTCCGCATTCGACACCGTTGCCGCACTGCGGGATTCGGTCAAGCAGGCCGACCCCGGCGCGCTGGTCGGCGGCTCCGACGCGCAGGCGCTGGACGCTAAGAACGCCGCCATCCATGACCGCCTGTTAGTGATCCCGGCGATCCTGGTCGTGGTGCTTGCGGTGCTCTACATCCTGCTGCGGGCGGTGCTGGCACCACTGGTGCTGGTGGGCGCGACGGTGCTGTCGACCATGGCCGCGCTCGGGCTGGGTGGCTGGGTCAGCGTGCAGCTGCTGGGCTTCCCGGCGCTGGACAACACCACACCGTTGTTCGCCTTTCTCTTCCTGGTGGCCCTCGGCGTCGACTACACGATCTTCCTGGTCACCCGGGCCCGCGAGGAGACTCCGCAGTTCGGCACCCGCGGCGGCATCGTGCGGGCGGTGTCGGCAACCGGAGCCGTCATCACCAGCGCGGGCATCGTGTTGGCCGCGGTGTTCTGCGTACTCGGGGTGCTGCCGCTGATCGTCCTGACTCAGCTCGGCATCATCGTCGGGCTGGGCATTCTGCTGGACACGTTCGTCGTGCGCACGGTCGTGATTCCCGCACTGTTCACACTCATCGGACCGCGGGTCTGGTGGCCGGCTTTCCGACAGGACGAAATCGAGGCCACCGGGAGCGGGCCAGCGGGCGGTCAGGAGGGCGGATAGGTTTCGCGGTGCAGTTCGAAGATGCCTGCGCGGGCCAGCATCAGCACGCTGACGACCAGCACCCACGCGGGGAACGCCAGGGTGAGCCACATGGAGATGTCGCTGCCGATCAGCAGCGCGGCCGCCAGTAGATAGGTGCTGACGACGAGCCAGCGCGGCATCAGGTGGGTGCGAAGCCAGATGGTGGCCAGCGAAATCATGAACACCGCGGCCATCCGCAACGCATAGGTCTTCGCCAGTGCCAGCAACGCCATCTGGCCGAACACCACGACATCGGTATAGGCCTCGGTGCCGGCCATGGCCTGGCTGCTGGCTGCCAGCCCGGCGCCGACTGCCGACGTGGTGAAGATCATCGCCAGGAACAGCAGACCGCTGCCCAGGAATACGGTGGAGAAGAAGCGGTCCTCGAGCTGCCCCAGACCGTCCCGCACCACCCCGATGAACCACAGGAAACTGATCCCCGCGAACGGCATCAGCGCCGCAGCGACCTTCATCGGACCGCTGGCGGCGTCCAACCACTGTGAGCCGGGCTGGGCGCCCTCCGGCAGTGACCAGCGGATCAAGGTGAACGCGGTGCCGAACAGCAGGGCGAAGAGCACACCCGCAACGGCGGCGGCCCGCGGTGTCGACAACCTCTTCAACGTCGGTGAGCGGTATTCGGCCACGCCGACATGGTGACAGATGTCAGGGCTGACCGGGCAGCAGACGCACCATCAGGCCGTTGGCCTGGGCAAGCAGTTTCCCGTCCGGGTCGGTCAGTTCGGCGTTGACGAAGGCCTTGCGCCCCTCCGCACTCGACAGCCACCCGCGTGCGGTCAGCGGCACGGCGATCGGGGTGACGTTGCGGTAGTCCACGTGCAGGAAGGCGGTCCGGCTGATCGGGCGGCCGGTGGCGTGGATCACCATGCCGAACAGCGAGTCGAACAGCAGCGGTAGCACTCCACCGTGCACCGCGTAGTTGCCGCCGACGTGGAATCGGCTGAACTGCACGGTCAATTCGACGCCGTCGTCGCAGAACTTGCTCACGTGATAAGGCGGCATCAGCAAGCTGCCCGCGCCGGGCAGGCTCGGCACCCGGTTGGCCGGCCCGACGCCCTCGGGGGCCTCGGCGGGAGCCAGCAGCTCGACCAATTCCTCCACCCGGTCGGCGGCCGCATCCCAGGTGTCGCTGTCGGGGCTCGCCGACACCGCCAGGTCCTGGGCCCGGCGCATCGCGGTCAGGAACCGGCCGAAACCCGGCCCGGGACGAGCGGGTTCGAACTGAGGGAATCCGCCGTGCTTGAAGTAGTCGGGGTCTTCCAGACTCGGATCGGTCATGCCCGCGCCAGAATGTCGCGACGCACGATGGTCTGCTCTCGGCCCGGCCCCACACCGATGCACGAAACATGGGCTCCGGCAAGCTCTTCCACGCGCAATACGTAGTCGCGGGCTTTGGCGGGCAGATCGTCGAACTCGCGGGCTGCGGAGATGTCCTCCCACCAGCCGGGCAGTTCCTCATAGACCGGCTGGGCGCGGGCGATGTCGCTCTGGGTCATCGGCATCTCGTTGATGCGCTTGCCGTCGACCGTATAGCCGACACATACCGGCACGGTTTCGAGGCTGGAGAGCACATCGAGCTTGGTCAGGAAGTAGTCGGTGATGCCGTTGACGCGGGTGGCGTAGCGGGCGATGACAGCGTCGAACCAGCCGCAGCGGCGCCGGCGACCGGTGGTCACGCCGATCTCGCCGCCGGTCTTGGCCAGATACTCGCCGTTCTCGTCGTACAGCTCGGTGGGGAAGGGCCCGGACCCGACCCGGGTGGTGTAGGCCTTGAGAATTCCCAGCACCGTGGTGATGCGGGTCGGCCCGATCCCGGAGCCGACGGCCGCTCCACCCGCTGTGGGGTTCGACGACGTCACGTAGGGGTAGGTGCCGTGGTCGACGTCCAGCAGCGTGCCCTGCGAGCCTTCCAGCAGCACGGTCTCGCCGGCTTCCAGGGCGCTGTTGAGCAGCAGCCGGGTATCGGCGATGCGGTGCCTGAAGCCCTCCGCCTGGGCCAGCAGCGTCTCGACAACCTCGTGCGGGTCGAGTGCCTTGCGGTTGTAGATCTTGACCAGCACCTGATTCTTGAACTCCAATGCGGCGTCGATCTTGGCGGCCAGCAGGGCGGGGTCGAGCACATCGGCCACCCGGATGCCGATCCTGGCGATCTTGTCCTGGTAGCACGGGCCGATTCCGCGCCCGGTGGTGCCGATCTTCTTGCTCCCCATATAGCGCTCGGTGACCTTGTCGATGGCGACGTGGTAGGGCATCAAGAGGTGCGCGTCGGCGGAAATCAACAGCCGCGAAGTGTCCACACCCCGCTCATCGAGGCCGGCCAGCTCGGTGAGCAACACACCGGGATCGACCACGACACCGTTGCCGATCACGTTGGTCACCCCAGGTGTGAGAATGCCCGACGGGATGAGGTGCAACGCGAAGTTCTCACCGTTGGGCAGGACCACGGTGTGCCCGGCGTTGTTGCCGCCCTGGTAACGCACCACCCACTGCACGTGCCCACCGAGCAGATCGGTGGCCTTCCCTTTGCCCTCGTCACCCCATTGGGCGCCGATGAGGACGATTGCCGGCATGGCGTAATCTCCCGCTGATCTGCATAAAACACTCTCCAGCCGGTGACCCACCCTATCGGAGCACCGGTATCCCACCGAATTTGAGCACAGTACGAGGAGCGCCGGTGACCAACGCGGAGATCACCGTACTGCGCTTCGGCTCCCGCCCGTTGCCCCACACGCTGGCCTCGCTGCCGTCACACACCGTCTCCGGCCCGGCCGACATCGACGCCGCCGTCGACGGCGCGGCCCGGCTGGTGGTGCTGGGCACAGACGCCGACCTGGCGCTGGTACTGACCCGGCTCATGCGGTCCGAGCGCCTCGACGTGGAGGTCGCCCACCTGCGTGGCCGGCTCGGTGCCCGGCGGGCCCGAACCGGTGTGGCGCAGCGTGTTCCGCTGATCCGCGATGACACCGGCACGGTGCTCGTCGGTGCGGGGTTGTGGCTGCCCGCCGGCGGCGCCCGCGTCGTGTACGGCGAGGCGGTCGTCGACGACGATGTGCTGTTCGACGGCGAAGTCGCCGGCGTGCGGATCGAGCCGACGCAGGCGATGCCCGGGTTGCGGGCCACCGCGCTGTCGGGCCGGCTGCGGCCGCGGCGGTGGCTGACCGGCCGCGCCGTCCAGCTGGGCAGCACCGGTGCGCGGGTGGTGCGCGACGGCGTGCCCGCGCCGCGCGAGGCGAAGCGCTCGACGTTCTACCGGCACACCACGGGCTGGTTGCGGGTCCGGTGAGGCGAAATGCTCCGGTAGTTTCGTGAGGTGAGCATTCGCCCGCTGCGCCAATCGGTGCGCCCGAGCCCGATCTTCCTGCTCATCGTCGGGATGACGGCGATCGGCGGCGTGATCGCGTGGTCGGCCGCCGAGACGATCGGCCCGCTGGCCCGCCTCGGTGTATTCGTCTTCGTGATCGCCGGCTGGCTGGTGTCACTGTGCCTGCACGAGTTCGGGCACGCCTTCACCGCCTGGCGGTTCGGAGATCACGATGTCGCGGTGCGCGGCTATCTGACGCTCAACCCGCTGAAGTACTCCAGCCCGCTGCTTTCCCTGGGCCTGCCGTTGCTGTTCATCGCCCTCGGCGGCATCGGGTTTCCCGGCGGCGCGGTCTACGTCCGCACGTCGTTCATGACCCCACGCCAGCGCACACTGGTCAATCTCGCCGGCCCGTCGGCCAACGTGCTGCTTGCCGTGGTGCTCCTGGTCATCACCCGGCTGTTCTACGACCCGTACCACGGGGTGTTCTGGTCGGCCGTCGCCTTCCTGGCATTCCTGCAGATCACCGCCCTGCTGCTCAATCTGCTGCCGATCCCCGGCCTGGACGGCTACGGCGCACTGGAACCGCACCTGAGCCCGGAGACCCAGCGCGCGGTGGCGCCCGCCAAGCAGTTCGGCTTCCTGATCCTGCTGGTCCTGCTGCTGGCACCGGCGCTCAACCACTGGTTCTTCTCGATCGTGTACTGGTTCTTCGAGCTGTCCGGGGTATCCCACTGGTTGGCGCAGATCGGCAGCCAGCTGACCCGGTTCTGGTCGACCTGGATGTGAGTGCCAGGCACGACTGAGATACCGCATCGGCCGCCGCCACCCTTCGGGGCCAATAGGCCCTTGCGATACATGCGGATCTCTGCATATATTGCTGCCATGGGCGCTGGACACGACCACAGCCACACCGACGCGCGGGTCAGCCGGATGGTAATCGCGGCGGCGATTCTGACAGCCTTCTTCGTCATCGAGCTGACCACCGCGTTGCTGATCGACTCGATTGCGCTGCTCGCCGATGCCGGGCACATGTTGACCGACCTGGTCGCGATGTTCATGGGGCTGACCGCGGTGCTACTGGCCCGGCACGGCCCCCCGTCGGCCGCCCGCACCTACGGATGGCACCGCGCCGAGGTGTTCACCGCGGTGGCCAATGCCGCGCTGTTGATCGGTGTCGCGGGGTTCATCCTCTACGAGGCGTTCGAACGCCTGGGGCACGCACCGGAGATCCCGGGCGTGCCGATGATCGTGGTCGCGATCGCAGGCCTGACCGCCAACGCCGCGGTGATGCTGATGTTGCGATCCCATTCCGAAAAGAGCCTGGCCGTCAAGGGCGCCTACATGGAGGTCGTCGCCGACGCCGTCGGCAGCGTCGGTGTGCTGATCGCGGGTGTCGTGACCGTGACGACCCACTGGCCCTACGCCGACGTGGTGGTGGCGGTGTTCGTGGCACTGTGGGTGCTGCCCCGGGCGATCGGGCTGGCCCGCGCGGCGCTGCGGATCCTGTCCGAATCGTCGCCACAGCACATCGACGTCGACGAACTTCGCTCGGCCCTGGCGGCGGTGAACGGGGTCGTCGAGGTCCACGACCTGCACGTGTGGACACTCGTACCCGGCAAGGACATGGCGACCGCGCACCTGATGAGCAGCGGTGATTCAGACACCGTGCTCGACGACGCACGGGCGGTGCTGTCCGCCCGCGGTCTGGACCACGCAACGGTCCAGATCGAGCTGCCGGGCAGCGCCGAGGACTGCGCCACTCACACCGACTGGTGAGCCGGCTCAGGCCAGACCGAGCGCCGTACGCGCGGCCGGATCACAATCGTCGAGCAGGTCAAGGCAGCGGGCGAGCTCGTCGGTCTCGCCGATGGCGTCGGCGGCCCGCGCCAGCGCGGCCACGCAGCGCAGGAAGCCGCGGTTGGGTTCGTGGCGGTAGGGCACCGGCCCGAATCCCTTCCATCCGTTGCGGCGCAGCTGATCCAGCCCACGGTGATAGCCGGTGCGGGCGTAGGCATAGGCGGTGACCGCTCTGTCAGCGGCCAGCGCCTCCTCCGCCAGGGTGGCCCAGGCCACCGAGGCCGAGGGGTGGGCGCCCGCAACGATCGCCGGACTCTCGCCCGCCGCCAGTTCGGCTTCGGCCTCACTGTCACCGGGCAGCAGTACGGGTTGCGGCCCGAGGAGATCCCCAAACGACGTCATGGGCCCTATTGTGCCGGTGCCACCGGCTGCCGGCGGGCGGACCCACCCGCTGGGCCCGATTGCGCGACTCCTCCTCCGGCCACACCCGGCCCGCATCGTCGCCGCGCTGGGCCCGATTGCGCGACTCCTCCTCCGGCCACACCCGGCCCGCATCGTCGCCGCGCTAAGGTCGGGGTCGGTACCACCAGCTCGCAAGGAGGACAGCAGCACGCCATGTCGAACCCGTCCGGGACCGGCCACGACGACGCCGACGACACCGTCGAACCCGACGACGGTGCGTCGAAGGCTCCCGAGAGTGAACCGACCACCGAGGTGGTCGCCGCGGTGGATCCCTCGGCCGATGACCCGACCGTCGCCGCCGAGATTCCAAACACCGAACGCCGTTACACTGCACCGGGTTTCGATGCGAGCTCGACACAGATCATCGACCGAACGCCGGAACCGGAAACCCAGGTAATCTCGACACCCACCGAGGTACTGCCGGCCGTCGATCCACCGCCGCGCACCGCCACCCCGCAGTCCATTCCGCCGCGCGGCACCATCCCTCGCCCTCCGGTCATGCGCCGGCGCAGCTGGGGGTGGGTGGTCGCGCTGATCCTCGTGATCGCGGCGCTGGCCGCGGTGGCGATCCTGGGAACGGTCCTGCTGACCCGCGACAACTCGCCCAAGGCGTCGCAGGAGGACATGGTGCGGTCCACCATCGAGAACTTCGACAGCGCCGTACAGAAGGGCGACCTCGCGGCGCTGCGCAGCATCACCTGCGGCCAGACCAGAAACGCCTACGTCAACTACGACGATCGCGCCTGGTCCCAGACGCACGCTCGGGTCGCCGCCGCCCGGCAGTACCCGGTGGTCGCGAGCATCGATCAGGTCATCGTCAACGGCGATCACGCCGAAGCCAATGTCACCTCATTCATGGCCTTCGACCCGGCCACACGCTCCACCCGCAGCTTTGACCTGCAGTTCCGGGACAACCAATGGAAGATCTGCCAGGCCTTCTAGCCCGCAGACACACTCCGGCCGGCGCTGTGCAGGTCGTTGCACGCCTCGACCACACGCTCGGACATGCCCGCCTCGGCCTTCTTCAGGTAGCTACGCGGGTCGTAGACCTTCTTGTTCCCGACCTCGCCGTCGATCTTGAGCACGCCGTCGTAGTTGGTGAACATGTGCGCGGCGATGGGCCGGGTGAAGGCGTACTGGGTGTCGGTGTCCACGTTCATCTTGACCACGCCGTAGTTCAGTGCGTCCTCGATCTCCGACTTCAGCGATCCCGAGCCGCCGTGGAACACGAAATCGAACGGCTTGGACCCCTCCGGCAGACCGAGCTTGGCCGAAGCGACGCGCTGACCGTCGGCCAGCACGTCGGGCTTGAGCACCACGTTGCCGGGCTTGTAGACGCCATGGACGTTGCCGAACGTCGCGGCCAGCAGGTACTTGCCGTGCTCACCTGCGCCGAGCGCGTCGATCGTCATTTCGAAGTCCTCGGGGCTGGTGTACAACTTCTCGTTGATCTCCGCCTCGACACCGTCCTCTTCGCCACCGACCACACCGATCTCGACCTCGAGGATGATCTTGGCGGCCGCCGCCTGCTTGAGCAGCTCCTGGGCGATGGAGAGGTTCTCGCCGATCGGCACCGCCGATCCGTCCCACATGTGCGACTGGAACAGCGGGTTGTTGCCCTTGGCGACACGCTCGGCCGAGATGGCCAGCAGCGGGCGCACATAGGTGTCGAGCTTGTCCTTCGGGCAGTGGTCGGTGTGCAGCGCGACGGTGATCGGGTACTTCGCGGCGATGACGTGAGCGAACTCCGCCAAGGCCACCGCACCGGTGACCATCTCCTTGACGCCCAGACCGGAGCCGAACTCCGCTCCGCCAGTGGAGAACTGGATGATGCCGTCACTGCCGGCGTCGGCGAAGCCCTTGATCGCGGCGTTGATGCTCTCCGAGCCGACGCAGTTGATGGCGGGGAACGCGAACGAGTGTTCTTTGGCGCGGCCCAGCATCTCCGCGTAGACCTCGGGGGTGGCGATGGGCATGGGACTTCCTCTCCACTGATCCGGCTGTCCCCGGCAGTATCTCAAACAGCGCCGGATTCGGCGCTTCCAGCGCACACCGCACGGTAGCGGCGTACCGGGGTCGAGCGCAGGTATCTTGGGGCCTCATGACCACCACTGTGATGGCCCTGCCAAACATCATGGACCCGATGTACTGGCTCGGCCAGGGCGGATTGTTCGCCTCGGCGGTGCTCCCGGGCATCCTGATCATCGTCTTCATCGAGACGGGCCTGCTGTTCCCCCTGCTGCCCGGCGACTCCCTGCTGTTCACCGGTGGCCTGCTGGCCGCCGCCCCCAATCCGCCGGTGAACATCTGGGTGCTGGTGGTCTGCGTGTCCGCGGTGGCGGTGCTCGGCGACCAGTGCGCGTACTTCATCGGACGGCGAATCGGTCCGGCGCTCTTCGACAAGGAAGACTCGCGGTTCTTCAAGAAGCACTATGTGACGGAGTCACATGCCTTCTTCGAAAAACACGGCCCGAAGACGATCATCCTGGCCCGCTTCGTCCCCATCGTCCGCACGTTTACCCCGGTGCTCGCCGGGGTGTCCTACATGCGCTATCCGCTGTTCCTCGGCTTCGACATCATCGGCGGCATCGCCTGGGGCACCGGCGTGACACTGCTCGGCTATTTCCTGGGCAACGTGCCGTTCGTGAAGAGCCACCTGGAATTGATGATTCTTCTGATCGTGTTCCTGTCGGTCCTGCCGGGCCTCATCACGGTCGGGCGCAACATCCTGGCCCGGCGCGGGATCATCGGGACGAACGAAACCTGAACCGCTGGGTCAGCGGACGCCCGTCACGGCCAGGAGCCCGGGCGCGGCGCTGGCCCCGCGGGGGGAGCGGGCTGCAGATTGGCACCCGGGATGCTCGAGTTCTGCAAGCCCGCCATACACAGTCCCAGCCGGCCGGGCAGACACATGCCGCCGGTGCCCGTGACCCCGAGCGTGGTCTGGGCCTGCGACCAACAGATCCCGGTTCGGGGGTCGTTCACCTCTCCGGCGTTGCAGGCCGCCTGCGCCGACGGCGCGGTCACCAGGGGGGACGACATCAGCACTGCACCGCAGAGCGAAGCCAGCAGGAAACCTGGAGCCGTGATTCGGATATTCATGTCGATGCTTCTCCGTCAGTAAGCGGGGCTAAGGAAGTCTCGGATGGGCGCTGGCGGTCAGGACGGCGCGGTGATCTTCGTCTGTTCATCGATCACCTTGGTGGCGTCGAGGATGACGTCCTGCTGTCCGTCGAGAGCATCGGCGTTCAGCTGCAGAACGAACAGCGCGTCCTTGCCCGGGATGACGACGGTCTTCTGGGCGGCGATTCGCGCGCTGCCGTCGTGGGTGTAGGTGCCGGCGGACTGCACGGCGTCAAAACCGGACAAGGAACTCTTGCTCGGCTCGCCCACCGGCGTGAAGTCGGGCAGGCCCTGCAACTGGTTCGGAGCGTACTCGAGCACCTTCGCGGCATCGACGTCACCGGTCAGCTTCGAAGCGATCGCGTACATGATCGGCGGATCGTTGGGATCTGCCGGCTTGTCGTAAACGATGGCGCCGTAGGCCCACTCCGGCGTCATGTCACCGGCGGCACTCCACCCCGGGGGGAACGGGAAATCGAAGTTCGGCGTTCCCGGGTCGCCGGGCTTGATCGGCGTCTCGGCAATGTCGTTCTGGGTGATGTATTCGTTGATCGTCATCCCCGGGCCGGCGGCCCCGGGGGTCGGCGACGCCGCGGAAGTCGTCGTCGAGGTTGGTGGCGAACTTGTGGTGGTCGCCTCGGTTTCGGTCTTGGAGCCACAGCCAACGAGCGCGATGCTTAGCGCAACGACGGACGCGCCCGCCGTGGCCACCGCCGTGATGTTCTTCATCAGGTCGCCTTCTCCTCCGGTTGTCTTGCCCAGCGTGGATCGTACTGAGCAAGCCGGTGGCGGGGAGCGGAAATTCTCACAGGAGTTGCACAGCTCACAAATGTCCGGTCCGTAAATTCCCCGCGACGCCCGGCAACGAGCAAATGTCCGGCAGATCGGTGCGCGCCTCAACGTCTCGGCTGGGCCGTGCCGTCCGCAGTCTGGCCCGCGGCGCCAGAACGGCGCTCAGGGCCCACGAGCCTCGGCGTGTCAGAGGCCGATTGCTTTCAGGAACCCGGGAACTATGCCACCGAACTTCGCGCCGTCGAATGAGATGTCTGCTGCGTCGATTTGGTAGCCGACCCCGAGAGCGTCGTCGGTGTAGCTGTAGTCCGGCACACTCACCGATAGCGGTCGCAGCGAGCCGAATATCCCGGCGAATGGAACACGCACTTCTACGCTTTGCCCTTCGGTGGATCCGATTGGCACTGCGACCGTGTATTGGCCAAACAGAACGGCATTGCCGAAGTTGACCCCGGCGGCCAGGAACGCCGTGATCGCCCCTGGAATGTCTCCGCTCTTCTGCGCGGCAATGAATGCGTTCGCGCTATTGGACAACGAGGCTCCGCCGGTGACGACGGGACCAAGAGCATCGGCGAGCAATGAGATCGGAGCGGGCACGACGAGTGTCCCCTCGCTCAACGCGATCTCGGCCACAGTAGCGGGAGTGCGACCCGGTTCGGTGGTGGAACTTTGCGTTCCGGTCAGCGAGAAACTCGCGTTGCCCAGCGGAGTGCTCGCCTTCGCGTCAACCGCCACCGGACCACTCGTGAAGGGATCGGGAACGTCCGCGCTCACCGTCAACGTCACGGGACCGAACGGAGTGTCTATGGTCTGCGTGGTCGACGGAGCGATCTGGGTAGTCGGGTCGCCCCGCGTGACGGCGGCGGTGGGTGTCACCGCCTCCGTCGCGGGGTTCACCGACGTCTTGCCGTTCGCCACTGCACGCTGGGGCGAACCCGGCGCGGTGGCCGGCCCACCGGTGTTGACTCTCGCGGTGGTGGCCCGCGTCCTCCTGGTGGTTGCCGACACCCCGACCGAGGGCTCCGGGTCGGTAGCGTCAGTCGCCACCGCGCTCGGCCGAGTCACCCGCACCGTTGCTGCGGATAGGGCCGTTGCGGGCGATCGTTTGGCCGAGGTGGCCGCGGCGGTACGCGAAACATGGGATCGTGTCATGATTTTCGGCCCGGCCGAAGATTTGGCGGCGGGCTTGTGCGCCGAGCTCGACCCGGTGCCGGAGTGGCCGCCGGTATCCGCCTGGGCGACGCCACACGCGCTCGCCAGGCCAGCACCGACGCCCAGGGTGATTGCGCCCGCACCCAGCCAGATGCTGACTGCCAGTAAGCGGCCCCGGGGGCGGGGGTGGCGACACCGGCCGGTGATCAAGGCATCAGAAGACGTGAAACTCATTCGAACCCCCCGTGTTTGGTTGAAGCAAAGCTGAAAGCGAGCCGACACCAACAACGCCCCGAACCATACACTCGTGCACGAAGATTGTCTGCAATATCACAGGTCTTGGCTTCATGCGGTGATTGGCCCGCACGGAAATGGGGGCATGCAACCATGGGCGGTGATGCGCGCGAAGCGCACACGCCAGTGTGGCTCGTTTGGGTCCGCAGGTAAGGAGCGATGGATGAGTCCGGCGATGGCCTCAGGAGTCCGCGGTGCGACGATGAGAGCGGCTGTGGCCGTGGCGGTTATTGCAGCAGCCGCATCCTGGGCGATCGTTCCGGCGAACGCCACGCCCGGCTTGGCCGGCATGCCCGGTGTGCCCGTCCCCCTCCAGGATCCCGACCCTGGCTCTCCCACTGACCCGCCTGGCGTTCCCACCAACCCGGCTGATCCCAGCTGCGTGGCGTTCCCCGGGGCGGCCCAGTGCCAGGGCGGTCCCTATGCCCTTCCCACCGGTCCGTTGGACCCCCAATGCATGACCATGCCCGGCGACGCCGTGTGCGCGGGAGGCCCGTACGCTCCCCCGACGGCTCCGCCCGCACCTCCGTCACCCCCGATGGGGGGCGGTATGCCTGGGGGTATCGGCGGGATGCCCGGAGGTATCGCCGGTATGCCGGGGGGTGTCGGCGGAATGCCGGACGGCAGGTAACCGAGGCCTGGGCCCGGCACCACCGTCATCCGAACGGCGCACCGCCGTCCTTCTGGACTCCGGTACCGTCCGGCTATGGCCGCTGTCACCGACGCCGCGCGGATTCTCACCGACGCGGCGAAGTTTCCGTTGCGGATCGGCTCGCATGCCGCGGGAGACTCGATGCGGGCCGGATTGCACCTGGGCGAGAAGGTACTTGCCGTCGGGGTCAACGTCGGCGAGGAGGTCCAACGCCCCGCGGTGGCGGCGATGCGCGCCGCCGGAGTCGAAGCAGAGTCGCGGCACACCGACGGCGGCCGCAAGGTCGACTACAACTTCTTCGCCGGCGTGGCCCCCGAGATCCTCAACCCGGGCGGCACACTGCCAGGGGCCAACGAGTGGAGCCGCCCCCTGTCGAAATCCCACCCCAATCCGGTCATCCTGATGCACGGGACCGCCGGCGGAGCCCAGACCAACTGGGGCGCCTACGTGCCCCTGTTGGTCGAACAGGGCTTCTCCCCGTTCACCCTGACGTTCGGTGCGGTCAAGAACGCGCCCTGGCCGTTGTCGGCGCTGGGCGGCATGACCCCGATCGAAGACTCGGCCGCAGAATTCGGCGCATTCGCCGACAAGGTGCTCGCCGCGACCGACGCACAGCAAGTCGACGTCGTCGGCCACTCGCAGGGCACTCTCGTTCCCGGCTACTACGCGAAGGTGCTGGGCGGCAGGGACAAGATCGGCACCTACGTCTCGCTGGCCCCGATGTGGCAGGGCACCGAGGTATTCACCAACAAGCTCGCGGACACCGTCGAGTTCCACGCTGTCCTCGGCACTGCCCTCGAGATGGTCAACCATGTGCACTTCGCCGCCGCGCCGCAGATGATCCGCGGTTCGGAATTCCTTGCGGCGCTCAATTCCGATGGCGGACCCTATGTCCCGGGCATCCGCTATGTGAACATCTCGACCCGCTATGACGAGTTCGTCCGGCCCTACACCAGCGGACAGGTGCCCGGCGGACCCGATGACTACGTGATCAACATCGTCGTCCAGGACACCTGCGATCACGACTTCAGCGACCACCTGGCGATCGCCGGGTCCCGCCGGGCGGCCACCATGGTGCTCAACGCCCTCGACGGCAGCGACGACCCGGCGCATGGGCCGCGGGAAGTGCCGTGCGAAGTGGTGCCGCCGATACTCGGGTGATCCCCTAGAGCCGTGCCAGCGCGTCGAACAACACCCGCAATCCGGTGAGCGAATGTGCGGGCAGCGCCGGCGCGGTCACTCCGCGTGCCGTCGGCGCAGGATCAGCACCAGGATCAGCAGAACCACTGCAGCGACGCCGACGGCCGCGTACTTCTTCACCGCACCGCCACCGGCCAGCTCCAGCAGGTCGATCGGCGCCGGTTCGGGGGCCGGCGCCACCCTGGGTGCGGCCGGGGCCGGTTCGCTGCCGGCGGCCAGCTTGGCCTCCAGCGACTGCACGAACTGACCGAGCAGTTTCTCCGACACCTGCTGCAGCATGCTGCTGCCGAACTGGGCCAGCTTGCCGACGATCTTCAGATCGGTGTGGACGGTGACGCGGGTGTGCTCGCCTTCCTCGTGCAACTGCAGGCTGACGACGGCAGCGGCGTTCCCGGTCCCGCGAGCTTCCTTGCCCCGGCCGTCGACGACGGCCCGATGCTGGGACTCGTCACGTTCGACGAAATGCGCCTTGCCACTGAACTCACTGGTTACCGGGCCGACTTTGACCTTGACCTTGCCGAGGTAGTCGTCACCTTCTTGACCGGTCAGCTGCGCACCGGGCATCAACGGCACCACCTGCTCCATGTCGGTCAGGACCTCCCAGGCCTGATCGATCGGGACGCTGACGGTGAACTCGTTGGCTATCTTCATGGGCTCTCCTCATCCGGTGGCCAGTTCGGCGCGGTACTCAGTGAACGCCTCGCGCAGGCCGACACCGTCGTCGGGGGTCTTGGCCAACGCGCTCACCCCGGCCAGCGCAGCCGGGTCGACGAGATCGCCCACACCGAGGGCGACAAGCGCGGCGACCCAGTCTATGGTCTCGGCGACACCGGGTGGCTTGTCGAGGTCAAGGTCACGCGCCCGGCCCACGAACTGGGTCGCGTGCTCGATCAGCGTCGCCGTCGCGCCGGGCACGCTGCGACGCACGATGGCTGCCGCCCGTGCCGGCTCCGGGTAGTCGATCCAGTGGTACAGGCAGCGCCGTCACAGCTCATCGTGCAGATCGCGGCTGCGGTTCGACGTCAGCAACCCCCGGCGACGATGAAGGCGTCCTCCCCCAACCTGTCCAGCAGTCCGACTGCATGGTCGACGCTGGTGGCTCGTTCGTACTCAAAGGGACCGGGAACCTGCATGTGACCCACCTCACGTCCGCGGAAGGGATCCCCAGTCTCGGCCGCCGTCACACGGCGGTCAAGAGCGACTCAAGTGATCGCTTAACTCCCCAGGCGACGAGGGGCTACCGTCGTCGTCGTGGTGAATTCGGCCACTGGTTTCCGACAGCGGGCGCCCGCCCCCGCCCCAGCGTTGCGCAATGATCTCGGCCGCGATCGACACCGCTGTCTCCTCCGGGGTACGCGCCCCGAGGTCCAGCCCGATGGGGCTGGCCAGCCGGCACAACTCGTCCTCGGTCAGCCCCGCCTCGCGCAACCGGTCGAGACGGTCGAGGTGGGTCCGCCGCGACCCCATCGCCCCTACGTATCCGACGTCCAACCGCAACGCCACCTCCAGCAGTGGGACGTCGAACTTGGCATCGTGGGTGAGCACACAAATCACGGTGCGCTCGTCGATCGCACTCGCCGCGGCCTGCCCGGTCAGGTAGCGGTGCGGCCACTCGACGACAACCTCGTCGGCGGTCGGAAAGCGTGCCGATGTCGCGAACACCGCTCGGGCGTCGCACACCGTGACGTGGTAGCCGAGGAACGAACCCTGCTGGGCCACCGCCGCCGCGAAGTCGATGGCCCCGAAGACCAGCATCCGCGGCCGTGGGGCGTGGCTGGCGACGAACACCTCCATGCCCTCGCCGCGCCGCTGCCCGTCGGGACCATAGGTGAGGACCTCGCTGCGTCCCGCAGCCAGCAGGCCCCGGGCGTCATCGGTCACCGCGGCATCGGCACGGTCGGAGCCCAGGCTTCCCTGCACGGCGTCCGGGCCGATGACCAGCCGGTGCCCCAGCCAGGCCGGATCGGGGTGGACGATCACCGTGGCGATCGCCACCGGCTGGTGCCGCGCGATCTGCTCGAGGACGACATCCAGGTGGGCAAACGTGGTCTGCGATACCGGCTCGACGAAGATGTCCAGGATGCCGCCGCACGTCAACCCGACGGCGAACGCGTCGTCGTCACTGACCCCGTAGCGCTCCAGACGAGGTATGCCGGTCTCGGCGACCTCAACGGCCGATTCGTAGACCGCACCCTCCACGCATCCACCGGACAGCGAGCCGCTGACCGTGCCGTCGGGTGCGACGACCATCGCCGCGCCCGGCTGACGTGGCGCCGAGAAGAACGTGCGCACCACCGTACCCATACCGGCCGTACCGCCGGCCCGCCAGATCGCGGCCAGCTCCGCCAGGACGTCTTGCACAACTCCAAACGTAGGCTCAATCCGTGACACCTGCGCAGCTTCGGGCCTTCTCGGCCGTCGTTCGACTGGGCTCCGTGCACGCGGCCGCAGCGGAGCTCGGCGTCTCCGACGCCGGGATCTCGACGCACGTAGCACAGCTGCGCAAAGAGCTCGACGACCCCCTGTTCAGCCGGACCGCATCCGGCCTGGCGTTCACCCCGGGCAGGCCAGCCGGGCCATCGAGATCGTCGGCCTGCAGCAGCAGACCGCCATCGAGGTCACCGAGGCGGCGCACGGCCGGCGGTTGCTGCGCATCGCCGCCTCGAGCGCCTTCGCCGAGCATGCCGCGCCGGGCCTGATCGACCTGTTCTCATCGCGCGCCGACGACCTGTCGGTGGAGTTGAGCGTGCACCCCACCGGCCGGTTCCGCGACCTGATCGAATCCCGCGCCGTCGACGTCGCGCTCGGTCCGGCTGCCTCCGACACCGGCGTCGCTGCGCGAGGAGCACTGGATGCTGGGACCGTCGGCCGGCAGCGTGGACGGTGAAATCGCAACGCTGCTAAGCAGTCTGGCGATACCCGAGTCCTGCCAGCCGATCTTCCAGAGCGACGCCGCCGCGCTCGAGGAGGTCCAGCGTGTCGGCGGTGTGACGCTGGCTGTCGGCTTCGCCGTCGGCAAGGGCCTCGCCGCCGGCCGCGCGCCAGCCCGCGGTCACCGAGCTGGTCAACTTCATCACGACGCCACGCTGCACCCAGGCGATGATCCGAGGCGCCGGTGTCGGCGTCACCCGGTTCCGGCCCAAGGTTCATGTCACGCTCTGGAGTTAGGCCGGTCGGCCTCCAGGGCCCGGATCAGACTGGCCGAATCCCACGGCCCCTTGTGCCGGACGCCGTTGACGAAGAAGGTGGGCGTCGAGTTGAGGTCCATGACCTCGGCGTCCTGAGCATCGTCCTCCACTCGGTGCAGCACCTGTGCCGAGTGCAGGTCCTCGTCGAATGTCGCAATGTCGCAACCCGCTTGATCGGCGTACCGATAGATGTGCTGCCACTCCAGATGGTCCTGGAACTCGAACATCAGCGCAGCCATCTCGAAGAACTTGCCCTGCAGGTTGGCCGCTTCACTGGCCCGTGCGGCGTCCAGCGAACGCGCGTGGACCCGCTCGATCGGCAGATGTCGCCACACATAACACAATTCGTCGCCGAAATGGGCCCGGACTTCATCGATCGACCCGGTGGCGCGGCTGCAGAACGGGCACTCGAAGTCGCCGTACTCGACCAGGGTCAGCGGCGCGTCGGGCCGTCCGCGGATGTGGTCACGCTCCGGATCGACCGGGCGCAGGAGTTTCAGGCCGACCGGCGCCGGTGGGCTGAGCCAGTCGGTGATGCGGAAGATCGCCCAGCCCAGGGCAAATGCGAGCACAGAGGCGGCCAGCACACCGACCCGGGCCAGATCCGCCGAATGCGGATCGTCGATGGCCAGTTCCACGATGAACAGTGAGATCGTGAAGCCGATCCCGGACAGCGCAGCACCGCCGGCGACGCGACGCAGGGTCAGACCCGGCGCCAGCCGCCCCAGCCCGGTGCGCCGCATCAGGGCGGTCGCTCCGGTGATGCCGATCAACTTGCCCGCCACCAGACCGGCGACCACACCCCAGGTCAGGGGCGAGCGCGCGGCCTCGGCGATGGTGGTGGCGTCGAGATGCACGCCCGCGTTGGCCAGTGCGAAGATCGGCAACACACCGAACGACACGTACGGCCCGAATCCGGTCAGCAGCCGCTCGTTGATCGAGATCGAGTCGCGCAGACTGCGAGCCGCAGCCCGGGCGTATTCGGAATTCGGCGACTGGCGGAACGCTCGAGTCACCTCGACCGCGGCCTCCACCCGCTGGCGCTCCGGTGTGAACACCGGTATGAGCAGCGCCACGGCAACGCCGGCAAGCGTGGGATGCGCACCGCCCGCGAACAGCGCCAGCCACAACCCCACTGCCAGAACCGAGTACGCGGCCCCCCTGCCACCCGAGGGCAGATACCGCACGGCCACCAGGCCGGCCAGCAGGACTGCCGACACCAGCAGCGGAACGACCCGGATCTGTTCGGAGTAGAACAGCGCGATGGCCACCAACGCCCCGACGTCGTCGACCACTGCGAGGGTCAACAGGAACGTCCGCAATCGAGCCGGGTACTTCGGCGCGATGATCGCCAGCGCGCCGACTAGGAACGCGGTGTCGGTCGAGATGACGACACCCCATGCACGGGCGTCCTCACCGGATGGGTTGAACAACAGGAAAATCACCGCAGGAAGCGTCAAACCGGCGACCGCGGCGACGACGGGCACCGCAGCGCGGGATCGTTCGGTGAGCTCACCGATGGTGAACTGGCCCTTGACCTCCAGCCCGACGATGAAGAAGAAAAAGGCCATCAGGCCGTCGTTGACGAGTTCCTTGACCGACAGCTCGACATGGAGGTCACCGAGGGCGAGTCCCACCGGCGTGTTCCAGAATTGCGAATAGCTGGCTCCCCATGGCGAGTTCGCCCACAGAATCGCGGCAATGGTGAATACCAACAGCAGTGCCGCAGCGGCGTTCTCGCCGAAGCGCTTGGCAGTCGGGTCGTGGCCCAGCCGACTGCGGCTCACGCTGCCTCGGTCGCCGCGTGCGCGGCCTCCATGAGCATCCATCCCGAAAGCTGGACGCTGAGGTCGCGTTCGGGCATCTCCGAGGCGTTGACCGCGCCCTCGATCGACTGTGCCGGCCTGCCACCGGCGGTGGGGATTTCGGCGGTGCGGTCCCAGAATGAGCCGAACAGCGGCAGGCCGTCAACGGTCTGACGGTTCTCCCAGGCCGCCTGCGCCGAAGCGAGCACGATCCCCCGTGCAGCGGCCCGGGCCGCTGCGTCCTCGGCGCCATCGCCGGGCAGGTCGGTCGCGGCGAGCGCCAGATACCGCGCGGTGATGCCGGCGAACAGCCCGCCATCCCCGCCCCCGGCCCCGGTGAGCACCCCGCCGGGTGCCATCTGCTCACCGATCGCGGTGACCAGCCGGCGTACCCGGGCCGAATGCCGGTCGTCGTCGGTCCGTGCCGCCAGCTCGGTTTCCAGCCCCAACACAACCCCCTGGCAGTAGGTGTACTGCGCACGGACCAGGGAGCCCCCCTTGATGCCGTCGAAGACCAGATGGGTGTCGGGGTCGATCAGCGTCTCGTCGATCCAGTCGGCCATCTGCTGAGCTCGCCGAAGCCGCTCACCGTGGCGGCTCAGGAAGATCGCGGCCGGGCCATTGGCAGGGGCGTTGAAGAACTGATCCTGTTTTCGCCAGGGGATTCCACCACCGTCTTCGGGCACCCAGGCCGTGAGGAACTGCTCCGACAGGGTCTTGAGCGCCTTCGGGCGTTCGAGCCCGGCAAGCCTTCCCGCGCGTTCCAGCGCCAGCGCGAGCCAGGCCATGTCGTCGTAGTAGCTGTTGCTCCAGCGGCCGCCGTTGCGCACCCGGTGCCCGCGGATCTGCCGCTTGATCCTGCCCAGCCGCGGCCGCTGGGGCTCGCGAACCTGCGCATCGACCAGGCAGTCCAGCAGATGGGCCTGCCACCAGTAGTGCCAGGTCCCGAACATCGCATCGCGACGGGTAGCGGGCCATCCGACGACGCCGAGCTGCGTCCCCGGCAGCCGCCAGAGCCGTTTGAGGTGTCGTTTCGCGACGGCGGCTTCGGCGCTGGCCGCGCGGTTCGCCCACAGCTGGTCCATGTAGTTGGATCCTGCCCTACCAGGCTCGGGAAAGATCGGCCCATTGCCTGATCCAGGTGTGCATCGCTATGCCGGCGGCCACCGCGGCATTGATGCTGCGGGTGGATCCGAACTGCGCGATGGACACCGTGCGGGCTGCGCCCGCCCGTGCGGCCTCGGAGATGCCCGGACCTTCCTGGCCGAACACCAGCAGGCAGTCCCGTGGCAGCGGTGTCTCCTCAAGCCGCACCGAACCGGGGATGTTGTCGACCGCGACCACGGTCAGCCCGGCGCCGGCCGCGAAGTCCAGCAGGTCGGTGGTGGTGTCGTGATGTGTGAGGCGCTGGTAGCGATCGGTCACCATGGCCCCGCGGCGGTTCCAGCGCCGACGCCCGACGATATGGACGGTGTCGACGGCGAAGGCGTTTGCGGTTCGCACCACTGCGCCGATGTTGGAATCGTTGCCGAAGTTCTCGATCGCGATGTGCAGGCGATGCCTTCGGCCGTCGATGTCGGCGATGATCGCCTCCCGCGTCCAATAGCGGTAGGCGTCAACGACATTGCGGCCATCGCCGTCGCGCAGCAACTCGGGGTCATAGCGCGAGGCCTCGGGCGGTGTACCCTGCCAGGGTCCGACACCGGGTGCGTCGGTGGACCACTCGGTGGGCCCCACGTCGGGTTCCGTCATGGGGCGCCGCCCGATTGAGATTTGCTGGAGGCCTTGGGGCAGCGGGGGCGGAGAGCACTGCTGCCGCCCCGGACACCGTGGCCGCGGGGCGGGCCCTGCGGCATCGCATTATCCGGCCATCCGCTACTGGCAGCATATGGCCCGGTCAGGCCGTCCGGGGCGCTCGGCGGCCCGTCAACCGTGCCGCCGAGGTCCTCGCCACCTACGAGCACGCAAATTATGGGAATCTGCCTCCCGAGGGGGATCGACTGTAATTGTTCCGGGCTGCTCAGCGATATCACCGCTATGACCTCGAATATTGTCAGTTCAAGTACTTCGGGCGCTCTGCCTGGCCGGTGGGCGGCGGCGCCCATCTAACCCCAAGAACACCCCGCAACCAGTGATCTTCGGACAATCGGCTGGTATCTGAGAGACCTTTGGCGAGATACTCATACCTAGGAAGTTGCATGCTCAGCGAATTTGCATGACGAGTTCAGCCTGCGACATCCCCGCTGGCCCACCGCCCGACAGATGGGAAACCATGATTAATTGTGCGCTTGATGTGGCCGATGAGACGCTGCATTACCTGCCCGAGACAATTAGCTGGCTGGACACCGACACGGGCTGCACGATGGTGCTCGCCCAACCCGCCGACGAACCTGGCCTGTGGCAAGAGTACGTGAGCGGAGCGCTGACCAGCTACCGGAAACACGGAGTCGAGTCCGCCCTCGACATCGACTCGTTCAGCGACGGTCGAGACAGCACGCTGTTCTACACCGCCCTCGACGACTCCGGGCGGATGGTCGGCGGGCTACGGGCCAAGGGTCCGTACCACCGTGCCGAGGAATCCCACGCCCTCGTCGAGTGGCAGGGCCACCCGGGACAGAGCACGGTACGCAAGATGATCACCGACCGCCTGCCGTTCGGCGTGGTGGAGATGAAGTCGGCCTGGGTGGCCGACGACGCGGACCGCAGCCGCTCGCTGACCAACACCTTCGCCAGGACGGCGTTCCCGACGATGGCGCTGCTGGGGTCCCAGTTCATCCTCGCCACCGCGGCGGCGCACGTCCTGGAGCGCTGGCGCTCCTCGGGCGGGGTGGTGGCCAACAGGATTCCCGCCGCGCCGTATCCCAGCGAGCACTACCGCACCAGGCTGATGTGGTGGGATCGGCGCACCTTCGCCAACCACGCCGAGCCCGCGCAGCTGGTGAAGATCCTTCGGGAAATGCGCATGCTGGCCACCCAGTCCCACGCGTTCGACAGCTTCGAGATGTACGGGAGCGGTGTGTGAGCTTCGACGTCTCCTCCGCCGCCGGGACGGACGCACACAGCGCCCGGATCCTAGGCGGCGAAGTCCAGGACGACGAAGACACCCTCGCTGCCCTGCGGTCCGATCCGTGTATCGAATTCCTCGACCGTACAAGCGAACTCACAACCTCCCTGGCTGGGCTTCTGCCGGCACCGGAGCCAGAGCTGCTGGCCGAGCCGACGCGCTGGGCGTACTACCCGTGGCGCCGCGCCGTTGTCAGGGTGCCGGGCCCGCGGTCGTTTCGCCGGCTGCGGCTGGATCGCAACCGAAACATCATCACCACCGCAGAGCAGGATCGACTGGCCCGGCTGCGGGTCGGCGTCGTCGGTCTCAGCGTGGGCCACGCGGTCGCACACACGCTGGCCACCGAGGGGTTGTGCGGCGAGCTACGGCTGGCCGACTTCGACGCCCTCGAGCTGTCCAACCTCAACCGGGTGCCCGCGACCGTGTTCGACGTCGGCGTGAACAAGGCCGTCGCGACC